>Ga0308160_10002338_pt1 | contig 23304 bp, 18 predicted proteins | sample PhyFR1_FD_201036 | JGI IMG/M metagenome (GOLD analysis project Ga0308160, IMG submission 201036) | Phyllosphere microbial communities from UC Gill Tract Community Farm, Albany, California, United States - DLSLF.R1 | ecosystem: Host-associated > Plants > Phyllosphere > Unclassified | place: USA...
AAGGTTCGGTCAAGGCGCGCATGGAACGCCGCGGCGACCGCAAGGGCAAGGAAGTGCTGCCGATCCTGGTGCACGGCGACGCCGCATTCGCCGGCCAGGGCGTGGTCATGGAAACCCTGAACCTGGCGCAGACCCGCGGCTACGGCACGGGCGGCACGGTCCACATCGTCATCAACAACCAGATCGGCTTCACCACCTCCGACCCGCGCGACGCCCGTTCGACGCTGTACTGCTCGGACGTCGTGAAAATGATCGAAGCGCCGGTGCTGCACGTGAACGCCGACGATCCTGAAGCCGTGGTCCTGGCCACGCAAATCGCCCTCGACTACCGCGTCGAGTTCGGCAAGGACGTCGTGGTCGACATCATCTGCTACCGCAAACTGGGCCACAACGAGCAGGACACCCCTGCGCTGACCCAGCCGCTGATGTACAAGAAGATCGCCAAGCACCCGGGCACGCGCAAGCTGTACGCCGAGAAGCTGGCCACGCAAAACACCATCGCCGCCGACGAAGGCGACAAGCTGGTCGCCGCCTTCCGCGACGCAATGGACGCCGGCCGTCACACGGTCGATCCGGTGCTGACCAACTTCAAGAACCAGTACGCCGTCGACTGGGCGCCGTTCCTGAACAAGAAGTGGACCGACGCCGCCGATACCGCCGTGCCGCTGACCGAACTGAAGCGCCTGGCCGAACGCATCACCAAGGTGCCTGAAGGCTTCAAGCCGCACTCGCTGGTCGAAAAAGTGCTGGCCGACCGCGCCACCATGGGCCGCGGCGAAATGAACCTCGACTGGGGCATGGGCGAACACCTGGGCTTCGCGTCGCTGCTGGCGTCGGGCTACGCGATCCGCCTGTCGGGCCAGGATGCCGGCCGCGGTACCTTCGTGCACCGCCACGCCGTGCTGCACGACCAGAACCGCGAGCGCTGGGACCAGGGCATCTACCTGCCGCTGGCCAACGTGTCGGACAACCAGGCACAGTTCACGGTCATCGACTCGGTGCTGTCGGAAGAAGCGGTGCTCGGTTTCGAGTACGGCTACTCGACCGCCGAACCGAACACCCTGACCATCTGGGAAGCCCAGTTCGGCGACTTCGTCAACGGCGCGCAGGTTGTCATCGACCAGTTCATCGCCTCGGGCGAAGTGAAGTGGGGCCGCGCCTCGGGCCTGGTCATGATGCTGCCGCACGGCTACGAAGGCCAGGGTCCGGAACACTCGTCGGGCCGCATCGAGCGCTTCCTGCAACTGTGCGCGGACAACAACATGCAAGTCGTGCAGCCGACCACCGCTGCCCAGATCTTCCACCTGCTGCGCCGCCAGATGGTGCGCCAGTTCCGCAAGCCTTTGGTCATCTTCACGCCGAAGTCGCTGCTGCGTAACAAGGATGCGGGCTCGGCCCTGACCGACCTGGCCAAGGGCGGTTTCCAGACCGTGATCGGCGAGTGCGACGACAAGATCGAAGCCTCGAAGGTCAAGCGCGTGATCGCCTGCTCGGGCAAGGTGTACTACGACCTGGTGAATGCACGCAAGACCCGCGGCGTATCGGACGTGGCGATCGTGCGTGTGGAACAGATGTACCCGTTCCCGCACAAGTCGTTCTCCGCCGAACTGAAGAAGTTCAGCAACGCCACCGAGATCGTATGGGCGCAGGACGAGCCGCAGAACCAGGGTCCATGGTTCCAGATCCAGCACAACATCTTCGAAAACATGGACGAAGGTCAGCGCCTGGCCTACGCCGGCCGTCCGGCCTCGGCGGCTCCAGCTGTCGGCTACTCGGACAAGCACGTGGCGCAGCAGAAGGAACTGCTGGACACGGCGTTCTCGAAGCTCAAGGGCTTTATCCTGACTAAGTAAATGTTTAAGCGCAAACCGGCCGCCGCAAGGCGTCCGGTTTTTTAGCTTTCCTTGCAAGAACACAGAATAATCAAACGGAGTTTTACATGGCACAAATCGAAGTCAAGGTCCCCCAGTTGTCGGAATCGGTTGCTGAAGCAACCCTGCTGTCGTGGCACAAGAAAGTCGGCGAGCCAGTCTCGCGCGACGAGAACATGATTGACATCGAAACCGACAAGGTGGTCCTGGAACTGCCAGCCCCTGGCGCCGGCGTGATCGTGCAACTGCTTAAGGCCGACGGCGCCACCGTCGTCGCCGGCGAAGTCATCGCCATCATCGACACCGAAGCCTCGGCACAGACCAGCCCGCTGGAAGTGAAAGCGATTCCTTCGGCCGCTCCTAACGCATCGATCTCGGCACCGGCCGCTGCTGCTGCTCCTGCCGCTACCGGTGGCTCGCACGCGGGCGTGGCCATGCCGGCCGCTGCCAAGATCCTGGCTGACAACAACATGAACGCCGCCGGCATCGACGGCTCGGGCCGCGACGGCCGCGTGACCAAGGGCGACGCCCTGAACGCCGTTGCCAACAAACCAGCTGCTGCGCCAGCCGCTCCTGCGCCAGCCGCCAAGCCAGCACTGCAGCAAGTGTCGGCCCCATCGCCAGCACAGCTGGGCGACCGTCCGGAAGAGCGCGTGCCGATGAGCCGCCTGCGCGCCCGTATCGCCGAGCGCCTGCTGCAATCGCAGTCGACCAACGCGATCCTGACCACCTTCAACGAAGTCAACATGGCCCCGGTCATGGAACTGCGTGCGAAGTACAAGGACAAGTTCGAAAAAGAGCACGGCGTCAAGCTGGGCTTCATGTCCTTCTTCGTCAAGGCCGCCGTTGCCGCACTGAAGAAGTACCCGATCATCAACGCGTCGGTCGACGGTAACGACATCGTCTACCACGGCTACTTCGACATCGGTATCGCCGTCGGTTCGCCGCGCGGCCTGGTGGTGCCGATCCTGCGCAACGCCGACCAGATGTCGATCGCCGAGATCGAGAAGAAGATCGGCGAATTCGGCCAGAAGGCAAAAGAAGGCAAGCTGACCCTGGACGATCTGTCCGGCGGCACCTTCTCGATCTCGAACGGCGGCACCTTCGGCTCGATGCTGTCGACCCCGATCATCAACCCGCCGCAGTCGGCGATCCTGGGCGTGCACGCCACCAAGGACCGCGCCGTCGTGGAAAACGGCCAGATCGTCATCCGCCCGATGAACTACCTGGCGATGTCGTACGACCACCGCATCATCGACGGCCGCGAAGCCGTGCTGGGCCTGGTCGCCATGAAGGACGCGCTGGAAGATCCGGCCCGCCTGCTGCTCGACCTGTAATTGAAGGCAAGGGCGCCCCGCCCGGGGCGCCTTCTTCCACATCAGAGGCATGCCATGATCTCCGACGAAATCCGGCGTTTGCACGAACTGCACCAGGCCGGCGCCCTCAGCGACGCCGAATTCGAACAGGCCAAGGCGAAAGTCCTGGCCGGCGAGCGGGTCAACCTGAACAAGGAACGGCCGCATCACGGGCCGAATGCGGGACCGGATTTCCAGGCCGGCTACAACCGCGTCGAAACCCAGCTGCGCGCGCTGCGCCGTTCGCGCCGCGACCGCTGGCTCGGCGGCGTCTGTGGCGGGCTGGACGGGGTGCTGGGCGTGGAGGCCTGGGTCTGGCGCCTGGTCTTCGTGCTGTTCGGCATCCTGACCTCGGGCTTCGGGGCCCTGGTGTACGTCCTGATGTGGATCTTTGTCCCAGAAGAATAAACAAGGATTATTTATGAGTAACGAGAACCAATTCGACGTCGTCGTCATCGGCGGTGGCCCTGGCGGCTACATCGCCGCCATCCGCGCGGCCCAGCTGGGCTTCAAGACTGCCTGTATCGATGCCTGGAGCAACGCTGCCGGCAAACCTGCCCCTGGCGGCACCTGCACCAACGTCGGCTGCATTCCGTCGAAGGCGCTGCTGCAATCGTCGGAACACTTCGAGCACGCCGGCCACGCCTTCGCCGAGCACGGCATCAACGTGTCGGGCCTGGAACTGAATCTGCCGCAGATGCTCAAGCGCAAGGACACCATCGTCAAGCAGAACAACGACGGCATCCTGTTCCTGTTCAAGAAGAACAAGGTGTCGTTCTTCCACGGCCTGGGTTCGTTCGGCGGCAAGGCTGAAGAAGGCTACACCATCAACGTCAGCGGCCCGACCACGGCTACCCTGACGGCGAAGAACGTCGTCGTCGCCACCGGCTCGAACGCACGCCAGCTGACGGGCGCGGAATTCGACGAAAAGCTGATCCTGTCGAACGAAGGCGCACTCGCCATCGAAGCCGTTCCATCGAAGCTGGGCGTGATCGGCGCCGGCGTCATCGGCCTGGAAATGGGTTCGGTATGGCGCCGTGTCGGTGCCGACGTGACCGTGCTCGAAGGCCTGCCGACTTTCCTCGGCGCCGTCGACGAGCAGATCGCCAAGGAAGCGCACAAGCTGTTCACCAAGCAGGGCCTGAAGATCAACCTGGGCTGCAAGATCGGCGCCATCACCAAGGGCGAGAACAGCGTCAGCGTCGCCTACGCCGACAGCACCGGCGCCGAGCAGACCGCCACCTTCGACCGCCTGATCATCTCGATCGGCCGCGTGCCGAACACGCATGGCCTGAACGGCGAAGCCGTCGGCCTGCAGCTCGACGAGCGCGGCTTCGTGGTCGTCGACGACGAATGCCGTACCAGCCTGCCGGGCGTGTGGGCGGTGGGCGACGTCGTGCGCGGCCCGATGCTCGCGCACAAGGCGGAAGAAGAGGGCGTCGCGGTTGCCGAGCGCATCGCCGGCCAGCACGGCCACGTCAACTTCAACACCATCCCTTGGGTCATCTACACCTCGCCGGAAATCGCGTGGGTCGGCAAGACCGAGCAGCAGCTCAAGGCCGAAGGCGTGGCGTATAAAGCCGGCACCTTCCCGTTCATGGCCAACGGCCGTGCGCGTGCGCTGGGCGACACCTCGGGCATGGTGAAATTCCTGGCCGACGCCACGACCGACGAAATCCTGGGCGTGCACATCGTGGGCCCGGTCGCTTCGGAACTGATCTCGGAAGCCGTGGTTGCGATGGAGTTCAAGGCATCGAGCGAAGACATCGCCCGCATCTGCCACGCGCACCCGTCGCTGTCGGAAGCCGTCAAGGAAGCCGCGCTGGCTGTCGACAAGCGTTCGCTGAACTTCTAATCGGGTAATGGTGCCGCGGAACGGGGGGAACTTACTCGTGCCGCCGGCATCGTTCTCTGAACCGTAGGGTGGACGGGTTCCCCGTCCACGCGTTCCCATCACGTCTGCCGGCCCGCTACCTGGCTTGCGAACGTGCGTCGGACGCGTGGACGGCAGAGCCGTCCACCCTACGTTTTTACGATTGCATTACATGAACGTCCAAGAGTATTACCAGCACGCCCTCGCCGAGCGTGGTTTCACCTCCGACCCCGCCCAGCAGGCCGCGGTCGACCGCCTCCAGCAGGCGTACGACGACTGGGTCCAGTACAAGGCCCAGCGGTCGTCCGCTTTCAAGCGCCTGATCAACCGTCCCGAGGTGCCGAAGGGCGTCTACATGTGGGGCGGGGTAGGGCGCGGCAAGTCCTTCCTGATGGACTCCTTTTATTCGGTGGTGCCGGTGGTGCGCAAGACGCGCCTGCACTTCCACGAATTCATGCGCGCCGTGCACGGCCAATTGGACGAACTGAAAGGCGTCGCCAATCCGCTCGACGAAGTCGCGAAACGCATCGCCAAGAAATACCGCCTGATCTGCTTCGACGAATTCCACGTCTCCGACATCGCCGACGCGATGATCCTGTATAACCTGCTGAACGCCCTGTTTGCGAACGGCGTCAGCTTCGTGATGACCTCGAACTACGAGCCATCGACGCTGTACCCGGACGGCCTGCACCGCGACCGCATGCTGCCGACCATCGCCCTGCTGAAGGACAAGCTCGACATCCTGAACGTCGACGCCGGCAACGACTACCGCAAGCGCGCCCTCGAGCAGGTGCATGCCTACTACACGCCCCTGAACGCGGCCTCGGACCACGCCCTGCGCGACGCCTACGCCAAGGTGGCCGACACCGCCGACGAAAATCCCATCGTCCACATCGAGAACCGCGAGATCCGCGCCCTGCGCCGCGCCGGCGGCGTGATCTGGTTCGACTTCGCCACCCTGTGCGGCGGGCCGCGCTCGCAGAACGACTACCTGGAACTGGCCACGCGCTTCCACACCGTGATCTTGTCGGGCATTCCGGCGATGTCGGCCGGGCAGTCGTCGGAGGCGCGCCGTTTCACCTGGCTGATCGACGTGTTCTACGACCACAAGGTCAAGCTGATCATGTCGGCGGCGGTGGAGCCGGAAGCGCTGTACACCCAGGGCATGCTGGCAAACGAATTCCACCGCACGGTCTCGCGTATCATTGAGATGCAGTCGCGCGAGTACATGCTCGCCGAACGGCGCGGCGCGGCCGACGCCATCGCCTGACCGATCTACACCCAAGGAACACGATGAGAAAAGCACAGTCCCTGTTGCGCAGCACCGCCGGCGCCCTGGTCCTGGCCCTGCTGGCCGCCTGCGCCAGCGAGCGCCAGGCGCCGCCGCCGGCCCCGGCCTCGCCGACCACTTCCGTGGCCCAGGCCGATGGGCGCCTGGCCACCGTGGCCGCCGAACGCGCCGCCATCGAAGCGAATTACCTGGCGCGCGAAGCCGTCTGCTACGACAAGTTCTTCGTCAACAGCTGCCTGGACGAAGCCAAGGAACGCCGCCGCAGCGCCCTGGCCGTGCAGCGCGCCATCGAGATCGAGGCCGAGCACTTCAAGCGCAAGTTCAAGGTGGAAGAGCGCGACCGCCAGATGGCCGAGGCCGAGGTCCGCTACAAGGAAGAAGAAGCACGCGCCGCCGCCGAACCGCCGCCGGCACCCCGTGCGCCGACCACGGCGCCGGCGCCGCGTCCCTCGCCCGTGGCCAAGCGCGTGGCGCGCCACAATGCGCGCGTGCAGCAGGATGCTGCGAAGGAAGCGGCGGATGCCTCGAAACGCGCCGCGAATGCGGCCGCGTATGAAGAGCGCCGTCGCCAGTCGGAAGAGCGCCAGCGCGCAGTCGCCCAGCGCAAGGCCGAGCGTGAAGCCAAGCGAGTGAAAGAAGAGCAGGAGAAGGCGGGCAAGCCGCCGTCGCAATGAACGTGCGGTGGGCGTACGTGTCCACCGGCTTGTTCGTTCGGGCTCATTGCCCGATGTGCCGTAGGGTGGGCACTCGTGCCCACCGGCCTTTTTCGTGTGTGTCCTGATCGGACTACGTCCAAAATTGGGCCAACGTGATGCTATTTGTGACGCCAACACCATGCCGGCATCCGCGTGGGCACGGGGTGCCCACCCTACTCGTTCGGGTTCGGCTTCACCAGCTTCACAATCGCCATCGAGCAATTCCCACCCTTGCCCTGCGAGCGCTCGGCGGCCTTGTTGATCAACATCTCCGACGCCTGCCGCGGCGTGGCGCGCACGATCGCCGCGCCCAGCTCGGCATCGGTAAAGAAATGCCATAGCCCATCGGTACACAGCAGGAACTGGTCCCCGGCCGCCGCCCCGGTATGCATGCCGATCGTCACGAACGGCTCCTTGCGGCTATTCCCCAGCACGTTCAGCAGCAGCTTCGAGCGCCGGTGGTTGCGCGCCGATTCCAAAGGAAGGCGGTCGCCCACCAGGTGCTCGACATAGGCCGTGTCGCCGGTGCGCAGCACGCACTGCCCATCCTCGAAGCGGTACAGGCGCGAATCGCCCACGTGCGCCCACACCGCTTCGCCATGCGGCGACAGCAGCAGCCCGACGAAGCTGGCGTGCGTTTCCTCGCCGGTGGTGACGGCGTTCATCTTGATGACCATGTGGGTCTCGTGCACGATGTCGCGCAGCAGCTGGGCCAGGCGTTCCGGGTTCGGCCCGTCGCCCGGCTTGAAGCCGTCGAACACCTGGCGCGCCGTGTGCAGCACCTGCTCGGCGCCGGCCACGCCGTGGATGCCGTCGGACAGCACCGCCAATACATAGCCCGGCGCGCGGGCGCCGTTCAAAATGGCAGCCCGGTCGTTCTGCCGCGGACGGTTACCGATGTGTTGCGCAGTTCCCGCTTCGATCTTGAAGAGATTCATAAACTTTGATGCTTTCCGTGGCTGGACGGCCAAACTTTGTTGGCGGCAACGTCGCTGTAGATTAAACTATGCACCGAGAAGCCTCCGTGTTGCAAGCTTCATCCAGTGCAACACCGGCCCGCAGTCCGCCGCCACCCCGCCTTGTTGAAAAACCTGTTTGGAACCGCCATCATGACCGATGTCCAAGACATCCAGCGCCGCATTATCGAACTCGACGTGGAGCACCGCGATCTCGACGCGGTCATCGCGCTGCTGACGGCCGATGGCCACGCGGACCAGTTACAATTGCGCCGCCTCAAAAAGCGTAAACTGCAGCTGAAAGACCATATCACCCTGCTGAAAATGCAACTCGTGCCGGATGTGCCGGCCTGAGGCCACACTTCCTTGAAACGCCCATTTTGACCGATCACCTCCCTGTGCCCGGCGTTGCCGAGGCCGTTCCCGCTCCCGGGGACGCGCCGGCAGCCCCCGTTGGCAAGTACGACGAAGAAATCGACCGCCTGTTCGGCGCCGGCGGCCCGCTTGCGCCCGCCGTCGGCACCTTCAAGCCGCGCCAGGCGCAAACCGAGATGGCGAAAGCCATCGCCACGGCCATCGACGGCCAGCAAGTGCTCATGGCCGAGGCCGGCACCGGTACCGGCAAGACCTTCGCTTATCTCGTTCCCGCGCTGCTCTGGGGCGGCAAGACCATCGTCTCGACCGGCACCAAGAACTTGCAGGACCAGTTGTTCCTGCGCGATATCCCGACCATCCGCAAGGCGCTGAAAGCCCCGGTCTCGGTGGCGCTGCTGAAAGGCCGCTCGAACTACCTCTGCCATTTCCACCTGGAGCGTACGCTGCAGAACGGGCGCCTGACCTCGCGCGACGACGTCGGCCACCTGCGCGAGATCTCGCGTTTCATCAAGATGAGCAGCTCGGGCGACAAGTCGGAACTGACCAAGGTGCCGGAAAACGCCAGCGTCTGGAACCTGGTCACGTCCACGCGCGACACCTGCATGGGCGCCGAGTGCCAGTACTACCAGGACTGCTTTGTCATGAAAGCGCGCCGCGAAGCCCAGCAGGCCGACGTGGTGGTGGTCAACCACCACCTGTTCTTCGCCGACGTGGCCCTGAAGGACACCGGCGTGGCCGAGCTGCTGCCGTCGGCGAATACCATCATCTTCGATGAGGCGCACCAGTTGCCGGATACCGCGACCCTGTTCTTCGGCCAGTCGGTCTCCACCTCGCAGGTGCTGGAACTGTGCCGCGACGTGCTGGCCGAAGGCCTGGCGCATGCGCGCGGCCCGGACTGGGCCAAGGTCGTCACCGTGGTCGAAAAGGCCGCGCGCGACTTGCGCCTGACCTTCCCCGAAGGGTCCACCCGCCTGTCGCTGCCCCAGGTGCTGCCGACATCGGCTTTCTTCCCTGCGCTGGTGAAGCTGAAGGAAGAAATCGACGGCCTGATCGACGTGCTAGAGGAGCAGGCCGTGCGCGCCGAGACCCTGGAAGCCTGCCGCGTGCGCGCGGTCGAGCTCAAGGCTGCCTACGACGGTTGGAAGGCCGACCCGAAAGCCAAGGGCCCGGAAGCCGAGCAGGCCGTGCTCTGGGTCGAGGCCTTCAACTCCTCGCTGCAGCTGCACAAGACCCCGCTGTCGATCGCGCCGATCTTCCAGAACCAGCGCGAAGGTACCCCGCGCAGCTGGATCTTCACCTCGGCCACGCTGGCGGTGAAGAACGACTTCAAGCACTTCTCCGACCAGATGGGCCTGACCGGCGAACCGGCGCGCACCTGGCCGAGCCCTTTCGACTACGGCGAGCAGGGCATCCTGTACGTGCCGACCGGCTTGCCGGAACCGAATTCGATGGGCTACACCGATGCCGTGGTCGACCACGCGCTGCCGGTGATCGAAGCGGCCGGCGGGCGTACCTTCTTCCTGTGCACGACGATCCGCGCCGTGAACCGCGTGGCCGAGCGCCTGCGCACCGAGTTCGCCGACCGCGGGCTGGACTTCCCCTTGTTCGTGCAGGGCGAGCGCGGACGCACCGAGCTGCTCGATTCCTTCCGCAATGCCGGCAATGCGGTGCTGGTCGGCAGCCAGAGTTTCTGGGAAGGTGTGGACGTGCGCGGCGAGGCATTGTCGCTGGTGATCATCGACAAGCTGCCTTTCGCCCCGCCGGACGACCCGGTGCTGGCGGCGCGCATCGAGGTGATGGAAAAGCAGGGACTGAACGGCTTCATGCACCACCAGTTGCCGGAAGCGATCATCACCCTGAAGCAGGGCGCCGGGCGCCTGATCCGCGACGTCGACGACCGCGGGGTCTTGATGATTTGCGATCCGCGCCTGATCAGCAAGCCGTATGGGCGGCGCATCTGGCAAAGCCTGCCGCCGTTCAAGCGCACGCGGGTGAAGGAAGACGTGATCAAATTCTTCAAGCCCGACGCGGAATAGTCGTCGATTCGTAGGGTGGACGGGTCTCCCGTCCACGCGTTCAAGCAACATCATCAAAGCCATCACGTTCACCATGCGAACGTTGGTTGAACGCGTGGACGGCATAGCCGTCCACCCTACGGTTTTACGGGACGATCACGACCTTCCCGGTCACCTTGCGGTCGGCCATGTCATTCAAGGCCTGCGCCGTATCCGCCAGCGCGTAGCGCTGCGACACCAGCGGCTTGAGCTTGCCCTCGGCCATCCAGCCCAGCATCTCGCGCATCGCCGCCACGTTCGCCTTCGGCTCGCGCCGCGCGAACTCGCCCCAGAACACGCCGACCACCGACGCGCCTTTCAGCAGCATCAAGTTCCACGGCAGCTTCGGGATCTCGCCCGCCGCGAAGCCGATCACCAGGTGCCGCCCGCGCCAGGCGATCGAGCGCAGCGCCGGTTCGGTGTAGGGCCCGCCGACCGGGTCGTAGATCACGTCCGGGCCCTTGCCGCCGGTGGCCGCCTTCAACGCCTCGCGCAGGTCTTCCTTCGTGTAGTCGATCAGCACGTCGGCGCCATGCGCGCGGCAGACTTCCAGTTTCTCCGCACTCGACGCTGCCGCGATCACGCGTGCGCCGAGCGCCTTGCCGATCTCGATGGCCGCCAGGCCGACGCCGCCGGCCGCGCCCAGTACCAGCATGGTTTCGCCGGCCTTCAGTTGGGCGCGGTCGACCACCGCATGGTGCGAGGTGCCGTAGGTGAGGGTGATCGCCGCGGCGATGTCGAAGTCCATGTCGGGCGGCATCGGCATCAGTACCTCGGCCGGGGCGCGTACCTGCTCGGCAAAGGCGCCGCTGCGGGCGAAGCCGATCACCTTGTCGCCGGCCTTGAAGTGGGCGACGCCTTCGCCGACGGCGCGCACGGTGCCGGCGAACTCGTTACCCGGCGTGAACGGCAGCTCGGGACGGTACTGGTACTTGCCCTGCACGGTCAGCACGTCGGGGAAGTTGACCCCGGCCGCGCGCACATCGACCACTACTTCACCGGCGTCCGGCGCGAGGTCGGGCAGGTCCTGCAGTTGCAGGCTGTCGGGCGGGCCCCAGTCCTTGCATACGATCGCTTTCATTGCATCTCCTGTTGTTGTGTTAATGGTCGCGAATCTTGTTAATTATGCCTCAGTGGGACGCGGCGTGTTCCTCGTGCATCGCCGGCTCCGGGCTTCATTGGCCCCGGGGCCGTTTGTCCGCACGCAAAGTGGCAGGGGAGTGCGACGCTAGAGTGGTGGATGCGCTGCGCGTCGCGGGCGTATTGAACAGGGGAATCGAATGGCAATCCGCTACGGCTGCTTCTTCAGCTACGCCCATGGGCGGCACGCCTTGATGCAGCATTTCAAGGCCGCGCTGGTCGATGCGCTGCAGTGCTATCTGGAGCCGTATTTCGACAACGAAGAAGAACTCTTCGTCGATACCGAGCAGCTCGGCGGCGGCGACGACCTCGACGGCAAGATCGCGCGCGCCATGTGCGAGAGCGTGTGCATGATCCTCATCTACACGCCGAAGTACGAGGCGCATGCCTACACGCGCCGCGAGTACGCGGCCATGCGCCTCATCGAGGCCGAGCGCAGCAGCTGGTACACGCTGCCCAGCCACCTGATCATCCCCGTCATCATGACCCAGCACCCGGACCGGCTGCCGCCGCAAATCGCGTCGTCCAGCTTCTACGTCGATTTCTCGCATTTCACCATGGCCACCGCCGACCTGAAATCGAATCCCGATTTCCTCCCCGACATCAACAAGATGGTCAAGCGCATCGCCACCCATTACCAGCACCAGAAACGCCATACGCCGGCTGGTCATGATTGCAACCAATTCGTGCTCCCCGATGTCCCACCCGAGTGGCGCGCCATCCCGGATCTCACATTCCCGAAAAAATGAGGAGCTACATGGAAATCACCCGCCTGACGCTGCCGCCGATTCCCAGGCCCGGCGAAGTCACCACCTTCTACTCCTTCGAAAACGGCGCCGCGCGCAGCATCGCGCTGGCCCACGCCGCGGTGCAGCTGGCGGCCGGGCAGAACGCCACGGTGCCGGTGCTGATGATCGACTGGGATACCGAGGCGCCCGGCCTGCACCATTATTTCCCGACCCGCGACGAGCGCTTCGAAGACCCGCGCCCCGAGGTCCGCCCCAGCGCGCAGGACGCCGCCCGCGCCGCCGCCGCCCGGCCTGGCGCGGCGCGGCCTAGCGCGGCCCGGCCCGGACTCCTCGAATACTTCGACGCCTGCCGCGAGCAGCTGCAGTCGCTCGGCCGCGCCGGCGCCGACCTCGACCATGAGGAACGCGCGCGCCTGGTGCTCGAGGCCGTCGACTGGGAAGCCTATGTCGAGCGGGTCGACCAGGCCCGCCCGCTCTACCTGATGCGCGCCGGCCGCTTCGACGACAGCTATGGCGAGCGCGCCGACCGCATGGACTGGGACGGCCTGTTCACCGCCTGCCCGGCCCTGTACCGCGCCTTCGCCGCCCACCTGGCGCGCCACTTCCGCCACGTGCTGGTCGACGCGCGCGGCGGGCGTTCGGCGGCGGTGAGCGTCTGCACCACGCTGCTGCCCGACCGCCTGGTCGGCCTGTTCACGCCGGGCGGGCGCAGCCTCGACGGCCTGGGCGGGGTGGTGGCGCGCGCCGTCGAGTACCGCTGCAGCCACGAAGACGAGCAGCGCCCGCTGCTGGTGTATCCGCTGCCTTGCGGCCTCGAAGGCGCCGACCCCGAGCGGCGCGCGCTGTGGCGGCGCGGCGACCCGCAGCGCGGCATGCCCGGCTACCAGCCGGTGCTGGAACAGCTGCTGCGCAACTGCTATGGCCTGTCCCAGCTCTCGCTCGACAGCTACCTCGACGAAGTGCCGCTGCTTGCGGCGGCAATGGGTGCGCCGGGCGAGCTGCTGGGCGCGGCAGCCCTGCGCGACGCCGATTGCCATGCGCCGGCGCGCAGTGTGGCCGCCCTGCTGGGCTGGCTGGGGCAGGGCCACTTCCCCTGGCAGTCGCGCGCCGAGCTCGACCTGCTCGAGGCGGTTGCCGCCAGCCGCGCGGCGCTGGCCGCCGGCGGGCAGGGCGCCGGCTTGCTGGGCGCCGCCACGCCCGACCCGAACGCGGCGCCGCTGGCGCGCGAGCTGCTGCGCCTGGGCGAACTGCAGCGCGCGCAGGGACGCGCCGCCCAGGCCCAGGAAAGCTTCGAAGAGAGCACCGCGCTGCGCCAGCGCCTGTTCGGCGACAGCCATCCCGACACCCGCGCCAGCCGCTCGGCGCTGGCGGCGCTGCTGCGCGACAGCGGCCGCCTGCGCGACGCCCGCGTGCAGTACGAGCTGCTGCTCGAGCATTGCCTGCTCGGGGCCGGCGACGAGCACGCCGAAACCCTGGCCGCGCGCTCGGGCCTGGCCGCCACCCTGGCCCAGGTGGAGGAATTTCCGCGCGCGCTGGCGCTGCACGAAGCCGTGGTCGAGGCCTGCGAACGGCTCTACGGCCCCGGCCACATCGCCACCCTCGAGGCCCTGGCCGGGCAGGCGCGCACCCTGGCGCGCCAGGGCGAATATTCGCGGGCGCGCATGGTCTACGAGCGCGTGCTGGAAGGGCGCCAGCGCATCCTCGGCACCGAGCACGAGGACACGCTGCGCTGCACGCGGCAACTGGCGGCGCTGCTGCGCGACATGGGCGATCTCGGCAATGCGCGCAAGCTGCAGGAAGGTGTGCTCAAGGTGCGCGAACGCCAGGCCGGGCCGGATGCCGCCGTCACCCTGCAGGCGCGCGAGGCGCTGGCCGAGATCTTCGCCGCCCAGGGCGATTTGTGCGCGGTGCGCGAGATGCAGCAATTATTGGCCACGGCGCGCGAGCGGCGCCTCGGCTCCGAGCACCCGGATACCCTGAGCATCCTGCTGCGGCTGGCGTCCACGCTGTCGGAGCAGGGCGAGCTCGAGGAAGCGCGGCGCCTGCAGCAGCACGTGGTGAGCCTGCACGAGCGCCTGCGCGGCATGGACGACCACGAAACCCTGCGCAGCAAGCAGATGCTGGCGCGCACCCTGTCCAGCCAGGGCCACAGCCAGGCCGCGCGCCGCCTCGAGGCCAGCGTGGAAGAGGGCAGCAGCCGCCTGCTCGACATCCGCGCCATGTCCGCCGGGCCGCACGACGCGCCCGGCATGCTGCCCGGCAGCGCACTGGGGGTTGGCATAGGCTCGGGCATAGGCTCGGGCGTGGGAGCCGGCATGGGCGCGCGGGCAGCGGGCGCGGCGGCCCTGGCGCGCGGCGGCGGGGCCGTCGGTTCCGCCAGCGTCGCCGGCATCGCCGATATGGCGCCGCGCACCGCTCCCGCCCGTGGCGCGGAGCGGGACAGCGGGCTCCAGGGCCTGCGCGACTCCGGTCGCGAGGGCCCGATCCCGGCGCCGCACGACCTGCTCGACCACAAGCTGTCGCAGCTGCAAAAGCTGCTCGAGACGCGCCGCGGCCAAGACGCGCGCGCCCTGGCCGACAGCCTGCGCGAAACCATCCTGCGCCCAACCGTGGCGCAGGCGCTGCGGCGGCGCGGGGTGGCACTGATCAAGCAAGTGTACCTGGAAGACGGCGACAAGGATGCCTTGCTGGCCTTTACCGAAGACGAAGTCGCGTCGCTCGAGGGGGCGCTGATCGAGGCATCCGGGGGCCGGCCGATGGCCTTGCGCTAGCGTCTTGCCCGGCCCGGGAGCGGGCCGGGAAGCGTTGCTTCCCGACAACGGCTTGCCCCTGCGGCAGCGCTCGCAGAGTGGAATTTTATGTACTGACGATGCGCGTTACGGCAGTTGCTTCAGGTAAAATCGCGTGATGCGAATTCTTATCAGTAACGACGACGGCTACCTCGCCCCTGGTATTAATGCCCTTGCCGACGCCCTGGCGGCGGTAGCCGAAATCATTGTTGTCGCGCCCGACAGCAACCGCTCCGGTGCGTCCAACTCGCTTTCGCTCGACCGTCCGCTGTCCGTCACCAAGGCCGCGAACGGTTTCTATTTTGTCAACGGCACACCGACCGATTGCGTCCACATCGCCCTCACCGGCATGCAGGAAGCGCCGCCCGATTTGGTCGTGTCCGGTATCAACAATGGCCAGAACATGGGCGACGACACCTTGTATTCAGGTACTGTCGCAGCGGCCACCGAGGCCTTCCTGTTCGGCATCCCGGCCATTGCGTTTTCCCAGGTCCAGGCCGGCTGGGCGCACGTCGATGCCGCCGCCCGCGCCGCGCGCGACGTGGTGCTGCGCCGCTTCGAGATGCTGCCGTCGCCGTATTTGCTGAACGTGAATATCCCGAACCTGCCCTACGAGCAGCTCGGGCCCCTGACCCCGACCCGGCTCGGGCGCCGCCACCAGGCCGAACCCGTGATCCGCTCGCAAGACCCGCGCGGGCGCGAGATCTTCTGGATCGGCGCACCTGGCGCCTGCCGCGATGCCGGCGAGGGCACCGACTTTCACGCCACGGCGCAAGGCAAGATCTCGGTCACGCCGCTGCAGGTCGACCTGACCCACCGGCCCCAGCTTGAATTGCTGGGCCAGGCCTTGCGCGACGAGCTGGCGGGCCGGCCAGCGGGACCAGGCGGCGAGGGCGCGGCATGAGCGACCGGCCCGGCGCCCCCGAGGGCAAGCGCTTTCCCTTGCCGCTGTCCTCTGTGACCGGCGGGGCGCGCAAGGCGGGTACGCCGGCCCCGGTCGCCACGCCCCAGACCGCCACCCAGAACGCTGCGCGCGCCGTCGGCGCCGCCGCCCAGCCGCCGAAGGCCTTCCAGCCCGGCCCCCGGGCGCCCGGGTATGCGGCGCCCGCCACCCAAAGCGCACCGGCCGCCCAGCGCTCCGACCTGATGGCGACCGAGGCGATCCGGCGCGCCATGGTGGCCAGGGTGGCTGCGCAGGGCGTCAAGGACGGCGCCGTGCTGGCCGCGCTGGAGGCCGTGCCGCGCCACCTGTTCATCGAACCGGCCTTGTCGAGCCAGGCGTATATCGACGCCTCGCTGCCCATCGGCCACAACCAGACGATTTCCCAGCCCTACATCGTTGCGCGCATGATCGAACTAATGCGCGCCGGCAAGTCGGGAAATGGGGTTACACTTGAGCGCGTGCTGGAAATCGGCACCGGTTGCGGCTACCAGGCCGCGGTGCTGGCGCGCGTGGCAAAGGAAGTGTATTCGATCGAGCGCATCAAGCCGCTGCACGAGCTGGCCAAGGCCAACCTGCGGCCCTTGCGCATTTCCAATCTCCGCTTGCATTACGGAGATGGTATGCTCGGGCTCGCGCAGGCCGCGCCCTACGACGGGATCATCCTGGCGGCGGCCGGCCTGGAAGTCCCGCGCGCACTGCTCGAGCAGCTTGCCATCGGCGCAAGCCTGGTGGCCCCGGTCGGGGGCCAGGCACAGCGCCTGGAGCGGATCACCCGCCTCGGCAAGACCGAATGGACGAGCGAAACCCTGGAAGCCTGCCATTTCGTCCCCTTGCGTCCCGGCACCGTTTGAGCGCCCCCAGTCTGTAATAGGTATTAGATAAGAATGAAACAACGACCCCGTACTCGTCACCACCTGCTCTTGTTGACCCTCACGCTCGGCCTGCTGGCCGGCTGCAACACCGCTACCCGCCGCGCGCCCGTCGTCGAGCGCCCCGTTTCGCAAGCCCAGGCGCCGGCGCCGGCCCATGCCCGCCCGGCGCCGCGCACCGAGGAAGCACGCCAGGACGCGCGTGGCGGCTATACCGTGCGCCGCGGCGACACCCTGCTGCGCATCGCCCTCGACCATGGCCAGGGCTACCGCGACCTGGTGGCCTGGAACAACCTGGCCGATCCGGACGACATCAAGGTCGGCCAGGTGCTGCGCGTGAATCCGCCGGGCAGCGAGCGCACGGCCGGCAACGGCGTCGTGACCCAGCCGGTGCCAATGCCGCCGGACAGCCGTCCGCAAGCGCCGCGCAAGACCACGCCGCGCGCCGACAAGAAGCCCTACAGCGAAGACAACGTGGCCGAGGCCCAGCGCGGCGACAAGGCGGAAGCCGTCGTGAACGCCGGCGCAGGTACGAGTCCAGCCGCGGCCGCGGCCACTGTCGCCGGTTCGCGCGTCGGCGCCACCGTGACTGCCACCGACGACGAGAAACTGAGCTGGATGTGGCCGTCGGACGGACGCATCATCGCCACCTTCGACGAAGGCAAGAACAAGGGCATCGACATCGCCGGGCGCGCCGGCCAGCAAGTCATGGCTGCCGGCGCCGGCAAAGTAATGTACGCTGGCAGTGGCATCCGGGGTTATGGTAACCTCGTCATCGTGAAACACAGCAACAGCTTGCTATCGGCCTACGCCCACAACCGCGCCATCGTCGTCAAGGAAGGCGACAACGTGGCCAAGGGCCAGGTGATCGCCGAGATGGGCGATTCCGACGCCGACACCGTCAAGCTGCACTTCGAGATTCGCCAGCAGGGCAAACCGGTCGACCCGTCGAGGTTCCTGCCCAGCCGCTAGAGAGGGCCAATGACGCAGCCGCCGCACTCCCGGGATCACGACGCATCGGACGATCTGCCTGACGAGCTGGACGGCGACGGCGCGTCATGCGACGGCGCAGCGGACAAGCTGGGCGATGAGACTGCGGACGAGACTGCGGACGATGCGCCGGCCGAGGGCGGCGATGCCCCCTTGCTGTCGGCCGGCGCCGCCGAGCCCGACAGCGTCGACGAACTGAAGACGGTGCTGGCCGCCGAACTGTCCACCGACACCACCCAGCATTACCTGAACCAGATCGGCACGCGTCCGCTGCTGTCGGCGCAGCAGGAAGTCCACTTCGCCACCCTGGCCAAGGCCGGCGATTTTCATGCGCGCCAGAAGATGATCGAGCATAACCTGCGGCTGGTGGTGTCGATCGCCAAGCACTACATCAACCGCGGCGTGGTGCTGCTCGACCTGATCGAGGAGGGCAACATCGGGCTGATGCGCGCCATCGACAAGTTCGAGCCCGAGCGCGGTTTCCGTTTCTCCACCTACGCCACCTGGTGGATCCGCCAGAGCATCGAGCGCGCCATCATGAACCAGGCGCGCACCGTGCGCCTGCCGGTGCACATGGTGCGCGAGCTGAACGCCGTGCTGCGCGCCAAGTACCACCTCGAGGCCCAGCACCACGACGGCAAGGACGCCAGCGTCGAGGACATCGCCAGCCTGGTCGGGCGCCCGGCCGAGGAGGTGCAGGACATCCTGGCGCTGTCGGAGCACGCGGCCTCGCTCGATGCGCCGCTCGACAACGATCCGGGATCGAGCCTGATGGACATGCTGCCGGGCGAGAACGACGACAGCCCGGATGCGCGCGCCGAGCAGCACGAGATGCACCTGCTGGTGCGCGACTGGCTGACGCGCCTGCCCGAGAAGCAGCGGGTGGTGGTCATGCGGCGCTTCGGGCTGGACAACGACGATCCGGCCACGCTCGAGACCCTGGCCGAGGAGATGGGTGTCACGCGGGAAAGGGTGAGGCAGATCCAGCAGGAGGCGCTGGTGAAGCTGAAGCGGGCGATGGCGGCCCGTGGCGTGGTGCGCGATTCCTTGTTATGATGCGGCGGTTTTGGGTCTGAATTTAGCGATGCCCATTATCGTCGTCGCCGGCCCGAATTGGCGATAACGGTTTGCCGTTTCATCCGCCAACAATGATCATCGTTCCGCGTGGGCAGTGGGGCTGGCTAAATGCCAGCACCACAAAGTGCCCACCGTACGTCCCTCCGTTCGGTTTTTCGTCCATTCAAAAATCAATGCAAGAAATTTTTATCGATATTAAATCGCTGGACGCGGATGCGCGCGGCGTGGGCCACCTCGAGAACGAGGACGGGAGCCAGGGCAAGGTGATCTTCGTCGAGGATGCACTACCGGGCGAGCGCGTCAGCTACGAAGTCAAGCGCAAGAAGAAGAACTGGGAAGCGGGCCGCATGGTCACGCTGAAGAAGGCGTCGTCGATGCGCGTCGAGCCGCGCTGCGAGCACTTCGGCTATTGCGGCGGCTGCTCGATGCAGCACCTCGAGCCGACGGCCCAGGTCGCGATCAAGCAGCGCACGCTGGAAGACAACCTCTGGCACCTGTCGAAGGTCAAGGCCGACAACATCATGCGCCCGATGTACGGACCGACCTGGGGCTACCGCTTCCGCGCGCGCCTGTCGGTGCGCCACGTCGAGAAGAAGGGCACGGTGCTGGTCGGCTTCCACGAGCGCGCTTCCTCGTTCGTCGCCGACATCCGCTATTGCCACATCCTGCCGCCGCACCTGGGTGGCATGTTGCTGCCGCTGCGCGAACTGATCGGCTCGCTGTCGATCTACAACCAGGTGCCGCAGATCGAAGTGGCCGTCGGCGAGGAAATTACGGCCCTGGTGCTGCGCATCATGGCGCCGTTCAGCGCCAAGGACGAGGAGCTGGTAAAGGCGTTTGCCGACGAATGGGGCATCCAGTGGTGGCTGCAGCCGAAGGGGCCGGACACCGTGTATCCGTTCTACCCGCTCGGCAAGGAGCTGTACTACACGCTGCCGGAATTCGGCGTGCGCATGCCGTTCAAGCCGACCGATTTTACCCAGGTGAACCACCAGATCAACCGCGCCCTGGTGCACAAGGCCTTGACCTTGCTGGATGTGCAGAAGGACGACCGCGTGGCCGATTTGTTCTGCGGTCTCGGCAACTTCACGCTGCCGCTGGCGACCCAGGCGCGCGAAGTGGTCGGTATCGAAGGCAGCACCCTGCTCAGCGAGCGCGCGCTGGAAAACGCCAAGGCCAACGGGCTGGATGCGAAGACCACCTTCTACACGCGCAATTTGTTCGAGGTAACGGCGGAGCACCTGGTCCAGCTCGGCGCCTTCGACCGCATGCTGGTCGACCCGCCGCGCGACGGCGCGATGGCGCTGGCCGAAGCCCTGGCCGCGCTGCGCGAGAGCGGCCGCACGCAGTACCTGCCGAAGCGCATCGTCTACGTGTCGTGCAGCCCCTCGACGCTGGCGCGCGACGCCGGCATCCTGGTGCACCGCGCCGGCTACGTGATGCGCAAGGCGGGCGTGGTCAACATGTTCCCGCATACCTCGCACGTCGAATCGATCGGCGTGTTCGAGCTGGCGGACGCGGGCGTCTAGAGCCGTTTGCGTGACGGGGCGGACGCTCCGTTTCCACGCGTGAACGATGAACATTGTTGGCTCGCCTTTCGGGCCAACACGATGCACAGGTCACGCGTGGGCACAAGTGCCCACCCTACGTTTCGTCCGCCGTGTCTCGCGAAACGACCATGATATTCCCATGCTACGGACGAAAAAAAGCCGGCCACGCAGGCCGGCTTGTCTTGTTGCGCTGGCGATCAGTCGTCGCCGCCGGCGATGCCCAGCAGGCGCAGCAGGCTGGTGAAGACGTTGTAGACGTCCAGGTAGATCGCCAGGGTGGCGCTGATGTAGTTGGTCTCGCCGCCGTTGACGATGCGCTGCACGTCATACAGGATGAAGGCCGAGAAGATCGCCACCGCCAGCACCGAGAACACGATGGTCAGCGCCGGGATCTGCAGGAAGATGTTGGCGAAGCCGGCCAGCAGCAGCACGACCACGCCGGCCATCAGCCAGCTGCCCATGCCCGAGAAATCGCGCTTGGTGGTGGTGGCGATGCTCGCCATCACGGCCAGCACGCAAGCGGTGCCGCCGAAGGCGGTCATGATCAGGGTGCCGCCGTTGCTGTAGCCCAGGGTATGGCGCAGCAGCGGGGTCAGCATCAGGCCCATGAAGAAGGTAAAGCCGAGCAGCACGAACACGCCGACCGCCGAGTCCTTGGTTTTTTCGATGGCGAACATGAAGCCGAAGGCAACCGCCAGGAAGATGACGAAGCCCATGGCGCCGCCGAGCATCGGCAGCTGCATCGTGACGCCGACGAAGGCGCCGAGGACAGTCGGGATCATCGACAGGGCCAGCAGCCAGAAGGTGTTGCGCAGGACTTTGTTGCGCGTAACCTGGCCGACGGCAACGTCGTACGCGGGTTGCTTTTGCAGGGTAGGGTTCATGTTCTTGCCTCCATTGATAGGATGATTCGGTGCCAGCATAGCATGCTGCCGCGGCGCGGAGTATGCACAGGTCTTGGGTTTAAGTTATTCATAAGTTCCGTGCCGCAAGCTACCGGCCTCGCCTGGATGCGGCATTTTTCGCACCGATCCCGGCACTTTGGCCCTCTCCGCCGCATTCTGGGTTATATGGACGCAGGTATGGTAAAATCGAAGGTTGATTGAGTCTTCAACTTCTCGATTTAAACCTTTCTTTTTATTGGAGTTTTTACATGGCAATCGAACGCACCCTGTCGATCATCAAACCAGATGCAGTTGCAAAAAACGTGATCGGCCAAATCTACAGCCGCTTCGAAAACGCTGGCCTGAAGATCGTTGCAGCCCGTATGACCCAGCTGACCCGCGAACAGGCTGAAGGCTTCTACGCTGCTCACAAGGAACGCGGTTTCTTCAACGACCTGGTCACCTTCATGGTTTCCGGTCCTGTCATGATCCAGGCCCTGGAAGGCGAAAACGCCGTCCTGGCGCACCGCGACCTGATGGGCGCGACCGATCCGAAGAAAGCTGAAAAAGGCACCATCCGCGCCGATTTCGCCGATTCGATCGATGCCAACGCCGTGCACGGTTCGGACGCTGTCGAAGCCGCACAAGTCGAAATCGCTTACTTCTTCCCAGAACTGAAGTAATCGTTTTCGCATCAAGCACCGCTCGCCCATGCCCCAGGCCCGGCGAGCGGGGTTCGTTTCATTTTTATAAGTACCCCAGAACACCATGACGACTCTCACCAACCTGCTGGACTTCGATCCCGCGCAACTCGTCGCTTATTGCGCTGAATTGGGTGAGAAGCCGTTCCGCGCAAAACAATTGCAGCGCTGGATACACCAGTTCGGCGCCAGCAATTTCGACGACATGACGGACCTCGCCAAGTCGCTGCGCGAAAAACTGAAAACCCGCGCCGAGGTGCGCTCGCCAGGCATCATCAGCGACAACACCTCGACCGATGGCACCCGCAAGTGGCTGGTCGACGTCGGCAACGGCAACGCCGTGGAAACCGTGTTCATCCCGGAAGAAAACCGCGGCACGCTGTGCATCTCCACCCAGGCCGGCTGCGCCGTCAACTGCCGTTTCTGCTCGACCGGCAAGCAGGGCTTCAACCGCAACCTCACCGTGGCCGAGATCATCGGCCAGCTGTGGATGGCCGAGTTCGAGCTGCGCCGTACCAAGGGCATCGAGCCCGGCCCGAAGGGCGAACGCCAGATCACCAACGTGGTCATGATGGGTATGGGCGAGCCGCTGCTGAACTATGAGCCGACCGCCACCGCGCTGAAACTGATGCTCGACGATAACGCCTACGGCCTGTCGCGCCGCCGCGTGACCCTGTCGACCTCTGGCGTGGTGCCGAACATCGACAAGCTGGCGCAAGACGTGCCGGTGGCCCTGGCCGTGTCGCTGCACGCCTCGAACGACGCGCTGCGCGATGTGCTGGTGCCGCTGAACAAGAAATACCCGCTGCGCGAACTGATGGCCGCCTGCAAGCGCTACCTGGAATTTGCGCCGCGCGACTTCATCACCTTCGAGTACTGCATGCTCGACAATTTCAACGACAGCGACGAGCATGCGCGCGAACTGATCGCCCTGGTCAACGACCCGGTCGTGGGCGTGAACTGCAAGTTCAACCTGATTCCGTTCAATCCCTTCCCGGAATCGGGCCTGTTCCGCTCGAAGAACCCGCGCATCAAGGCCTTTGCCGAAGTGCTGATGAACGCCGGCATCGTGACCACCGTGCGCAAGACGCGCGGCGACGACATCGATGCCGCCTGCGGCCAGCTGGCCGGCGAAGTCAAGG
>Ga0308160_10002339_pt1 | contig 23288 bp, 24 predicted proteins | sample PhyFR1_FD_201036 | JGI IMG/M metagenome (GOLD analysis project Ga0308160, IMG submission 201036) | Phyllosphere microbial communities from UC Gill Tract Community Farm, Albany, California, United States - DLSLF.R1 | ecosystem: Host-associated > Plants > Phyllosphere > Unclassified | place: USA...
TTCTCTTCATTCGGTCGTCAGTCCGAGATCTCGGAGCAGAACGTTGACCAGGGGTGTCCAGAAGACTATTCGGACCTGGCTCCTTCTGATGAGATGGAATTTGACCAGAAATTGGCGAAATTCAAGATCAGCGGCCTGCAAGCCAACAAGATTTACCGACCGGAAGACATCTCGATGCTTAGCTTGAGAGGCACGCCTGGGCCTTCGAGACCAAGTTCTGCTCGAGGCCTGAGCAACGATCTACCCAAAAGACCACGTTTAGGGTCATCCAGTTCGTTTGGGAGCGGTTCATCCCGTTCTCCGTCTCGCGCTCCATCTTTCAGATTGACATCCATGGAAGACGTGGAACATCTTCGGGCCACTGAACGCGAGCTGAGGAAGTACGCTGAGGAGGACGAGGAAGACTACGACGATGTGTTTACAGGAGGTATGCCGTCCCATCAGAAACCCCGTAAGCATGAAAAGAGACCGTCTACTCTCGTTACGAGCTTATCGTTGTGTCGACCACACAGTCGCTGTCACGCCTGCCCTTGAAGTCCTGAAACTCGGCACCAGACGGTCCGATAGAAGCTGGGATTCGGGCGAAGCTGAAGAGGATGACTTTGACCCCTTCGCTGATGTAAGCTGAAAATTCCGACTTGTTGGAGCGCGCATCCACTCATGGCCACGGCTTTGAACCTTGCAGATCGAAGACTCCTACTCTATGGTCGACGTCGAAGCTAATTTGCTGCGAGACAAGCATTCCATGCTTTGCAATACCGTCTCAAGGATGGTTGAGCAGCTGCAGGCGTCATCGTCGGAAGAAGTTCTGCAAAGGGCTGCATCTGATCTGGTGAGCAGACTCACCGCTTGTCTAAAAGATGTCTTCTTCTCTTACTTGGAAGATATCGTAGCATAACATATTAGACGATGCGCCAAGTTTACAAGATCATTTCATCGCTTCGCACGGTATGCTGGCTGTACTGGAGGTTTTAGAGGCGTCTCCAAGCCGGGACGTAATTCTTAACTTACTACGTGTTGTCAACCTCGTGAGTAGTGTCAAATTCCGCTGAGGCAAGCCTGATTTGACCGCAAACAAAATAGATGATAGCGGGTGACGCGAGTGTGCTGGAGAATCTCTGCTTAATCGGTGCAATTCCAGTGCTCAAAGTCTTCACTGGGAGGCGGTATCCACTCGAGACTCGGCTCCAGGCTGCGACCTTCGTCGGATCTCTCACAAGCTCTACTCTGACCCTTCAGATGTTTATATCGTAAGTAACCGAATGATACAGTCTGACCTTGAGAGATTTAACGGTGAAGCGATTGACATCATCGCAGGTGTCGAGGTTTAAGGGTGCTGGTAGAATTGCTTGACGAAGATTACTCGGCAAATAGGGAACTGGTTCTATCTGCGCTGGAAGGTGTATCATCAGTCTTCGAGCTACAGACTCCGACGCCGAAGAACGACTTCTGCCGGATGTTTATCCGCGAAGGCATCGTGGAACCTCTCGGCACGGCCCTACTACACATCATCAAGGACACATCCGATCAAGTGGAATCCTACAAGTCTACGATCGTAAGAATCGTACTGATGTTCTGTCAGACGGCCCAAGCAGACTCGCGCATGAGAGATGCTCTTGGAACTAGAAGCTTTGTCAAGCGTAAGTTCACGCGGGAAGATCATACGCTCCGTGGCTTATCCTTCTGATGCTACACAGGGTTGCTTCGCGCATCCGCAACTCTTACATCGTCCTCTCTGGCAACGATAGTCAAAGCTATCAAACATCTCTCGACCAGCCCGTTGTTGCTAGATGTACTGCAGAATGCGGATGCAATTGCCGTTCTCATCAAGGTCTTGGATGATCATCTATCTCACGCGAGTGCAACTGTAGGTCTGTGCTCGACAGGCCGGTTATTCGAATCCAAGCTGAGCTTCCTTCCTATGAAGGAAATTTGTTCTCACATATTCCAAACGCTCTTCAATTTGTGTCGACTGAGCCGACCACGCCAGGAAGAAGCCGCCATCAACGGCATCATTCCTATTCTACAACGCGTATTAGAGAAGAAGTCGCCTTTGAAGGAGTTTGCACTCCCGATACTGTGCGATATGGTGAATGCGGGGAAAACCGCTCGGCGGCAGCTGTGGAAGTATGGAGGCGTTCAAGGTATGCAGGTTCCTTCCTGATAGAGTCCTGCTCAATCACTGAGACTACATCTTACAGTCTACCTGTCGCTGTTGTCGGATACATACTGGAAAGTACGGACTTTCCGATTGATGCGAACCTTTTGATCGAAAATGAGCTGATGCGTCCTGTGATATGAAGGTCGCTGCGCTTGAAGCGCTTGTTTTCTGGTGAGAGAATTTTTCCCATCTACTTTCCTGCTCAGACTGACCGTCTGGCCGTCTGGCCGTCAAATAGGTTGCAGGACGAGACTGCCAGGGTAGAGGACGAACTTCTGGAGACCGGTGGGCTGGAGACCTTGCAAGAAGCTTTCACTAGTGCAACTGGCGCTTCCTTCGAGGCCATCCTTGAGCCGTGAGTAAAACTTGTTTTCAGTACCATATTCGCTCGCTCACGCGCATGGAGTTGTCTAGATTCTTGAAACTATTCCGTACTTCGACATCCTTAGTCGTAGCTCTTGCACAAGCAAGCGTCTTCAATAAGATCATCGGCGCGTTGAATAAGAGAGCCAAACCAATCACCAAGTTGAACCTACTCAAGATCGTAAAGATCACCTGCGACCATCTCCCGCAAGGAAATCAGGTAGTCGCCAAATCTGGGATGACGTCGATAGTCGAAGAGTTGAGTAGACAAGACGATGCAGTGCTTGTCAGACAGGTAAGTGGGCTATCTGCCAAGCTGAAAGAGGTCTCAAACTCACTTTCGTGAAAGCACAGCTCGCGAAGGAGATCATTCCGGCCCTTCAACTAGGGTCTCCCAATTTTCCTGCTTCTATCAGCGATACGCCATCTCGCTCCAAAGCAGCTAGAAAACCCCATGCTACCTCCGCAAGACTTGAAGCGACGGACAATCAAAAGCATAAGCGGAAGCCTGCTCGCAATCACTTGAGGTTGGAGCCTGTCCTGTCTTTGCGCAAAGGCTATCCAGGCTAACCTTACCTGATATCCACCAGCAACATAACTTGGACCGAGCGAGAGGACAAGGCTGTGCCCATCGCTGACAAAACAAATCGTGCTCCAGACCAAGTTTCTCATTCTCGCACGACAAGCAGGACCCAACACATCCGTGACGATGCAACTGGCGCCAGTCGCCGTACCCGCTGAACGACCTACATGACCCCCATTATGATGCAATTCTGACTATAATGCGTGTATACGATTATGACCATGTAAGATGCTGTACGGAAATGTCTACAAATGATGTACTTGTAATGATCCGGGGAATAGATGCTCCGTGATCAATTTGGTGATTCATTAAGTAAGGGTGTCTTTTCTGAAGCATCTTGAACAGACGATTCTTTTGTGTTCGGAGCAGGTTTCTCTGCGCGAGCGACATAAGGGAAGAATGATGTGCCTCGCATTTCGTAGGTGTTGACGTCCGTTTTCACGCATAGACAAAGGTCTGGAGATATAAGGGATAGCTAAGTCTTCCTCTTGTGCGAAGTCCGGAATCAAGGTGCTTACAGATGGCAGCGACCATGACCATGTGACACCCTAGTCCAGTGCCTAGATGCCAAAATGCTGTATAGCAGAAGGGACGATTGTCAGTGACGATTGTTGGCCACACGGAGAGGGCAGAGTCGAGTTTACCATGTCCCTCAAGCAGGAATCCAAACGGAGCTATGTGCGACCGAAGACCCCTCCACATGTCACAGAAAATGTTGTCAAGGTTCCACACAATAAACGCAGCAATAAAGGTGCCCAAGCCGCGGACGATGAGCTTGGAGATGATCTTCTTGGCTGGGTGCTCCGAACTTGGCGGGAGTCGATATTTGACGAGGTAGGTCATCCTTCCGACCGCACAGGTCAAGAGAGAGCCGAACGCGACCTGATGATAGATTGGGTTGGGTAATCTTACGCTACTCGGGTGACGGGTCAGCTATACTTTCGTACTGACAGCCGTGGCGAGTCAACTTACTAGCTGATGGTGATGAATATGTCCAGAGCGATCGTTCCAGCGAGAGCGAGCCAACTCCAGCCCAGGTTGAATCCCGGTCTGGTATCGAACACCACGAAGGCACAATACGATGTCAAATAGATCTGAATTAAGTGGAGAGCTCCTCAGCGCCTTCGCAACAAAGCCGAGATACACATCTACCAGAGGACCTACCATTGGTAGTTCGTCCATCAACTGCCACGCCCATTGCAACTTTGAAACGCGAAAGTGTCCTTGGAATCAGCCTCACCGTCCGACCGAAATGAGAAGAGCGAAAACCCTACCGTCATATGGAATCCGAAGCTTCCCAGCCCAATCAGACTCAGTCCGAGCATCAGGTAGCCATATCGAGATGGTAAGCCATTTTTGTGAACCTGGTGATATCCGTACAGACCAAGTACAATGAAGGGTATATTGGAGATGGTGTTGATGAACTCGGCAATGTACTGGCTGTATTCGTAGTTCCCCTCGCACCTGAATTTAGGTGAATACCGACCGATCAGCGGGGAGAAATGGTCTGAGCGGGTGTAAGCTGAAACTTACCAGTCAATGCTGCCTACAGTCGGATAAGCATCAGATAGAGTGGATCAGCCGGGGTTCGCGGGTTCGAACCGGTATTACCGGGGCCAAAGCACGTGAACGCTCTCGACTCACTTGTATGTTCTCCCCAGTCTATCCAACGTGACCCAAGCTCTGTATCAGGATTATGCATGGGAATTCGACGATGATCACTCACATCCTTGCGAGATTTGGCCCGTTTTCAAATGATCAAACCCCATATCGAACCGAAGAGAGTTTCAGAAGAGGGTTCAAGCTGGAGCTGGATTCAAGGTCACTTGCAGGATTTGATCTATGTCTATCGAGGATTTGCTAGAAGACGTCGTTTTATGTCGTGCTGCACTTTCTGCCTTTCGGGACGTGTTATACAATGCTCAGCTTGGCTCTTTCGCAATAGGGACCAAGACTATCAAAACGGCTTGGACGGCCAGTCGAGCCCGGGACACAATCAGCATCGTCGTCGTAATTTCGAGCTGAATAATCGCCGAGAATAGATAATTTTGCGCGGCTCTCGCTAAGGCCGGTGCCTTTTGCATGCGTAACCGAGTCTGTAGCCGCATTGTCAGCTAGATGACGAAGACCAATTTCACGCGGTTTATTTGCTTTCCTCTAGGCCACATATACAAAATGCATCCTGTGATTCGCCCACTATATCGACCCTCAACGCACCGCGACGGAGTACTTGATCGCCTCAGTTCCCTTCGCCTCTATGTTACCCAATTGCGATGCCCCATCCATCCTCCATGGCCGTACACGAACTTGTGCTTGACCAGCGCTTCCGCTGTAGGACGGTCCTCTGGCTTCATCTCCAGACAACGTTGAACAAAATCGTAAGCGTGCTTCATCTTGCCTCCTCCATCAGGCTCGAGGCCTTCCTGCCCTCGCTGACCGCTACATCGCCGCATCAAAGCGTGATACGGCTTTGTATCAACGCCGAGACCGGCTTGCGCTTCATCTGCGCTCAAGAACGGCGTCTCTCCACAGATGAGCACATAGCCGACAACACCGAGAGCCCATACGTCTTGTTCCTTTCCAGAGTACATTTCGCCGCGAAGGATTTCCGGTGAAGCGTAGTCCAGCGTTCCAGAAAATGTGTCCCATTTTCTACCGGGTCGCCAGTGAGCGGCGCTGCCAAAATCGATCAACTGACAATGACCCTGACCGTCCAGTACCACATTTTCGTCCTTGATATCTCGATGTACGATCCCATTGGCGTGCAAGAACCGAAGCGCATCGGCGAGTTGACCCAGGAGCGACCGAATTTCGACAGCAGGAAGTCCATCAGGCGCGCCTTCAACTCGATCGAACAGATCTAGACCAATGCCGAATCTTGGCATGACCACTGTTGAGAGTCACCACTTTAACGATCAAAGCCAAAACATGATGGACACCCCCACTCACAATAGTAAAATTCTCGATCTTCGAAGAAATCGAGCATCTTGCAAACATTGGGATGACCGCGATCTTTTACTGTCTCGGCGCTGATCTTTGCATGCCACTCGAGAGGGTTGACGTCGCCAGCCGTCAAACTCGACAAGTTCCCCTCTGTCAAAGCGTGCGTTTCAGGGGCGGGTATTTCATATGGAGTTGAGCCGGGAAGCGCTCCGGTCCTGGTGGTCGGCGTGGTATCTTCGTGGTCTGGTGTCTCGGAATCGGGTGTCACAGTCGCGCTGGCGGAGCTGAAATAATCGATTTCAGGTGTCGGAAGTGGAGAATCCAATCTGGATGGATCCCACGGGTACGACTTCGATGGAGCTTGATATGGCACATTTCGGAGTTGATCCATCACGTGTACTAGAACAATCAAAGGGGCCAAAGGTCAGAGGCAGGCTGGAATATTTGGCTATCGAGGTGGAAGAGACTGACTCTCTAACGGGATAGGTCCAAGCACTTTGTGCCTGACGTCGACGCGAACCCGAACTTAGCGATGGACAACATCAAGTTGGGTTTCAAAATTACTGACTTTTTCCAACAATCCGCCAAGATTCGACTCTTGATGATATACTTGATGATTACTTCGTCTCCGATTGGTTCTCCATGCCAACCCTTCTGTCGAGCCCTCTTCACTAGACCGTAAGCTCCCTTTCCTGCCTCTGTGATGATGACGTAGTCGTCGATACCATGGCCCCCCATGCCGCCTGCGGTCTCTCCGACAGGCGTTGCAGGTTCGCTGGGCGCTCTTGTGCTTGGGGCAATAGAGATCGTCGAGTCCATGCGGTCGGACTGCTGCAGATAATGCGGGATTGTTAGGAAAGGTTGTGTCGAAGGCGCCCGGGAAATGGCTGGTCGCTCTTCCTCCTTCTTGCTTGCGCCATTAGTAGCGTTGAATGGCGAGAATGCGCTCAACAGTCCGGAGCCAGACTTTCGATTGGTAGGGTGTGATGGAGGCAATACGGCTGGAAAAGCAAACGGCTGCGGCGATCGGCCGGCGAGGGACGACAAACGTTGCGACTGTCTTCGTCGAGAGGTAATCGGGCTGACCGGTGCGACTTGGCTTGAGGTGGACGCCGCGTCACTCTGAGTCAGGTTGTACGTCGGTGATCTAGAGTGTACGCGACTATGGGCTCGGCTGCTCGGCTTCAACGGCACCTCTCCTGTGGGTGTAACGTCGTTGCTTGGAGGCTTGGTCACGGTGTGTAAAGGCGAAGGATGTAAGTTTGGCTTTGCAGATGTCATACTCAAGTTGCCGATGGAAGAGACCGTCGATATCAATCGCTTCGGAGGTGCAGGTTTCGTTTTACCTTCGGGGCTGAGACCGCCAATCTTTGTCCGACCTGATTTTCCTTGGGGAATGGCTGCTGTCCCAGGTCCTTCGCGAGGAGAAATTGAGGAACTACGAGACAGCGCAGCGGGTGAGAGAGCGGCTAATCCGCCCCCGGTTCCGAATTGCTTGATACCCCAGCCCCCGGAAGGCTTCCCCACGCTGTCCCTTTCGACCTCTTCTCCGACCAAACGAAACAGTCTTTCTCGCTCCTTCTCTTTCCGCTTTGGCCCTTCTCCCGTCTCCTTCATGCTCTGACTCCGGCTGATCGATACACTCGGGGGCTCGACAGTGCCGAGTGCATCCTTGGAGGGCGGAGGGCTCGGTGGTGTCGCGTCGCCGTCTCCCAAATTGCGGGCCGCAGCGCGTTGTGCTCCTTGTACCTGAATGCCTATAAGTTTGGCAAATAGATCTCCTTCCTCGAGCAAAGGCGGCGCGGACTGTGGCTCGTCCGGATACGAGTTTCGTCTCGAATGCGATCTAGAAGAGCCACCACTCAGAATAGGGGTTGGCACGGCAGAGTGACCGGGAATTGAAAGTAACGTTATCGAGTGGGGGTCATCCTCGATGGCGGCGATCCCCAAAGCGTTTCCTGACTGTCGTTCCTGGGTGACCGCTGTATTCTCGACCGTTTCCAATGCCTCTACAGATCTCGTTGTCTTTATCCGCGGCCTTCGAGGTACTCCTGTCCACTCAAATCCGTCAAAGACAAGATCACTGTCTACCGATTCCCAGCTAGTCTTTCTTTCCCGGTCGCTCCCGCTGTCCGTAATACCTCCTTCTCCGCCTAGAGCGCGAAGATTTTCAAGCCCCAGCTCTCGCCATTCTTGCGTCGTAGGCGTAAGGATCACAAGCCGGCTGCTAGCATTGGCTTCCGCACCGCCTTTGAGGAAGTTTTTCGGCGACAGAGACGGACTTCTCAGAAAGTCGATCACGGGCTGATCTGCGTCGTTGCCTGACAAGTCCAATGGGCCGTGAGCTAGAGGGTTTGACGAGTCCGATGGTCTTCTCCGGGCGATCAGACTTCCAACTGGCACAAAACTCTTTGCTCCTCCGGTATCGGGCTTGAGCAAATCCATGGTTCTGGAAGGAGAGGACGAGGCGGACTTCGAGGGGTATCGGTGATAATATCGAGCGCTAATCACGAACCCTCTTAGTATCGTCAATATCGATATCGATCAGTCAGTACTGACCTATTATCAACTTCAGACAGAGGGAACCCTCTCCGAGAATCTTCTGCTGGATCCCGATCCGCCAATATTTCCTCGTCACTTCCAGAAGTCGACTCATCTCGATTCCGCCAGGATGGCTTGAGCGTGTCATGCCGTGAAGCGCTCGAGGAAGATCGATTCCTGTAGACCTTGTCTCGAACGGTTGACAAAAGAACTCCGCCCGAGCTCGATCCTGACCGTTGAGGCGATGTGATGCTGCCAATGCAAATCCGAGGCGGTGAATGGTGACGATGTTTCCGAGCGTCACAAGGTGGTGGGATTGGATGATCCAAGTCATCACCAAACGGAAAAGACGGCTGAGAATTTGCCGACCAAAGCTGGGGAGACGAACTCGAGTGACTCATGCCAGGTCGATGCCGCTTTCCAGGCGAATTGGTAGATGATGACCCCGACGAGATTTTAGCACGGTCGTCATATAATCGAGCATCCTTTTCAAGTACATCGTCTCCTTTGTTTGAAGGGCTCGGAAGCCAGTCATTGCGACCGGCATTTTCGCCAGATCCAGCAGTATTTGCTATTATTGCCTGCTCGACATCAAAGTTTTCGGCGTTGGGGTCGATATCGCCAAGGTGTACTCGCTCTGCAATCGGTACATCGCTTTGTGCACGGCGCTCTTCGCCATGCGATGAGATGGAATTCCCATATGATGGTATAGCTGATACAGCTGTATCCACCTTGGCTGTCATCGTCCGTCGAGAGAGACGGCGTCGAGGGTTGTCAATGACCTGTGGTGATCGCGAGGCTTAATTCTCGTCTATTCCTTTTTTATGTGTCAAAAGGTTAATGGACTAGTGAGTGGTGAAAGGAGCAGATTCAGCCGATATCAGTGTCAGCGATGAAAAGTCTCTGGGTCATCTTGGTGAGAATTTGACATACTGTTTTGTGACTTCGGTCTGGCGAGGGCCCGTGCGAGAAAGGGCAGTCACGAAAGAGCTCTTGAGCTCGCTTGTGGAAACGTCGAGATCGATCGGTCAAGGGGTCTGGAATCTGATCTTGAATTGTTAAGATGATCTTTCTTGTCTTCCTGTAGCCAGAATCTGCGAGTCGAGGGCTACTTGGCGGCTGATGGCACTTCGATTGAGCTGTTGCAGTTGTCAGTATCGCCCGCGTTTCTTCAGCGATTCGGCCTGTCGTCAACTGTTCAATTACTATGCGGTATCGATGGCGTGCAATGGAATGTCGATCTCTATGTCATCAGAGGGCAGCCTTCAAACATCGAGCAACTGAACTGTCTCGAAAGCTAGACTGAAGTCTATCTCGTTTTGCTAGCTTCTTGTGAGCAAGGCATCGAGGGACGCTGGGCCTGGGACATGGGCAGAGCTGCTCCATCGTCAAAGCTCTTGCTCCCCCCTTTTTAAACGCGGGCCCGATTTCATTAAGAAGGAGACCCCACGTGCGGCGCCAATCTCACATTCCCCATACAAAATCGCGATGCCTGAAATAAGACGCGGATGTCAGATCATCAAACGGTTAACCAAGATTGGTCAAATGCTAATGCTTTCGGTCTGCTAATCTATATGCTACAGAAATCGCGTCCTATAAGCTAAGCTCATCTAAAGTTCCTCGTGAACGGGCACTTCAGGCTCAGTAGGCTTGGAACCGCTAGGCTCAGTCGATGTGCCCGAAGGTTCGGCGCTTGTTGATGTAGAATCGTCAGCTGTGGCCGTTTCTGTTGCTGTTGTCGTTTTAGTTTTAGGCTTGATGGGTTTGGGAATGCGCTTGTTACCCAGACGAATGACCTATGAGAAGTAGTCAGTGGCTTTTCTCTACACTTCCATCGTTGACAATGTACTACTTACCATCATTTGGAGAGCTTTGCCCTTTTCGTTCAGATCAGCGGTCAAGATGACAGGATCCTGCATCAGGTCGTCCTCGATCTTCTTGTGCGCCTCCATTCTTTCCTTCATCCAACTTTCGTTTTCTTTTAATCGAGCGAGAAGGTCGTCGAGTTCAGTCTGTGTATGCCTTGAGGGCTCTTCTTTCCCTGCTGCCTCTGTCAAATTTCGCTGCGCGTCCACGAAGAAGATTCTGGCTGCCGACATGACTTTTTGGAAGTCATCGATAGCCTTTGGCCTGGTCGAGGCTTCCTTGTATCGACGAGTGATGGGATACTCAACGGACCTGACCAATCGCACAGGTCAGCGCAGCTCAAGCAACCAAAAAGAACGGGCCTTAGACTTACTCAAGGTCCGCTCGCTTCTTCAACAGAGTCTGCACATCAGCCGAATCTCCTGCTTCATTCATCCATTCGAATGCCTCTTTGACTCCAATCTCGAGCTTCTCTCTTTCGGAATCGGTTCCGAAGCGGAACAATGCATCGGAGGGAGCATCGGGGCTTAAGAGTCCGCTGAGTCGGTACAGGTAGCCCTCCAGGAGATTTCGACCCTCCGCCCGCGCAGAGACATCGGCTTCCACTTTGTTGATAGCAGCGAGTCTGTCAATGGTTTCGAATCAGTCGCTCATGATAACAACAGAGCAAGAGAGACAAGACCGACCTTGCTTTCGCCTGTTTTTTCGATTCGGCGGATAGAGGTTTGATACCTAGCGGAGTCTCGCTGAATTTCAAGGCTACCTTTTTCTCTGTGTCGCTCTTCTCGAGCTCTTCTAATTCAGCTTCGAGAGTTTTGATTGCTTCCTCGGCTTTGTCCGCTTCGTCCTTGCTTGAACCGCTGAACAGATTCTTGAGTTTGTCGGCGACAGATTCTTTCTCCTTGGGTGTGATGGGGATATGGACGACCGCGTTCGCAGCCTGCACGAAGCCGCGTGAATCGAGACGCATAGTCACTTTGATTTGCGATCCGGCGATTTCGACATCGGTCATATTAACAAAAGCCTTGCTAATATCCCTCAGGTCGACCCGAACAAGCTGGGACGGTGCAGGACTGAGCCAAAATTCGTCATGCCAATACGTCAAGTCAATAACAAAAGAATGCCTTCAATGGAATCGGTTTCATGACATGTCTTGACTTACGCATTCTTGCCGCTGTATGCGAATTCGACTCCCAAAGTATCACTCAACTTGGCCTTGTCCGCCTTGGCGAAAGTCAACACCCGCTTCGTGGTCAAATTGGTGCCAGCAGGAAAGAGTATTTGGCCTTGCGAAGCAGCACGAGACTCATCCTGGATGATTTTCCACGCGTCTCCATCGACGACACTGAAGGCGACATCCCAGTCTAGACCCTCAATGACCTTGAGCTTCAGCTTGCTCATGACGCTTCGTCCTTGACTCGCGCCGTAGTAGGCAGCTCCGAGGACAGCTGCTTCATCGGTATTAACATTTTGCGCAATCTTATCCTCACCGCCACCCAAAGCAGCCTTGATAGCGGCTTGTACGAAAGGCACTCGAGTGTTACCTCCGAATAGGATGATCGAATTGATGTCGCCCTGAGAGCCAAAACGCGGTATCAAACTGTAAGCTCCAGTAATACTCGGAGAGATTGACAACGTCTTACGATATCGAGCCCAGCCTTGGCCAGAGCCTGCTCAATCGGTTCACCGAATTTGCTCGCAAAGCCTGTGCATGCTTCTTCCAGTTGCGTCCTCGATACTCTCGATCGATAATCAGCATCATTCAGCAGACTTTCAATCTATGCAGGCAGACATGTAAGAGTTCACTCATGGCGAATGTGATCCGGTGGCGACGGGAAACTCGGCGCATCAGAAAAATATGCAACTCACGTTTACGCTCGCCTCCTGGTTCGCACTGAGAATTGCCTTTGTCCTTGCAGCTTCTTTCCAGAGCTTCCTCATTGCTCGATCGTCGCCTCGAACCTGCTCTACGGAAAGTTTGAGCTTGTCCGCAACATCTTTGACCAGAATCTCACGCAACGCCTGGTCGATCTGGATGCCACCGAGGGTCGGCTGAGAGGCGGTCGCAAGAACGTGCACGTGGGTCGCGGGATTAGACTTGGGTCGAAGCTTTGATTTTTTGCCAGATTTTGAAATGGTTGTTTTCGATTCTTCAGCGACGTCAGCCGTGTAGAAGGCAATGACGGACGCGGTCGTCTTCATAGCTCCTGAATCGTATATCACGTCGATCTGGGCTCCATTCTTGTTCCAAGCAGTCTCTCCTTCTTTGAGCTTGGGAAATTGACGGGTCATAGCGTAGTTCAATCCGACGGCAGCACCTTCTCCAACACTGCCGACAAGACTCAGACCAGCGACTTCTGCAGCGTCTTTGAAGGCCCTTCGCTGATGTTGCGTGAAGTATGCCGGCAGAGTCAAATATAAGTCCGTTACGGGCTCCATCGCTGCGGCAGATGCCAAAGCTTTGATATAGTTCAGTTCATGGGCCAAGATTTCCTCTGCGGACCACCTAGTGGAGCTCGAAGTGTCGTTCGAGGTTAAAGCGTATGCTGGAGCCGAATCATGGGGGAAATATAAGGTTTGTGTCGCCGGGTCGTATTGTGGTTGCGATGGGTATATCGACGAGATATTGGAAGCCGGAAGGTCCGTCAACGCCAAAAGAGGTTTGACGTAGGGAAAGTGAGTCAAAGGAAACCGAGTTGCCTGGATCCGTTCAGTAGACAGAAAATCTCAGCTGTGAATGTGAATGCAGATTGCGCGTTGACTCACGGCATTGACAGCTTCTCCACCAAATACACGTTCGTCTCGTTTATACCCCACTACACTCTGCATCTTCCGCTTTGAATCTGATAGAGAGGTTCGTGAGCCTGAGCAAGCTATTGCAAGACGCGACGGGTATATACCTTTGTCGAGAAGAACATCGAGCGGAGTGCCGGGTTTGATGAGCGAGGCTTTAGTCCACTCGGTTCCATAGTCTACAGCTAGGAGAGCTCCAAGTGCCGAAGGAAAGAGGGACAATAGCAGAAAGAACAAAGATGTCGGCGCCTTCATGATGTTGTCGCTTATTGCTGATTGGTGTATCAAGGTGACCTGCAGAGTCTAATTCAACTGCCAGAGCTGATTTCCGCTTGGTCGAATTGTTGAGCACACGCTTCCTCTGAGTTGTGCGAAGTAGGTATGTTGGGCAATTAGCCTTTTGATGGGGGTGAAAGGCGGAAAGAGCTCCACGTATGCATCAGAGACTTTCGTAAATTGGAAACGGAATCGCTAGAACTTTCCCAAGTCCTGCATACATTTGACGCTTGAAACCAAAAGTCTAGGCTACCTCCACGTTGAAAGGGAATGTGCAAAGGGAATGTGCAGATGAACAAAGGCCACGAATCACGTTACGTAAGCAGAATTCACCTCGTCTTAATTCCCATCGCGCACCGTCAAGATGATCATGATCAGCACGATCGTGCTGTGTGAAGTATATGAGATCTGTGGATACTTGGGAGATCTGTGGATACTTGGGAGACCTCAGCGTACCTGGATACCGCAACCTTCAGCGGATCATTCAGCTCGATCTGTAGAGTATCCATCAAAAGGATCCCCAAACCGAAGATCGTGTCTCTGGCAAGAGGATGTCTCTGGACTTAGATCTGCAAAGCGACTTGCACGAGGCCTTCCGATTGCTGTACGAAGATGAGGACGACTTTGACGCCGACTGGACCGAGGAAGACAGCGAAACAGAGGCTTCCAATATAATCGCCATCGATCAATCGTCCGGAGAAGCGAGTTTAGGCAGCTCCAAGTACTCTAAGGTGAGTGTGATCTAGACAGGGCAACGTCATGGCGCGCACCTGATCGACCTGACTTACCAAAGAAACGCCTGCAAGACATGCTCGAGTCACTCATCCCTTCAGACCCTAGCTTGAGGCCTTTGGAGAAGCGTCGCAAACTCCTGCCCAGCAGTGCGACGAAATCGGATCTCGTCTCATCTGATACCTCTTCGCCAAACCAAACATTCTCTCCCAATTCTTTGACATCTTACCGCGACCGATTACTGTCATATACATTACCAACATACAACTCCAAACCGCCCCGCTTACAACCACAAAACGTTGCTCGATACGGTTGGAGAAACCAAGGGCGGGAACGAATTCGTTGCGATACCTGCGATGCGGCATGGTATCTGAAAGGATTTGACGATCCCAAGATGACCAAGAATACCAGATTCGGAAAGAGGTTGGAGGAGATGTTTGAAGAGCAACTAATTCAAGCTCATGTGAGGGCTTGCCCATGGCGTGTAGTAAGCTGACTGAGCATTCGGCCGATAGATCTCTTGTCGCTGATTTCCCGTTCTCTCCATCTACAGCAACAGTCGCCAGGTTAGATGTCTAGGCTCTCTGACCTGGCCGCCAACGTCTAACATCATCCACCTTGCTTCGCTAGCCACGATACACAAACAGCTCCTTGCCTTCCACCCATTACTGTCCACTCGGTTGGCTCCTATTGCCAGGGAACTTGAACGAGACTATGTGAGAAGCACCGCACAGCCCAATGCGCAAAGCGAGAACGTCTTAGAAATTTCGCAAGAACTTGTAAGTCTCAGATCGCTTGGCTTCCGAGTCATGTATGCGGATGCTGACATATGTCCATGCGCACTTCCAGCCTCAACCAGAGTTAAGCAATCTAATCGCCAACCTGCAATCGGTAACGCCTGACCAGGCATCGGATAACTCTGCGCTACGAACGGAGTCATTGCCGATCGGGCGCGAGGCCGCTAACCTGGCCTTCTTCGGTTGGCAGCCGTATCGGCCTATAGCCTCGGGCTCTGGAGGTTCCCCTTCCTCGAGCAAACCGCCCGTTCCCGACGTTCTACATTGCTCAATCTGTGACCGCAAGCTCGGTTTATCACATTTCCGGTTGCCGGAACATCCCACACCATCAATCGAAACCCATGATCCGAAAGTCAAAACCAAGATCCTAAATGTCATCCGTGAGCATCGAGAGTTCTGTCCGATCACAGTCTACTCGACAGCGTCGGAATCGATCGAGGAAGATCCTCTCGGCAGGGAAGACGTGCTTGAGGGGGAAGTGCCCTGGTGGAGATCGGCGATGATATTACGGTCAGAAGCAGACCGGGGAGGAGCAGGGAAATCAATCGGACCCGATGAGAAGCATGGCGGCAATCGGTTGGAAAAGACAGAAGTGATGAGTCGCCTGAGAGCGATTTTAGGGGAGAAACAGCCAAGGCTTGATCCAAGGAAGCATATCCGAAATGTAATCTGATCATTGACCACGATGTCTGAGGCCGTAAGCCTTGCGGACGCACTTGCGATACTTGAAGCTCTGGGGGTTTACGAGGCTTTCTGCGGGGTCGGTCCCTGGAAAACGCCAGTTTCTTCATCAAACAAAGATGGCGTGTCTGACTGGCAAAGTAAGACGAGTCGCGCCTTGCTTCCGCGAGGGTAAGAATGAGCCGATTCTAGATATCAGCCGACAAAACGCAATTGGTATGGTTGCCGGTTTTGAGACTGTAATGTTCCATCAATTCGGCGACCTTTGCTCTGACAGAGCGAACGAATCCATGCACATGATACCTGTTGCATACGACCACAATAGAGTCGCGGTCGAATCGGTTGCCAGGGCGAAACCAGCCTTTTCAATTTGTTACGGTGAGCGCCCCTCGGATGATGAGTCTCTTCAGATTAACATCCGCGAACGAAAGTGTTCCCGCTCGTGGCTGGGTAAGACGAACCGAAAAAGTCTCATTCGATCTGCTCAGGTCTCATTGCGCGTGATCGCGTACGTGTATACGTGTTTGTATGAGATAGACTTTCGGTGCCAGGAGCTATTGGTCGAAGCCTAGAGCCACAACGTCACTACCACGATCAGAAAAGCGAGCTAAACATGTTTTGGCAAAGGCATGACCGGGCCTAGACGCGTTGCTAGGCAGAGAGACGATGGCTGGTCTCGCGCTCTCTCTCCCTCTGTACAGGCAGCAGAGGACCAGCGCACACCGGATGGTCAGCTAGAACTCAAAGCACAAGGTTCTTTTTCCGAGACGCCATAGCCGGGCTCGAATGGCGAGGAGGGAGTCCCATCCGTTCAAAACAGGAACCAAAATCTGTGCGCTACCACGCCCTTGCCCAGCGTGACCGAAAGCGTCTCGCGTCCCGGATTCACAGGCAAGCAGAGAGCGCAGGACGCGAAGGGTCCCATGGTAGATGGCTTGGTCACGGTGTCTCACTTCAGGCAGAGAAGCACCGTGCCTCTCCCGAATGACACTTTCTGTTTTGATCCGGAGGGAGATGACATTTGCGCGAAACGTTTGGGTTTGCGTCGTTGATGGTCTGTTTGCGGAATCACGGTCGACGTCTGGATCGCATAGAGATCTCGTGAGCTGGATTCGATGCTTGTGTCAATATCTAATGTACCAATGTTCTTTTGTCATACAATCACGGAACCAGGAGAGATTTCAGTCATCATCGACGAGCTATAGATTTAGACGGCCTTTGCGGTTCTTCTCGCTCACCGTTTGAATTGATATACCTAGAGACAGAGATCACGCTGGTCGTTTTCTCGTTGGCTCTCTCGTCGGACTGAACCTCGATCTAAACTCAATCCAATCATCTACGCTCGTTTAACTCGATCAACACCTTCTAGTACACAGCTCGGCGAGCCAAGTCTACAACACATTTGCACGCCCGAAAGTCCATCAGCTCAACTGATCCATCAAATTGGTTTCCTGGTGGAGTGATCATCACCCGTCGTCGTTGTTGATCAACTGTCGTCAAAGTTTCGGATAGAAATAGCGCGGTAGATCCTAAAGGACCTTTGAACATCTACATCGCCCGCGGTCGGTTCCCAACAACCAAACCCTTTAATTTTTCGACGACGTTCGGGTTGATCCTACTGTGGACTGGATCCACAATCGTCTCGAACCACATGTACGTGCTTCCTTTCCGCCGAAGAGTCCCACTTGAAACTTATCCTGGGCTTCACCTTCTTTGCTTTTTGTTCTTTTTTTCGGTCGCGGCACCTCCTTTGGACTCTTTGTCGTTCCCGCCCTTCTTCCCCGCTCGCCGCTGTGAATGCCTTTATATTCTTGTCTACGGTTCCCTTCCGAACAATTACCGATTCATCTCGTCCATCACTCCCACTTGAACCACCGAAGACAAAGTCAAACTCTGACTCCACACTCTGCACATCGGATCGTCGATAAATAATCCATTCTACCGCTAGGCACTAGCTCGGTATCGCTTTCCTCATACCATCGCTGCATCACCCTCACCCGGATCCACCTCTCGCCCGATTCTCTGGTCGCAGCCCTCACTGCTTGTCTCTCTGTCAAGCAAGACTACATATCAGCTCAGATCAAGAAGCCAACCCCCCCCTCCCCCTTCTTGTCTTTTTCGCATCCCCAATCACTCACTTCTTCCCTTCACGAAATCATCGAAACGTTTGCCGCCAGCACTTCAGCCTACTGGACCTGCAATCACACCACCATTCGACAAAGGGACCGTTCAAACGCACAACGGCTCCTAGGTCCCAAGCTCACGTCTCGACGATCAGCTTCCTTTGTGTTGGTCATCCCTGAGAGACCTCCACGTTTCGAGCGATCATCCTAGGGGTATATAACGAGGCTTCCGGACCCAGCTGCAGGAAGGTGAGATTCCCTTTGTCTAGTTGACTCTTCTTCATTTCGATATACCGTGTACTGATCCTCGCTCGCTGGGTTCTGGCCTCAGACCTACCTCTTCACGACCTTAGCATTCACCTCAATCTATTCGTACTCCCAATCACCATGATTGCTCTCAACCAACGTCGCTCTCCCTCACCTTCGGCAGCATCGGTGTCGCACTCTGCCTACGCTCTTCAAGCTACCAGACAGCTTCCTCGATACAGCAACTCTCTTTTCGGAAACACTCAACCTGCACCTCCTCCAGGTCTTGCTGTGAATTCGACATTGCCATCGCTTCCCCCTGGTCTACCCATTCGCCCCTCGATGATCAACAGCGTTCGATCTACCTCGAACAGTCCTCCTCGTTTCGCTACTGCTCGAAATCAATCTCAAGGCACGCAGAAGTGCTCGGTCGACAAAGTCCCCTTACAACCTGTGTCACGAGAGGAGTCCATTCGCCAGACCGAGCCTCAGGCCAGCCCTTCCAACGTCCAGCAAGACGAGAATTCTTTCGACGACATGCGTTCGTTCAATTCTTCCCCCTCGACCGAGGCGAACAGGATCGTCGCTTTCAGTGTGGCCGAGTGCGCATTGCAAGGGGATGATGAGGATGACGGGATTGACATTGACCACAGGATCAGGATGATCGAACGCAGGATGACCAGTAAGTTTGGATCAAGCCTGTCGAATTACAAGCATGGTGACTGATGGCAGACGAACGTTCATCTTTGATGACAGACTCGACCTCACCCAAGCCTATGGTACTATCCGCCATCGTTCAACACACCCACTCCCGCCCGAGCACTCCTGGCCAAAGCGCACCCGCTGCTACCAGCGGTCTCCCTGCTCCGGTCAGGTCGGATCTTTCCGCAGCAGCTCCATCCTTCCAGTTCAAGCCAAAGTTTACGCTTCCTTGGGAGGAAGCTGAGGCTAAGAAGGTTGGTATGGATATCCTCAGCTACCAAAACAAGCAAATGTTTGTCAGCCAAGGTGCCGTCTTCCGCCCGGAAGCAATCACTATCGACACCACCGCTACAGGCACCACTCGTCCTACCAAGACTCTCACTCATTCGAGATCTAGGTCTGACATTCCCTCTGCGATCTCGGCAAAGGCGAACAATACGTTTGTCCTCAACACTCCCATTCAACCCAGTGGCTCTTTTGCCCAACCGTTGCCAGACATCGACGCCCAGAACGAGCAAGAAGCAATCGCTCTCCTACCTCCTCCAAGGTGCATCACGCCACAACCCTTCAAGCGACCTTCCTTTGCTGAAGCCATGTTGATGCCGCCTGTCGAAGTCACTGAGCAGGACAACGGCCGAAAGAGGAATGCCTTGCCGACCCTTGCGGAGATCAGCGCACGTTACAAGGCCGGTAAAGTCAGGGCTGTCAACGGGGAGGACAAAGAAAACGACGCTTCCGTCAGGCCCAAACGTTACTCGCTCGACTCGTCGTATTCCGCCTCCGACGCGGCTTCCTCGGTCTCGTCGGGCCCTTCGCTCCCCACTACCCCTCGCCGCTCTCGTTTGCCGGCGTTCTTGCGACAACATAGTCGAAGTGATTCGTCTGGATCTTCTGTCAGCGATGACATTGTGCTCTACTCGCCCACAAAATTGGGTGGCTTCATGGACGAGCTTCCTCAGACGCCCATTTGCCCGACCTTGCGGGTCACTCCGCCTTCTGTCGCTGCTGAAAAAGTCGGCGCCGGCTCTCAGCGTCAGCACGAAGGCAAGAAGATCAACCTCGATACCATGTCGTCCCTCCCCATGATCACCTGCACCCCAGCTACTGCTCCCGGTGTCGCCGTCAGTCCTTTGGCGATGCTCGAAGCCCAGATCAAGCAGAACAAGCAAGTCGAGAAGAGGCAAGAGAGGGCTCAGCTCATGATGTCTACTCTTCAGAGGAGAAACCGTGGACCCGAAGTTTCGGTCTGAGTGACGAAGATGATATAGTTTAGATACGAAGGGTAACATTCATCGACCGAGTCGAGGTGGACGCCCGAACATAGGACACGGTCACTACTTGTCCGATCGCCTTGAGATATTGACGACGCTCGTTATACGTGTACAAACAACCAAGAAAGAAAGCAGTGACGACTTCGCCTTGTACTGCCATCAAGACTCGATGTACATAGCTATATTCTACTTTATGCTCGATACCGTGCCGAATGGTTACTCCGGACTCCTTTGACGTCATTTCCGAGCAGAGTTTGTTTCCGTTTGTTGCGAGTTATCGATCATGCGCGTGCGGGCCATGACTTTGCGTTCTCGTACCGAGTATATCATGAGGAATCTCGGTGTTTTTTACTTGAGAATATATCTCTATCTTCAGCGAGATCACACTCTCACTTTAGTCTGCCACCAAGACTGATATTCCAGTAGATCTTCTCACCATGCCTCAGCTTCGTGGAGGAGATGCTCTTGCTATTGAAGATCAGAGCAGCGTGATGAGCGCTCGCTCAATCATGCCGCAACCCGTCAGTCAAAACAGATGTGCTTATCTTCAAAAAAGCTGGCACTAAACACGCCGACTCGTGATGCAGATGACCGTTACCAAGCTCATCAAGCGGGTTCGTCTGATGATCCTCAAGCTGATTCCTGTGGAAGTCAACCCGGACGACCTGACTGCACCGACCAGCTCGATAATCACACCCGCCGTGATTCAAGCGTTTGCCGATGCTGGAGGTGACTTCGGCGAGGCTGTTCCGTTTGCTTTGCTACAAGCGAGAGCTCAATTCCTCCGCGAAGCGAAAGCTTCTCGTGAGTTCCTTGACATATATGATCTTCAGCTCAAGCCGTGACTTATGCTTGATACCTAACAGCGGCTGATTACGATGAGAACACCGGCCGTGCGACCGCTGCCGAAGTTCTTGCTAGGAGAATAGTGAGTGAACCGTCCAGTTGTCAAACTCATTGAGACTTATCCTCGCTTGTCTCCTCCAGGTCCATACTCTGTCCTTCGACAAAGTCACCAGCGTGATGTCGACTCGATACCGGTACATCGAAAAGGATGGAGACACTGCTGCGCCTGCGTCCGCTCTCGAGGTGGCTATCGATCAGTTTGCTATTCAATTCCTGAGCTCCTCTGAAGCCGAGAGTGTCGTCAATGCACTCTGGCGTGGTCAGTTGGTTGCTGTATACGGTGAACATGACAATATCGAGTTCGAGCCTTACAAGCAGGACTCTAGTGCAAGCTTCTTTGATCACCTGAGTGTGCATCGTCTTCAAGTTCCCCGTTACGCAAATGTAAGCCTGCTTTGGACTTTTGTCCCATCCGCTGCAACTGACAGGCTTGCTTTAACACAGCTTTTCTCCATCGCCACCTGGTTGTTCTTCCTTTTCATCTACTCGCAAGCCGTCCAGACGCCTTTGGACAGTCAAGATGAAAAGGCGTTATCCGTCTGGGAATGGATCTTGTACATCTTGGCTATTTCTTTCTTGATTGACGGTAAGTAAAATATCCATTGTTGTCAACGAGCCTTTCGCTGAACGACCAGCGTTGACAGGTACTAACAGGGTAAGACGAGCTCTAAGTAAGCTTTCCGGAGCCACGAGACACTCATTTGGACCTCTCTCCGTAGCTCTTCAAGCGACTTCGACTTACTTCAAACGCTGGTTCTGCTTTCAGTTTCTGGGTTGTTGGTCAGTCGCCAAGCTTCGCAGACTGTACGAAAAACATCTGACAAGCAATCCGTCGACCGCAGTCGATCTCATTATTCAGGGGACTTTGATGACTGCACTTGGTCTAAGGCTTTCAGCTATATTCGACAAAAGCCCGGAACACACCACGCACCTTCATCTTCGATCTTTCCAGGTTCTGAGTATGTGTGCGCCTTTGATCTGGATTAGTAAGTTGAACCTTTCTTCTAGGGGAATCTTTGACCTGCGTTGACATGACTCTACCTTGCAGAACTGATTACGGTGTTTGACTACATCAAGTGAGTCGAACGATCGATTCGCGACCTACGTTTTGTTTATCCATGAAGACCTATAGATTCATCGGAACTATGCAGATTATTGTCTTCCGGTGAGCACAAACGTTTAGAGGGCATTCAGTCGACCTTCAGCTTACTCTTTGCTTCTCAGAATGCTTCGCGACTCTGCTATTTTCGTTGTCCTTCTAGCCATTATGGGTATTGGGTTCCTCCAAGCTCTGTGAGCCCTTCCTGAGCTTCGATCCTTGGGGATCACGTTTCTGACTTACATGACTACAAAGCTACGCTCTTGACGCTGCGGACGGTCAAACAGCAGAATTTGGAGCAATCTTCAACTCTTTGGCTCAGGCCCTGTTAGGGTGCGTCGTTGAATAAGCTCCAAAAGTCGCACCCCTGTATTGACGATCTCCTCTTCGACCAGATCACCTGACTATGATACTCCTTCAGAGCGATGTAAGTCCGCCGGCGCCTTGTATCACGCAGCATACAAAGCTAATTCGGTGCACGCCTCTTGTTCTAGTCGGGTATCGTAAGCTGATCTCAAGACCGATCATTCAAGTCCCTGAACACTGACTGTTCGGTTTGTTCTTGTTCCCGGTAGCTTTCGGTCTCATTATTTACTAGTACGTATGCCGTCCGTGGCTTTACAAGCAAGCGACAAACTGATCAACCTCCTTATCGATTCCTCAGTGGATGGTACGATTCCCTGAAGCGAGGCTCGCTAGGCATACAAGGCTCCAACTGATTCTGCCCTTGTTGTTAATCGTCCTGCAGGAACGTTGTCGGTAGCGTCATTCTGCTCAACATCCTTATCGCCTTGTACAACGACTCTTTCAGTCGTATCGAGGAGGATGCTACGGGTGAGTTCCTGAAAATCAGCCGTCTTGGTCGTATAATTAAGTCGTCTGTAATTTGCGCGAATGCTCAGATTACCATATGGCTTTCTTCGCTGGAAAATGCGTGAGTTGAATCCGTCAGTGCAGATGGAGACAATTACTGAACTCGGCCTAGCTCATTACATACGATAGATCAGCATGAGTAAGCCGCGGATCAGCTGAATATGCCCTTTGGATCATCGCTTACATAGCGTCTTGTTTAGTCCGTGGACCGGATCTCTTCTACTACCCTCCTCCGCTTAACTTGGTGGAAATCGTCATTGCGCCGTTGGAGTAAGTGAACTGTGCTGCGGAACATCGGATGCTGCCGCTGACTTCGATAAAATCGCGCCTTG
>Ga0308160_10002340_pt1 | contig 23287 bp, 26 predicted proteins | sample PhyFR1_FD_201036 | JGI IMG/M metagenome (GOLD analysis project Ga0308160, IMG submission 201036) | Phyllosphere microbial communities from UC Gill Tract Community Farm, Albany, California, United States - DLSLF.R1 | ecosystem: Host-associated > Plants > Phyllosphere > Unclassified | place: USA...
ATGAAGGTCAATCGGGCATTCTTATGGATGTTCATTCGGTTGGCTTTCTTGAGAACTGGGGGTTTGGCGATTTCCAGTTTCTCAAATCCAATCCGAATGAACCAGAACAACCTATTGAAACATCACATCTAGCCGACCCGCACCCGGTACCAGGCAAGGCCGATCAGCTCATACAGCGCATACCACGAACGGCGCATGCCTTCCGCGCTGGGCACGAAGGCGCCGCTGGAGCGGGCCTGATCGCCGAAGAACATGGTCGGCGCCTCGACCACCTCCAGTCCGGCATGCGCGAACACCATGCGCGAGCGCGGCATGTGCATCGCATCGGTAACCAGCAGGATGCGCCGCACGCCATCCTTGCGCAGCATCGCCGTGCTGAAGGCGGCATTTTCAAGCGTATCGCGCGAACGTCCTTCGATCCACCTGACCGGCACCCCGAAGTCTTCGCGCAGCGCGGTGGCCATTGCCTCGCCGAGTGCGATCTCGCGGCTGGCGGCAGCATCGCCCGCTTTGGCACCCACGCCGCCGCTGACGAGGATGGGCAGCCCGGTACGCCGCTGCAGGTGGGCGGCGTAGCGCAGGCGCGCCAGGGCCACGTAATCCGGGATGTCCTGGCCGCCGTATTCGGGCGCGTCCTGCAGCCGGCCGGCGGCCAGCACCACGATCGCCTGCGCACCGGCGCGTTCGGGCGCCAGCAGCGGCGCGCTCATGCGTTCGAGCGGCCTGACGAACAGCGAGGCGCCGGCCGTGGTCGACAGGATGGCCAGCAGCGCCAGCCCGGTCCCGGCGACGATGCGCCCGGCGCGCGGCCAGCGGCGCCAGAGCAGCAGGCCGATCAGGATCAGCAGGAACAGGTTGGCGGGCGGCAGGATCAGTCCGCGGGGGATGGCGTTGAGGAAGTCGAGCATGGAAGTGGGCGATGGTCCGGGGCTGCTCAGGCAGAGGAAAGCTTCCAGTATAGCGGCTCATTGCCTGCACGAATCTCCACGCTATCCGACAAGCCATGCGGCCGGTGCTCAACTGAGCAGCAGCTACTGCTCATTCGGGCGGCCGGGTCTCCATCTTTTTCGCCTGCCCGGCCGCCCCGCCCTGCCCGACCCGCTCGTATTCCGCGATCACCTGGGCCCCGAACAGCAGCAGCGCGGCGCCGATCTCGAGCGAGAACATGACGACGATGGCGGTGCTCATCGAGCCGTACACCACGTTCACCTTGGACAGCGTCGAGAAGTACCACACCAGCACATGGCGGGCGACTTCCCACAGCAGCGCCGCGGTCACGCCACCGACCAGCGCGTGCGACAGCGACAGCCGCCCGACCGGCATCACCAGGTAGATCGAAGTCAGCACCAGGATCTCGCCCGCCAGCCCAAGCAGGTAGAGCAGCGCACCCGATACGCCGTGCAGCGACCATTTATAGCCGAACAGCTCGACGCTCTCGCTGCCGATCACCTGCAGGGTGCCGGCCACCAGGGTCACGATCATGATGCCGAAGCCCAGCGCCAGGATGTAGCAGTAAGGGAGCAGCGCCGAGACCAGAAAGTGGCGCCGCCGCACCGCCACGCGGTGCACGAAGATCACGCTCATCGCGTTCTCCAGCACGGTGAAGGCGAAGGAGCTGAAGAACACCATGGTGGCGGCCAGCACCCAGGTGATCAAATCGCGCTCGGCGAGGAAGTGCGCGACCTCGGCGACGATGGACGCCGACTGGCCGGGCACCAGCAGTTCGAGGTAGCGGCGCAGCGTCAGCAGCAGCTCGGCCGGGTCGAGGAAGTGCGAGAGCGCCACCACCACCAGCATCAGGAAGGGGACGATCGACAGCAGCGCGTAATAGGCGACGGCGCCGGCCAGCAGCAGGCCCTGGTTGGCGCGGAAGCATTTCAGGACGCCGAGCGTGAAGGCGAGCGGATGGGCGACGATGTAGGCGTTCGCGCGCCGGTTCAGCACCGCCAGGCGCAGGCCACGCGCTCCCTTCATCGGGCCAGCCTGATGCCGGTGAACTGCCAGCGCGCGCCGGCCGGGAAGAAGTTGCGGTAGCTGGCGCGCGCGTGGCCGTGCGGCGTGGCGCAGGACGAACCGCGCAGCACGTACTGGTTGATCATGAACTTGCCGTTGTATTCACCCAGCGCGCCGGCGGCCGGCGCATAGCCCGGATACGGCGCGTAGCTGCTGCTGGTCCACTGCCAGCACTCGCCGAACATCTGCGCCAGGCCATCGCTGCCGGCCGCGCGCGGATGCAGGTCGCCGCAGGCGATGGCGACGTCGCGCGCCGCGAACTCCCACTCCGCCTCGGTCGGCAGGCGGGCGCCGCGCCAGCGCGCATAGGCATCGGCTTCGTACAGCGAAACGTGGGTGACCGGGCGCGCCGGGTCCAGCGCCTGCAGGCCGTGCAGCGTGAACTCCAGCCGGCGCCCATCTTCCTGGCGCCAGTACAGCGGCTGCTGTATTTCGCCGCTGCAGACCTTGTCCCAGCCTTCGGACAGCCACAGCGACGGATCGCGGTAGCCGCCGGCGTCGACGAATTCCAGGTACTCGCCGTTCGTCACCAGGCGCGAGGCCAGCTGGAAGGGCGCGACGTACTGGCGGTGGCGCGGCAGCTCGTTGTCGAAGCAGAAGCCGGTGCCGCGGTGGCCGATCTCGGCCAGGCCGCCCTCGAAGTCCAGCCAGCCCAGCGGCCCGACCGGGCAGGAGGCCGGCAGCGGCGAATCCAGATAGGCCGGGTACAGCGGATTCTGCGCCAGCAGGTGCTTCAGGTCGGTCAGGATCAGCTCCTGGTGCTGCTGCTCGTGCTGCATGCCGAGTTCCACCAGCATCGCCAGCTCGCGGTCCTGCGGCGCGGACGACAGCAGGCGCGCGATGCGCGCGTCGACGTCGCGGCGCCACGCCAGCACCTCGTCCAGGCCCGGCCGCGTCAGCAGGCCGCGCTGGGCCCGCGGATGCTTCGCGCCGACGCCGTTGTAATAGGAATTGAACAGCACCCGGTAGGCCGGGTGAAAAGGCCGCCAGCCCGGCTCGCGCGGCTCCAGGATGAAGGTCTCGAAGAACCAGGTGGTGTGCGCCAGGTGCCACTTGACCGGGCTGGCGTCGGGCATCGATTGCGCGCAGCAGTCCTCAAACGACAGCGGCTCGGCCAGGTGCAGCGAGCGCTGGCGCACCTGTTCGAATTCGCGGGCCTGGCGGTGTTCGTTCGCTCCCATGACTGTCCCCGCTCAGTGCAGCGCGCCCGGCGCAATTGCGCGCGCGTGAATCACCGCGAACCAGCCGCGCTCGTCGGTCCAGACGCCGGCCGCGGCAAAGCCGGCCTGCTCCAGCAGCCCGACCGCGGCGGCCGGGCGGTACTTGTAGCTGTTCTCGGTGTGAATGCATTCGCCGGCCTCGAAGCGGCGGCTGCCGCCCTGCCACACGACCTGCTGCGCGCTGCGCGCTTCCAGGTGCATCTCGACCCGCCCTTCGCGCTCGTTGTAGAAACCGTGGTGGCGCCAGGCGCGGATGTCGAAGTCGGCGCCGAGCAGGCGGTTGGCGTGGCGCAGCACGTTCAGGTTGAAGGCGGCCGTCACGCCCAGCGCGTCGTCGTAGGCCGCATCCAGCACCGCGCCGTCCTTGGCGAGGTCGATGCCGATCAGGATGCCGCCGTCGGCACCGCACTGGGCGCGCACGCGGCGCAGAAAAAGCAGCGCGTCGTCGGGCGTGAAATTGCCGATCGAGGAGCCCGGGTAGAAGAACAGGCGGCGCTCATGGCGCACGATATCGGGCAGTTGCCAGTCGCCGCCGGAGAAGTCCATGCCGAGCGCGTTCATCTCGATGTGGCGGAAGCGCTGGCGCAGGCGCTCGACCGCGTCCTGCAGGAAGTCGGCCGAGATGTCGACCGGCACGTACTGCGCCGGGTGCAGCAACGGGAACAGGCGCGCCGCCTTGGCGCAGTTGCCGGCGCCGAGGTCGACCAGGGTGGTGCCGGTGCCGATCGCGCGCGCGATCTCGCCGCCGTGGCGCTCGAAGATCGCCGCTTCGGTACGGGTCGGGTAGTACTCGGGCAGCTCGCAGATGGCTTCGAACAGCTTCGAGCCGAGGGCGTCGTACAGGAACTTGGGCGAGATGCAGGCATCGCGCGCGCGCAGCCCCGCCTCAAGCTCGGCACGCAGGCGCAGGGCCTCGGCCGAGGTATCGAACATGCTGCCCATGGCGGGCGCATCGGTTGAACGGTTCAGCATCGCTAGATCCCGGAATGTTGACGTTCTTGCCAGCATACGCGATTCGGGAAAGGGCCGGCGCCATGCTACAGTAGCAGTCTATGCTCGAACTCGTCGATCTCACCAAGTCCTATGGCGGCCGTACCGTCCTCGCCCAGCTCTCGCACCGTTTCGCGCCCGGCGAGTTCGTCGCCGTGATGGGCGAATCGGGGGTCGGCAAATCCACCCTGCTGAACCTGATTGCCGGTCTCGACACGCCCGACGGCGGGCAGGTCGTGGTCGACGGCGTGCCGATGTCCAGCCTCGACGACGATGCCGCGACAAAGCTGCGCCGCAGCCGCATGGGTTTCATCTTCCAGGCCTTCCACGTGCTGCCGCACCTGACGCTGGAACAGAACGTGGCCCTGCCGCTGCTGCTGAACGGCGGGCTCGATGCCGCGCGCGCACGGACCATGCTGGACGCGGTCGGGCTGCAGGGACGCGGCGCCGATTTTCCGCGCCAGCTCTCGGGCGGCGAACTGCAGCGGGTGGCGATCGCGCGCGCCCTGGTGCACAAGCCTGCCCTGCTGCTGGCCGACGAACCGACCGGCAATCTCGACCCGGAGACGGCGGACGGCATCCTGCACCTGCTGCGCGCCGAGATCCGCGCCAGCGGCGCCGGAGCCATCATGGTCACCCACTCGCACGCGGCGGCGGCGATGGCCGACCGCACCCTCGTACTGACACGTTCCGGACTGAAATTGACGTAAGTTCCGCACAGAAAGCCCGATCTTATGGGCTTTTATTCATGAACAGTGCGTCAAACTTGTCAAAGTCGTAGTAGCATTCCAACAAACCCACCCAGCATAAGCACCTCAAAAAGCGGTACAAAACCGGTCGGGCGCACTCTCCAAAACAGTCGGTCTGTCTTGAATGTTCATCCACACGGAGGAAGTTCATGAGCGTACGACAGAAAAAACAGGAGCTGCTCGAGGCGATGCATCGCGCCCGCGCGGCCGAGCCGTCGAGTTTCGTCCCCAATCCCCTACTCGACACCCTGATCACCCGCATGCAGTTGAAGAACGACGCGGAGCTGTGCCGCGTCCTCGAAGTGCAGCCGCCCATCATCAGCAAGATCCGGCACCGCAAGCTGAACGTCGGTGCCACCATCCTGCTGAGGATGCACGAGAAATCGAATATCCCGATCCGCGAGCTGAAGGAGCTTACGGCCGAAGCGCGGGCCCAGGTGCCGGGACGGACCACGCACTGAGCGGGAAGCTGCGGCGGCACGGCACCGCCGGCTCGTGCAGCATGACGCTGCCGGGCCGGATCACTCCGTGGGCGGGCGTCCCGTTTTGAGCTGGGGCAGATTGCCGAGAACCGCGCGCAGGCTGGCCACGTCGAGCTGGCCCAGCAGCGCCACGCCGATGCGCAGCAGTTCGCTCTTCTTGACCTCGAAGCCGGCCTTCAGGCAGGCCTGCTTGACCGCGCCGAGCACGGCGTATTCCTGCTCGGGCATGGTGAAGCTGTCGCGGACCAGCGTGGGGCGTGCCTGGAGCGCCGGGTCCGGGCGCGCCGTTTCGACTGCGCGGCTGGTGCGCGTTCTGGCTGCGGGCTTCGCTGCGGTTTTTGCGGGGGCAGGCTTCAGGGTGGCAGGCTTCACGGCGGCCTTGGCCGCGGCCTTGGCCGCCTTCGCGGCCGGGGTGGCGGCGCGCTTGCTTGCCGCGTCTTTTGCCGCGGCTGCCGGTTTCGCCGCGGCTGCCGGTTTCGTCGCCGCCTTCGGTTTCGTTGCGGCGGCCGCTTTTGCCGCGGCGGCCGGTTTCCCCGCCGCCGTCTTACGTACCGGCGCCAGCGCCGTTGCCGCTTTGCTGGTCTTCGCAGCCGTCCTGGCGGCCACCCTGGCTGGCGTCTTACCCGCCCCTGCTGCTTTGGCGCCGACCGTTTTCGCGGCGGCGCTGGCGGCTGTTGTCTTCGCCATCCATGACTCCCTCTTCAAACAAGCCAAACAATATATATCATTTGGCGCTTTGCCGGAAGGATGGCACGCCGGATCTTCAGGCCGGCAGCACGTGCCGCTGCCGGTGCAGGTCGTGCAGCAGGCCATGGCGTAGACCGGCGTCCGACTCCAGCAGCATGTCGATCTCGAGTTCTTCCATCAGCGCGATCAGGATCGCCAGCGCAGCGGCGACGTTGCGCGGCAGCAGGCGCCCCAGCCCGGCCAGCGGACGCCCGCCACCCGCATGCTCCAGCACCCGCGCGCCAAGCTGCTCCAGGCCGCCGCGGTCGATGCCGCCGGCGCCGTGGTCGGCCTTGCAGTCGGCCCCATTTTCGCGTGCCAGCCGCGCCAGCGTACGCACCGTGCCGGACGCGCCGTACACGCAGTCGCGCACCGCGGGGCCGTAATCCGCCGCATGGTCGGCCAGGCGCACGCGCGCCGAGGACACCGCCGCCGCGAACGAGACCGCATCGATGCGGCCGTTGCCGAAGAAGGTCAGGGCCTGGCGCACCGTGCCCAGCGCCACCGAGCCGGCGCGCGTGACGCGCATGCCCTGCCCCAGCGCGAACTGGGTCGAACCGCCGCCGATCCCCAGCACCAGCGGGCGGCTGCCGGCGGGTGCCGCGCCGGCCACGCCCAGCCAGGTCAGCAGGGCTTCTTCCTCGCCCGACAGCACGCGGATCTCGAGGCCGAGGGTCTGCTGGGCGGCCGGCAGGAACAGGTGGGCATTGCGCGCCATGCGCAGGGTCGAGGTGGCGACCACGCGCGCCGCCGCCAGCGGCCTGGCCTGCAGGCGCTCGCGCAGGCGCGCCACGCAGTCGAGCGCGTCGCGCATCGCGTCCTGGCTCAGGCAGCCGCTGGCGTCGAGGCTGGCGGCCAGGCGCAGCGGCACGTGCTCGCCGTCCAGCGCCAGCGGCACGCCGTCGCGGTAGCTGGCGACCAGCAGGCGGAAGCTGTCCGAGCCGAGTACCAGGGCGGCGTAGGTGGGCGCGGACGGATCGGTATGCTGGTCGTTCATTCAAGCTCCATTCAAGAACGGCACCACAAAATACGCCGAGAGCGGCCGGCCCGGATGACGCTGCGACGCATCCCCGGCCGCATGCTCAAGCCTCGGCGGGGATGGCCTGCGCCGGCGGCGCCAGTTCGATCCGGTCGCGCCCGCCCGCCTTGGCGCTGCGCAGGGCTTCGTCGGCGCGCGCCAGCAGGGTGACGCTGCTGTCGTCGGCGCGGATCGCGGTCACGCCGAAGCTGGCGGTCAGCGAGATCATCGCGCGCTCGGTCTTGACCTTGGTGGCCGCGATCGCGGCGCGCATGCGCTCGGCGACCATCACCGCGTCTTCCTGGCTGGTGCGCGGCAGCAGGATCGCAAACTCGACCCCGACCAGGCGGCCCAGCTGGTCGCTGTCGCGCAACTGGCGCTTGCAAACCTCGACCAGGGTGCGCAGCACCACGTCGCCGGCCGGGTGGCCGTAGCTGTCGTTGACGCGCTTGAACTGGTCGAGATCGAACAGCACCAGCGCGGTCGGCGGACCGGGGCGGCGCGCCAGCGACATCCACGGCGCCAGCATCTGGAAGAAGCCGCGCCGGTTGGCGCAGTCCGTCAGCGGGTCGACCACCTCCAGGCGCGCCAGCTGGTCCTGCACGTCTTCGCGGCCCAGCAGCAGCCAACCGAAGCCGCCCAGCAGCATCAGCAGGTACAGCGCGCTCGAATACAGCTGGCGCAACAGCTCGTTGCTCATCCAGCCCCAACCCGACGGCGCCAGCAGCACCAGCGCGCCGCGTATGCCCACCACCAGGGCCAGCAGCGCGGTGGCCAGCGCCAGGAAGCGGCGCAGCATCGAGGCCTGGGCCCAGCCGCGCGCCAGGGCGGCGGCGCCAGACAGGTAGAAGGCGCCGAGGATCAGCGATGCCGCCAGCGCGCGCAGGCCGATCTCGTCGATCCAGTAGCACAGCAGGAAGGCGCACACCGCCAGCACCAGCGCCGGCCTGAAGATGCGGCGCCAGTGGCGGCCGCCGGCCCGTTCCCACAGCGCGCCCGCTTCCCAGGCCACGCCGGCGATCACCAGGCCGTAGGCGATCGGCAGCGCCAGCCGCTCGGGCACCACGTTGACGCCGCCGATCGCCAGCAGCAGCCAGCCGGCGCCCTGCATCTGGCGCGACCAGCCCCAGCTTGTCAGCGCCGCCGGGCGGCCGCCGGCGCCATCCTGGCGCGGTTGCTCGAAGAAGAACAGCGCCGCGCAGATGGCCAGGTTGCCGAGGGCGAGCGCCAGAACGATGGTGGTGGAATCCATGGCCGCCTCAGAACTCGTGGACCACGGTGGTGGTGCCGTCGCCGACCTTGCTGGCCCAGGCGCGCGCGCAATAATGCATCTGTTCCTCGCTGGGTGCGTCGTGCCAGAACACGATCAGGGTGCCCTTGTGGTCGTGGAGCTGGGTCAGCTTCTCGACGAAGCCGCTGTCGCCATCCACGTCGGCCAGCGCCATCGCGTAGCCATAGACGCGGTCGAGCCGCTCGATGCGATCGGGCTCGGTCTGGCTGTTGGTGGCGGTGATGATGGGATGGTCCAGGAACATGGGGTCTCCGTGAGGCTGCGGCGGCCAGCTTATCAGAAACTTATCCCCCGGAACAAGCCGGACCGCCTCGGCGACACTCTCGCCTATACTGTCAGCCCATGCAGAATCTACCGAAGCCGCTGGTCCGCACCGAGGGCAATCGCCGCACGCTGGAGTTCACGCCCGGCGACATCCAGAGCGCGATGCGGCTCTCGCGCCCGCACGCGCTGGTGCTGGCCTACACGCGCGCCATGATGTGCTTCGTGCTGTTCGTGCCGCGCCCGCGCCGTATCCTGATGGTCGGCCTCGGCGGCGGCTCGATGCTCAAGTTCTGCCGCCACCATTGGCCGGATGCCGACATCACCGTGCTCGAGCTGCGCGCCGATGTGATCGCCCTGCGCGAACGCTTCCTGGTGCCGCCCGACGATGCGCGCCTGCGCGTCATCCACGCCGATGCCGCCGCCTGGATGGCGGCTTGCACGGAGGCCCGCTTCGACGTCATCGTGGTCGACGGCTTCGACAGCGACGGCTTGCCGCCGGCCCTGTCCAGCCGCCCCTTCTATGCCGATTGCCGGCGGCTGCTGGCACCGGATGGCGTGCTGGTGGCGAACGTGTTCAGCTACGACCGCCGGCGCGGCAACGTGCTGGATGCGCTGGACGGGATCTTCGACGGCCATACCTGCGTGCTCGACAAGGCGGCCGGCAACAACCACATCCTGTTCGCCGGCGCCGGCACGACGGGCCCGGTCGCGCGCCTGCTGCGGCGGCTGCCCTTCGAATTCCTGAACCGCCTGCTGGTGCGGCTGGTCCTTATCCGACTGGCATGCTCAAGTGTTTTTGCCTAGCCACAACTTCGCCTAGCCGCTACTGCGCTGTGACAATTTGTTTGCGGAAATATGCGCTTCTGTGACACACTAACGCGCACATTGTGCCTTCGAGCAAGTAATTTCTAGAGGATTTCGGATGCCGCGTCGCCGACTGCAGCTTTCGCTTACGCTTGCGGCGGCCCTTACGCTTGGGGGCGGCCTGGTCACGACCGCCGTGCTGACCTTCGCCGTCAACCAGCTCGAAATCGACAACAAGTCGCTCGCTTTCGAACAGGGCACGAACGTGCGTGTGGCGGCCCTGCGTCAGGGCATGGACGAGGCGGTCGAAGTCCTGAACGTCACCAACCAGCTGTTCGCCACGGTGCAGCCGGTAACCCGCGCGCAATTCCACGATTTCACCACCCCGCTGCTGCTGCGCAACCCCTTCGTCAAGGCCTTCAACTTCCATCGCGTGGTCGAGGACAGCGGGCGCGCCGCGTTCGAAGCCGAGCTGCAGCGGGTGCGTCCCGGCAGCATTCTGCGCGAGATGCGGGATGGCCGGCTGGTGCCGGCGCCGCGCCGCGCGCGCTATCACGTGGTCGATTACCTGGAGCCGATGCTGGGCAACGAGCCTGCCTTCGGCCTGAATATCAGCGAGAACGGCGAAGTCGCACGGGCAGTGGCGCGCGCCCATGCCAGCGGACGCGCCGCCGCCACCGGTCTGCTGCGCCTGGCCCAGGACCCGACGGGCAAGCCCAGTTTCCAGGTGGTGATGCCGGTCTACGGGCCGGAGGGCCGCCTGCTGGGCGACACCGCCGCCATCGTCGAGGTACCGTCGCTGGCGCGCTCCACGCTGGCGCGCGCCGGTCTGCTGGAAGACCGCAGCATCCTGCTCAAACTCTACATCGGCGCCCAGACCGTGCCCGGCGCAGTGGTCTACGCCAACCACGACGCCACCGAAGCCGCCGCGCCGGCGCCGGCGCCGCTGCGCTGGCTGGCCCGTCCCGGCGCACGCGCGCTCGAGCGCTTTGTGGTGGCCGGTCAGACCTGGACCGTGGAAGCGGTGCCGACGCCGAAACCGTATCTGGCCGATCACCTGGCCTCGACCCTGCTGCTGGCCGGCGGCGCGTTGTCGACCCTGCTGCTGGCGGCCTTCGTGCAGGCTGCCGGCCAGCGTGCGCGCAAGGTGCAGGAGCTGGTGCGCGAGCGCACCGCCGACCTGAAGCTGACCAACCAGCGCCTGGTCGACGACGTCCTGGCGCGCAAGCGCACCGAAAAGGCGCTGCAGGAAAGCGAGCAGCGCTTCCGCCAGCTGGTGGCGATGTCCTCGGACTGGTACTGGGAGCAGGACGAGCAGCTGCGCTTCGTCGCCATGACCGGCCATTTCGCGGAAAAATCCGGCATTGCTGTCGAGCGCATCCTCGGCCGGACCCGCGCCGAACTGATCGGCAGCCTGGCCGACAGCGATACCGGGCGCGAGCACTTCGCCGCAATCGCCGCACGCGAGCCCTTCCGCAACCTGGAATACCGCGCGCTCGACGACAACGGCGAGGAGCGCTGGTACTGCGTCAGCGGCCAGCCGATCTTCGACGAGAACGGCCGCTTCACCGGCTACCGCGGCACCGGCAGCGACATCACGGCGCGCAAGATCACCGAGCAGCGCGTGCACCACGTGGCCCAGCACGACGTGCTGACCGGCCTGCCCAACCGTTCGCTGCTGCAGGATCGCCTCGAACAGGCGGTGGCCTACGCCAACCGCAGCGGCCATCCGGTGTGGGTGATGCTGATCGACCTGGACCGCTTCAAGTTCGTCAACGACAGCATGGGCCACAAGGCCGGCGACGTGCTCCTGATGACGGTGGCGGCGCGCCTGCGCGGTTCGCTGCGCGACACCGACACCGTGGCGCGCCTGTCCGGCGACGAATTCGTGGTGATCCTGTCGCAGCACGAAGACCAGCCGCTCACCAGCGACATCGTGCAGCGCGTGATGGACTCGGTGGCCCAGCCGGTGATGCTGGGACCGAAGGAATTCTTCGTCACCTGCAGCATCGGGGTGGCGGCCTACCCGAGCGACGGCACCCCGGCCGACAGCCTGATCGAACACGCCGACATCGCGATGTACCGCGCCAAGAAGCTGGGCCGCAACAACTTCCAGTTCTACACGCCGGCCATGAACGAGGAGTCGCTGGAGCGCGTGCGCATCGAAAGCGCGCTGCGCAACGCCCTGGTGCGCAACGAATTCGTGCTGCACTACCAGCCGCAGGTCGACCTGCAGACCGGCCGCATCGTCGGCATGGAGGCGCTGATCCGCTGGAAGCATCCGGAACTGGGCATGGTGCCGCCGACCCGCTTCATCGGCGTGGCCGAGGACACCGGCCTGATCGTGCCGATCGGCGCCTGGGTGATGCGCACCGCCTGCGCCCAGAACAAGGCCTGGCAGGATGCCGGGCTGGGACATCTGCGGGTCGCGGTGAACTTGTCGGCGCGCCAGTTCAGCGCCACCGAACTCCTTCCCAGCATCGAACAGGTGCTCGAGGACACCGGCCTCGATCCGTCCTGCCTCGAGCTGGAGCTGACCGAAAGCCTGTTCATGAGCGACGTCACGCCGGCGGTCGACCTGCTGCACCGCATGAAGTCGCTCGGGGTCAAGCTCTCCATCGACGATTTCGGCACCGGCTACTCGAGCTTCTCCTACCTGTCGCGCTTCCCGATCGACGTGCTGAAGATCGACCGCTCCTTCGTCAACGACATCACGATCGACGCCAACGACGCCGCGATCGTCGCGTCGATCATCGCGCTGGCGCACAACCTGCGCCTGTCGGTGATCGCCGAGGGTGTCGAGACCGCCGAGCAGCTGGACTACCTGCGCCACCAGGGCTGCGACGAAATGCAGGGCTATTACTTCTCGCGCCCGCTGCCGGCGCATGAGTTCGAACAGCTGCTGCGTCAGCGCCGCGGGCTGGGCGCTTTGGAAGACGAGCCGCAAGTGGCGGTTGCATAAAAGCAATCTCGCGGCTTTGCTTGAACAAAGGCCGCTAAGGCCTTGTATTCTTTGTTTTATCCACAATTTTTTGTGGCAGAAATAATATCATTCCCCTACAATAGCCTAAATAATTGGCAACGATGCCAATTCAATAATAATGAGGGATGATATGAACTTCGAGACGGGCAGCATCGACGCTACCCTTGATACGGCAAGCCGCAAGCAGCGCACCGACATGCGCACCCGCGACCTGGTCAACCAGGCGGTTGCCTCGATCCCCACGCTCGGCCTGCAGCGCGCGGCCGAATTCCTGGCGGCGATGAACGTGCCGGCGGAAATCGCGGTGCGCACGCTGGTGTATCCGCACCGCCGCCGCGCCAACTAAGATTACTTCTTCGGTTCCTGCGCGCTGATGTCGGCCAGCGATTCGCGGCCGCGTTCGGTGAGTTCGTAGCCGCCGCCTTCACGCGCAGCGATGTGCGACTTGCGGCTCAGGAACTGCACGACATCCTCGTCCAGCGCGCTCGCGGGATCCTGCTCGAGCACGCGCAGCGCCACGATACAGCGGCGCAGGAACAATACCTCCTGGCCCTTGTCCGTCAGCGACAGCGCGCCATTCTTCGCATACTGCACCAGCTTCAGACCGGACAGGCGCTTGGCATTGCGTCCCACGCAGGCATTGACCCGGTCAGTACGGGCACCGCGCCGGATCATTTCGAGGGCGTCGTATTCGTCGCCGGTCAGTTTTTCATTCTTCATGCAGACTTTCGTTGAGAGCAAAGGTCGCCATGGTAAGGCGGCCCGGCCTCTCCCGCAACTTACTTCATTGCGCGCACGGCCGCCCACACCAGGCCGGCGCCCGCCAGCGCCCCCAGCGCCAGCGCCAGCGCCGCCTGCAGACGGCGCGAGGCCAGCAGGGAGTGTCGTCCGAGATAGATTTTGTTGTGCAGTGTGGTGCCCATGCCGTCCCCTCCATTGTGTTGACCGATGGACCATTATAAAAATTTCCCCGGAACGCTATGTGCGCTGGCATACGGAGCGCAAACATTGTATCCATAAAGCAACACATTCATGCTCACCCTATCGGGCGCCGGGGGCGAGGTCGGGCTGTTAGGATCAGGTCAACACGCAACCAGCTAACCAAAGGAGAGCAGCATGAATACCTCGACCCCGAAACCGGATCCCGGCGCCAAGGCACCGCCGATGATGCACGAAGGCGATATCGGCAGCGGCGACATCACGCCGGGCCAGCACGAAACGAATGAGATGATCAAGGAAATCCCGCCGCTGCACGGCCACGTGCCGGCCGACGATCCGGCCAAGCAGCAAGGTGGCGCGGGCAAGGCTTGAGCTGGAGGGTGTGAAGCCGCGGCTGGGTGCCGCGGCGTGCTGTTTGAATCTACGGCCCTAGTTCGCCTTGATGGGCGGCTGGGGCGCCCGCGGTTCTTCGACCGGGGCACGGGCCGGCGCCGGGACGTCGTCCGGATCCGGGCTCGGCTGCGGTGGTGGCTGCTCCGGATCGGTTGGATCCGGGGTGGTGTGGGCATGCAAAACCATGTTTATCGGCCTTCCTTTTGCTTCGCGCCGCCGCCGGCGCCTTTCCCCTTGCCGGCCTTGATGGTGGTCTTCTCGTTGTGGCTGCTCTTGTCCGGATTCACGCCGGCACGGCGCTTGGCCAGATCCTCTTCCGAATCGTTGGCCGACTGCTTGTTCTGGTTGCCGCTGGATTTCGATTGGGTCATAGCAATTCTCCTCTGGTGAAAAGGTACGCAAACGGATGACGTTTTGGCGCAGACTAGCATGGAAGATCGGGGCCGGCTTTCAATCGTGCGCGGACTTGGTATCATGGTGAACTTGCCGTTTTTACATTGGATACCCCGATGCTGCGCCGTCTGCTTTCTCTCGCCGCCTTTGCCGCCAGCTTTACCGCCAGCTTTGCTGCCGGCGCCAACGCCGCCACGCCGGCGCCCATGAAGCTGGCCGATTACATGGCCCTGAAGGGGCCGGTTCCCAACGCCAGCTTCGCCTACGGGAGCGCGCCCTCGCAGTTCGCCGAACTGTTCATCCCCGGCGGCCCCGGCCCCTTCCCGGTGGCGGTGCTGGTGCACGGCGGCTGCTGGACCAAGGAATTCGGCGGCATCACCCAGCTGCGCAACCTGGCCGGTGCGCTGGCCGAACGCGGCATCGCCTCGTGGAACATCGAATACCGGCGCGTCGACGAGCCCGGCGGCGGCTATCCCGGCACCTACCAGGACATGAACGCGGCCCTGGAAATGCTGGCCCGGCAGGCGGGCCGCTATCCGCTCGACCTCAAGCGCCTGGTCGCGGTCGGCCACTCGGCCGGCGGGCAGCTGGTGCAGTGGATGGCGGGCCGGTCGCGCATTCCGGCCACCAGTCCGCTCTACCTGCCCGATCCGCTGCCGGTCAGGAACGTGGTGAGCCTGGGCGGCCTGGCCGACCTGCGCCGCGAGCAGGGACTGATCAAATCGAGCTGCGACCGCGAGATCGGCCAGCTGACCGGCGCTCCCAGCGAGAACCGGCCCGACGTCTTCGCCGACACGAATGCCGGCGACCTGCTGCCCAACGGCAGCCGCACCATCCTCGTGACCGGCGAGCTGGACAAGGTTTCGCCGCCGCGCGTGGCCTACGATTATGCCAAGCGCGCACGCGCCGCCGGCGATGCCGCCGAGGTCGTGATCCTGCCGGGCGCCAGCCACTACGACGAGGTCGCGGCCAGCTCGCATGCCTGGCCGCAGGTGTTGCAGGCGATCGAGTCGGCGCTGAAGCGGTAGGGTGGGCACCCCGTGCCCACGGCGGTGCGTCCATGCCGGCGCATCGTGGGCACGGGGTGCCCACCCTACCAGCTGATTCGCTTGGCCAGGCGCTGCTCGACGACCACCTCACCCTCCGGCACCGCGACGCAAGGCAGGACGTAGCCTTCGCGCTTTTCGTCGAAGGACAGGCCCGGCCACTCGACCAGGTAACGCACCTTGCCGGCCGCCAGGCGGCAGATGCAGGTGCGGCAGGTGCCATTGCGGCAAGAGCTGGGCAGGTCGATGCCGGCCTGCTCGGCGGCATGCAGGATGGTCGTGTCCGCAGGCGCGGGGACGGTCCAGCCAGCGGGCTGGAAGGTGATCGTGGCATCGCTCATGATGGCGATTGTACCGTCCGGAAGGCGTCATTACGCAGCCCGGAGGATGGGTTCGTTCGCGCACAGACCCCCATCTTGCGCAGCACTACGCTGAGGTTTCCATATGTAAGTAATGCAGGAAGCCAATGAAACACATCACCGCCCCCGCCCTGGCCGCCCTCCTCTGCAGCGTCTGCGCTGCCGCCGGCGCCCAGCAGGCCTATCTCGTCAAGAACAAGCCGGCCGCCCAGCCGGCCGCCCAACAATCCACGCAGCCGGCTGCACAGCCCGCTGCACAGCCCGCAGCACAGCCCGCAGCACAGCCTAATGTGCAGGCGCGCATCGCCGCGGCACAGAATGCCAACGCCCAGACCGCCGCCCAGGCGGGCGCGATGGCCGGCAGCACGGGCGCGACGCCGGTCGCGTCCCCGGCCGCTGCACCGGCGCCCGCCGCTGCGGCCCCGGCAGCGCCCGCCCCTGCCCCTGCCGCACAGCCCGTCGCGGGGCAAATCCCGGCTTCCCAAGCGCCGGTCAATGCCCCGGTCGAAGCCAGCGAGTTCGACCGCCTGCTACGCGCCCAGGTCCTGCTCGACCGCGCCCACTTTTCGCCGGGCGAGATCGACGGCGCCTTCGGCTCGAACATGAAGCAGGCCCTGTCCGGTTTCCAGAAGTCGCGTAACCTGCCGGTCACCGGCAAACTCGACGAGGCCACCTGGAACGCGCTGAATGCGGACAACGCACCGACCGTCGTCGCCTATACGCTGGCGGAAGCCGACGTCGCCGGCCCCTTCCGCCCCATCCCCGAAGACATGATGGAAAAGGCCAAGCTGCCCAACCTCGGCTACGCCTCGGTGCAGGAAGGCCTGGGCGAGAAATTCCACGCCAGCCCGGGCTTGATCGAAAAGCTCAACCAGGGCAAGAACCTGAGCCGCGCCGGCGAACAGATCATGGTGCCGAACGTGGTCGGCACGCCTGCGCTGCCGCCGGCGGCCCGCGTCATCGTCTCGCGCGACAACCGCGTCCTGATGCTGGAAGACGCCACCGGCAGACTGCTGGCCCAGTACCCGGCCTCGACCGGCAGCGAGCACGATCCGCTGCCGATCGGGCAGTGGAAGATCGATGGCGTGGCGCGCAACCCGACCTACAACTACAACCCCAAGCTGTTCTGGGATGCCAAGCCGGGCGACGGCAAGGCGAAGATTGCCGCCGGCCCCAACAACCCGGTCGGCGTGGCCTGGATCGACCTGTCGATCCCCCACTACGGCATCCACGGCAGCCCGGTGCCCAGCCTGATCGGCAAGACCGAATCGCACGGCTGCATCCGCCTGACCAACTGGAGCGCGGCCGAGGTCGCCGGACTGGTGCAGGCGGGAACCGAAGTCGTATTACAGGAGTAAATACGTAAGCAAGGCAGTATCACCCCGGCAAATACCAACAACAAGGAGAGTGAGATGAGATGGCTGTTGACCTTCCTGCTCGGCGTCGTGGTCGGCGCCGGCGGCCTGTTCGCCTGGCTGCGCCAGATGCCCCACGAAGCCCCGGCGCCTGCCGAGGCGGCCGTGAACACGGGTTCCCTGCCCGCGCCGCCGGGACCGAACATCGAAGCTCAGCTGCCGCCAGCGCCCAAGGTCACGCCCGATCTGACCGAACTCGACCTGCCGCTGCGCCCTTCCACGACCGCGCTGCCGGCGGATGGCGGCGCAGCGGTCACGCCGCCGGGCAAGCTGATGGTGCCGGTCGAGGGCATGACGCTGGCCACCATCAAGGACAATTTCGACCAGCCGCGCGGCACCGAGCGCCACCATGAGGCGCTGGACATCATGGCGCCCAAGGGCACCAGGGTGCTGGCCACGGCGGACGGCAAGGTCGCCAAGCTGTTCACCAGCAAGCCGGGCGGCCTGACCGTCTACCAGTTCGATCCGACCGAAAAGTACGCGTATTACTACGCCCACCTGGACCGCTACGCCGACGGCCTGCAGGAAGGCGCCACCATCAAGCGCGGCGACCTGATCGGCTACGTGGGCGTGACCGGCAACTCGGACCCGAACGCGCCGCACCTGCACTTTGCCGTGTTCGAGCTGACGCCCGAAAAGCAGTGGTGGAAAGGGACGCCGGTCAATCCCTATCCGCTGCTGGGCCAGTAATCAGCCCTGGCGACGGCGGCGGCGCAGCAGGCCGAACAGGGCCAGGCCCGCGATGCCGGCGGTGAAGGTTTCCGGTTCCGGCACCGGGTTCGGATCCGGGTCGCCGCCGCCGGTGTCGGCCAGCGTCAGCAGCAGGCTCGCGCACCGGTTGCCGGCCATGCAGCCATAGGCCGCAATCTGGCCCTTGTCGTTGATGTCGGCGGCATAAGTCAGGGTGTAGCCCAGGGCCGGATCGATCAGGTCGTTCAGGTCCTGCAGCTTGCCGCCGCTGTACAGGAAGGCGTGGTAACCGCCGGTGCCGCTGTTGTCGAGGTTAGATGCGCCCACTACATCGCCGGCTTCGTTGATGCCGGTCGCGTAGCTGTCATAACCGCCGAGGTTGCCGATGTCGACCAGGCTGCCGTTCGCGTACAGGAAGGCGTGCGACTCGGCGTCGCCGCTAATGAAGGAATAGCCAGCCACCATGCCCTTGTTGTTGATGGCGTAGCCCTGGGCGTAGCTGCCGCCGAGGGTGTCGAGGATCTGCATCGTGCCGTTGGTGTAGATGTAGGCGCGGTAGTCGCCATTGCCGTCGACGTCGACGTCGACGTAGCCGGTCACGGCGCCGTTGTCGTTGATGGCGTTGGCGTCGCTGCCGTAGCCGCCGTTCAGCGGGCCGATCTCGATCAGGCTGCCGTTGGCGCCGGTCACGAAGCCGCGCCGGTTGCCGTCGGCCGTGTCGGCAAGGCCCACCACCTGTCCGCTGGCGTTGATGCCGTTGCCAAAGCTGCTCAGGCCCCCCAGCGTCCCCAGCACCTGGACACCGCCGTTCGAGAATACGGCCGCCCGGGTCGGACCATTCGCGGTACTGATTTGGCCCACCACGGTGCCGCTCTCGTTGATGCCTGCTGCCTGGCTGTTGCCGCTGTTGGCATTGCCCGGATGCAGGCTGGTGGTAGCGCCGTTGCTGGCGACATAGGCGTTGGTGTGATTACCCGACGTGTAGGCGAAACCGACCACCGTGCCCGCATTGTTGAGGCCGTTCGGCTGGCTGGCCGAGCCGCCGAGGCCGGCGATAGGCGCCACCGTATAGGTCGGCGCAGCCTGGGCGCTCAGAGAGACTGCGGAAAGGGCAAGCAGCAAGGGCAGCAGGCGTATCTGAAGGGACATGGCGATCGCTTTCCAATTATCAAGAAGAAAGCCATCCTAGCTACCGATGTGTATTAATTGCAATTTATTTGTCAAAAACTTATCAGGATTGCGAGGAACAGGCTGCCACAGCCGGCAGACTGTTCCCTACCCCTGCTCGCTCACTCGTCGACGTCGGCGCCCACGTTGATCGCCGCATACGCACGCTGTACGGCGATCGACTCCTTGCTCCCCTTGCCATACAGCTCCTCGGCTGCCTCGATCATCTTGGTGCGCGCATCCGCGTAGTTGGTGCTGGAGGTAAACTTGGTCGTGTTCGCCCTGAACCAGATGCGGTAAGCCTTGTCGAGACCGATGCCGCTCATCGCCGCCGGCGCCTTGACCAGGTATTTGCTGTAGTAGTCGCTGGCCTTGTCTTCGCTCGATCCCTGGGACAGGAAATAGAACATGCGGTTGTTCGGCCCGCTGCTGTAGTGCACGTCGATGCGCCTGAGCGAGCTGCTCCAGGCATCCGGGCTGCTGCCGTCCTTGCTCGGCTTGTACATCCAGCGCAGCGGCGTGCCGGTCTTGCTGATCTCCTTGCCCAGCACCCAGTCGTTGCCGGTTGCCGGGATGGTCTCGCCCTTGCCGCCGGCGCGCGCATAGGCTTCGACCACTTCGCCGTTGATGTCCGAGGCCGACTCGTTCAGGCCGCCCGATTCGCCGGAATAGGTCAGGTTCGAGGTGGCGGCGGTGACGCCATGGCCCATCTCGTGACCGATCACGTCGATCGAGCCCAGGCTGTAGAAGCTGGAACCGTCGCCGATGAACATGCAGCGGCAGGTGTCGCTGTAGTAGGCGTTGTCGTAGGCGGTGTTGACGTGGGCCGCGATGTAGGTCGCGGTGTTGTGACCGTCCAGCGATTGCCAGCCGAAGATGTTCTTCAGCGTGTCGTAGGTGTTCATCAGGCCCCACATCGCGTTCACGGCCGCGGTCTGGCCGTTGGCATCTAGGGTCGAGCCTTTGGGAATGTAGTTCTTGCCGTCGCCCCAGGTATTGGTGTCGTTGACGTAGACCTTGCCGGCCGTGGTGCCGTGGTTGGCGTTGGTGATCGCCATCGCGCCGAACATGCCGCCGGTGCCGCGGCTGTCGTCGATCATCTTGTACTTGCCGTCGGCGAAGGTGGTGTTGATCGGGACCTCGCCGTTGTACTGGCTTTTGCCGACGCCGATCACCGTCTGCAGCATGTTCCACTGGTCGAGGATGCTGCCGTCGCGCGCGCTGACCACGGTGTCGTGGTAGACCGGCTTGTCGCCCACGTGCATGCGGGTGTGGACCAGGTAGGCCAGCTCGTAATGGTCGACCACTTCCTCGACGTCGACGGCGTTCAGCTCGTATTCCTGCTTGTCGCGCGCGGCCGCGGTGCGTTCGGTACGCATGACGGGGTAGATGATCAGCTCGGCGCTGGGCGGGGCCACGTGACGGGCGTCGGCACCGATCGACGCCAGCGCCTTGTCGATCGCCTGCTTCGACGAGATCGCCGGGACCACGCTGAAATCCTGGCCAGGACCGTTGGTGGCGGACGCCGTCCCCGTGCTCTTGCCGAGGCCGGCGCGGCGCTCGGAGCTCGATTCGGACTGGATGCGCCCGTTCGGGTCCAGCACCACCACCGACTCCGAGCCGAAGATGGGCACGCCCTTCCAGGTATGGGCGACGCGCGCGACCTGGGTGCCCTGCATGCCGGGATGCTGCACCAGCACCGCGAAACCGTGGTTCGCATTCAGTCCGCGCTGGGCGCGGCGCGCCTCGAACTGGGCGACGATGCCGGCGCGCGCCTGCGGCGTGCTCACCACCGGCGCGCTCATCATGGTTTGCGGCAAGGGCGCCGCGGCGAGCGGTGCATGGGCCAGGGAGGAAACGGCGCCAATCGACGCCGCCAACAGTGTGAAGGAACGCTGGTTCATCTCTCGTCTCCAATCGGTTGGGCAGCCGTAAGCAGACTATGCTTTGGGCACCATCAGAGTGTGGACGAGGTTCCGTTAATAGATTTGCTCAAGCGCAAAAAGCCCCACAGCGGCTTGGACCGCTGTGGGGCGTAGCGTGAGACGGTACCTGGCGTAGGACTTATCGATCCCGACGGCGCATCAGGTAGACGGCGGTGCCGACCACGGCGGCGCCGATCGCGACCTTCTTCGCCAGCCCGGCCTTGTTGTGCTCCCATTCGGACTTGATGCCCATCTCGGCCAGCACGTTCGGCACCTTGCCCTTGGCCAGGTCTTCGCCGATGCCCTCGACCACGTTCACGCGGTCGGCCGCCAGCAGGATCAGCCAGTGGCGCATGTCGTTCTCGGCCCAGCGGAAGGCGATGCGGCGCAGCATGCCGGACAGGCCTTTCGGCGGCTGGGCGGTGCCGAAGATCGGCGTGATGCCGGGACGCTCGGTCGAGACCAGGATCTCGACGGTTTCGGGCTGCTGCGGCAGCTTTTCCTCGTGCGCATGGATGAAACGCGGCGGGGTACGCTCCATCGGCACGGCGGGACGGTTCTTGCGGTCGAGGTCCGCGCCCCAGCCATGGATGTGGGCCAGTTGCTCGCGCGAGGGGCGCGTCGGCTTCATCGGGTAGTCGTTCTGGTGCTCGTCGGCGTGGCCGATATGGTTGTGCTGGTGCGAATGCGGATCGACTTGGTCGGAAGTTTGCATGGGGGCTCCTTATTGCACGGTGCTGGCCTTGACCGCGCGGACTTCGTGGGCACGGGGCGGGATCAGGACCGTCTTGATGCAGTTGTCGAGTTTGCTCGAGAAGATGTGGTAAGCGTCGGAAATCTCTTCCAGCGGCACGCGGTGGGTGATGATGTCCTTCGGCGACAGGCGGCCTTCGCGGATGTGCTCGATCAGGCGCGGCAGGTGGCGCTTGACGCTGGCCTGGTTGGCGCGGATCGTCAGGCCCTTGTTCAGCACGTTGCCCATCGGGACCATGTTGAAGGTCGGACCGTAGATGCCGACGATCGACACGTTACCGCCCTTGCGCACCGAGTTGATGGCCCAGTGCAGCACGGTGGACGAGCCGGCCTGCGCCTTCATCAGGCGGCCGGTGAGGGTCTGGGCGATCGAGCCGGCGGCGTCGCCGCCGACGCAGTCGATGCAGACGTCGGCGCCCATCCAGTCCGTCATCTTCTTGATGTGCTCGGCCATGTCTTCGACCTCGCGGAAGTTCACCACCTCGCATTGGGCCCAGCGCTTGACGAATTCGAGGCGGTATTCGACCTCGTCGACCACGATCACGCGCCCTGCCCCCATCAGCCAGGCCGACTTCGCGGCCAGGATGCCGATCGGACCGGCGCCGAAGATGACCACGGTATCGCCTTCGTCGATGTCGCCCATCTCGGCCGCCTGGTAGCCGGTCGGTGTAACGTCGGTCAGCAGCACGGCGTCGTCGTCGTGGATGTCGTCCGGGATCACCATCGGGCCGACGTCGGCCATCGGCACGCGCACGTATTCGGCCTGGCCGCCGTCGTAGCCGCCCGCCATGTGCGAATAGCCGTAGATGCCGCCGACTGCGGCCGCTTCCGGATTCGTGTTGTGGCAATTGCCGTAGAGTTCATGCTGGCAGTAGAAGCAGGAGCCGCAGAACAGGTTGAACGGCACCATGACGCGGTCGCCAACCTTCAGGTTGCGCACGTCCGAGCCGATGTCCTCGACCACGCCGATGAACTCGTGGCCGAAGGTATGGCCGACGCGGGTATCGGGCACCATGCCGTGGTACAGGTGCAGGTCGGAACCGCAGATGCAGGTACGCGTCACGCGCACGATGGCGTCGCCAGGATGTTCGATGACGGGATCGGGCTTGTAATCGGCACGGACGCGATACGGTCCCCGGTAATTCATTGCCAGCATAATTCCTCCTCGATTGATGAGCGGCCAATCTGTCGAGATCGGGCCTTTGACTGAACGTTATATCAAAACGCCAAGAAATGCGATATGCGCACGGAAACGTGCGTAGGGTTTCTGAACACTTTCTTATGTATTTGTTTTTAAATGAAAATTTCTTATCGATCGGAAATCGGGATAGGGGCGGCCAGTATAACTAGCCGACCCCTCCCACACCACCCGGCATGCGGGTCCGCACCGGGCGGTTCGAGAAGTTGAGGTTATGTGAGTCTTGGCATGCCAAGGCGGTCATAGTAGGCAATCGTCAGTGCCCGGTTCATGGATTTGGCACTGTTACGCCACCAGCTTCGGCTGTTGGCTGCCACAGCCCGCGCCACGTCGGCACTGGCTCCAAGAGCAAGAAGCTCCCGGTATATCGTCGTTCCCTTACGCCATTGTTTGAGTTGGAGGGCACGCATGCGATGCCGCATCCACTCATCCAATTTGCTCCAGATGCCCCCGGTCTGCGCCAGCTGGA
>Ga0308160_10002342_pt1 | contig 23282 bp, 31 predicted proteins | sample PhyFR1_FD_201036 | JGI IMG/M metagenome (GOLD analysis project Ga0308160, IMG submission 201036) | Phyllosphere microbial communities from UC Gill Tract Community Farm, Albany, California, United States - DLSLF.R1 | ecosystem: Host-associated > Plants > Phyllosphere > Unclassified | place: USA...
CGATCACGATCCCGCATATCGATCATCTTCGTAAACACGATATCCCATCTGCTTCTGAGCGCGAAGATGTCGAGATTACACTAAAAATCCACCTAGTTGGTCCTGCCGATGCACAAGAGAAATCAGAATGGGTCAAAGAGGCTTTGTCTCTTGTTCAAACGGGTCTGGGTATTGGAGGAGCGGATACACTCTTGATTGGGTTCAAGGGTGTGGACTACAAGGGCAAGAAAACGGTCGATGGATCCAATGGGGACAATGTTCCTCCTGCCGATTACTCTGTCGAGTCGGATATCGAAGAACACATCGTGGAGTTCTGGACGCAATTGACTGCCTGGTTGAGAGAGGAGAAGGAGATCAAGGTCAGGAAGTTAGGGACAATGTATCTGCCCTTAGGTGTGCTCAAGCGGTTAAAGTCTTTGAAGGGGGAACGAAAAGATGGGTCAGGGAACCTCGAGGTCAATTCACTAGATACGCCAGATTGTCATCATCTTCCCAAAGAGTTCACGGGATGGGCAAGGGAGAACAGTGTCCAGCTTTGGGCAGGTGGAGGTGGAGAGGGATCAGGTCAGTTCCTTCAATACTCTCGCATCATAAACTGATATTAAGACCCACTGCCTGCTGCTGAATTGCACAATATCCTTCAAGAGTTCGCATCTCACTTGCCATCGCAGTCGACACCGCTCAACGACTTGATACCCCTCAACTCGGAGGGCAAGTGGGACGAGCAAGTCACGCCGGCAGTGCTAGTGAAATGGGTTCTAGGGTACACTGTCGTGTCCAGTAGCCGAAACATCGTAGAGGATCAAGGGTGAGTTTCACAAACCGAAAAGCACCGGGCTGACTATCTAGATACATTGTCGCCGCTAATCTGTCTGTCTAAGTTAGCCTTGTATGCATCTACCAATACACAGTCGTTTCGTCACTTCAAGATCCTGCAAGATCTGCGTTCGTCATGACACACACCCGACATAGTCAGATTTTACACCGAACGCAAGAACAGCCGGATCGTCATTAAATGCATCGTCTCTTTCAACGAGCTGACTGTTCAGGTACGTTGTTGCCGCCAATCTGTCTGTCTAAGCTAGCCTTGTATGCATCTACAATTACACAGTTATTCCGTTTCCTCAAGATCCTGCAAGATCTGTGTCCTTTATTACATACACCTGACATAGCCAAGCTCAAGCCAACGCAAGAACAGCCGGATTGTCATTAAATGCATCGTCTCTTTCCTCTATACCCTATACCCAAACCCTCTTAGAAGAAAGCACTCAAGCTACTCAACTGCCTATATACATCCGCGCCCAATCTCAACCTCAGCAGCCCAGCGAACCTGATCAAAGCCTGCGCCTGTACTTTATACTGCCTCAGCGCTTCTTGCCTATTCGCGTCCTCGTAGACCGAAGTCTTGAGCTGCTGGGACAGCATGTGCAACGATCGCATGGTCGTCAGAATCACAACGTCGAGGTTCTGAATTGTAGGTTGGTCCAAGAGTGATTTGAACGATTCTGCTCGAGATTGAATGGCAGAGACGTCGTTATCGAGTGGAAGGAGATTTGTGGATTTGATGATCTTTAATGCCTCGGCTGGATCGTTACCATCAAACGCTCGTAGCGCTTGTTTGAGCGTGACGAGCGTAGACATTGTTTCCCATGATCGGTTCTCGACCTTGCTTCGCTTGGTGTAGTCTTTGTCGTAGAGCCATTTCAGTCGAGCAGCAATATCGAATATATCCTGACATCCTTCGAAGACATCGTCAAAGCCGAGCTGAGCGCTGTTCTGGGTAGACTGGGGCACAGACTGGACGAGTGAGTATCCCATGGCTCGGTTGACAGTCTCGACAGCCTGCTCATACGATCCTGCAAGGAGGTATAGTCGAATCGAATCTTTGATGGAATCCTCAGACGTATCGTCGAGGACCGATTGGTCGGCGGCAGACAAGACGACTTGTCTAAGGTAATCCTGGTCACCAGCAAGCTTGAGCAATGGAAGGTCGGCTTGGATGACGCCGGGCTGAGGTTCAGTCATGTCTCGGGAATAATGGATGCGTCAAAGCTCACCTTGACGGAACCGTCTCTGGCAATTGACCCCAACAACTTGCGTCTGTTGTCCTTGGAAGCAAGTGCGATATCCCTGACGACCTCCAGTGCGATCTGCTTCTGTTTATCTCCAATCGGGGCAGGGGCATCACCGCCAAGTGCGATAGAGTAAGCATATTTGAGCGCAGCTTCTGGATCTTCGATATGGAAAGGGGCGATATATTGCTTGATCAGTCGAGTGTAGTCCAGATAAGAGACTGTGCGGTCCATTGTCTCTTCCGACGAGACTGACGGTGAGCCTAACTCGATGATACTAAGTTGAAAGACTTACAAAGCTCCGTATCGTTGGTTTTTGGTAGGTTGAGTAGGCCGTAGTAGTGCAGAGCTAGTGCAAAGTGAACAGCCTCAGTCCGCAATTGTGGCTTAGAGTGCAAGTAGTAAACGGCCTGCCATTAGATTCGAATTCCTCACAATCAGATCAGCTTACCTGTTCAAACTGAGAAGTAAGGAGTAAGAGGTTGAACCAGGCAAATGGCCTTGTACCCTTCTGGTCATATCGCTCACTACCATATTTGTTGAGGACGGTCGCGAGTTCTTGCAAATCATATCGATCCTGGGGTGTATCCTGTTCCTTTTGTTCTCGGGTAAGACATAGCTGAGTCCACAGCCAATCTTCGGTGGTTGCAGCGACTTTTAGGTTCTTTCGACTGACGTCAAGACGACCGATGATCTTGTATAAGGCGTATCGATATTGATCGGCATTTGAGTTGTTTCGAATATGGGTATTGAAGTCGTTTTGTAGACCTTCACGGATGTTTCGAGATATACGTCGATTTGGTGACGCTCTGTACTCTCGGATAGCCCCAAGTAGACATGGATCATCTCGGCTCAAGTGAGCCTCATTGGCATACGCCACTTTTTCGACCGCATCTGGGTAGCCGGCCCGTAGGAGGTAGTACATCTGGGCGTAGAGGTGCTGGCCGTTGAGGGTCTGTCGTCAACACGATCCTCACACATAGGACTCACTTGTGGTTTCAGATTGTCGATCTTCTCTTGTGATCGCAAAACAACCGCGACATATCCCTTCACTCGAGCGTCAATCTCGGGATTACCTCCAGGTGCAGCCTCTTTGGGGTTCTTGTCAATGACCTCCTGCATGACCTCCTCAAAGCTGACATCAGCTCGCGCCCTACTTTCAAGACTCACTCTTGCTCGAGGAAGGATTTGGCAGCCACGACCAGCTTCTGCCGCAACTCGACGTTATTTTCGCGATAAGCTCTCGCATATTGCCTTTCCTGAGGAGGTGGTGGGTTCGCCGAGGTGTCGCCGTGATGTAGCTCTCCAACGAGGAATGCTAGGATTCGGAAGGCGATAGGCAATGACGTGAATTTCTGGATATCAGGAATCATCTCCGAAGTCTGGAAGTCGGACAAACCGTATCGTCCTTTACTGTCTCCTCTAATGCCCGGCAAAGGCCGAAAGTCTCTTTGCGTAAACGTTTGTGGTTGAGTTCCTATCTGGTCAGCCTCCTTCTTCTCGTCGGGAATGAGAATGGCCTACGCTGACAATCCTCGAGTAGCGTAGCATCTTGGTATGCATAGCCAAGCCTCCTTCCCGATCCGCCGAGCTTGCCTTGCTTCCGTATACTGATGACGACATGGGGAATCGTCGGGTACTTTGTCCCAAGGAGCTTTGTCGTAAAGAAGACTGTCCCAGACCGGCCTGTGTAGCGGACGCAGCGAGTTTTGCGACTTCCTCCTCTGTGACACCTAGCTCATCTTGCAAGATCCTCGATTTCTCCAGTTCCCAATTGGCTAACATTCGTTGTTGAAATTGCTCGTTGAATGCCTTGACCGTCTGATGCGTTAGCACAGGATCATCACGTATCGTTAACGACTCACACGTTGGCGCTGCATTTCAATTCCACTGAGAATGACCGTCTCGTGCCAGTTCCTTCCCCATGCTTTGACATCTCCGTCGTTCGTTCCGTAAGCGCCGCCTACCTCCGTAGGTGCGACTCGAGCAGCCTGTGCGACATGCCTCTTCCTTCTGGACTTGGGCGGCTCGCTGGAAGGTAACTTGCTAATGTCGTGAACGAGTTGAGAAATGTTGACGCCAAAGTTGGAAAGTAATGCTTGTCTGCTCGTCAGCGTTTAGTCCGTGAACGGGCTACCAGACTTACCCCTCGCCTCTGACAGCCTTCCTCTTGCCCTTGCCAGCGACCATCTCACTCTGTCTCTCGATCTCTCCGATCCCATAATGGATCTGAGGCAGTTCCGAATGGCTTGCAACATCCTGACTCGAGTTATTTCCCTGTAGAGCCTCTGACCTCGCCAATAGACCGGTGAAATTCGTAGGAGTAGATGCCCTGTTCATTGAACCTCCAAGTCCACTGCCGTTCTGCGACCTATATAAGTTTGAAGATGACATGGTTGAGGTCACCAGGTATGATGATGATAGTGTGCTCAATATGAAAGCAAGCGCGAGAGAGAGTGCCACAATTGTAAATTCCCGGTTGTGATTGTGCACGTGGTTCACACTATCGGAAGTATCCGATACTCCACCCCAGTACAGGGGTGTGATACGAGGTCTGCCTATCTGGGAAGGAGTAAGAGTAACGGGTTAATGACCTCACCTATACACTCTATTCTGTACAACAACCATATACACTCACTCGACTACTCTATACATAGTATACAATGGCAGGTCCTCATTACGATTTGTGAGTGACCAGTAACATTCATCATGATACGCGTAGAAATACCCCGCACCGACCTTGTGTTATCCTACGCGTCTTGCCGCTTACTGACTTGCAGTCTAATCAAGCTTTTGCTTATCGGTGATTCGGGTAGGTCGAGCATTGGTCCTGAAGAGGACGAACGACTGACGTTCAGGTGTCGGAAAGTCATGCTTGTTGTTGCGTTTCTGTGATGACTCTTGGACACCATCTTTCATCACGACTATCGGTATCGACTTGTGAGCGCACTCGATTCGTTCGAGAGATTGTGTAGCTGACATCGACAGCAAGATCCGAACAATTGAGCTAGATGGCAAGAGGATCAAGCTGCAGATCGTGAGTCGATTGAAGGGAGTGCATGTAGAAAGAAGCTAACCATTACAGTGGGATACGGCCGGTCAGTCGCGTAGCTGGATTGACTATATGAACAGGAACTAATGCATCCAGGTCAGGAGCGTTTCCGAACGATTACGACCGCCTACTACCGAGGTGCTATGGGTATCCTAATCGTATACGATGTAACGGATGAGAAGTCCTTCAGCAGTAAGTCCCTCATCACCTATACTGCAACGTACTTATTTCGCCAGACATCAAGACTTGGCACTCTCAAATCGACCAGCACGCGTCGACTGGTGTCAACAAGATACTCATCGGTAACAAGTGTGATTGGGACGAGAAGAGGGTCGTCTCTGTGGAGCAGGGTCGAGATTTGGCAGATGAGTTTGGTCTTCGATTCCTCGAGACTAGTGCAAAGGCCAATGAGGGTGTCGAGGAGGCTTTCTTCACTCTTGCTCGGTAAGTCACCCTTTCCACATGGTCCAGAATTTAATGCTAACCCACATGCAGAGATATCAAGACCCGCCTGATCGATTCCCAGCCAGAAGCTGCTGCTGCACCAGCGGCCGACAAGCGAAGTGGAGTGGACGTCAACAAGCAGGGAGCCCAGAGCTCAGGTGGATGTTGTTAGGTGTGCGCGAGCGGTACGGGTAAGATCAGATGCGAGTAGAGGTGCGAGAGGGCGCGTCCGGGAGGCTGCAATGTGGATGGAAGGGTGGCAGGCAGGAGTGGAGCTGTCTAGCTGTAGGCAGAGATATTCTCAAGACAATGTACTTTATCACGGGCTCATTGTCAAAGTTTGCTGGCTACCGTCGACGGTCGAAGAGGGCATAGAGCGCTGCTGTGACTGCGAGCCCCACCTGTGCGTGCCTCTTGCCTTTCAGAGTAACCTTAAAGTGCCTAGATCCACTCGAATGAATTGTCAAATGTGGCAAATCAAAGTGTTCCCAGAATATCACTACGTCACCCACATCCAGTCGCGTTTCGTGTTTATCGCTCCATCTATCACCACCGTATACAACACAGGCTCGAGCCATACATCAATCATGGACTCGAGTCATATGGGCTTGGTCCACCAGTACTCTGCAAGCAATACTCAAAATGCCCGTCCGATACCCACACGATCACAGACCAGCCCCTTGCCTCCAGAATTCGAATTTTCTCTCCCATCCGTTTCGTCCGTCCGACCGGGCCTCGCAAAGATCGGTCGAAGAATCAGTGAAATGTCAGACAACTTCTTATATGAGAACGATGTAAATCCCGAACCACTTGGGAGGTCAATGTCGGTATCGAGAAAAGGAATACCGAGGATACAGGAGGAAAAGGTCGTACCATTCATGGGTGATGAACCTGTATTTTGTCCATTTTGCGAGAAACCACTACCGCCTGGACTACTCTCGTCCCATGGTCATCACGAGGAGGAAGCAAGGTTGACAAGGACACCGGTTTTTGGTTTAGCACCGAATAGTACGGAAATGACCAAAGCGACTTCGGCACCTGAAACTACAATCACGAATGATCTCAAACCACTCATGAACCCTTTACCCGTTACCCAGCCGCCTTCGCCAGCTGCTAAAGAACCTCGGATGACTTCAGTCGAGTTGGGCAAGCCAGTCAGAGTCGCGGACGAGGTGGATAATACAGCTTCGAAAGTAACGATTGATGTAGAAGATATTAGGAGATGGGCAAAAGTCGCCGGTATTGAATTGGATCTTCCACCACCGCCAACGCAGACTACAGAACCGATAGTGGAACCCAAGCCATTCCCTAAACTTGCTCCTCCACCCGAAGACCAAGGTCGGGCGTCGTCGCGCAATGCCTCTAAATTTGGGTTCTTTGGAGGAAAGTCGAAAGAAGGAGATGAGGATGAGGATAGTGATGATGACACGGCTGGTGCTGGGGGGTATGCCAAATTGAATGGACCTGCTTCACCCGAAACTATAGAGAAGGAGCTGGCACCACTGGAACATAAAGAGCGGAAAGAAGTGCCTGTAGCACAAGAGGCAGACGTATCAGCACCAGCACCAACACCAGCATCCGAGCAGGAGATCCGGGATATTCTAAAAGAGGTCCTGAGTAAAGTCAATACGATGGTGAGTTTCTCTTTGTGAGCTCTATAGCCAGCTAATGTGTAGTCCCAATCTCATACTGCTGTCCTCCACTCGCATAGCTCCCTCCTTACCACGTTAAAGATCACGCGTTCGAATTTAGCTATGGCCGAAGCAAATGCCGAGATGCTGGAAGAACAGCTTAAACGACAGAGTAGGCAGAGTACGCCTGTGGCTCCAGGTCGTACAGCCCCAGTTCAGTCATCAAACCCAATGGCTCCACCTCCAATTCCCTTTTCCAAGGCCCCGATGCGTCCCCCAGTCCCTCTGTCTGAAATCAAGACCAGCTCGACGAGTAACAGTGCAGGTACAACACCAGCCACCTCGGCACGACCATCTAACGAATCATCTCGACCACAATCAATTCAAATCCCCAATTCAAATATCCCACGCACACCCGGATCCGCATCTTCAGAATCGGGTAAAGGCGTCTTTGGATTCTGGTCACGTAACAAAGATAAAGTTGGAGAATTCATGGCGAATTTACCTGACTTGACACCAACTGCCGAAAGGTCTTCTTACGATTTCAACCGACCACCTGAATCGCCTAGTACCAGCACATCTCTAGTCGATCGAGTTTTGCCTGGAGAATCTCGAGCGCCGGGTCTAAACCGTTCTAATACCGTACATGGTCGAGCGGGTATAAGTGATTCATTGCAACGTTCATCAAGTTATACCGGTCATGCCCGCAACAATGTCCTGAAAGAACCAGCTTCTTCTCGACAACCTATGGACCCCTACACACAGGAGCTTACCCGCTTACGGACCGCCCACTCGACCGCTCAGAGCAAGATCGAGACCATGTCGAAGGAATTGGCAGTATTGAAGAAAGGAAAGATCGACATGGAGGCTGAACTTGAGAATCTCTCGCAGGCATTGTTCGAAGAGGCAAATAAGATGGTAGCGGATGAGAGGAAAGCGAGAGCCGAGTTAGAAGAATCATTGAAAGAGGTTAAAGATGAGAGAGAAGCTTTGAGAGAGACTATCAAAGTCCTCGGAGGTCAGGTGGAAGATAAGTCAAGTCAGGGCGGTACGGATGAAGATGAGGAGGTTGAGCAAGTTGGAAAATTGCCAAAATTCCAACCTCGAGATCTGGATAAGCATTACGAAGCTCTACGGAAGAGTATTCACCATGTTGCCGATCATCAGGACGATGAGGATGAGGATGTGGATGTGGATCAGAGAAGTCTACAGGGTCTAGCGCAGACGACAAAGGAAGCAGAATCAGGATCGTATTTCGCCTCTCAACGGCGTCATTCCCTACCGGGTCTAGCTTCACCCGAACCACAAGCTGCTCCTGCATTGCACGATCCGTGGGCTGATTCCAACTCTGCATCTGGACTAGGAACGAGCGCAGGAACCAATAATTTTGAAGTCGGATCAATGTCATCGACTGGCTCAAGAGACGATGGATCCCAGAGCCCCGGTTCGGGGTCAAGGGACTCACAATCCTACGATGAGCAGTTGAGGGCTGAGATTGAATTGGAATCCCCAAAGAGGGACAAGATCGGTCTATGATTCTATACCCTAGTGTATATGTTAGTAGAGATGGTGACTGTATTTGTATTGCTTCGAACGATGTATGTATCTATTGCTTGCTCTCATTGACCTCCGCGGAACACTAAGTACTGACGTAAAATCTAAATTTCAGAATTTGTGAAATTTCAAACCGCAAATCAACTTGACAATTATTTGACACCAGACGCACTCGTACACTTTAGTCATAACCCAATACCAGCGACTCCAACCCGCTAGCTCCTCGCCCAAAACAACTTTCGCCCAACATTTTGATGCCCCAAGATGACCGATTACAATGTCGCTAGCGGTAGTCGTCCGACTCACTTGTCACCCTCTTTTGAAGTCTCTGATATAGAAGACAATACCAAACCACAATCCAATGGGAATCCCAACACTATCAACAGAGTCCCATCTGGATCCGGAGAGAAGCTCAAGCACAGGTCTAAACCCACTCGATCCATGATCAATCCTCAAGCGACACATCTCAAACAACATCCTGAACGGGGAAATGGTGTTTTTGCAACTCACCCCATCGCCTCTGGTAGTTTGATTGAGGAATCACCAGTCTTGCTGATAACGAAAGATCAATGGGATAAAGGGAAAATGGATGATTGTATTCTTGGAGAATATGGATTTTGTTGGAGAGGTGGTGGAATGGGAATTGGTTTAGGGTCAGGTAAGTTAATATCCTCTACCGATGAGATTGTTCAAGACTTCAATCCTGGATCTTCAACAAGGCCGGATGATGATCAAGTACGACTAGTAACCGACGCAGCATCTTTATTCAATCACTCTTCATCACCCAATATCAATTATGTTCGAGATTTCGAAAAATCAGTTATTCGATTCACTGCCTCTAGAGCGATTCAGCCAGGAGAAGAGCTGTGTATATGCTATGCTGCAGACGAGACGAAGTTATGGTTCATCAATTCCGATGAGAAGCGGCAGATGAGGGAAGGGAGTGAGGAGGAAACAGTCATATTCCCGCCTGAAGAACTGGTCGAGATGCTAGACGGGGAAGCGGATGAGGAGAGGCGAGCAGCAGAAGAAAAGCGTATAGCCAGGCAGAAACGTCTGGAATCGATGAAAGGTGTACCGAGGGAAGCGGGGAGGAGAGAAATGAAGAAGGCTAAATTCTTTGAGAAGCGTAAAGCAGCCCAGGAAGCCGAAGAGGCAAGAATAAACGGTATCGAGCTAAAGCCTGTGATGGCGCCTACGCCGGTTCGTCCCGCGCCTTCAGGATCTACATCATCATCTTCGACCCCATCACGTATACCTACCCCCTTGTATCCGGCTATACCAGAACGTACGGTCGAATCACCTTCACTTCCGGCACCACTACATTCAACAAAGGGGAAATCAAGACATGAACACGATGGACCGGTCATCCTTACTCCAGAGCTGGAATGGGATGACCAGACCTCAGCGGATGGTGAAGAAGAGTGGTCAGGTATAGAACGGATCAAGGGATTCACGGAACGTGAAGAGGACGAGGCATTGGCGAATGATAGCGCACTGAGTGAGTCCCTAGGGAGACATGATATATCGAGCTACAGCTAATGAGAAGTGGATGTATGGGTAGTGAATGTTCACGAGCCAACGATAGTGCGAGAGGTGCTCCGGTTCTCGAAAGAGAAATTACGTTCTGAACCTGAATTGAAACATATCAAGCGAGTCTGTCGTCGTCGAAATGCGGAAGGAGTTCAGGAAGGTGAGCCGAATCCCAAGGGTTCAGAGACTGATTGCCAGAAATGAGCAGAGTCGCCTTATGTTCAGTGACCGAGATGGACCACTCTGAGCTCGCTCAATCGATTTCTGGATTCTCACCCCATCTCGCTTCTCTTGACCCTTATGTCGTATCGATACCCAAAACACCGGCGCACGATCAATCCCAATTAATCACCAAACACGCCATATGGCCAGTCACATTAGCACCATTCCAACGCAAACAAGATGCTTCACCTCGCTTTTGGTCTTTTGCGCGTCGTAAATGGGTAGAGGCTGGTATCAAACGAGTCATTAACTTAGGACTTGAAGCCTCTCGAAAAGGGGAATTACCAACTGCCGTCTATTGTACCTCTCCACCTGTATCTCTATGGCCTAGATTCGAAGAAGAAGGTTTCATCCCCCCAACTCCTGGCTTGAGGGCTTCGTCACACGATACTCGAAACTCGGAGAATCATCCACTTCGACACGCCATACTCAATTGTATAGCCTCAATAGCCCGTTTGAGGACTGTACCCCCCTTCTCGGAAATTCAAAAACAAGCAACAAGGAATGGAGCAGATTACCTCTTGACTTCGCTCTCGCTCTTTACATTACATGAACCGTGTACTATGTGTACCATGGCTTTATTACATTCCAGAGTCAGGGAAGTATTCTATGTGTTTCCAAGTGGGAAAAGTGGGGGATTTGAAGGTGAATTAGGGGTTCATTCCAGGAAAGACTTGAATCATCGGTTTGAAGTTTGGAAGTGGAAAGATCTTGATTTGACGGATAAAGAGAGGGCGCTATTGAGTATACCGCCTGGCGTTGAGGTGTAGTTTTGTTTGTTTACACGTACTACTATGCATATGAGCATCTTGTAAGCGCTCTCGCCTGCACTGGAATTCATCGCTGCTACTCACATACTTGCATGTAACACAGCTTGAGGAAGGTGATAATTGTACATCGTGTTCTCTCGTGATACCTCCGGCGCTGCTCTCGTGTTTCGACCATTCCAGAAGAAATAAAGCATGCCGACTAAAGATCGTGTTGCAGGCCATAGGGGAAAAGGGGCAAAATGCATACAGACTAAAATAATCAATCGACTCTTCACCATAATCAAACACAACCTCGCCATAATCGTATAAATAACCAAACAGGCCCTCTCCACCAGAATATACGAGGCTACAATCTATATTCTCGTATAATCTATTCAAAAAGAAGGCTACCATCCAACCACTACCACTATCACTTAAAACTAAAGCCCTATTCCAACAAAAAGCCAAATTAATGCTGGGTTTTACAAAATAGAAATATAGGAAAATGAGATGATTCCTTTTTCCTTTTTTTCTTCTCCTTGATTGAATATGCGACAACGACCAGTCTTTTACTACTACTACTACTTTTTTTGGGAAACAATGAAATTGAAAGAGCGAAAGATAGAATGGGGAGAGGGAGAGGGTGGGGGATTACATCATCTGATGATGGAGATGATGGGGGTGGCCGTTGGGAGGAGGTAATTGACCGTTGTTGAATTGCATGAATTGTTGATCCCACATGACTCCGTTGTCCATGGCGAGGTGATCTCCATGTACGGATGGGGCTGGTGTACCTTCGTTGGAAGAAGGTAGTTGACCAATGTTGGCACCTTCGTGAACTGGCCAGTTGGGAGCGGGTTGTCCACCAGGGCCTCGGAGGTGGAGCCATGGTTGGCCATCAGGTCCTGGGGCATGGTACGACATTCCAGTATGAGTGGGGTTCATATGTCCTCCGTGTCCATTGTGGCCGTTGTGGTGTTGAGAAGGGTGAGGGTGGTGGCCTTGAGGCATACCATATTGTGGTGGACCCATGTATGGACCTCCTTGAGATCCGTAGACTTCAGTAAGGGCATTGACGTGTTGAAGCTGAGGTCGTCCAAGGTGTCGATGGTATCCACCGCCTCGACCTCGATCATCTCGGAATCCACCTCGTCCACCACCTCCACGACCACCACCACCACCGCCACCACCTTCGTATCCACCACCGTAACCGAATGAAGAATCTTCACGTGCGAGCTTGGACTGAATTCGTTTTCCGTATGGCGTGTTTCGGATAGAAGGAAGGATAGGTCGAATGCACTCGATGAGCTGACTTGTTAGCTTCGCTCATGTAAATGGGGCGCGGCGTCACTGACAATCATTCGCTGGGCAGGGTCACAGTAGTCGAGAATGGTCTGAATGACATAGTTTCCGTAACTGTCTCGGAGAAGTTTCTCTAGTCGAGATCGATTCAAGACCTCTCCAACGAGGTTCTTTCGGACTTCGGAATCGGCCACTCGAATACACTTTTCAACGACATTCGATGAGAATCTGGAAATCAGCACCTTGTTGCGAAAACTGCGCGAAATAGACATACTTCTGAACAGACAAACTGCAGACGTTGCCGACGAAAGTCCTGATCAGTGGCTCAGAGAATCTGGCGTCGTTCAGATCCAAAATGTACTGAATAACGTAATTTCCAAAGGGATCCTGAACGAGATAGAGCGAGTTGAAGATGATTTCAGTGACGAGCTGCAATCGCTGAGATGGCGAGGCATGATCAATAGATCGTTGAAGAACACAACATCCGTGTCGGTGAGTGGCGACTTCGATTAAATTGGCGGCGATTGCATTGTAGATGAATTGATTATCTTCTGGTACGAGCTTGTTCAAACATTTCTGGATGACCTGTAGGGTAAGCAAGCTTCATATTTTGCATCGTCGAAATCACTCACGTGGTTACCGTTGAGATCCTTGATCAAGGCAACGACGTTCATGGACAAGGCGTAGATCAATGTCCTGATCTGCTTGGGCTGCCTTGGGGAAGCCAAGAAGTCAACCATCTTCTGAACAGCACGGGTACCGTGCATGTTGAGCGAAATGCCGACCAAATCACTTGCGACAGATTCGATAATCGCAGTTCTCTGTTCATCCGTAGAGTATTCGAGCAACTTTTGGCACAAATAATTTCCGAATGGATCCGTCATGAGTTCTGGGAAATGACCATAAGTTTCCCGGAAAATCATATCTCGATGAGCTGGTTCGCCATCTTCCAACTTCTTTTGTAGGTATCGACATCCGTGTTGATCTTTGCAGAGGTTGAGGAGCTCGCCTTGAAGGTCTTCAATTCGGACGCCGGTGAATCGGTTGACTGCTTATTAGCTTCTGCCTTGCTTTGAAGATGATCGTTGGGAACGTACATTCACGGTCGGCTTCGGCTCGCTTGTTCTTCAAGCCGACAGCACCGCCGGGGTAAAGAGCGCCAGAACCGTATCCATCATCGTCGAATCCGTATGGGTCAAATCCGCCTGGGGTGAACGTAGGGGCGGAAGCGTTGGGTGCCATAGGAGCTCCGTTGGGAGAGTAGACATTGTAGACGGGGTCAGGGTTGTAAGGCTAAGAATCAGTGATACGTTGGGATATATGTATGGGTCAAGACCTACCCTGGGAGCTCCGTTATCCAAAGCAGAGAATCCGCCAGACTTGCCAAACGAACGAGCTAGATCAGGGTTCGAGTAACCCCTCTGAGCCTGAGATAGACCATCCTGAGCATTCGGCGTCCTGGTCCTAGGTCCACCACCCATGCCGAAACCGAATGGAGTTCCAGGAACAGACTTGCTAGGAAGAGCAGGAAGACTGGCGATAGAATCAGCCATTCCAGTAGGTGAAGTTTTACGGCTATCCAAAGAAAGCTGTCCATTGGTGTTGGCTGATTGAGGGTCTAGACCGAGTTGAGATGGTAGAGGAGAGGTCATTCCTCTGTTGGGACCTGATTGGAAGTTTGGCCAGTCGGAAGTTTTAAGTCCGGTCTCGAAAGGTCGTTGGCCAACGGCTCGGTGTTGGGTCTGAGCCAAAGGAGCGAGGTCAAGGGCGGCTGAAGCGGCAGAGAGTCGCTTGTTTCCTTCCTTGGGAGCAGGGAAAGAGTCATCGTCGCCGACAACGTATTTAACAGAGTCTATCATCAGCCAACGACCACTTGCCAAAGTGATTCCACTCACTATGAGCGACCTGATCATCGACTTCCTCTTCCCACTTGTTTCGTCCAGTTCCTTCATCCATGACGCTCAAGCTCAATTTCTCCATTCCAAAAGTCCCATACCCACTAGCCCTCCTACTAGCTGGCATACTCTTTGCGCCATTAGCACCCTCCCTGCCTGATCCAATAGCTCCAGCAGATCCATTGGCGCCGTTGACCTCTTGTCCATCTTCCTGAGAGGGACTGGCTGGGGCGGAATTGGTATCTCCATTGGTAGCCTTGGTGTCCTGCCCTTTGCCAGAGAGTCGGGTCACTTCAGCTTGTTGATCAGCTTCGAGCTGTCGCATGTCGGCGTCGAATTTAGCTTGGTGAGCGAGTCGAGCTCGTTCATGTTCTACTCGCTTGGCCTCGAGAAACTGCAATCAGCTATGCTCAACAACACAGAACGGAGCAGGGCGTACATCAGCATTCTGCTTGTCGCCAGTCTATTTCGTCAGTCAAATCTCCATCAACGACATGTGTAACAACGTACAGACTCCTCATGTCCATTCACAACCTCCCCCTCATTCTTCAAAACTTCGGTAGTCATTTCAAATTATAGATCTCGAGCGAGTACTGATTGTCAGCTGTGGGTATCTTTTCAGGGCTTTATTAGACATACCACTCGGGACCGGTTACACTAAGTGTTGAAATACAGGCGTGTATGAGATCTGATATTTGGGAATAGAAGGGTCGTTTATTGAAATATGGCAAAGTGTAAAAGGACCAAAGGAAGGCATCTAGATCAGCGCTTGGTCTTTGCTTGATGAGACTCCAAAGCTCCTGTCCTCCAGCAATCTCTCTGCCCTCGTATGATCTCAAAGCCCGTCTTGCCTTCGGGCACTTCTCTCCCTCCACCACCTATTTCCTGGTAGCAAGATGTATGAATCACTTACCCGGTATCAAGCAATAGCAAGGTATCGGTTCCTTTTATGTTTCTTCTAGATGTAATAAATTCGGAGATACGTCGTACAACACTTGTAAGAATTCCTTAGGCTGTTCTATAGTGTATTGGAACTACCTATTTGGCTAAAGAGAGCGATAGTATGAGTATATATGTGTTGTATCCATCTATTGACTTGAATTTCGGATTTCATTTTGGTTGTGAATTCTTTGAATTTTGGTGGCAGCACGTGGCAAATTGCATAACAGGGGGATTTAACAGATTTAATTTAACAGTACAGCTAACGAGGGGGGGAAACGCCGATTAGCACCGTATACCCGTGGCATGGTCATCTGGAGAGGTGGTCATGTAGAGGAGTAGAGGTAGCGTCCATGCAAGGGCAGAACAGTAAGATAGTCAGAGATTGCAGCAGACGCCAAGCAAAGTCTGATGGACAAGCAGCAGTGGAAGTAAATGTGGCATCGCTGTACAAAGCCCAAACACCCTCGATCCGCCCTTCTAAAACTACAAGAATGCGATTCTAGTTGTTCTGCAATTATTAGCTTTGTCGATACTATACCCTCGACTAGACGAACCTTGACGAAACCGATGGCCTTAGACTGATCATCAGTTTGTATACCATGTCGGAGAGGCAGGGAAACTAACCTTCTCTCGGAAGCACTGTCGGCACATGTCCAATCCCCTGTAACATTAGTATTCATTCGATAGCAATGCAGTCCAGCCCGCAACAGGGTAGAGTGCGAGATTGAGGAAACATACCACTTTCTATACGATGTCAGCAATAGTCATGGCTATACTGAAGAAATGGACATACCGGATGAGACCGGCCTGGTGGGCACAGACTCGACATTGTCGAGATCCCTTACCGTAAGTACGGGGGCTGTATTGTCAGTCCTGATTCATAATATGTACGCGCCGGGAGAAGAGAAGAGAAGTATCATGGAAGGAAGGGTTGTTTGGGAAGGAGAGTTCTTGGACAATGGATATCTCGAGCATGGGAACTGGCGAAGAGGTCGATTGTACCGATAGCACGACCGAGGCTCGTCGAGAAGAAAGATAGCCTGTAGCCGCCATGAAGAAGGGGCGGCGGCAATCGCTCCTCCTTGACAATCGCGTCCTTCGAACGGACGTGATGTCTCTCCGCCAATGGAGCCAGTCCAACCGTTCTCCAAGCCCCTTCGTCGCCCCTTTATCGCCTCAGTGCAAAAGCACCCTCTACCGACCCGCCATTCCCAGTGTCCTCCCAACTGAATTCCACACGACGATGTCCGCCCTTTCAAATTCCTCGTTTGTCCAAAGTCACCGCCCAGATCTCCCCAATCCCAAATGTCCAATCACCTCCGCAACGATCGATAGAGCCCGCAATTCGAAGCACCGACTTACTGGGAGAACCAAACGTTAGAGTGAGCCCTGTTCATCAGTTCCGCCCACCAACCATATAACAATAAAAAAACGACATACATATTGCGATACTAAGTTATCGATACTTCGAGATGTCGACTCGAAATAAGGTTTTCTAAATCCATCAGCTCCTCTTCTTCTTTCTCTCCTGCCGCATGTGTGCTGGCCACGGGTACTGACGGTGGTGGGAGATGGATACTTACGAGGATTGACGAAGGGTGTATGGTTGAGGTATGAATTTAGGTGATTTGGCTGGTAGGGGATTGCCACGCGAGAAGGGAGAGAGGGAAATTGGGAAACTCCGTAAATTACCGATGGACTAAGGTGAGTGTGGCACTTTTACAGTTATCTCTATCCAGGAATCAGGACTTTCGAGACGATAGAGAGCAAAGCATGCATGGGCCAAGGGGTAGACAGAGCTCAGAAAGCAATTGTGTTGAAAGCAGTCACAGTCGTTACATTTTCCATGGACTTAGACTCTTCCAAAAGTCCAATCATCTCCCTACTCTATCCTACGTTATATCCAAAGGTCACATGCGACCGTTATACTACATGTATTATTATAAACCACCGAGATTCCGTCTCGGCGACTGTCCAGTCTACCGGGCAGGCGCATTACCGCTACCATTGATTAAGTCACCACCTTCTGTATCAATCAAAACGGACGCTCCGGGTTGGACAGGTGGACAACATGTATCCGTGCCGCATTGTTCTGGAGGGCATCGGATCAAACATTGTTCCTGTCTGTCAGCTCTGTCTGTGACTACAGCACGCAAGCGGAAAACTTACTTCTGCGACTGAAGCAGCATCTTCTTCACGGAAGAATCTGGACATCAGCAAATACCCTAGTAAAGTCGGGGACTCAAGCTTACTCTGGCTGGATGGTAACGCTGTGAATACCATGTCCGTGTAGAGCACCTCGAATACCATTGGCAACAGACATGTAATCCTTTCCAGGCTTCACCAAAACGTGTACACTAGCCACAATGGTCGATTCGGATAATTGCCATACGTGAAGCTCGTGGACCGAGACCACACCGTCAACTTCATAGACTGATTCTCGGACTGCGTCGAGTGAGACATGGGATGGGACGGCCTGCATGAGGATATACGAAGCGGATTTGACTGGAGGTCAGCTTGTGCGTGGATCAGCAAGCAAAAGCTTACCAAGGGGCATGGCGGAGGAGAGGATGATACAGGTGATGACGAGGGAGATTCCTGGGTCAAAGTATAATGTCCATCGGCCTTCGCAGCTAGCGATCAGCATGGCCGAAAATATGAAGGAATCAGACGTACAACCAAATGACGAGACCAGCAGCAATGACACCAACGTTTCCGAGGCTATCTGATCAGCTCAACCCTAATTACATTCAAAGGAATACTCACGCATCACCGAGAACGTGCAAGAATACACCCTGCATGTTCATTGAACCATGCGAGTGGCCATGACCACCACCACCATGAGAGTGACCGTGGTCATCACCTCCGGAAGATCCGTGATCGTGATCACCATGACCCTCGTCACCGTGAGAGTGTCCGTGTCCCTGCTCGGCATCACTCGAGGTCTTTGCATGAGAATGTCCATCGGCATGACTGTGATCATGTTCATCTACAGCCGTAGCGCTTGATCCAGAGGTAGAGTTCACTTCGGTATGAGGCTTGAGGTGAGGTCCATTTCGCGATCGGCCAGATTGAGATCGACCGTGTCGCCTAGTCTGAGAACTGGAAGATGGTGGCGATTGTCCGAAATCGACAGAATCTCGGTTCTGACCATATCCGAATTCTTGAGCTGTTTCAATCACTTGAGCTCGAGTCTGGGCTGGATGCTGGTATAGAGAAGACATGGAATCGGAACGTCGTCGACCAGCGGTCTCGCCATCGATCTCGGCGGTAGTCTCGTCATCTGGCAATTTAATAGCCCCGCCACCATGCGAGTGCCCATGGGAGTGTCCATGCTCTGGTCATGAGCTTCGCCCACTCAATAAGCCATAACAAAGGTATCATACCGTGAAAGAGGAACAGTCCAACAATGTTACTCAACAAACCCAGACTTCCTACGATAACGATAATCTTGGGGCTCGAGATCTCAGGTGGGGCGATCACACGTCCTAAAGCCTCGAGGGCGATAGACATACAGAGTGCGACTAGGAAGACACCGTTGATAAGCGCACCGAGAATTTCCGCACGTTGCCATCCGTATGAGTTCGCCGAAGACGAGGGAGAGCGAGCTAATTTGATTGTGTATAATGCCACGATGAGGGATAGGACATCGCTGATGGGTTAGTCGATATCAATATTTATTGAATACTGGATACTGACTTGAGCATGTGGAACGAATCGGCCACTAAAGCCAAAGAGCCAACGGCATACCCGGCAATAAGCTCCTGGTCGGGTTAGTCACGTTCTCTGTAGCAATGCTAACAACTTACGACAAAGAAGAATACAGTGTCAATTACCAGCAAGGTGATGATCCTTGCTTGTCTTGAGATTGGCATGGTGGTTGATATGTAGTGCTGGTGATAAGGGAAGAGATTTCTAAGCTTGAGTTATTTATCGTCGCCTGAAAGGAAGTCGTTCCGTAAGTGGCCACTTGTATGTCCTTCTCGATATCAAAGGATCGTTTCCTCGGCGGACTTGATAGTCTCCTCGAGTGAGATTGCGAAGTGTGCGTAGTGACCTTACGTATTACTGAGGTAGGTATATACAGTGAGCCTCTGTGGATATATGGTTGAGTGGATATTTTTGGTTGGTCATTCATAGATGTCGACTTCAATTCGGGCAAAGCCGATTACGCACGCCTGCTGGAATGGCTCACTAGATCTCACGCCTAAACTGGCATTACCGCAAACCACGTGAGGAACGCGTCGGGACAAGCCAAGCAAAAGTCAAATCAACCTTCATCCTGTGCAACTCCAACTCATACTCTATATAACCATGCCTAGGGTACCAGTAGCTCTAGCCCTTCCATTCCCTCTCCCTCCAGCACCTACAGAACCACTTCCAACACCCTCGCCTCTTCAGAATGCTATACAGCACACGGTTCAATCTACAGACTACGACGCAGTAGTCATTCCCTTGACCAATGAACATTGGCAAAACAGATGGGACAGACTATGTCTAAGACCGATGGACGATGAGGGTGATGAGGAATTACAGAAGCCCGAGGCTATCGAATCAAGAGAAAGGGAAAGGGAAATTGTTGATCGTGAAGCTGATTTATGGCGTAAAGATGGTGGTTTATTGAGGGAGGAATGTAATATTACGAGATTGGTAGATGGCCAGAGGATAGTAGCGTGCGCTGCAGAGTGGTTGGAACTTGATAGTCCAGACGAAGGAATCAGATTCGATGCCGAGCTGGTGAGTGCGCATCGCCCGGGTAGGAGCACACGACTGATGAACCAGGCGCTACGAGCGGAAATGGCACATGCTATCTACCTAAGTCTTGGCACGCTGATCATCCCTTCACCTATACTGGCAAATCGGGCATACCTCCCATCGTACGCACGAGTCATCTCGAACTTACTACAAATGGGTGGTGCAGCAGCACATACCAACATCTCCATCCGCATTCCCATATCCGACCCATTCGAACTCATCGGTCAAGGTCCAGCAAACCCACAGATCAACCGTAATTCCAATTCTCAACATAATGGACAATCCAGTATATCTGGGCCAGACAACACGACGAATGCTCCAGGCGCCGCTGGGAAACATCGTCGGGTCGGGTCACTCAGCACGAGACCGCAATCAGTGCACCAGAATTTACCGGTTACAATGCAAAACATGCGCGTACCATCAGGAGCTAGTGCTGCGAGCTCCACAATGAGTGCGCAATCGAACGTCCCGGCCTCATCCGGTGGTGATCCAAGCAGCACTTGGGAAATGTGGGATACAATCAGGTCCCTGTGTGGTTATCACCCTCGGCTTTCTATCAGTAAGACATCCCTATGGTGCAAGAGAGGACGCTGATCATCTAGCACTTGATCTGACAAATCCTCTACCGCCCTCGATAGGTGCTCTGTCCAGATGGACCGCAGAACCAGTCAAGAATGTATGGCTACCCGCAACAGCTTTCATCCCAAATGCCAAAGGTTATCCTGTACTATCAAAAGCCTGTCAAGCCTTCCTTCGAGCAATGACCAAGGTAAGTCTGCATCGCTTATGATGACTTATGATGACGGCCGTATCTGACCAACAGCAAAGACCCACATTCATCTTGTGCGATACCGACCTCACACGACATACCGCAGGCGGACCCAATGCGTACCTCCAATACGTCCGTCACGTGACCAACACCGCCTCTCCATCGCCCAACACACCCGCTACTCCCGGATTCAATCCTCCTAGCTATATGGGTAAAGTCCCCGATGCCGCTGTTGAATTCACACAGGGATATGCAGATTTCCTACAGGCTCCATTACAGCCGCTTATGGATGATTTGGGTAGTATGACTTATGAGGTGTTTGAGAGGGATCCTGTCAAGTATAATCAGTATGAGGAGGTAAGTTGAGTATGCGAGTTGGAGGCATGTCTGATGATAGGCAATCACACTTGCGCTTCAAGATCTACCGGAAGGGGATACTCAGTAAGTGCTCCTGACTGAGGAAAGCGTCAGTCAAGAGCTGACGAGTAGCGTGGTCACAGTGGTTGGCGCTGGTAGGGGACCACTAGTGGATTGCACTCTGCGCGCAATGAAACGTTCCGGACGTCGAGCACGCGTATTCGCCGTGGAAAAGAACGCTAGCGCATGTGTCACGTAAGTCCTACACAGGTACTCTCAGTCGTGGTACTGATATCAGACTGCAAGAGAAGAAAGCCCTAGAATGGCGCGATCAAGTCGAAATCCTCTTTGGCGATATGCGACAACTTGATGTTCCTGCTTATGCCGATATCCTAGTATCGGAGTTGCTCGGTAGTTTTGGCGATAATGAGCTCAGTCCCGAATGTCTTGATGGCGCCATGAGATTCTTGAAACGTAAGTCCAATGATACGTATCCCAGATCGCACTGACGGGCAGCAACCGGTATCTCTATTCCAGCATCTTATACCGCACATCTCGCGCCCATCTCGTCGTCTGCACTACACTCTGCTGTCACAGCTCCGACGAGGGACAGTGCTAGTGCGGAAACGCCCTTTGTGGTCATGATGTCGGCTGTCAACATCCTGAGTGGAGAGGGAGGTGGTATCGCTGGCAGATGCGGTGATAGGGTACAACAATGTTGGCAATTTGAGCATCCGCGGCGGGATCTCATTCTTGACACCGCAGGTCAGTCCCATTCTAATCGAGACTTGCTCGCTCGCGCTCGTCCGTGGCTGATAGACAGCAGGCGCACCATTGACCAATTCGCACAATACCCGGTCATCCGCCAATACATTCTCGATCCCCCACGCAGGTCAACTCCACGGTCTAGCAGGATATTTCGAATGTCATCTCTACTCCAATATTGGTCTCTCGATTCATCCTGAAAACATGCACCGAGTCTCGCCAGAAATGTTTTCTTGGTTCCCAATATTCTTTCCATTCAAACAACCAATCTATCTACCTGGAGGATCTGAACTTGAAATCAATATTTGGCGATTAACTTCGAAGACGAAAATATGGTACGAATGGTGTTGTGAAGTATATCTACCGACCAGTTCTACTTCTTCTGGACCAGGAAGTGGAGTAGCAGGGGATAGTCCGCAAACTCCTGGATTTGCAAGAAGTGCAAGTGCTAGTATGAGCGGTAGTACTGCCGGACCAGGCGGTCAGCCGAGTCCGATGATGGATGCTCCTTTCTCGCCTGGATATCAACAGATGGGAGGTGGTGGAGAAGGTAGAATTAAAATCGCACAAAGTACATTACATAATGCCGGAGGGCAGCAGTCTTGGGTCGGACTGTAGGGTCCCTTGATGGAGGCGAGTAGCATAATTTTGGTCTCGCCTACAAATAGATACACAGTAACATGTACTCATAATGCATATACACAATATATTCCTCGTTTCGCTTTATTCCCTCTGGTCAATCATCTGTTGTTTAATATAATATACAAAAGTGATTCACTTCACTTCGGCCTCGATCTCGAGCGCGAAGATGATCTTTTGTTTCCCCCATCGACCTTCTGTACGGCTTTAGGAGGTTGGAATTTAGATGTTGTCGAAGTCTTCTTCAATTTCGAAGTCACATTTGCCGCCATGGTATCAGTGATAGTCGCAGTCCTCGTGGCGGGTGTATCTGGGGTAGAATCTGATCGACCGGGATTACGAGCTGGGGGAGCGTTTGAGTCGGCTTGGAAAGATGAGAACTGGGTTGTGGGTTGTATTTGGGCTTGAGTTACGAGATTTGCTGAACCTGTGATGTCAATGAGTAAAAGCAGTACAGCAGTAGCTATAGTAAAGAAGACTGACCTAGATTATTGTTGTCGACGTCTCCGACCTGGGTGCTCATTAAGATCGCTTGATCCGCTATTGTTGATCCAGTTGTGAACCCAAACTCCAGCCTCCTCTTCAATTGACTCAACGTAGG
>Ga0308160_10002343_pt1 | contig 23279 bp, 27 predicted proteins | sample PhyFR1_FD_201036 | JGI IMG/M metagenome (GOLD analysis project Ga0308160, IMG submission 201036) | Phyllosphere microbial communities from UC Gill Tract Community Farm, Albany, California, United States - DLSLF.R1 | ecosystem: Host-associated > Plants > Phyllosphere > Unclassified | place: USA...
GAAATGTATGTTGCCCTCTCTCTAGTCCCCCCCCTTTTCCCTCTTGCTGATGGCTTTCCTCGCGTATACAGCTCTCTCCTTGGAGTCTCAGCGCTCGCTTCCGGTCGCCATCAAGTAGCACCAGGTCAAATCATTCTCCTCCCCCTCCTCTTCACCGCCGGAATGTCGGCCGTAGATTCCCTCGATTCAGTATTCATGTTATCAGCCTACACTGTCCCTGCTCGATCTCACGCTGCACCCCTCAAGACGACGATGGAGAGGGTTAGGTGGTGGAAGAGGAAATTACCGAGTGTTTGGGAGAAGAGGGAGAGTAGAATGGAGCTGTTGAACGATGAGAAAGAGATGAGGGTTCTCATGGCACAGGATCAGGATAAGTTATTGAGTATGTCGGTTGTGCTTACCGTGATATCAATCGTTGTTGCGCTCTTAATTTCAATCGTGAGTTTCCTCGTTTCTCTCGTTCGAGGAATTAATTCGAACTTCATCGACGCTGATTCGACTCCCCTCTTCTTCGCTGCCAACAGACTGAGTTTATGGGATTGGCTCTTGAGGAGTGTGATTCATGCTCGGAAGCAGCGGAGAACGATTCGGGACTATGTGAGCTCGCTAGACTCTCCTCTTTCCCGACATCTCGCTGACTCTACCTACTCTCGATATCGATGATAGCTGGTCAATGGTGGAGATTCTGGCAATCGATCAACGATAATTGTGCGTTTCACTGTTTCATCTCTCTTTTTATGCGAGCAGAGGAGAATCTGATGTCGGGATCAATGCAATTGCACAGCTGGGTATCTCGGAGCCGGGGTTGTCGCATTATTCATGTGTGTATTTGGAGGATGGGGTATCGGGAGATGGTGGAAAAGACGACAAGTAAGGAAAGCTCTCGCTCTCGAGGAATCGGTGGAAGAAAAGGAAGAGGCGGGAAAGGATCAAGTGCAGGTAGTATAGGCTCATGAGACAAGGGTATAGGGGATCAGAGTATCTCACAGCAGTATCTTGGGGGTTATAGAAGGGTTTCGAAGGGTAAATTTTGGGATATCATACAGGGTTTTTCGGACGTAGAATGCAAAGCTACTGAATTATTGAGCTGACTGTGGAGCTTCGTCGTGAGTACCGTCGAGTGTAACAAGTGATTCTGCGGGCGCTGTTTCAAGAGAAGTCGAAGTCAGTCTGAAAGGCTATTCGTCGTTCGATCAAGCGAGAAGCTCACCTCACCGCAATCTCTCAGCCACCGATGAGCGTGAATCTGCCGAGACCATTACCATCGGGTCCATAGGTATCATAGGAAGTCCTCTGGAAGTCTCGAACCCAGTAACGAATGACCGGTGGAAGTTGCGAGAGGTCGATCGTCTCAACGGAGGAGATTCGCTCGGCGACAGCGGTCATTGCTTTTGTCCGAATGGTGAATGGCTCGAGCATCATCATGACTAAAATTGTCGCATAATTCGTACAGACCCGTAAGTACGTCGAAAGCATTTCGAATGGTTTGTCTTCTGGCGTTTCAAAACACCTGCTTGAGATGATATCGCAGACTGCTCCGGACATCATCGTCCAGCATCTCTCTGATACCGTGTCGCCTGGCGGAGGATCCTTGGTGGGTACAGCGTGAGCGAGTAGCTGAGCTCGAGCGAGGAGTGAACAGGAGGTGAGAGCAGGTTCTTCGAGGAGATTGCCGCCTTTCGTGATCCCATCCATCAGCTCCTGTTTAAAATTCCTCGACGACGTGGATTAGTCTCGAACAGGCAGAACGAGAGCTGTAGATCTTACGTCGAAAGTTCCGTTCTCTTTGAACAATCCAAGAAGTTTGACGTGTTGTAAGAGCGTCATAGGCGGTAAGCTCTGCGCGGCACATGCTCGATTGTGATATATATCATCTCTGAGGGCTTCGACTAGCGATCTCGTGTATTGGGAGAGAGGAGGGGCATGAAAGACTGAAGTTGACTTGGAGCAAAGGAATTTGTGAGTCGGGAAGAGCTGATTCGTGCGTTTCAGCTGATCGTCTCGAGGTGCGGGAGGTAAAGAGGGATCGCGCGAGGACTCACAAGACGTTGACACGGTGTACTACAGAATGAAACACTCCAGCACTTCGAGCACCTCTTGTCTGTTTTCCTTTCGCACGCAGCACACTCTTGAAGTTGCGCGGAAGTCTGCGCCATACTTGACAAGACAACGAAGTGAGGAAGGTGAAGTGAAGTGAAGTGAAGGGGAAGAGAACAAGAGCGGTTGCTCGTTTTCTGTTCCTCTTCGCGTTCGATCCGCGGCGAGTCCGGACGTTCTAAGGGTTTAACACTCTCGCGACAGATGCAAAGCATCTCTCAAGATCGAGGTAAGGGGTACAGAGCAGTTCGTAGCACTCGAGATAGACTCGAAACGAAAGCAGCGAAATCGCACGACGAGACGCTGGGAAAAACGAGAAAGCTACGAATCGTTTGGCAACATGATCAAGGCGTGGGAAGGTCTCAGAAGCCACCGTTCTAACGACTCACTGTAAGGACCATTGAAGCAAGGTAGGCGATCGAAGCCGCTCAAACTCTGGTTTTGCGAAACATCCTTGCGAAACAGTTGGATCCGAACAAGGCAAACAAGTACAGAGAGTATAGAAGACATCATCAAGGAGTCATGCAGAAGTCAAGGGTGACGTTTACGTAGGCCGATCCCTTCGGTAGATCCTGTGGTACTCGAGAGTGCGTGAGCTTTTCGTTGGAGATAACCGTGTGAGGGGAGCGAAGAGATCACGAACAGCCTCGTCATCAAGCATCAATTTCTTTCCCGACGCCTTCCCCTCCTCCCCATATGAGCGATCTGCTGCCTGATGGAAATCCTTGATCCAGTGCGCGAGGTAGGGTGAAATCCGATGAAAGTTGACGGTTGCCTCTGGTGAAAGCCGTGCGATAATTGCGACCACTGCCCTTTTCCGAACAGTGAATGGCTCGATCTGATTCATGCTGTATAGAGTTCCATAAGTGGCGAAAATGCGGAAGTAGGTTGAAAGGATCTCGAAAGGGTTTTCGTGGTTGCGCAGGACTCTACGAGTCGTAATGAAGGTGCAGATATAGCCGGAGATCATTATCCACGATTTCTCTGATGTAGTGTCTTCTCGGTAGGTTTCGTCGCGAGCGTAGCAATCCGTGATGAGGTGATTCCTCGCGAGGAGAGCGCAAGCTGTCAACGCTGGTTCCAAGAGAAGGTTTCCTCCTTTCGTGATGCCGTCCATTAACTCCTGATCGACGTCGAGGGCTAGCACATCAGCTTCGTTGAGAGTGAGCGAGACAAAGGAGACACTGACCTCGAAAGTACCGTCCTGTCTGAAATATCCTAGCATTTTAACGTGTTCCAACAGAGTCCTCCCTTTGACATCGCATGCATGATCGAAATAAGGCTGGTCTCGTAAAGCTTCCACTCGTGATCTCGTAGTTGGTGTGAGAGGCGGGGCTCGGAAGGTTGAGGTCGACTTCGAACAGAGAAACTTATGTGTAGGGAAGAGCTGTCAAAAGACGCGTCTCAGCTCTTTGACTCTGTATTGAGCAACAAACCTGAAGCTTACGAGGCGTTGACACTGGGTAGAGCAGAAGAATGTAACCTTGCACTTGCTGCATCGTTGTTCTGTCTTTCCTTCGCACGCCGAGCAGAGAGACAGTTGCGAAGATGACTGTACCTTGGTCGAGGGAGCAGAAGGACTGTAGAAATGGAAGGAGGTCATTGAAGGAGGAGAAGGAGGTGGTGAAAGGAAGAGAAGTAGGTGAAGGAGGAGAGGAGGAAAAAGAGTCGATTCCGACTCCTGTCATGCGGCGCCTCCTGGACTCCTTGAACGCGACGACGGAGAGTCTCGTTGAAGCCGAAACACGTGCATAAACTGTCCCGCAAGTTCATCTCCTGCGATATCGTTTCTCTAACAGAGCAGAAGCGAGTCGACTTGTTCACGTTTCGATCCTTTGCGAAGATTTCGAAAACTTCGTTGATAATAGCACAACATACGATTATATTCCGAAGTCTACTGGAGGCATACTATCTACCTATAGTCACGTCACGAAGGTGAGATCGTCGTTCGAAACAAGTTCGTCAAGGAGGAAAAGAGATTTCGTGCTCACATTAACAAGATTCCACTCAATCCGCACGCATCAACATTCTCGCACTCGACTGACCTCTCGGCCCATTCGCTTCGAGCGTGGTCTTCTGGAAGTTCTCGATCCAGACGCTGAGGTGAGGAGGAACAATCGACAGATCAAGAGTTTCCTCCGATGCGACTCGTTGAGCCAATGCAGTGACGGCGTTCCTTCGGATCGTGAAGGGGGCTAAGGTGAGTTGTGTACAAAGAGTGGCGTAGTAGGTCGAGGCTCGAAGGTATCTTGAGAGGGTTTTGAACGTGTTGAACTTGGGACTGAAATGTTCGTCGGCATTCAGCGCCGACAGCATGTCGACGACAGATGCAGAGAACATGAACCAGCATTTCTCGGACACTGTGTCTCCCGGTAGACTGGTCGCTTTCGATACATCATGCAGGTTACGGAGGACGTGAGCTCTCGCGAAGAGAGCGCACATTGTCATATTCGGCTCCTCCAGTAGGTTCCCACCTTTCGTGATCCCGTCCAGTAGTTCCTGTAGAGCTTAGCTTCATTATTTCAAGCCTCATGCTGCAGAAGGCGCTGAGAAGAAGCCCCTCACATCGAAAGTTCCATCCGTTCGAAAAAACCCAAGAGATTGGACATATTCCACCAGAGTTTTTCGGGGCAAGTTGGCCAACTCGGTAAATCTATCTACATAAACGTCGTCTCGAGTTCTCAGCAGTAGTGCTCTTGTCGCTTGAGTGATCGGAGGAACTTGAAAGGTTGAATCATCGACTTTGCAGAGGGATTTGTGGATAGGGAAGAGCTGTGTGAATAAGCTGTCAGCTCCCGCTACCCTGCGTGACCATACGAGAGCACTCACAAGCTTCTGACATTCAGCTGAGCAAAATAAGACTCCACAGGACTGACATTGCTTGTCCGCTTGTTTCTCGCACGCTAAGCATTGTCTGGAGTCCGGCATCGATATGAGGGCGAGTCGAAGAGAAGTGTTGGAGAAGAGGGGTGAGAGGAAAGTCAACATCCGAAAGTTTTCGAAATTTCAGGTGCATTCGCTCGCTCAATCACTCCCATTCTCACTCAGATGCACACGATGAGAGCAATGTTTGACGAAAGGAGACTTTCTGATTTTGGTTGCAAACGGTAAGAGATGAAAAAGAACGAAAAATGAAAACTTCGAGACTGAAAACGAATATAAGAACCCTCATTCTCCGACAACTATGCTAACCTAAGACCACTCGATAGAATCTACTCCTCATCCTTCTTCTCCTCGTCCTTTCCCTCTACCTTCTCCTCAGCATCCTCGTTCGCAGGATCTTGAGGAGCGGCGATTTCCTCCGCACCTTCGTTGACCTTGTCCTCAGCTTCGGTCGGCTCGGCATGCGCTACAGCTTCGATTTCGGCGTTGTTGGGAGTAGAGGTACCGTTCGTAGAAGGTTTGCCGTTTCCGTTTGACGAATCGAGAGCGGCGGCGATCTTCTTCTCGACGGCGGCAACGCGTTCTTTCGTTACTCGATCCTGTGAGGACATGACTACGCATCAGTCAAGTGAAAAGAATGTGACTAGCTCGAAGTACGACCTCACCTGGTTATCGACGAAATACTTCTTCTTCCTCTCCAGGTTCTCGATAGATTGAGGCATATCCTTGCTTGTCAAAGGAGCGGTGATTCCCAATCCCATCAAAGCGGCGAGAGTTCCAAATGGCAAGTTCAACATCTGATCCTCTTGCTTCGTCTCCTTCTTCTCCTGTTGTTGTTTGTTCGAACCCTTCTTCTTCTTTCCACCTCCGACAGCACCCCATCCAGTCGTATCCTCTTCAACAGCATCCCCCTTCTTCTTGAGTACAGTACCCTTTGGTGCTTCTCCCTCAACTTTCCTCAGTTCCAATTTGGGTACTCCGGCAACTTCTGGTCGAGAGAACAGGGATCCGTTCGAAGAAGTCGATTGTTCAGATCCTCCTCCAGATTGTCCGATACGTTGTTGGAAGAACAGGATCAAGTTGCGGCAATCCTCGATCTCTCGCTCGAATGCTGGTGCTTGAGCTTCTTCGAGGAGTTGTTGATTGATCGCATTGCGTTTCGAAGATTCAGCTTCTCGTCGTTCTTCTCGTCGTCGCTCGTCTCGCTTGGCTCGATCAGCGTTCAATTTGTCGTCTGTGCGCGCAAGTACCGCTCAGTTCGTGGTTTGGACAGTCTGAAGAAGAAACACAGCGTACAGAATTTGTTGTTCGCTTCACGGAAAGCGTTAGCTGAAGCCTTCTTCTTCGTGAAAAGCTCATCAAGTTGTGCCGAGACTGTCAAACAACTCTCCCTGTCAGCGATCGAGGACGACGAGAGATGAAGCGAAGAATTCGACTGACTAGCGTTCCTCTCCTCGAACAGCGAATCACGACCTTTACTCTGCTCATCCATCTTCTTGTTAACCTCGTCTAATTCCTTCTTGACACTCTTGAACTGTTCATCGAGTTTCTTCTGTTCGGGGTCATCCAACAATGCGCGAACTTCATCAATCTTCTTCTTGTCGTTGTCGATCGAGGTTTGGAGCGTCGAGAACCCTTCGACCGTCTTGCGGGATTTGCGGAGGGATGAGATTTCGGAGAGTGCTTTCTTTTCGTCGACGAGTTTCATAGTTCCTGATTCAACTTGACGGTCGAGGTTCCTGTTAGATTCGGACAAACACCATCAGCATTTGATGCGCTACTGCTGATCATCGACAGAGACTAACTTGATTTGATTATCGACATCTTGAACAGTCTTGTAGGGTAACTTGGCTTTAGCAGTTTGTAACTCGTTAATCTGTTTCCCCTCTTTCACACGATCAGCATACTCCTCCCTCTCTCTGCCGTCGCACTACGAGCTTACCTTTTTCTTGAGTGCCTCTTGCATAGTACCCAATTGTTCAACCGTCTTTCCCCTTCCTCCTCGAATCTTAGATTGTTCGTTCCTCAAATCGTCCAATTGTTTCCTCAATTCAATCTTGCGTTCGTGGTTCGGTCCTCCTTTGATAGAGGTATTGGAAATCTTGTTCTTCAAGTCGTTCTGCGAGAGAGAAAGGATGCGATCAGCGAAAGAAGGAGGGGAGTGGGAAGAGGGAAGAGAGAGGGAGGAACGAACGGCTTTCGCCTGGAGTGCATCGATCTGTTTACGTAACTCATCTTGCTCTACAGTTCAGACTCCGATGATCAGCTATTGAATAGTTTAGCTGAAAGTGAGAGCGTGAACTGACCTTGATCGTAACTCGCTTTATCGGGTCTACCACTTGCCTCATCCTGTGAGAGCCCCTTCCACCTAGATCAGCAACAGCACTCTCTAGAATAGAGAACAGCAAAGCTCACCTTGTTCTTGGGGATCTCTACGACGGTAGCTGCAGGATCCTGACCTTTCTTGTTCAATGAAAGACTCGCTGCTTTCTTTTGAGCAGCCAACGCTTTCTTGGTAGGTTGAGGTTGAGGTCCTGCTCCGGGAATGGCCATTATTGAAGCGGAAGTGAAGTAGGGAGAATGGGAGGAGGGAAGGGACTCGAGCGGGGAGAGATTGGACTTTCAAAAAAAACACGTTGAAGTCGTGTGAAACACTTCTCGAGTAGAACACTCTGAGGCTAAGCTGTAGTTGGTGAGAGCATGCTATAGCTAAGTCTCGAACGAGCAAAGAACTGGAATTTGCGCGAAATCAAAAAAGTACGTTTCTCGCAGAGAAGAATGGAAAACGGAAGTTTGCAGTACAAGTGGCATGACGAGGACAGCGTAAGGGAAGGTGCAACGATCAGCTGGGATATGAGGATAAGGAGAACAAGTCGAAAGGAAAGTTGATCTGAAACGATGAAGAGTAAAAAAGAAGAAAAACGAAACGAACGATAACTCGAGGTTGAGCCAAGTTGATGAATCGGCGGAGGAGACGGGGTAGTCAATAGGTGAAGAAAGTCTATGCTCCACTAACCCTCTTCTCGTACTTCTTGATCCACGGATGCATAGCGACCTCTTTCAACGGTAATCGATCCTTTGGTTCATACCTCAATAACTGTATCCACCGTCGACCCCCAGTTTCAACTAAGAGACAGTATCTGAGAGAGAAGAGGTAGGCGTACACGTCGAATCAAATCTGCTGCTTCGGGAGAAACAGTCGCTGGAATCGTGTAATCCAATTTACAAATCTTCTTATACGTAGCTATTCGACGCTCAACCCGAATATCAGCACGTTCTTCCTTCCTTCGAGTTGAGATGAAGAGGAAGAGCAGACTAACCAGCATGACCACTCAAATCTTCAAACGGAGGACTTCCAACCAAAAACTCATAAGTCAAAACTCCCAACGCCCAAAGATCGACAGCGTCCGTATGTTCCTTCGACTCGATCATCTCTGGTGGTAAATAATCCAACGTCCCACATAAGGTCGAACGTCGGTTGCCCGGTGCATGAACTGACCATCCGAAATCTCCAATTTTGAGTTCACCGTTGACACCGATCAGTAGGTTCTCGGGTTTGATATCTCGGTGAATTACGTGCTTTGCGTGGAGGTAGATGAGGGCGTCTGTCATTTGTGCGATGTACTGCCGTAATCGAAACGAACGAGATTGAGTCCACCAATCTTTGCGAAGTGAGAGAAAGGGAGGAAGAAGAGGTAAGAGAGAGATAGAGATGGGAAACTCACGCGTGATGATCGTTTCTCACTGAACCTATGAACCCTACTCAACTGTTTATACAACTCTCCCTTTCCCGCAAACTCGAGAATCAAGAAAATCCTCTTCTCATCATGAAAGTAACCGTGTAACCTCAAGATATTCTCATGCCTACTCGAATCCCCTCTCATCAGTTCCCTTCCTTTCTGTCTTTGTTCGAGGAAGAGGGGGAGAGAGGGATTTACTCACGCTAAATGGGATTGAATTTCGATTTCCCTCCTCACTTGTTTCTCTACCTTATTCTTGACAATCTCTTCCTTGAATAAACACTTCAAGGCAACGATATACTTTGGTTCCGTCTTTGTACGTGCCATGTAAACTCTTCCAAACTTTCCTTTACCCAAAGGTCTTCCGATTTCAAAGGAGGATAAAGTGAAGGGTGAAGTTGGTCGATGTCTACTCTCCCCAAAACATTCCACGTTAGCTTGACTTGGGGAAAGAGAAAGGGTGGAGAAGGCTTACAATCCAGAGACGGACGAGTCGAGTGCGAGTAACTTTGCGACGTCTCCAGTAGGTGCGGGAATTTGGTTCTTTGTATCCCTCTCGAACCCTCCATCGTACTGACCGATATCGTTGACGGGTGCTAAGTTCGGTATCTTGTTGACCGATGATGAAGAGGAGGAAGCAGAGGAAGAAGGGACTGGTGCGCGTAAGGTTGAAGTTGAGGAGGAAGAGGAAGCGGAAGGTTGGAGTGGTGGACGCGTTGAGGTGGAGCTGGGTTGGTACTTTGATTGTAAGCCTGTTGAAGAGGTAGTGGTAGCGGTAGAAGTACGCTGCGTGGTTGAGTTTGCGAGTTTGAAGGAGGGAGGTTGTTGAATGTTGGATGATGAAGAATTGGCGATTGAAGATAACTACGGCATGAGTGCAGGTCAGACTAGGTTACACAGTGTTTAGAGAGTAGTCAGAGTATACCTTTGGTTGACCTAGTTGAGGGTGTTTGTTGTTTATGGTCGATAATCTAACTTTATTCGATTCATCTGAACCTGTAGCGAGCGATAGTCGATCCAATTGATTCTCCAGAGTTGAACCATTGTTCAACACTCTTGAAGCCATCTCTCCTAGCTTGGTGACTGAGTTGTCGAGATTGGTAAAAGTTGAAGGAAAGAAGGAAAGAGAGAGAAGAAGGAACTCTCTCTCATCAACCACTCACTCAAATCACAAGATGTGGCCATTCACATCACCTACAACATCAAATCAAGATGCAGCACCACCTTCTGCATGTCCAGTAGATCACGATACGAGGCAAGAGTGGCTACAACAGAATCAATCTCAATCCTCTCCCTCCTCTCCTTCTCCTCCCAATCGACCTGAAATAGCTGCACCAAGATTATCAGAACAACGAGAAGTCTCCTCAATCCCTCGATGGCTACCCGAATCAAACCAATCTCCTCCTATTCCCTCTTCTTCTTCCTCAAGTGAACCTCCCTCTGCCTGTCCCGCTCATGATCCCTCCTTCCAGCCCTCGACCCCACCTTTAAACTCTGCCGAAGCCGCAGCTATCCTCCCATCCGAATCCAACTGGGTCTACCCCTCGCCTTCATCATTCTACCGAGCCTTATCCGCCAAAAACCGGAATCCAAATCCACAAGATATGGACATAGTCGTCCCAATTCACAATGCCGTCAACGAGAGGGTTTGGCAGCAAGTATTGGAGTGGGAGAGACATGCTTTAGGATTGAAGGAAGGGGAGGATACTGGAGTTAAATTGGTCAGTTTCATGGGTAAACCTAGGGAGATGAGTCCTAGAGCTAGGTGGAAGTCACTCATTGGGTCAGTCTCCGAGTACTGTTCGTTCTATAGAGAGCATCGCTCATCCAGGGATCTCGGGTTTGACAGTTACACGGCTCCTTTCGATCGACATGACTGGATTATCGACCGACCCCTTCCCTCCTCCTCTCCCACTTCCACCTCCTCTGAGCCCTCCTCGACTCGAGTTCGATACGTGATAGATTTCTACACTGGTCGAGGTGCGAACCTACTCTCACAACATCTCCCACCCCCTCAAAACGCGAAAGAAGCAGAACAAGATCGACAAATGCAAGAGACTCCGATGCCGAACTTGGCATTCTATATCGATTGTAGACCGGCGTTGGATGGGTGGGAGGGAGTTAGGATGAGGTTTAGGAAATATTGGGGATTCGAGCAAGAGAGATGAGGGGCTCGCGATTGAGGAGAAGGAGAGAGAGGTGAGGTTACATAGGAGTTATATAGTATTGTTCGCATCGTAATGTCGTTCACCACTTTTCTCAATGCTTCGAATGGGTCATTGCGAGGGAGAGGAGGAGAAGAATTCCGTTCGTTAGGTCACACCTTTCAGTCTCGATCTCGTACGACCTCTTTCCCTGCTTCATACTGTCGCTTGCTACTCTCGCTGACCCACTCTTTCGATTTCATCAATAGTGCTTCGTTCTTGCTTCGTCAAGATTCAGCTTTTGATCGACCTTCATTTCCCCTCGCTTCGCTATCCTCGTTTTCACAGTCTCTGGATTGTTTCGACCTTTCAGGCTTCTCCTCCCCGACTCTTCCTCGCGTCGGTCGTCTCTTTCCCCTGGAGCGGTCGTCTTCAAGTGATGTGACCTCGTGGTCGAGCGGTTAGAGGCTTTTTTCGAATCTCCATGAATGTTTCCTCCTGAAGCTCCGCGGTCTCAACAGAGTTCTCCTGTTCTCGTTCGCTCGTCTCTCCTCTCTCTTTCGCTCCTTAGCCTTCCTCGAGCCGACTCACCACGAGTATGCCGTTCACCCGTCAGGCGGTACACTTCACCTTGTTGGCGTTCACTCCGCTAATCCCGATCTTCGGACCAATGACGGTCATCTGGTGGACTGGATGGCTACGTCCTGTCTCCGTCAAGCTCGGGGTCGTAGTGGTCTTCATGATGGCGTGAGTCAATTCCTCCATGAATCCTTCCTGTCTGTGAGCTGATTCGCGCCTGAGAATCGATGTTTAAAGCTTCTCCTTTGGCTTAATCCTCGCAATAGCATTTGCAGGTCCATACTTCAATTCAACGTTCCCTTGGCTTCACTTCGCCAATCTTTTGCCACTTGCAGTGTACTGGCCCGTTTCCACTGTTGGTGAGTGTCTCTGTTTGACTATCTCGACCTAGCGGCTGAAGCGTGATCGAAAGCGTTTCATAGTTGCTTATCTCTTCCTCTTCTTCGCTTGGAACAACGACCGCGTCACTCGTCGCTTGCGTCCTGCACATGGCAACAATATCGAACTTGACGACATGCCGATAGAAGGAGCGGACGAAGAAGGCAGGCGCTCTCGCGGGCGGAGCAGGAGAGGGTCGGGAAGACCTCGCTCTTCAAACGGGAGACGTTCTGCTTCCCTTCTAGCGGGACGAGAAGCTCCAGACGCCTTTTCCGGCGAGAGTGTGAGTTACCCTTCACACGTTCTCTCGTTGTTGAACGCTCGCTCACCAGATCGATTGGAATGCGAACAGAGCGAAGACCCTACTCAAGCGCAACATCATCGCACAAGTGCTGGGCCCTCTCGAGCCGCTAGTACACGCAGTGATCGTCACGCTCCATCGATTCTGATCCCTCCGTCGACGTTTCAACAACATAACCGCGAGGATGAGTCCGCTACATCAAGTTCATCGCCCGAAGGTTTCGAGCCTCAAGTTCATCGTCGCCCGACGCGAGGTGGGAGATGATCAGTGTGATGGGGACTTGCCGTGCAAGGAGGAGGGCAAGGAATAGGAGAGTAGATGAAGAACTTTCTGAAAATCGACTTTCGAAATGCTGGCAATGTCGAGTCCGTCTACCACCCTGTTCCACTCCCGCTTCGTCGTTTGATCTACTTCCCTCATTCTCGTCGACGGTAATTTTGGATCTCCTGTCGTTCGATCCGAGGATCAATCCGGAGATTCCCTTTCCCGATGCTGAGTCCTCCTTTTTCCGTCCCTCTTCTCTTCCTCTGCTTTCACTCTTCTCTCATCTCGACAAGCTCGTCATGCCGCGCCAAAGAACAGATTCCTCCACACGTCGACGATGGCACGGTACGGGACCGCAGGAGACGAGCGAAGAGACCGTTTCTCCTCCTCCGTCGAAGTGGTTCTACTTCAAGATCTCAATACTCGCTATAATTGCTTGTGTCCCCCTCTTTGGTGCCGCTTCAGTCATTGTGATGCTACCGTGTGCGCCAAAGCGGTACGGCGACAGCCTTGACGGAACCATCGAGAGTAAGTGGATCGGAGTTGGCATAGTGTAAGTCGTTTTGCACTCTTCCGAATCCGAGGTCGAATAGTGACAGATCTCGACAGGCTACTCATCATCTCGATCGTAACTGCCATGGGAACTGGGTTTTTCGAAGCGTTCTCTAGCGGCTTCAAGGATTTCACTCTGCCGTCTTGGATGATCGTTATCCTCGTCACTCTTGCAGAGATCGCTGGTGAGGGCTTTTTCAATCTCCTGCTGTCTGCCCAATAGACTGATAGACCTCGAGAGCTCGTTCGCTGGACAGTCTGTGCTTTTGCATTTTCGAAAACTGTCTTCAAACGTCGGACTTCGAGGAATCCTCGACACGTCGCTCCTCAAATTGGGATTCCTCCTCGATACGGAGTAGATGGACACGAGCTAGACGAAATCATTCCGACTCCGACTCCTGTTCGATCAGGGTCCGCTCGTTCTGCACGTTCTGCACATCCTCCTCCGTATCGCAATAGTTGGAGGGCAAGCCAGCAAGCCCAAAATCCACTGGATCCAGGAGAATCTTCAGGAGTATGTGATTCGCCTTGTCTCGACTGCTGGAGCATTCACTGACGATTCGAGCTTAAATCAGGACGAAGCTTCATCGGACCTTGCCGATCAACGAAGGTCTTCCACATCTAGACCTACCTCAATCCGCTTGCTCATCAGTCACAGAAGATCCTCTTTGTCTCGACCCGGCACACCACACGCGGGAGACCATCACACCGATTCTGAAGAGGCGGGCTCTTCGGAGGAGGACAGATTTCCGCTCAACATTGATCCTAGCTACAACACCAATAGTTACCAAGGTCACCATGCAAAGAGACAGTCTACACGCTCTCCGTAGTGCTGAGGATGAGCTGAATGTAGATATGCTTTGTTTATTGCTTTTCGAGCTTTTGTTCCGAGCTTTCCGCAATGTAACTTTTTCAACGGATCCAACCTTCCTTTCACATTCACAGTCTCCACCCTGATACTCTCCGATGGTGGTCGTCTGGAGCTGAGTGGTGCGCTCTCGAAGGGAAGCGGTAACAGACTGTTGCTAATCTCCTATTTTTCGTTTCGAGCTCCGCGGGTCTCGCTCGAGAATCTCCTATTTTCTGTCTCTTCCCGGCGATCGGGTTCCACGATTTCGATTCCACGAATTCCGAAAGCGAAGAGAACTCGATGTTCTCTCTTAGACTCTTAGACTTTTCCCTTTCTTCCTCCTTCTCTCTCCCGCTGCCCCCTCTTGCGCTCCCGAATTCGCCTCACGACAGCCAGTGCTCTGGCTATGTCAAGCCGCGCTAGAGCAGTAACTCATCAACAATGGCACGGTACCGAAGGGAGAAGCAGGCAACAGACTTCAAGGGCAACTAGCTTTTTCTCTCAAACCTGGGTGCAAATCGCTGTGCGAGTGATCGGCTGTGTACCGGTCCTCGGTACAGCGCTCGCCGTCGTTCTCCTCTCGTTCACTCCTAATCGCCATGGACCGCTAGCCGACGGTCAATTGGTCGGCTTCTTTCGCATCGCTTTCCCTTTCTTGTACAGTCTCAATCTCTTTCTCTCCATACCACTAGGAGAAAGCTGACGACTTAAGGATTACATAAGCGTCTTGATCTGGAACATCTTGTTGTATGTCGTACTTTCCGTTGTACCGCACACCTTCGAGAACACAGGCTTCTTTCAAGGGGGCACGCTGCGAGGATGGCTCATCTTTGCCGCATTCGCGGTGACACAAGTTGCAGGTGAGCTTCACCTTGCGATCTTTCGTGATCCGAGTCGTTGACTTCTACTTTGTTTGATTCCAATCAGCTTTTCAATTCGTATTCTGGTTTCTCGTCGACAAAGACCATCATGGCGACCGCAATCATCCTGATCACGAACAAGGACACGAGCTCGGCAATCTCGTTCACAATCCTATAGACGTCGACGGAGAAACAGCTTCGGCTGCTCAGCATCGCTCTAGCTCCACCCGTCGAAGTGGTTCTGTCGTCGGTCGGTCAAGGCCAAGGCAGGGTCAACCGATACCAGGTAGCTCAGATTGGGATACAACTGCAGTGCGTTACTATCTCTTCAGAGGATCCGGAAACGGAACCGTGAGCTCAGACTTTACGCTTTGACCTAGCACGAGTCTTCGTCGGAGGATGAGTTTGATCGCGGAAGGAGGAGCACTTCTCGTGCGACTACCATACGTGCTCTGCTGGATCAGTATGGCTATCAGGTCCCTGTCGCTCAACCCGAGGCTTCTCATGCTGCCGCTCGGGGCAATGTCGAGGACTCGGAGGAATCTGAGGGCCAAATGCCAAGGGTTCAACGGCTCCGTGCCAGGGTCAGCCGCCGATACCGATCCAGTCAGTAGTTTCCACCCGTAGAGCAAGAAGTATCAAGTCCGATTAAGTATCAGGGGTCAACTCGTTTTCTGCTCATCTGTTCACTCTTTGACTTCCCCCTTGCGTTTGTCCTTCCACAATCCTTATTGTCCTCTCTTCTATGTCTTACTTCTATCCGTGATCGCTGAGCTGCCTCCTTCTTGCTCGCTCTTTGCGAACTTTGCAATCAGAAATCGAGCTCAACCTCTACTTTCGTTCCTGCTTTCGTCGTTCCACTGGCTCGTCGATGGTCAATGTGACGTAGAGTGAGGAGAAGACGGCTCGCCGTGATCATCGGGGTTAGAAAAAGGTCTCATCTTCTCGAAAGACCGCGGGAAGGCTCGGACTTAGTTTCCAAAGCCTTTCTTCCTCCTTTCTTCCCTGCTCGTTCTTGGTCTATAGCTTCTCGCCAATCGTCATGCCGACTCGAGCGAGAGGCGTTGAAGTTCTGACCACGACACCTCACTCACGAGAACGGCGCTGGCCCGGACAGCACATTCAGCCTCAAGATCAAGCTCACGAGAACGATTCAAAACGCAAGCTCTACCTGAAGCTCGCTGGTCCTTTCCTCTTGACCTTATGCCCAATTTTCGGTCCACCAATAGTTTGCTGCTCGTTTTGTTTTTTGGTTGCAAATCGTCCACACAGGTCAGGTCCTTCTTGTGGAGGAATTGGAGTAATCGTAGGATTAATGTACGTTCAATCTTCCAATCCGGCTGGCTTGAGAGGGGTGCAGAAGCTGATTCTGAAACGCGGTTATAGACTCGCGATCGTTTCAATCCTGACTTTCATCGTGACTGGATGGCCTATATATCATCGGGGTGGTTGGAAAATGAGTGGAAATATTCTCGAGAATTACATTGCTGTCGCTATTTTCTTGGGAATATGGACGGTTGAGGCGACGGGCAAGTCAATCTTTTTCTCCTCTCCTTGTCTCCTCTCAATTCTTTTCCTATCCGGAGAGATGCTCACAAAGTTTCCACTTGATAGTCACCTACTTCTTGCTGTTCATGGCGGTCATTTGGCCGGAGTATCACCTTGAGGAAGATTTCGAAGACCCTCTCACTGGAGCGCCGCCCGCCTATTCAGATCATCGTCGACACCCTCGACGTCTACCAAGCGCCGAGCCGCCTCTAGACTACATGCGTCGTAATAGGAGTCACGATGGTTCGGTCGAAGAATCTTCGGATGACTTGCACCGTGTTCCTTCACGTCAAGCTCCCTCCTTCCATTCTGGACCACCACCTTCTTATGATGGAGGACACGAGCAGTATCTGGCTCGAGCGTTAGAAGCGCACCAAAACGTGAGTACACTCATCAGAGCAGAATTCGCAAGCTGATCAACCTCGAAACTCCTTTGCTAGGCTATTGAGATGCAACCTCTGCGTCGTACGACTTCAGCGAGAACTAGAACTTCTTCCCGGATCGTCGGTCATGAGGTGCAGACGACGTCGGAAGAGGACGAGGGATTGAACTCGAGCGATTCGAATCGTGCTTCGCAACGACTCGAGGTACCAAGGAGACCTACCTCCCTCTTCTCTACTCATCGTACGAGCTTCAGGGATCTGGAGAGGCGTCAGTCGAGATAGGAGGGAGCAAACGGAAATGGATCGAGCCTTCGAAGGTCGAGACGGAAACAGCACGAGTTACAAAGAAGATAACTTTCTATTTCTAGTACATACCCTGACGAAAGTGAAGCTATTCTAGACAACCGAGAGAGAGGGAAGGGAGCGAGGGAAGAGAACGAGAGGGAGGTTCCTCGGAGAGACTGCTTGATTTATAGGAGTTGTGGACCATAGAGCTTGGTGAGCTGAGGTGTCCATTCCTTGAAGGGAGCGCCAGAGAGAGTCGTGACCTCGATATCGGCTACCTTGCTGTTCAATGCAGTAAGCGAACTGTCAGTAAAGTATATGATAAGGGGAGCGCTGAAAAGCGCATGTCGTTCCGACTTCGAGCGGTTCGATGCAGAAAGTGAAGGAAACGATCCTTACCCAACGTCTAGTGCGTAGAGAGCCTTGAACGCTGCGATAGAAAGGTCTACATGAGGTACCTGAGGTGAGCAGCCCCCGCATGCATCGACTACTCTGACAATCACTGATTTGTTGTTCGAAGCTAGAGAAGAGGAAAGACGTCAGCACTTGTTCAGCAAGAATCGGCCACATCGGGTGAATGTGACGTACGAGCCTTCAGCTGGAGGAAGGCACCGCAAGCGGGTTTGCCCTTGCTCCATTCGAGAGTAACGGCAGCGATGAGCGAGTTGTCGGTCGGTGTCCATCCAGATTTATCGGCGCAGTAAGGTAGGTTCAAGTCGGCTCCAGTATACCAGGTGATGTTTGCGACTGTACGAGAGAAAGGAGATGTAAGAGGAGAGCCTTCGAAGTGTCGAACTCAGCATCAGGAGACTCACAGATTTTAGGAATCGACGCAGCGATTTTGACGAGTGACCTCTGAATTCCGTTCGTCGAGCTCGATTGCAAGTTACCGGAACCAGACTTGACGACCTTGTTCACCTTGACCTTCTTCGCTTTGTTTTCCTTCGAACCCTTCGACTTCTTCGATTTCGATTTCTTCGAAGGTCTCCTCCTATTCTGCTTCTTCTTTGCCCTCTTCTCCAACACTGAACCAGGCAAGATCACGTCCCCTCTCTTCGAGAACTCCAACTCGACGACTTCACTCCCGATATCCCTCGATCGTTTCTCATCATCTCCATATTTCCGTTTCTGAAACTTGTTTGCTCGAGGATCTGAAGCTACGTCTCGTTCGAGCATGAGACCGTAGGTGGCGGTAATAGTGTCGCGTTTGGTGAGGGAAGAGGAAGGGTTGTAATCGGTGAGGATACCGGATCGTTCGTCAAAGTGGTAGGAAGAGGTAGAGGGAGTTGACGTCGAAGGAGTTGTGAAGATGGAGGAAGAGTCGTCGGCTGGTAGAGAGAAGGCGAGAGATGGAGTCGCGACGAGAAGGAGAGACGCGGCGAAAGCGGTGAGGGAACGCATGATTCGAAGACGAGTTTTAAGCGGGAGCTGAGGTTCGTCGACGAAGGTGAGGTGAAGGAGTGGAAGGGAGTAGAAGAGGCTGAGAATAGAGCAGAAAGAAGTCGACCTCCTTGCCTCCAGAAATAAACACCTCGAAAGTCGCGAGGATTTCGATGCGAACTGGCTTCTTTCTGCAGGAGAAGCCTCCTTATTTCATCAAAGTAACATTCCGCCCTCCGGCTGTCGATCTCAATTGCCAATTAACTGCTGCTTCTTGCATCTGATCGAGGTCGTTCGCTGCGGTTTCGAGATTGTAGCGTGGTTGCGAAGATTCGAAAGGGAGGAAAAGTCGAACAATACACCCGCTCACAAACATCCTCAAGCGGCGGTCCGTCCTACTCGGTGACTATCTAGATATCCACTGAGCAAGCTGAGACCTTGCACCTTCCTCTGAGAAGCTGAAACGGAGGCAACATTGAGATGAAGATGTAGGAGAAGGAAGAGCGAAGATGTTCGGGCTGAAGGAGCTGAGTCGATCTGTAGCATCGGAGTAGGATGTAGAGTGTTCCTGTACACTTACTGAGGGTTTCTGAGGGTTGTAGCGAGAGTAGTCGCTGACCGAGGGGAATTGAGAAAGAAGGCGATTTTGCTTGATCGGTGAAATCCCGCCTTCAAGAGGAGAGATAGCAGAGCTATGGGACTCTTTGTGAGGCGTACTAGTCAGCGATAGAGGGGTAGAGGGAGAAGTTGGCTGACGTCTCTCGGTCTCCTTTTCTGCCGAATCTTTTCTCCCTCTTTTCTTCCTCCTACCACTTCTCTACCTCAGCTGGAACTGCTCAGTAGCATTTGCAATATGCTTCGGTCGACTGGAGCTATCGCCTCGACCTCTTTCAAGCGACTGCCAACAACTCTCACTCAACTTTCCTCAAAACGGTTACCTTCAGCTCTCTCTCCATTCAACTCGAACTTGGCGGGCGTGAGAGGATTTGCATCATCACAAAGCTGGGAGAAGCAAAGATTGGTCATTCTGGGAAGTGGATGGGGTGGATACGAGGTTCTTCGGAAAGTCGACAAAACTCGTTACGATGTTACAGTCGGTGAGTCTCCCTGTCTCCTATTCGTTATACGAGTAGCTATCTCGGGGTAGATCTCTACGAGCGTCTCTCTGACGAATTCCGGTTCATCTTATTGAACTATGTCGTTCGAATTTACAGTTTCGCCCTCTTCTCACTTCGCCTTCACTCCTCTCCTCGCGGGCTGTGCCGTAGGTACTATCGAATACGACTGCGCTGTCGAACCTGTACGAGCCTACAACAACATCACCTACTATCAAGCATGGTGCGACCAAATCGATATCAAACGGAATCGTCTCACTTGTATGCCTGCGATTGGGGTCAATGCGACGTCGAAGGAAGCGAAGAACTTGCCAGGATCAGACAAGAGCTTCGAGTTGGGTTTCGATAAGCTTGTCATCTCTGTCGGATGTTACTCGCAGACCTTCAACACTCCCGGTGTCAAGGAGTACGCTACTTTCTTGAAGGAGACTAACGTGAGCTGACCTTCTCTCTTCTTGGATGTCGCTGCGCGCTGACCTTTCCGCGCCTGCGTGTTAATCGATTCGTACAGGACGCTCGCAAGATTCGAGCAAGAATTCTCGAATGTTTCGAACTCGCCGCACAACCCACTCTCACCGACGTCGAACGTCGTAATCTGCTCAATTTCGTCATCGTAGGAGGTGGACCAACCGGAGTCGAATTCGCAGGAGAACTTTCAGATTTCATCACTACCGATCTCGAACGAGCGTTCCCGAAACTCGCTCCTTTAGCTCGAATCACGATTTATGATGTAGCACCTGGGATCTTGGGGAGTTTCGATAAGAGTTTGCAGGAGTACGCGGAGAAGAAGTTTGATAGGGAGGGAATCAGTGTCAAGGGAAATCATCATGTCAAGGAAGTTAAAGAGGATCATCTCATCATTGAGGAGGAAGGAAAAGGTAAGCTCTCGCTATCTCTCTGAACTAGCGACTCGTTGCTCACTCTCACGCTCGAGATAGTTCACTTTGGATTACTCGTTTGGTCAACTGGTCTCGCACCGAATCCTCTCATCGACAGCATCAAGGACCTCGAACACGACGAAAAGACACACTCTCTAAGAGTCAACAACAGCTTCAATCCGGTCGGAACAGATGGGAAAGTTCGAGACAACATCTTCGTAATTGGAGATGCTTCTTCCCTCGAAGCCAAATTACCCGCTACTGCCCAAGGTATGCGCGAGCTCTCCTCTATCACAGCTCTTGTAACTGATGGCAGAAGGAGCTTTGATGTACAGTCGCATCGCAAGAAGCCTACTATTTGGCGAAACACCTCAACAAGCTTGCGAAAGGACAAAAGATTGATCCGGAAGCAGGTTTCACGTTCAACAACAAGGGTACGATGGCTTATCTGGGAGGATGGAGTGCAGTAATGGATAGGAGCAAAGCAGACCACGGTCCAAAGGGTGAACTCAACGGAAAAGCTGCTTGTACGTCAACCTTTTTCGCTCGTCATCTTCTGTGGACACTTACTGACGCTATCGCTTCTGCTCGTAGGGCTTGTAAGTCTCATACTCTTGCCAGTTGTTACAGAAACCGCGAATTGTTCGCTGATCCTGCATTCTCTTCCCGTTCGCAGCTTTGGAGATCCGCTTACTGGTCGCAAGCGATGTCGTTACGGAATAAGATGCTACTAGCGTTCTACTGGATGATGACTTGGCTCTCAGGACGAAGGATTACGAGGGTGTAATCGAGGATGGACGATTCGATACTGCGTGAGTAGAGGTTCTTCTCTCTAGCTCGGAAGTGACGTGAGCTGACTCACTGTGCCGAGACTAGTCGGAGTGTATCTGAGTGATCGGGAGCTGGAGTGGGAACAGAGAATTAGACGATCAGGATCCTTTCGAGCGATTTCGTTTCTCGCTTGAACCTCACCAAACATATCATTACTCTTTAATCTGTAGCATTTCACGCCGTACATAGATATCTTTTGTAACGAATATGACTACAATACCTCTCCTTGAAGTTGCGATCGAATGAAATGCTCGCTTATCTTGCAGTTCTATAACCGATAAAGTACGTCAGCGAGAAAAACCCTCGAAATCGCCCCACTTCCTCTCTTCTTTCTCCTCCACTTCACTTCGATCATGCCTTCCGACGATCCATCACACAAATTCACACCTACACCACCATCTCAGAACGAGTTTGGCAACCCCTCGACACATACTCAGGCCGATTCAATTGATCGACCTGGAACTCAAGATGCATTGAGAGGACAAGGGAACTCACACGCACGTACTGAGATTCCTAGAGATCAAGTAGCGCCAGCTCAAGGTGCTAGTCAGAATGGAAAGGAGAGCTATAGTAAGGAGGATAGGAGCAATGTAGCGGGTCAGCCCTTGAACAACCAAGAGCGAGAAATTCCTAATTACATCACGACTGGGAAGGACGAGAGTGAGGCTGGAAGTACAGGTGGACCAACGGAAGGAAAAGTGAGTTCGGGAAATCGAAAGTCGATTCGTTCGAAACTGATTCTGCTTCGCGCTCGTCACAGGTCAAGCAGCCTCCCAAGGACAACAAAGCGAACCTGGTCGAAGCAGGAACGACAATGTCTGGAGACGCTGATGCATACGGAGGTGTGAGTTCCCCTTTTCTTTTTCCCGTCGCAAACCTTTTTCGAAACAGTTGGAATGACCTGACTCTGATACTCGTCAGTTACGTAACACAGCTTGAAGAGAAACACAAGCAGGACAAGACCAAGAGGAACTCTCATCTCTGAACGAGAAAATCTAGCGACTGAACGAAATCTCTTTTCGTCCTGTCAACTTCTCCTCCTCTGTTTCGTCTGTCGCCACTCTGCTATTCTGTTCTATCTTGTCGTATTTCCAATCGATCAGCTTCGAGCTGAATGTGTTGAAACAAAATCAATCAGTATTCAAGCCCGCTCGACGAAGTAGAACTCTCGATTTGCGAGGACTGCGAGAAGATCTCGCAATTTGCCCGCATACCTCGCCCATCGAGCCCACATCTCTCTCGAGGGAATAGAGGTTGCGCTATGGAAGAGCCTGAAAGTATTGTGGTTGCAAATTGCGAAGTTCGATAAATCGTCAAGGGGAGGAATGGTACGGAAAACGAGAGTAAAGCGTCGAAAAGGGAATGAGAAAGAGGGTATAGGATAACTTGATTGCGAATTGCGAGGTGTGCGTGAAGCAAGGTTCAAGAGAAGGGGTAAAGCGAGAGAGGGTCGAGAGTAAAGAATCGTCGGTTCGGCTTTAAGAATTTAGCAAACGACGCTACTAGCCACCAATCGCATTCGTGGTCAATACTCAAGAAGCTCGACCATGGAGAGAGGGAAATTCAGACGTACTTCTTGTGGTTCTTCTGGAACTTGAGACAAGCTTTCTTTCCCATAGGTTCTTGGAAAATCCTTGCATTCATATACTTCTCGACGACTGCCTCGGTCTGCACATCGATCATCGACTCTTACTGATCAGCACGATAGAAAGTGAGTGAAGAGAGACATTCGAAATGTACCTGATCGATAACTTTCGAATCATCGTTAGTCCAAGACCCATCAGCATTCTTAGGTAATCCACCGCAAAACGCATGGATCTTGGGCTGTATACTCGTCAGGACATCGTATCAGTCTTCTCGATCAAAGAGAAGAGATGCGAACGAAGTGTGGAAACGTACGCCTCTCTGAGTGACTTTGCCATTATCGAAAACGCAATCCAATTGATGGTGTTGACCCAAAGGACCAACATAATCGACACAAGCGCTCCTGAACCTCTTACAGAAGACCTCGGTGTTCGAATAAGATGATTGATCATACTACTCAATCAAAGTCACTCGATTAGCGTGCGAGCGGAGTGAGAGGGAGGGGGAAAGAGAACGTACTCTGATGATCCAATCACGAGTGAAGTTCATGTCGCCTTGAGCCATTGCTGCGTTAGCGATTTGGAGGGTCGAGGCGAGAGCGACGAGGAGGAACGCGAGGAATGAGGA
>Ga0308160_10002344_pt1 | contig 23266 bp, 36 predicted proteins | sample PhyFR1_FD_201036 | JGI IMG/M metagenome (GOLD analysis project Ga0308160, IMG submission 201036) | Phyllosphere microbial communities from UC Gill Tract Community Farm, Albany, California, United States - DLSLF.R1 | ecosystem: Host-associated > Plants > Phyllosphere > Unclassified | place: USA...
GCTTCTTGAGAACGCAATCCAATCCGAACCCCCTTTCACAACTCGAGAACCGCGTGTGTCACTGTCAGCAGAGCTTTGCCCGAGGCCTGCAGCATCGGCCGGCCGGTCGTGACGAAAGCATTCTCATAAAGGGTCGTGCCCGCAAGGAGCTTGTGTGCTCGCCGACTCGAGCGAGGAAGTGGGGGGGGGGGTCAAAGTGGAGGTTCGAAGCGAGGTTGCTCCTGACGATCGGCAGACGGGGCGTCGGGCTGCGTGCGGTCAGAGCTCGTCTTGCGCGGCGAGCATCTCTTGCGCCCTTTTGTACTCGTCCGACTCGAGCAGCTCCGGCTCCGATTGGGCGATAGCCTGCGGTAGAGCACTAGCAGTCAGCGTCTTGAGCGCAGCCAGGCATAGGACAGAGGCAGGGAGGGGGGGGGAGCAGACTGGCGGATCGGACGCACGAGCAGATCGTTTAGCTGGTGCTTTGCCTCGCGCGCGCGGTACCTCGACGGCTCGATCATCTGCTCGCAGTCGGCCAGGACCTTGTTCTGCACGAGGGCGAGGGTAAGCAGAGAAGATGTCAACCGGTCGGCGCTGCTGCCCAGGAGATGAAAGGGGGGAGGAAGGACGGACGGCGTTCTGAATGTCCCATTGGTCGGCGCCCTCCTTCGCGGCAAGCCGCTCGGCCGTCGCACGCTGCTCGTCCGCCTCCTTCACGTACGACTTGACCTCGGCTGAGAGCCTGGTAGCACAGGCAAGGTCTCGTCAGCTCCTTCAATGAACAGCTGGAAGTGGTGATAAATGGCTCTGGCGCTCGACGGACCGCTTCAGGACACCCGTCTTGATTGCCAGCTGCCGTTTGGCGCCTGCGGACCGAGAGGGCAGAGTAAGTTAGCGGTCAGGTTCCCCGCCAGGTCCGGGGTTGGTGAACATTGTTCGGCGACTACTTACCCTTGATCTCCTCGGCTGTAGACATGGAAGGATGAGATGGAAGGGGCGAGAGATGCGAGATGGTCCGGAGGCGGCGGTGATGGTCGGCAGCTCGGGCGCAGCGCGAGGCCGCAGCTGGTCCTTCCCAGCGCGAGTACTCGCGCACGGCGTCCCGGCGTCCCGGCGTCCTTAACCTGACAGCTCTTCAGCAAGGGCAAGGGGGAAAACCCTGGCTCTGCGAGATGAGCAGGGATCTTTACGGTCACGCCGCCTGCCTGACAATGCCTGAGTCGCTAGGCGAATCCGGCGCTCGCCTGGCGACATGTGCACGCGAACGTATCTTGCTCGACTGGGCCATCCCTTGGCGACGCCCTCACTCGGCGACCCCTCTCTGACGTGAGCGCGATGTCAAGGGGAAGGATGTAGGCATGCGTGTATGCCAGTGTGGGCAGAGATGGTGGGACGAAACGATGGGCGAAGGGAGGGTGCTCGAAATAGTGATGGGGGAAGTTCACATGAGGAAGCGAGATTCCCCTGGAACGGCGGGGTTTGCAGAAGGTCGATGGTATGAATGGGGGCGTAATCTAGTGGGAGAGAGGGTTCAGAGACGGTGTGAGAGTGTGTGGGCGCGCGGCATCAGCGCAGATCGGGTGCAGGAAGGGCGAAATGGGGATTTGTAGACTACAGTGGGCCGCGAAGGGCAGAGGGGGTTGAAGGTGACCGGATTGTGTACAGTGCGAGAGTTGTGTAGACGGTCGTCGGTGCTCGTCTAACGAGGACGGGTCAGGCGCGGCGCGGTGAGCGTTGACGATGGACGGTCTGTCTAGTCGAGTCGGCCGTGCTCGTCCGACCTAGCGGCCGTGGGACCGGCGCCCGTCGTCGGCGTTGTCGAGCCACGCTGGGAGGACTTCCCGCCGGCCGCCGACGCCGAGTACTGCCGGCTGTCGGGCAGCCCCCACTCGTCGGCCGGGCCGAGCGGCGCCGGCATGGTCAGTTCGACGCGACGTCCACCGTGCGGCGTGCCTGAAGCCTTGACTCCGCCGGCGGACGGGAACGAGCCGCCTTGGCCGAAGGAGCGGGCCGAGGAGAGGGACGAGATCGAGTAGCGCGCCGTCGACGGCTCGCGCCGGTACTGTTGGTGGGACGGTCCGAGAGATGATGTGCTGATACGGAGCTGGTGTCGGGGCTGGCCTCCCGCCGGCGACATTGGCATCGGGGGGATAGGGAGGCCAGCAGCTGCAGCCGTCGCCGCTGCCGAAGACGAGGACCGGGAGGAGCTCGAGCCGCCCTCGATGCCATGGCCGGCCGAGGACGACGCTGAGGGAGACGACCGGCCGGTGTCGTTCGACGGACCGGCGACCGGCGGCAGGTCGACGTCGGTCGCCAGCCAGCCGTCGGCGACCGAGAGCTCTGGCGACTGGCCGGCCGACGGTCCAGCTGACGACGATGCCGAGTGGTCAATTGAAGTCCGCGAGGCAACTTCTGAGCTGTCTGGCGTCGAGCCGAGCACTGACTGCGAGCCGGGCGCGCTGGCGGACGAGCCCGAGTATAACGGCCGGGGAGGGGCGAGGGTCGAGTACGTGGACCCCCGCCTGCTGGCGAAGCCTGAGGGCGAGGGCTGACCGAATGATTGCCGGCTGCCAGCCGAGGCCATCAACACTGGTGGAGAGCGAGGGAGGAGCGCGGCATGTCAGGATCAGCAGTCCGAACGTGACAGGATGCTCCGGCCGGTTGGAGCGGAGACGCACAGTTGCCGGACGACATTCGCCTAGGCGCGTGGCCCAGCATGGCCGAGCCAGCGACCGACGACGGGCGATGCGACATGATTGATCTCGGAGGGCTGCAGGACCGTTGCAACGGGTCAGCTCAGCCTGTCAACCAGTGAGCAAGGTCGAAAGCCCCGGCAACGCACGGCAGAGGGTACTGCTCCCGCTCGGCCCGGGACCGCCACTTCTTCCAGAGGAAGACGGCGAGGGCGAACAAGGCAAGGCCACCTACGACGCCACCGATGATGCCACCGATAGTGCCGGCCGACATGGACGACGAGGCTGCGGTTGTCGTCGCACCCTCTGCCGAGGACGGGACGGCCGAGGCGGCAGCCACAACGACCGACGGCGTCAGACGCGAGCTCGACGGCGAATAGACTGATGAGCTCGCCGAGCTCGAGGTCTCTGACGAGGCTACTGCTGTCGAGGAGGAGGCTGCGGCGGCGCTGCTTGTGCTAGCGGCGACGACGACGCTACTGAAGCGGGTCGTGCCGGCCAGAGCGGAAGAGGAGGCGGCAGCGGCGGCAGGACCGACAGACCGGGTCGTCGTGGACGAGTTGACCGCGGCCGAGGGTATGATGGCCGACATAGCACGCGCTGAGCTGCAGACGGAGCGACAGGAGCGGCCGAAGGAGGACGAGAAAGGGTCGGGCTGAGAAAGGCTGGAGGAGAGCGGCGCAGGAGGCGGCAAGGCGGGTCGGTCACGGTTCGGTTGAGGGGCGTCAGCGGCTGGGTCGACGAAACAACGCCCGCTTCTGCGCAGAGATGGGCTCGGACCCGCCAAGCAACGAAGCGAAGAAATGACGTACGGCAAGGACCGGCGCGGACAAGGAAAGAGGGCGGCTCGAAAGGAGAGAGAGGAGAGGAGGGAGGGTGTGAAGGACAGCGGCGAGAGGCGGCACTCAAAGGATCGCTCAACGGCCGGCCGGGTTCCCCGCAGCTCTGCGGCGGCGACGGCGTGCGCGCTGCGCGGCGATCAGGGGGACGCTGCTCTCCGCCTCTCGCGAGGGCCTCCTGTTGTCCTGCTGTCCATCGTCCCTCGGCCAAGAGATCCCGGCAAGCGGGGTCTTTGCTTCGAGCAGGATGGCGACTACGAACGCACCTCCCCGACCGTTCGTTGAGTCGACAGCCAACAAGCCCGGCCCAGGCCGGCTCGTGCCGATCGCCCGCCTCTTCCTCCTCGCGCCGACGCCGGCGCCCAAGGTCCGGCTCGCCGGCCGGCTGCTCGCTGTCGACGCAACTTCGGGCTGGCTCCTCCTCGCCGGAGGAGGAATAGTGAACGACGTCTCGTCCGCTGCTATCTGGGTCGACATTGGCGTCTGTCAGGCTGGCGACGGAGACGGGCTCGCGGGCGTTCTCGCACGGGAGGGCAAGGGCAGCTGCTGGATGGCCCTTGGCGAGCTCGACGAGGTGGCCGTCCGTCCTCCACCTTATCGTCTACCTAAGACCGTCGCTGATCCTCCTCCGCTCTCTCTCGCTCTTGAGTCCACCAGACACTCCCCGAGATACCGACCGACCTTCCGCTCGGCTTATCCCACACACTCAGTCCGACGCCAGACCGCGTCCTGCGAGCCATCGTCCTTCGGCCGGTCGACGACCGACCGCCCGGCGCAGGAGCGTTTGACCTCCGCACCTGGGAAGAGGCTGCTGAGAGTCGCTTTGCTCGCGATCAGCAGAGCTAAGGAGCTGGCCTAACACGCACGTCCATCAAACGACGATCAGCCTCCTGAGGCTTTGCCCTACCAAGCACCGGCGTGAGGTCGCGCACCATGCCTCCCTCTGCCTTGACGTACCTCGTCACCTTCGTGGCGGTCCAGCACCCTCAGTTGTCGTCTTCCGATGTAGATAAGTCGCACCCCGTTGTCGAGTCAGACCAGCTGCTGGCCCTCGTCCTGCCTGCCGCCGCTAGTTTCCCGCCTTTCGGGAGGATGCGAATCGTCAACACCACAGCTGTCTGCAGACGTCCTTCGGGATTAAGAGGCAAGCCAGACTCGCAGAGAGAGTGGCTAGCTGCCTTTGACGATGGCATGCGCTCATCGACCGTCTCAAGTGTCCTTCGGCCCGTTTACTTTACGCCCGCGCCGAATACGATGCGGGGGCCCCGCGCCCGCCGTGTGTCAGCACGCCCTGCTTGCGTCGTCGGTTCGCGATCCCGCCCTGGGCACTTTCTCCCCCCCTCCCCCCCCCCTTCTCGACGCTGTCGCCCTACTCGTCCCTCCTCGCTCCTTTCTCTTGCCCGTGATGAGCGTCTCTGCAGCACCTGTCGCCTCGGTTCGCATCTTCTCGCCCTCGGCCCACCTGCTCGCGCCGTCGCGATCAGCAGCCGAAGGCGCGCTCGCCATCCGCCAGGCTCTCGCTTCGGCCCTGGCCGGCTCGGCAGACCCTCACGGCCAGGAGCCGCCAGCGCCGTCCTTTACGAGGAGCAACGCCGGCAGCAGCAGCAGCAGCAGCAGCAACACGGTCGTCGTCCGGGTCCCAGCTGAGGATGTCATCGCACAGGAGGCGGCGGAGTTCCGATCGCTGGCGCCGTCGGCGACGACAACCCGGCCAGAGCTCGACGCGACGGCCAAGCTCTTCCTTCCTTTGCCGGCCTCGTCGTCGGCAGGGGGCGCGTCAGCCTCGTCAGGAGCTGCAGACGGATCGGGCGTCGTTGGTGTCGCGCTCGCAGAGTTGGCCAAGCTGCTCGGCGAAGGCGTCGATCACGTCGACACGCTCATCCTCGCCTGGCGCGGCGTCGCCTACGAAGGCGAGGAGCTCGGCTTCTTCACCAACAAGCGGCCGGACGAGCTCATCGGCGCTTCGGCGGCGGCGAGCAGTGCCGATGGCGTCGACGATGAGGCTCTTGGTGCGATGGTCGAGCTCTGGCAGGTCCGTGTACTCCTCAACCTCCAGCCTACGCGCTATCCGTCCTTTTACCTCGCACGAGGCTGACTCTTGCCGTCTCCTCGCAATCTGCTGATTCGTTAGGCGCTCCCGGCGTTGCCCGCCCTCGCCCAAGCTTCCTTCGGCCTGACTTCCTTCTCCCAGCCGCTGCTCGCCCGCTTCCTGGCCCGGCTCGGGTCCGACGATCGGCGGCCAGTGGTCAATCAGCTCAACCTCCGCGACTGCTGCCATATCCCCCAGGCCTTCTCGGACTTTGCCCGCCACGAGGGCGTCCGGCTCGTCAGCAATTCGGATCCGGCAGGTGCGTGCCGCTCGATCTGATCCATTCGAGATCGTTCAATTAAGCCGGCTGGACGACTGACGATCTCCCCCGTTACGCGATGGCGTGTCTCAGAGCCCGTCGAGTCCGCGTCACTCTCATCCATCTTTGAGCCGTACGCGTCGACGCTTGGCCTGCCAGCCACCGGCGAGCCGACGCTTGACTGGACGCTCAAGGTCCGTCTGGCTCGCCTCAGGCCTGCGAACCTTCCCCGCTTTGGCTCACGCTCGATGTTCCCCCCCCCCCCCCTTCCCCTTCGCAACCCGCAGTACACCGTCCTGCACAAGGCCCGTGGCGTCCTGATCGACAAAGGGTGCGCCAGCTGTCGCTTTTGAGATCTGCTTAGCTCGGCCGCTCTGACCGTGTTTCTGTGCCACCAGCTACATCCTCTCGGCCTCGTGGAGAGCCTGAGGGTCACGCATCTCCTCGCCGTCGCCTGACACTCAACGCACGCGCGCAGGCCCGACAAGCCGGCGTAGCCCCACCTTTACTGCCCTGCCTTGGCCTACGATACCTCCAGCATTGGCCGCCGTCCACTCGTCGGTTCGGATCGGGGCGATACGCTGCCCGTCGGGGCCATCCTGCTCCCGCCACTCTGCTGCCATCGTGCCGCCCCAGCCTCAGCGGACACTACTGTATCTCTCTTCCTGTCGGATCATGCTCGATACCCTGCCCCTTGACCTACCCCTCGCGGCCGTCCTGAAGATCCAAAATCGGAGCAGTCGCTTTCAGATCTTTTGCAGCCGTGCTCATCGCCAAATCGCCAAAACTTAGGCACAAGGACATAACGCTGCCGTCAAAGTGCGACGGACATATCTCTTGCAATTATGTCATCGCCCCTTATGCGCGCGCCTCGGCGGCGGCCGCCTTCTTCTCACGGACGAGGTTCAGGGCCGAGCCGGCCTTGAGCCAGCCGACCTGGTCAACCGACATCGTGTGCTTGGTCGGGACCTCGATGACCGAGCCGTCCGGCTTGGTCACGCGGAGGACGATCGGCGCGCTGTAGTCGCCGGCGAGGAGGCCGGCGACACCGACCGTCTCAACCGAGTCGCCGGCCGAGATTTTGGCATAGTCGGCCTTGTCGGCAAACCAGAGCCTGGGGAGAGCGAAAGGGCATAGCCGAGGTCAGACTCGGTCGCTGCAGGCCGGCATCGAGGCCGAGTCAAGGAGACGATGCGCACGGGAGGACACCCTGCTTCTTGAGGTTGGTCTCGTGGATCCGAGCGAACGAGCGAGCAACGATCATGCTGCCGCCGTAGAAACGCGGCTGGAGGGCGGCGTGCTCGCGAGCCGAGCCCTCTCCGTAGTTCTGCCGAATGGAAGACGATACAGGCGGGTCGTCAGCAGGGCAAGGGGCTGGCGAGCAGCCGGGCGTCTAAAAGGGACGCACGTCGTCAACAACGAGCATCCACGGCTGGTCCTTCGACTTGTACCGCTTGGCAATGTTGGGGATCGTGTCCTGGCCGTCCGAGTCGACGGCGACGTTGACCTCGCCACCCTCGTCATTGACGGCGGTGATGAGCAGGTTCTCAGAGATGTTGGACAAGTGGCCCTTGTACTTGAGCCAGGGACCGGCGGCCGAGATGTGATCCGTCGTGCTAGAACACGAGAAAACCGATGCCCGACGCGTTCAGAGGTGAGCCGACAAGACCGAGCGATATGCGTCGAGAAGCGCAATCTTTGAAGAAAGAACGCACCACTTGCCGCGAACACGCATCAGGCACTTCATGGCCGGGAGCTCGGCTGGACCGTCGGCAAAGAAAGACGGGAATGGCGCGAGAACTTCGAGCCGGGACGACGCCGGGTCGATCGCAATCTCGGTCTCGGGCACGGGCTCGGGCGACGGCGTCGGGCCAAAGGCGAGGTTACCGGGCGTGAAGCCAGCGGCGGGCAGCTTTGTACCCGAGGGGGCGTTGAACTTGAACGGCTTACCGTCGGCGCCGGTGAGCGAGTCGGTCATCGGGTTGAACGAGAGGTCGCCGGCAAAGGCCATCGCGGTAACGATCTCTGGGCTCGCGAGGAAGTTCATCGTCTTGAGGTTGCCGTCGTTACGGGCCTTGAAGTTGCGGTTGAACGACGTCAGGATTGCGTTCTCCTCGCCCTGCTTCTCGGTCCGCTTCCACTGGCCGATGCAAGGGCCGCAGGCGTTGGCGAGGACGGTCGCGCCGACACCCTCGAGCGTCTCCTGGAGGCCGTCGCGCTCGATCGTGGCCCGGATGAGCTCGGAGCCAGGCGTGACCATGAAAGGCACCTTGGTCGTCAGCCCGGCGGCCCGCGCCTGGCTGGCGATCGAGGCGACTCGGCTCATGTCCTCGTAGGACGAGTTGGTGCACGAGCCAATGAGGCCGGCACTGAGCTCGGACGACCAGCCCGAGCCCGAGATGAAGTCGCCAAACTTGGACAGCGGCGTCGACAGGTCGGGCGTGAAAGGCCCGTTCAGGTGGGGCTCGAGCTCCGACAGGTTCTGCGGCGCAGAAGACAACAGTCAGTACACTGCTCCGGTAAGCGAAAGATGAGTGTAGACGTACGATCTCAATGACCTCATCATACTGCGCGCCCTCGTCGGCCGAGAGGAAGCCCTGCTTGGCAGCCTGGTCGGCGGCCTCGGCGACACCCCGCCGACCGGTCGCGTTGAGGTACTCGCGCATGTTGGCCGAGTAAGGGAACGTCGACGTCGTCGCGCCAACTTCGGCGCCCATGTTGGCAATTGTCGCCAGGCCGGTGCACGACTGGCTAGCGACGCCGGGGCCAAAGTACTCGATGATCCGGCCGGTGCCACCCTAAGAGATCGACGCGTGAGGAAACGTCAGCCAAGTCTGCCTCGGTCAGACGAGAGCAAGGGCGCCGCCGGCGCGAGAGACGTACGCGGACGGTGAGCCTGCCGGCGAGGTTGAGGATGAGGTCCTTGGGCGTCGCCCATCCACTGAGCTCGCCCGTCAGCTTGACACCGACGACGTTTGGCGCCTTGAGCTCCCAGGGTGTGTCGGTGAGCGCGTCGACGGCGTCGGCTCCTCCAACACCGATCGCGAGCATGCCAAGGCCGCCGGCGTTGGGCGTGTGCGAGTCGGTTCCGAGCATGAGCAGACCGGGGCTGGGGCAATCGAAGGGCGAAAGCGCGAAATCGTCAGTAGCAGCAGAGGAAGCTGGGGTTGCGATTAAGAGAAACGCACGCCGCGTAGTTCTCGAGGACGATCTGGTGGATGATGCCCGATCCGGGGCGCCAAAACTGATTGGCAAGGGTGCGCTAAAGTTAGTGGCGAGGGACCGGTGAATGCTCTGGCCGGTACGATTGACTGACCTCAATGCCATACTTCTTGGCGGCCGACTCGAGGAAGTCAAAAACCTCCTTCTCAGAGACGATCGACCGCTGTAGAGAGAGGGATCTGGTCAGCAAATGGCAAGGCTGCGGATAAGGGGGTGGGGGTGAGGATGGCGCACCTTGAGGTCGCTGTCGGCGCCCTCGAAGGCCTGAATGAGGTGGTCGCAGTGAATCGAGGCGGGGACGGCCGTCTTGGCCATGCCGCACGTCATGAACTGGAGGAGAGCCATCTGGGCCGAGGCGTCCTGCATAGCGACCCGGTCGGGCGACAGCCTGGCGGGCGAGGCGGTGCAGGCAGGGTTCAGGGGCGCAGCCGGTCAGCTCGGGATGAACTTTAGACCGCCCTGGTCCAGGGCAGACGTCCACTCCCGCAGCTGGAGACCCAAGCAACGCTCTGTCAAGGTAGCCAAAGTGACAGCACGCACTTTAGGTACGTCTCGCCCCGGACGGGCGCGGGTGAGCCCTCAGCGTCGTGCAGGTGCGAGTAGAGGATCTTCTCGGCGAGCGTCAGCTTCTGGCCCCGGGGCAGCTTGGTCCGGACCGTCTCAAGCGTCCGAAGCAGCTTGGAGTAAGGCGGCGTGATGCTCCGCTAAGCAACATGCCCAAGTCAACGAGGATAGGTGCGCCCGTCAGCAGCTGGTACCCAGAGGAGGGCGCGCGCCTGGGGCTGGGCGCCTTCGGACGTACGCAGTCCTTCTGGCCGAGAGCCGGTGCCGCCGGGGTCGCAGTCGCAAACGAGCGCGTGGCCGTGCGCGCGCGGATAAAAGCCGACATGCTGACTGAGGAGGGTCGAAGGAGGCAGGGGCGGGAGGCTAGGTGGGCTGCTGGTCGTCGGAGGGGCGAGTCAACGAAAGTGGCGGCGTGTCGGCCGAACGCCCGAGCGAGCCAACCAGCGCCCGCCCCAAGGCGACCGGCCGAAGCGGAGCAAGCAGCGACTTGGCCTGACGGACGACCACCACCACACACCGCCACCACCACGACCAGCATGCCGTCCTCGTCGTCGCTAGCAAGGATCGCCCTCCGCGCATCATCTTCGCGTCTCGCACCGCCGGCCGCCACCTCGCTCGCCCTCGCCGGCCGGGCCTACGGCTCGCACTCGCTCCTCGCCGCCGGCGCCTCCACCTCGTCGTCGCGCCGGTCGGCAGCCCAGCGGTCGCCCTTCCTGCCTGCGCCGAGCTGTGCGTACCCCCTGATTCGTCGAGGGCTGCCTGCTCCCCGATGTTGCTCGTGCGACTCGTGCGACAATGGTGTTCCAGCCTCAGGCGATCTGGGCCGTGCTGACGGAACCTTGCCCGCGCTCTCGCCCCCTCCTGCGCCGCCGCCTCCGTCATCCTCCTAGCCCGCCGGACGCTCTTCGTTCAGACCCAGACGACGCCGAATCCCAACTCGTTGCAGTTCATCCCGGGCACGCCCGTCCTCTCTTCTGGCGGCACCCACGAGTTCCTCAACCTGAAGGCGGCGCTCGCGAGCCCGCTTGCGCTCAAGCTGATGGGCATTCAAGGCGTCGCCTCGGTCTTCTACGGGCCCGACTTTGTCAGCGTCCAGAAGGACGACGAGACGCCCTGGGCCATCATCAAACCCGAGGTCTTCTCGCTCGTCATGGAGCACTTCTCCTCGGGCGCACCCCTGTTCAAGGACCAGCAGCAGCCGGGCGTCGGTGACGACGGCGAGCCCGAGGACACGCGCATCCTCGACAGCGACTCCGAGGTCGTTGCGACCGTCAAGGAGCTGATTGCGACCCGGATCCGGCCTTCGATCATGGAAGACGGCGGCGACCTCGAGTTCAAGGGCTTTGACGAGCAGACGGGCGTCGTTCGCGTTAAGCTCAAGGGCAGTTGCCGCGGGTGCTCGTCGAGTGAGGTGACGCTCAAGAGCGGCATCGAGCGCATGCTCATGCACTACGTGCCCGAGGTGACGACGGTCGAGCAGGTCCGCCACTCGTCTCTTCAACAGTCGCTGCTGAGAGGGGAGGAGCACGGCTGACGGCTCGCTGTCCCTGGCAGATCCTCGACGACGAGGAGGTCATCGCCCTCGACGAGTTTGCCAAGTTCGAGGCCCGGCTTGCCGAAAAGGCTAGCAAGGCTGCCGCCTCCACCGACAGCAGCAGGTCGGTCCCCTCTGCGAGCCGGGTTGCGCTGGGACAGTAGCTTGACAGCTCGCGCTTCTCTTCGTGAACCCGTAGCTCGGCCGCCTGAGGCAGTAGCCGCACAATGATGCCGACAGTGGCATTCCGCCGTCTGCCTTCCGCGCAGCTCACCCCTTAGAGGCCGACCCTCCTCCTCACTTGTTCGTGCCAAGTTGCATCGCTCAAGTCACTCACTTCAGGCAGGCGCTTTGAGTCGTCAAACGACGATCCTACGCCCTCGATCAGGATCGATCGATCTCTGGCCTCACCTCCTCGCAAAGCCCGGGCTTCCAGGCTGTCTATGCGCTCGACCCATGCACCTCCTCCCTTCGATCTTGCGGCCACGGTGGTCTGGCCCGAGGAAAGCACGCGACGTGCGCACTGGCGCGGCAAACGGCGGGCGGGACTGGGGGCAGAGTGGCGGGATGCGTTTGTGGTGTCCATTAGGGGGGAAAAGGGAAATGGTGGGACGATGGCAAAAAGGCAGAACAGGGGGCCGGAAGACAACCGAGGGAGGAGAGACGAGGGGGGAAAGAAGAGATTTTGTACGGAGACACTTGCCGCTGACCGCCTTTGCGGGCGGGCGGGGGCCGGATGCGATGCGTGCGTGCGTTTGCGAGGTGGCGGAAACGAGGCCATGTGAGACGCGCAGCTGGGCTTGTGCTGCTTTACTGCTGCTTGCCTGAGGAAAAAGTATGTGTCGAACGACAGGGCGTCAGGGCTGGGGGCGGACACGACAAGGATTCAAGAACGAAGTAAAGGGACCGACACTCCTGGGGGTCCTGCGAGCCCGGCGCGGGCTGCTGGCGGGGCGCGTCATCGTCCTCGTCGTCGGTGCCGTAAGCGTCCTCGTCCTCGTCGAACTCGTCGTCCGACTCGTCATCGAGGCCGTCATACTCGAGAGCCTTGCCCGAGAAGTAGTCGACCGCGCGGGCTGAAGAGCGGGCCGGGAGGAGGGGGGGGGGAGGGACGCTGTATCAGAATCCGCTGGAACAGGTGATCACCGGGGTCGGCCAGGGCTCACGGATGATGCGCTCCTTGAGGTCCTCGCCAATCTGGTAGTCGAGCTCGAGCCGCTCGTCGAGCTCCTGAAGCTCGGCCTCGTCGACGTCGCTCGTCTCGAGCTGCTCGGCCGTCGGCGGGGTGGGCGGCTTGAAGAAGTTGAAGAACGAGTCGGACGGCTTGACGACCTTGACGACGCGGGTGCGGTTCGTCGCTGCAAGAGAGGCACAAGGCGGGTCAGCCCGGATGATCGCCTCCGAATCTGGGCGATAACTAGGGGGGGACTCACTCTTGTTGCGCTGCTTCTTAATCTCGACCTTGCGCGTCAGGTCCTTGTCCTCCTTCCAGATGATCTCGGTGCCCTCGGCCCGGTCATAGACGAGGTCACCGCCGTAGCCGACCTCCTCCTGGTAGTAGTAGACCTTCTCGAGTTGGGTGTTCTCAAAGTACTCGTTGGCGTCAAAGACAAACGTCAGCTTGAAGCCCGGCTTGGTGGCCTCGAGGTACGACAGCTGGATGTCGCGCAGGTGGTGGAGCGCGTCCTCGTCCTCCTCAGTGACTGCGTGAAACGAGAAAAAGACTATCAGCGGGTCGTCCGATGAGTGAGAGGCAGCGCCGTTTGTACGGCGTTGCGAGGGCATGCAGGACACACTGAGCTCGCTGATGCCGACGTGGTTGCGGAGGGCGATGAGCCAGAAGTCGGGGATGCCCTTATCCTCGTCGGACGAGGCGGCGGCACCGGCAGCATCGTTCTCGTCGTCGTCGTCCTCATCGGCACCGGCAGCGAGCTCGGCCTCGGTCGGCTCGGACGCGCCGGAGACGATGTCGGACCGCCGCTGGTAGAGGGGCGCGTACCGAACGGCGAACTGCAAACAGAAGGGAGGGTCAGCGGGTCCGATCCGACGTCATATGTGCACTCGACCGGGAGCTCACCTTCTTCTCGAGGGCGAGGATCTCGAGCTGGAACTCGCTCTCAATCTTGGCGTGCTCGGCCTGGACGCCCTGGAGGCCCTGGACGCGCTTGCGAATCGCGGGCGGGAGCGAGCCTGCGTCGGCACCCTGCTGGTTTTGAGCGAGTAGCGAGAGGAAGTTGGGGTTCTGCTCGCGAGGGCGACGTGGGAGGGCGGCGTTTGAAAAGGCATGCGTGAGGAGGGAGCGAGGCGAGCGGACGAAAAAGGGGCGAGAGAAAGGACTCGAGATGGTCAGCCTGGAGCTAAGCCTCGGATGGGGGGCCAGCGACGCAGCGAGCTAAAGAGCTGAGATGGAGGGCCAGCGGGTGAGAGGAAGCCGTGCTGGCGTGCAGAGAAAGGAGAGGATGGGGTGCAAGGACTCCGTGCCCTTAATGCCGCCCTTAGGTGACCGACCACCTATCGGGTTGGCGACGCGGGTTGGGGAAAGCGAGGTGCCGCTCGGGGGCCCTCTGCTGTTGGGCGAAAGAAACCACGCTCGCGCCGCTCCTCGCGATGGGCTCCTTGCGACCCTCGACTGCCCTGACCCTGGGGCAGGCGTCCTGCTTCTTGCCCTCGCTGCAGCACATCCACGTGTCGCCTCGCGCGGTCCTATCGCAGCAGGCTGATCGGAGGCAAGGAAGCGACGACTCACACGCGACAGCATCGAGGCCGGGTTGGCGCCGCTCTCGTCTTCCTCGCCGAGCGTGGCCACCCGAGGCGCGACCGACGTGCCCGGGTTGACGAGGCCGCCGTTGGCAAGCGAGTTCATCGGCGTCGGCGCGGCCGACTGCTGCGACTTGTCGTTGGGGATGTCCATCTTTCTGAAGGCCAGCTGGGAGGGAAGGAGGAAGGGGGAAGACGGGTGTGGGTAGGTTGATGGGGAGCGAGCGAGCGAGCTTCGGCACGGACCCACGACGGACGACGGCTCCCCCCCTTCGCGGGCAGCTAGGGTTAGCTCCCTGCTGCTGGCATGTTGCCTGCTGCTGCTGCCCTCGAGCCTGCACCTCATCCCTCACCAACCCTTCCTCGTCCTCAAGCTCGACCCATCTCAGACGACTTTCCTGTCGCTCGTCCTTGCTACCGTCTTGCTCGCACAAGAACGCCCGTTCGCTGGCTCATCGCGGTCCCGTAACTCAGCGGCCATACAGCGTGGCCAAGCCGCCCCTCTCCCTCCGCCCGTGCTCAGCCGAGCTCTTTCGCCAAACGTCGCTAGCTGGCAAGCAGTTCGCTCTGTAGCGGCAGCGCCGTCCCATCGGCCATGATCACCTTCACGCCGCTGTCGTCCTCGGCTCGGAGTCCGAGCTCGTCCGCGGGCGAGCTGCCGCCACTGGCCTACCTGCTCCAGCTCGACGACATCAAGATCCTCATTGACTGCGGCAGCCCCGACCTGCTGGCCGCCCTCGAAGAAGAGCGGCCCACGGAGGGCGAGTACGAGCGGCTGCTACGAGAGTGTGTCCAAGGGGTCCTAGCGATCCGGGTGCCGCTTCCAAACGTCCAGGCTGACCTGACCTGCTTGCCCCGTTTGTCTGGCAGGCACGCGCCGACCGTCAACCTCGTCCTGCTCACGCACTCGTCACTCCCCCACCTCGGCTACCTGCCCTTTGCCCGGGCGCAGCTTGGTTTGACGTGTCCCGTCTATGCGACAGTCCCCATCGCCTCGATGGGCCGCGTTGCCTGCCTCGAGGAGGCGGAGACGTGGCGGGCCGAGCTCGACGGCAGCGCCTGGGAGGTCGAGGACGCCGCCGCCGAGCTCGCGTCGAAAGATGACGGGGCAGAGATGACTGGCCTCGTCGAGCCTGACCTGGCAGACCGGGCCGAGGCGCAGGCTGTCAAGACGCGCCGTGTCAAGTGGGTGGCGACGGCAGACGAGGTCGGCGAGGCCTTCGATGCAATCTCGCGCGTCAAGTACGAGTCGCCGACTCGATTGATGGGTAAGTCGCTCCGGCTTCATTGCACATCGCTCTGCGAACCGCATACCTACCCGTTCGCCGGTCCGGTCCGGTCCTGTCAAGCTGACACGCTGCGCTGCTGCTGCTGCTGCTCGACACCACAGGGGCCCTCTCGTCATTGACCATCACTGCCTTCTCGGCGGGCCACACTCTCGGCGGCACAATCTGGAAGATCCGCTCGCCCTCAGCAGGCACGATCCTTCACGCCGTCGGCCTCAATCACACGCGCGAGCGCCATCTTGATGGCACGGCCCTCCTTCAGGAGAAGGGTCAGGGCATCCACGAGGGGCTCGGCCGGCCCGACCTCCTCATCACTGACACGGACCGCGTGCAGTGGAAAAATGTCAAGCGGAGGGAACGAGACGGCGCTCTGCTCCGTGCGTCCTCTTTTTTCCTTGGCCTCTGACCCTTGCGTCAGGCTGAGCTGACCTCGAATCGGCTCCAACGCCAGAGCTCATCACGGCCACACTGCAGTCGCAGTCGTCCCTCCTCTTCCCCGTCGACGCCTCGACGCGCTTGATGGAGCTCCTCATCCTGCTCGATCAGCACTGGTCTTACTCGATCGCTCAGGCTCACGCCCAGGGCCGCAACTGGATCTTCCCGCTCTGCATCGTTTCGAAGACGGCCAAGCAGATGGTTGACTTTGCGCGCAGTCTGATGGAGTGGATGGGCGGCGCCGTCGCTGAGGGCGAGACGAGTATGGACTACAACCAGCGTCGCAACGGCAACGAGATGCGCGGGCACCCGCTCGAGTTCCGGTACGTCACTCGCCCACCCCAGGTCTGAAGGGCGCCTTCGCCTGACATCGCTTGGCATTAAACAGGCACCTCCGGTTCTACGACTCGGTCGCCGCTCTGACGGCGACGTATCCGGCCTCGCGGCCGAAACTCATCCTCGCCATCCCGCCTTCGCTCTCGCACGGCCCTTCGCGCACGCTCTTCACCCAGCTCGCCTCGAACGACCATACGCTCGTCGTCCTGACGGAGCGGGGCAAGCCTGGTACGCTCAGCCACGACCTCTTTCAGGCCTGGAATGCGCGGCAAAGCACTGGCCAGAAGGCTGGCGAAGGCTCGGCCGGTCGGCCGCTCGAGATGAACGACAGATTCCAGATCAAGGCGCGCTCTTCCCGCATACCTTTGCACTCCCCTTCGTCGCTGACGTAGCTTTCGTCTTTGACCTCGCGCACGACAGATCAACCACAAGGTGCCGCTCTCTGGCCAGGAGCTCCTCGACTTCAATGAGGCCCGCCGGGTCGAGCGCGAGAAGGAGGCCGCTCAGAAGGCGGCGCTCGCGCGGACGCAGCAGTTGCTCGAGGCCGACGAGGTCGAGTCGGACGATGACGACGACGACGAGATCGACGCCGGGCTCGATGACGACGAGGACGATGACGAGGACGAGGAGGGAGCGATCGGTGGAGACCGTCGGCAGCGAATCGACGGCGACGGCGGGGGGTGGGCCGACGACTCGCGCCAGCTCTCGTTCGACATCTACGTCAAGGGCCAGGCGACGCGGGCGACGTCCTTCTTCAAGTCGGCCTCGGGCGGCGCGCCCCGCTTCCGCATGTTCCCCTTCGTCGAGAAGCGCGCGCGCAATGTCGACGCGTACGGCGAGGCCGTCGACGTCGGAGTGTGGCTCCGCAAGGGCAAGGAGATTGAAGAGGTCGGCGAAGACGAGTTCGTCAAGGAGGCCAAGCGGCGGCGAATCGAAGAGGAGCAGAAGAAGGTGAGGCCGTCGACTCGAACCCCCGGCTTGGGCCTGTTCGCTGACGACGTTCGCGCGACACCCGCAGCGCGAGGAGCCGGTCGAGCCGCCGTCAAAGTTCGTCTCGGAGACGCACGCCGTTCACATGCGCTGCGGCCTCTACTATATCGACATGGAAGGCCTAAACGACGGCCGGGCGGTCAAGACAATCGTCCCGCAAGTCAACCCGCGGCGTCTGGTTTGTCCCAAGGCGGTTGCTCTGACTCCACTCCGTCCTACGCGCTGACCACGCCGACCCGCTTTCCCCCAGATCCTCGTCCACGGTATCGCATCAGCGACGGACGAGCTCATTTCGGTCTGCAAGGCGCTGCCGACCATGACCAACGAGGTCTACAGCCCTGGCGAGCGCGAGACGGTCCAGATCGGCGAAAACATGACCTCGCACGCACTCAGTCTAAGCGAGATGCTGATGAGCACGCTCAAGATGGCCAAGGTTAGTCGCCGACCTTTCGACCACCGAAAACGCTGCAGCTCTGACCCTCTTGGCGCCCTTCCCTTCCCCGGGGGCAGTTCGAAGACTACGAGGTGGCCCAGATCACCGGCCGCTACACGTTCCCGTCCAATACGACGATCCCGGTGCTCGAATCGCTCTCGCTTCTGCCACCATCGTCGCTGTCGCCCTTTTCCACGACGCCCTCGCCCTCGCTCGCACTCCCGGCCGCGCCGTCGTCGCTCTACATTGGCGACCTCCGTCTGACGGCGCTCAAGGGCCGCCTCCAGGCGCTCGGCATCCGAGCCGAGTTTGCAGGCGAGGGTGTCCTCGTTTGCACGTCATCGGCCGCCGACGAGGCGGGCGACGTCGTCGCCGTCCGTAAGCTCGACAAGGGCCAGGTCGAGGTCGAGTCGAACGGCGTCGGCGACCTCTTTCACCGCGTCAAGCGCGTGGTTGCCGGCCTGCATGCGGTCGTGTGAGCGACGACGGATGGTTATGCCTCTGTCAAAAACCGTGGTCCTGTGCAAGGCTGACGGCGGGGGTTGCGCTCGCTCAGCGTCGGCTCAGGCCGCCCGTTTCGCCAAGCTCGTAGGCGGCGGCCACGCGAGAAGGGGGTCCGAGGCCAACCAAACCCTGGACCGACGGAGCAAGCACTTATGCTGCGCGATGTGCGCTCGAGAACAGGCGCATCAAAAGGAGAACCGGACCATGGGCGTCTGGACAGTTGGGTGTTAGCGACAGAAGATCCATTATGCTGCCAGTCTCGACATGGAATCTGAAGGCTCGACTGCTTCTATCGGCTCGACGTTCCCGTGTCGACACGAACGCCGTTGACGCGTCCTCCTTCCGGGCGGGCGCTGACCGGTGCTTTGCTTGGCCGTGGGTCGAGAGTCCGATCGCGGCCGCCGGCCCGGCAGGGCCTCTTCCCTCCGGCTCCCCTCTTCTCTCCGACGACGTCCTTCTGGGCAAAGCGAGCATGATGGGGCTTTCAACAACAGGTCCCAGGCAAACCGCTCAGTCTGATGGAAGAGCTCCTGCTTCGGCGGCAGCGCTCGTTGGCGCCTCACCCGCGTTTGAGAGGCGGCCCGGGTGGTTTGCCTTCATCGGCAGCTTGTTGCTCGACACGCGGCGCGCAGTCAGTCTCAGGCTGGCTTTGCTCGTCAGCCGCCCACGACGACCGCCCTCCCTCCCTCCCTCCCCGTCCGACGAGCCGCATCCTCCGAGCAAGCACACACGAAAGCACGCGAGAGAGAGAGAGAGAGCGTGAGCGGACGTCCATCCATCCTTCCTTTAGCACCCTCCTCCATCCCCCCAGCCTGTGAGCAACCGGCACGACATCGCCGCCGTCCGTCGGTCACCCCAGTCGAGACCTCGTCCCTTCCCCGCACAGGAGGGAGCCCGAGTACGGGCCAGCAGGGCGTCGTCGTCGCCGATACACCCGTCACGCATCTCCCTTTTCGCTCGACCGCCACACCCGCTCTCTGCTCGTCCCCGCTCCCGCCCTCTCGCTCGAGCTCGCCTCCTCGAGAGGACCTAGCGCGCGCACTCGCTTATCAGCCAGGCGACCCGAGACCGGCTGCCCCGCCTGAGTTCCCGCCGGCCCCTCCCTCGCACCTTGCCTCGCCCAACGTGTGAGTCTCGCCCCAACCGAGCTCCCTCCCCCGGCCGCCCTCCAACCACCTCGCATGGCCGCGGTGCGCATACTGAGAACCGACCCGCTCGACAGCACCGTAGAGACGACGAGCTCGCTCTCCTAGATCGGTCGCCTCAGCTTCCGAGCTCGCGCGTCGACACGCCGCGCGTCCACCGCTAGATCGAACCGTTTCCCCCGGCGGCCTCGACCCGCTACCCCGGCCCTTCACATCCCACTTCACCTTTCCCCCTGTTGCGGTAAGGCGCAGCTGCCCGTGGCCGAGCTCGGTCCGCCTCTCGTCTTTTCTCGTCGTCCCGGTCATCCCTCTTCTCCCTACCATCAACCTTCCCCTTCCGACCCCAGCTCGTCCATCGAGCCTCGGCCTCCCGCGCGGCCTCCTTCTCCTGCGCCTCCAGTTCCGGCCCCCGGCCTCGGCCCGTGCCCAGCCCTTTTCGCCTCGTCAACGACGCCCGGCCCGCCGCCAGGTCGTCACCCGATCTACCGATGTGAGTAGGCCCGCCTCATTCTCTACCGCCGTCGGGAACTGCGAGGGAGCCGGTGGCAGGTACCCGTGGGCAACGCCTGCGTCCGAGGCGGCTTCCTAGCCGCTGCGCGCGCTCCTCGCCGGCCGGGCTGGAGAGGGATCGGACGCTGACGACCCTCTCGATGCTGCTAAACTCCTCTTCTTTCCCTGTATCCAGCCCGCTCCTCTCGGCCTTTGAGCTTCCACACAAACGACAATCCTCTTGAGCCTCATGTCCGCGGCCACAGCTACCGCGCCGCGACCAGCACCTCCGGCCCTCCACCCGCCTTCGGCTTCGGGGTCTAAGCACCTCTCGCACTCGGCGCCCGCCTCGCCCCTCTACGCGCCTCATTCATCCTTCGCAGAGGCCCAGGCCTCCCATCTGCGGCCGAACAAAGTAGGCGGCGGCGGACCAAACGCCCGGCGGTCGTGGCTCGATGCGACCATCCGGTCGCGCGAGAGCGCCTCACGTCCACCGCTGCGGACGGTCGGCGACGAGGACGACAACGGCGATCGTCAAAGGGCAGAAGTGCGTGCCCTGCATCAGGCGCAAAATTCAATGCGGTCTGAAGCTGACCTCCTCGATCTTCGTCTCTGAAGAGCTCGACGCGCGCCCTCTCATCCCACTCGTCCGACTCGTCGGCGTCCGATCGGTCACGCCGAGCCGACGCGCAGTCCATCTCGTCGGCGTCGTCTTCGTCGACCGCGGTCGCCACACCGCGGACCTCGAGTCTCGGCTCCGACGAGTTTGATTTGAAGGCGCCCTCGCCCCTGTCGCTACCGCCGCTGCTGCCGCACAAGCTCGAGCGCAAGAAGAGCTCGTTCGGAGGCGTCATCAAAGGCTGGTTCGGCGGCGGTGCCGGCGGCTCAATCAGCGCAGCGAAGGGGAAGAAGAAAGAGCTCCCGGCTGATCAGCGGGACCGCTCCTCGCTGGTAAGCGGCTCGGACGCCTCGCCACCGACGACGCCGGTCGACGCCCTCACGCAGCAGGCGAGCACACTCGGACTCTCGCTTCCATCCTCGGCTCGGCCCTCCGTCACATCGCCTCCGCCGGTCGAGGTCCTATCGCCTGCAGTGGCGGTGGCAGGTCCGATGCTGTCGCGCTCGCGCACGTCGTCCGCCTCGGCGCTGCCGCAGATGGTGCGGACGCCGCCGTCGCTTACGCCGCTCCAATCGCTCCACCTGCTCAGCGCCCAAAAGCTCAGCATCATGTTCCGGCCTTCGCCGCATCCGCTCTTTCTCTCGCGGACGGCGCTCACGGGTCTCGCTCAGCGGCCGCTGTCGTTACCCGGCGGACCCGGCTCGGGACGCCGCTTCCCTGCGAGCACCAACCCGCTAACGAGGCGCAACCAGCAGCGGCACCTCGGGCTCGCAGCCGAGGCCGGCATCCGGACTGTCATGCGCAAGCTTGAGGAGGGCATGGTCGCCAGCGCTGAAGAGATCGAGGCTCTCATCCAGTAAGTAGGCTTTCTTCCGCGCGTGTTTGAGCTGCCAGCTGACGCATGCTCGGTCCGCGCGCTCGCCAGGCTCTTTGCCGTCCGGCCGATCGCTCTCATCCGCGACAAGAGCGGTCGCTTTGTCGCCACCATCTCGGACCCATCCGACCTCGACGCCAGCCTCGTCGACGCGTTCGCGCCGGCTTTGCCATCTGCCAAGGCTGCTGGCGCCGGCCAGCTCGGCTCGGGCATCCTCGCTTTTGTCCGGCGACCGCCCTTTGAGGAGCGCTACACCGAGATCTTGCCGCATCCGCAGGTGCCAGACCGGACGTTCAGCTTCGACGTCGTCCGCTCTCGACGCAGCAAGGTTCCTGCCGGGCAGCGGCCGGCTGGTTCGGGGCTTGGCTTCTCGGCCGCTTTGAAGAGCCTTGCGGCCGAGGTCGAGAGCGGCCAGGTCTTCCGGACGCTCGCTTCAAAGTCACCTAGCGCAACGACGACTCTGCTGCCGACGCTCTCGTCGGGCCGAACCAGTCCGACCGACATGGTCAAGGAGCGCACTGATCCGCTTATCGTCGACGCCCCACCGGCGCTGCCGGCCTCGACGCTCAAGTCCAGCGCAAGCCCGTCAGCTCGGGTACCCACCACGCCCACAGCAAAGGCGATGACACCCGTCCGGGCTTCGACCCTGCCGCTGCCATCGATCAAGCTCGAGCCGTCGTCGCCGCCGCCGCTGGCACGTGCGGCGGCCGCGAACAAGGCGCAGCCGGTGCGCCCGGCGCTGTCGATCCCTAGCAGCCTCAAGCGGGACAAGACGGTGACCCGGCGATCGGCTTCGTTCTCTGGCCTTGAGACACACATCGAGGCCCCGAAGGTCATCACGGCCTCCGCGCTCGACGACGAGGAAGATGAGGACGAGGACGCCGTCCCGCTCTCGGCTGTCGCCCGCAGGCAGTTTTTCGCGACCCTGACCCTCGCCCGAACTTCGTCCACGACACCGACGGCCGAGGCCTCAAAGGCCGTCAGCCCGGCCCGCGCGCCTCGTGGCGTCCGTTTCTCGGTCGACACCGACGCCCTTGTCCGTGCGACCGATGAGCGCCTGGCGGCCGAGCTCAAGGCCGAGAAGGAGCGCCAGCGGGCGGAGGAGGTCGAGCGCAAGCGCGACGAGCGCTTCCGGGCCGAAATTGCGGCGACACGCGAGCGGCGCGAGAACGCTAAGGTCGGCGGCCAGCGCAAGGGCAACGGCGGTCGGTTCGAGGATTGGGACAGCCTCGGTCGGCGGGCAGGAGCGCCGACGACGATCCCGAGCAAGGCCAGCATGCGCGACCTCGCCCTGCCACCGGCGCCGGTCCCCCATCACGGCTCGAACTCCTCGTCCGGTCAGCCAGCTCAGTCTCAGTCATATCAGCAGGCGAGCCTCGGGCCCCGGTCGCGGTCGTCACGGCAGTTTCACGGCGAGGTGGGGCCTCACCTGCACGACTGGTCGCCGTCGTCTGACCGTCCGCCCGTGGGGTCGAGCATTCGCACGACCCACCAGCCCGATCTCCAGCCGCCGTCGCTCATTCACGACTCGGGCGACTCGTCGCCTCAGACGTCGCTCTCGTCCAACGGTCCACCCCCTCTGTCGACGAGCGCCAAGCGCCGATCGACGATGGCGCCTGGTCCGGCGACGAAGGACTTGCCGAGCTCGGCCTCGATCCACTCGCGGCCGTCGCACCAGCTGAAGTCGCATGCCTCGGTCGCGACTTTTGCGCCCTCCATCTCGACGACGGCGACGACCGCCCGGCAGGAGCCGCGGCCAGCGCGCCAGATGTCGCACTCGCGGTCCTCGCCGGCGATCCCGACCGTCGGCCATCTCGGCAATTTCTATCCGCCGCCGGTGCCGGTGCCCTTCCCGCCGGTCCCTCAGTTGCTGCCCTATGGGCCCGGCCCGTACGCCCAGCCGCATCCGATGGACTTTGGCCCGCCGCCGTCGCCCTACCGCCAGCCCTACGGCGCCAACTACGTCCACATGTCGCCGTCCTACTCGCAGCTCAGCCTGTACTCGCAACAGCACCAGCAGCAGCAACAGCAGCAGCTCTACCACCAGCATCAGAGTCACGCGCGGCCGTACACGCACGCCCCACCGGCCCAGCCTCACCTGGCGTCTTCCGCCCGCACGCGGCATCCGTCCAACGTCCGCTGATCGCACGTCGAACTGCCGTCCCAGCAAGTCTTGCCCTCTCGCATGCCTCCCACACAGCCGACATGGACCCTCAACG
>Ga0308160_10002346_pt1 | contig 23241 bp, 19 predicted proteins | sample PhyFR1_FD_201036 | JGI IMG/M metagenome (GOLD analysis project Ga0308160, IMG submission 201036) | Phyllosphere microbial communities from UC Gill Tract Community Farm, Albany, California, United States - DLSLF.R1 | ecosystem: Host-associated > Plants > Phyllosphere > Unclassified | place: USA...
CACCTGACCGGGATCAAGGACGCCGGCACCATCGTCGCGATCAACAAGGATCCGGAATCGCCGATCTTCGAGATCGCCGACATCGGGCTGGTGGGTGACTTGTTCACCTTGCTCCCGGAGCTCGAAGCCGCGCTTTAGCGCTTTGCCAATGCCTCGGCGCCCGATGCGTCGAGCACCTTTGGTCGTGTATGCGCGTCACCCTTGGTGACGCCCCGTCACATGCGCACCTATACTAGATGCGATGAACAGAGGGCATCGGCATTGGACAGTCTCGATACGCTAATCGCCGACGCCCGTGCGCGCCTGCTGCGCATGCATTTCGAAACAGGATCCGGCCATGTTGGGGGAAACCTTTCTTGCCTGGATGCGCTTCTGGTACTGCATCACCGTGTCTTGCAAGCGCAAGACCGTTTCATTCTTTCGAAGGGCCATGCTGCCGGAGCGCTTTATGTCACCCTCTGGAGCCTCGGCCTGTTAACGGACGACGACCTTCTGACCTTTGGCCAGGATGCCAGTCGTCTGCCAGGCCACCCTAGCGGCACCGGTATTCCCGGGCTGTTGTTTTCCACCGGATCGCTGGGCCATGGACCATCGCTGGCCGCTGGACTGGCGCTGGCGGCGCGCCTGCAGGATTCACAACGACGGGTGTACTGCTTGTGCTCGGATGGCGAATGGCAGGAAGGAAGCTGCTGGGAGGCGCTGACCTTTGCGGTACATCAGCGCCTGGATAACCTGACGATCATGGTGGACCAGAATGGTCTACAGGGATTCGGCACCACCCAGGAAGTGATTTCCTGCTCCGATCTGAGCCCTCGCCTCCTTGCCTTCGGGGCCCATGTGGTACGCGTCGATGGACACAACACACAAGCGTTGCAGAGCGCATTGATGACGCGCTCGAGCGGCGCTCCGACCGTACTTGTGATGGATACCGTCAAGGGGCGAGGCGCGCATTATGCCGGCCTGCTTGAATCGCACTACTTGCCCTTGACCCAGAACCAGTACGACCAAGCCACGGCTCAACTGGCCAACGAGACTCCATGAGAAAAGCGTTTGCCGCTGCCGTCGTCGCCGGGTGCAATACACAACGACATTTCTTTCTGACAGGAGATCTGGGCTTCATGGCCTTGGAAGAGGTGCGAGACGCTTTCGGTCAGCGCTTCATCAATGCTGGTGTGGCGGAGCAGAACATGATCGGCGTTGCCGCGGGGCTGGCGCGCGAAGGGAATACCGTGTTTGCCTACAGCATTGCGCCGTTTTGCTATGCGCGACCCTTCGAACAAGTTCGCAACGATGTGTGTCTCCCCGGACTACCGGTCTGCCTGGTGGGAAACGGAGGTGGCTTCGCCTATGGACACATGGGACCAACCCACCATGCCTTGGAAGATTGCGCCGCGATGAACGCGCTCGGCATGCGAGTGAAAGTGCCCGCATTTGATGATGACCTACCGCATCTCCTGGCCAATCTGAATGGTCCCACCTATCTCCGCCTGGGCTACGACATGCGTCCACAGGGCGCCCATGTGCCGGGCTATGCGTCCTGGCGGCAACTGCTGAGCGGCAACCGCGGTGCGCTGCTTGCATTGGGGCCCTTGGCAGGCGTCGCGTGGTCAGCGCTGATCGATATACCTGCCGAAAGCCGCCCGGCGGTCTGGGCGGTAACCGAATTCGATTTCGAATGCATCCCTGAAGCTGTGTGGCAGCAGCTGTCGGAAGGCCCGCTGTTCGTGGTGGAAGAACATGTAAGAGAAGGAGGACTCGGCATGCATACCGCTATGGCCGCCCTGCAGCAAAGCCGTGCGGTACAGCACTTTGTCCATCGCCCCGCGCTGCGTTATCCCTCCGGCCTGTTCGGCTCGCAAGATTTCCACCGCCGCGAAAGCGGCATTGATGCTCACGGCATTCGCGCTATGGTCCTGGCATTTAAGGCATGAACATGGATCACATGATCAAGGCGCTGGAAGGACCGATCCTGGTTATCGGTGCTAGTGGCTTTATCGGCGCAAATTTGCTTCGTGCCTGCCTGGCACAGCGCACCGACGTCATAGGCACCACGTTCTCCGGCGACTCCTGGCGCCTGCACGGCATTGCCGCTGCCAATCTGGCGTTTCTCAATCTTACCGACGCGATTTCGGTCAAGACGCTGCTCCACCGCATTGCCCCACGCACAGTGTTCGACTGCTCCTCATTCGGCGCGTATTCCTTCGAAGATGACTTCCAACGCATCCATACAACGAACTACCTCAGCTTCATCGGAATACTAGAACAGCTGAAGGAAACACGACTTGCCGCCTACGTGCGCGCAGGCTCCTCTTCCGAATACGGAATCAATGCCTCGGGGCCGGATGAAGATGCTCCTCTGATGCCGAACAGCCATTATGCGGTGAGCAAAGCCGCAGCGAGCCAGGCGATCACGTATTACGGGAAGGTCAGACAACTCCCGATCGTGAACCTGCGACTTTATTCGGCCTATGGTCCATACGAGGACAGCTCCCGCCTTATCCCGACACTGTGCGAGCGCGGACTGCGCGGACACCTGCCGATGTTTGCGCATGCGGATGTCTCTCGTGATTTCGTATACATCGAAGACGTTGTATTCGCGTTCGTCTCGGCTGCTGCGAGCATGAGGCCGCAGATTGCTGGCGAATCGTTCAATATTGGCTCAGGCGTTCCTACACGCCTGGATGCCCTTGCAGAGGTCGCGCGATCACTGTTCGGGATCGATGAAATGCCGCAGTTCAGCGCTTCCGCAGGACGCGCGTGGGATGTGAGCGACTGGTTCGCCAATCCCGACAAGGCAGCGAGGCTGCTGGGATGGAAAGCCACGACAGGCCTAACGGACGGCCTTCGCCTCACCTCGGAATGGTGGAAATCGCAACTGGCGCGTGCAAACTTCAGCGACCTGACCAAGAAATCTCCTGGACAGGCGAAACGCAACTCCGTATCGGCCATTATCGCCTGCTACAAGGATGAGCAAGCGATCCCGGTAATGCACCAACGATTGACCGCGGTGTTTCAACGGCTCGGCATCGACTACGAAATCATCTTCGTCAACGATTGCTCGCCCGACGATTCTGCCGAAACAATCCGTACGCTCAGTGCGGCGGACCCCCACGTGATCGGCATCACCCACTCGCGCAACTTCGGCTCGCAGGCGGCCTTCCGCAGTGGCATGGAATACGCCAGCAAAGAGGCCTGCGTCTTGCTGGACGGCGATCTCCAGGACCCGCCGGAGTTGATCGCCGATTTCGTCCGCGAATGGCGTAATGGCGCCGAGGTCGTATACGGCCGCCGCGTGAAACGCGAGATGCCCTTCCTGCTCGAAACCTGCTATCGCTGCTTCTACCGATTGTTCTCGGCCATGAGCGAAGTCCCCGTCCCCAAGGATGCCGGCGATTTTTCGCTATTGGATCGTACCGTTGTTTACTGGATGCTTCAATGCAACGAGCGCGACGCCTTCCTGCGCGGCCTGCGCGCGTTTGTCGGCTTTCGCCAGGTTGGCATCGACTATCTGCGTCCAGAACGCATGTTCGGCACCAGCACCAACAACTGGATACGCAACATCGGCTGGGCAAAGAAAGGCATCTTTTCTTTCTCCCGCATGCCCCTGCACCTGCTCACCGCCCTTGGCGGGGGAGCATGTCTTCTGACCATGCTGTTGGCGACGCTCAGCATTGCGTTGAGGCTTCTCCATCCCGAGTCCGTGCCGAAGGGGATCACCTTCATTTCATTGCTCGTGATGTTTTTCGGATCAATGACCATTTTCGGCATCGGGCTTCTAGGTGAATACATCGGTAAGATTTTTGAGGAAGCAAAGGCGCGACCCGCTTTCATCCGCCGCAACTTGATCATCCATGGCGAAATTCGGTTGCCACCGACGGGTACGACGCCATGAAACGGCAGGCGCTATTGCACCCTGTCGCCGACCGCGCGTGTCCCGGCTGTGCTGGTCGCGACGTCGAGCATTTCGCGGACGAGCGCCTAGATTCCAATAAGGTCAGCGACTTCACCTATGCCTCGCGCAAGACGCCGGAGTTCATGTGCCTGCGACTGGTGCGATGCACCGCTTGCGATCTGGTTTTCGCGCCACGCCCACCCGAAGAAAATTTCCTATCGCAGGCCTACTCGGAGGCAGCTTACGATTCCTCGCCAGAGGCCGCTGCCGCGGCAGCCAGCTATGCGCAAGCGTTAGCGCCACATATCAAGCAGCTCTCGGATCTATCGGGGGCCGTAGACGTTGGCGCAGGAAGTGGTCCATTGTTGCCATATCTGCAACGTTTCGGCTTCAGATCCGTCGTAGGGGTGGAACCCTCGCGTGCAGCTATCAACGCCGCCCCCGATGCAGTAAAGGCGCTACTGATCGAAGGCATGTTCGATCCGCAAATGCTGAGTGGGCAACGCGTATCGCTAGTCTGTTCATTCATGACGCTCGAACACGTAGCCAATCCGGGCGAGTTGGTCCGTTCCGCGTACGCGCTTCTGGAACCGGGCGGCATGCTCGCGGTGGTGGTGCATAACTGGCGCGCGCCATTGAATCGAGCACTTGGTCTGCGCTCCCCAATCATCGACGTGGAACACCTGCAACTCTTCAGCGATACCGCCATCGGCGCCCTGTTGTCGTCCAACGGCTTCCAAGACGTGACGGTCAAAGCGATACGCAATGCTTATCCATTGCGGTACTGGCTGCGTCTGACTCCCTTGCCCGCCGGCATCAAGGCGCCGCTGTTGCGGGCGCTCGATCTGATTGGATTGTCCGGCTCATTGCTGCCCATGCGGGTAGGCAACATCATGGCCATTGGCGTCAAGCCAGCGAGAGAACCACAATGAGAAAAGTTGGCTCAAACCAGATCAAGAAAAACGTAGCCCAGTTCGACGAAGACGTTCGTACCACAGGATCCTACCGCTACACCACGGATCGCTTGTCGGCCAATCTGGCAAACGCTCGGATCAGCCGGGCGGTCGCCACTGCGTTCCACTTTTCCGGCAAGCGTGTTCTCGACCTTGGGTGTGGCGATGGTTCCTACACTCTTGAGTTCCCTTCGTTGGGCGCGTCGCACGTCCTTGGCGTGGATCCTGCCAGCGCAGCTATCGATGCCGCATGTGCCAAAGCTTCGGCTTACGCTTTGGAATCGGCAGTGCAGTTCGAGGTCGGAAATATCTATGAGATGTCGCCCTATCTCAAAGAGGATCGATTCGACTGCATCGTATTGCGAGGCGTACTTCACCATCTACCGGACCCCGCTCGCGCCATTGCCGGCATGGCAGGCTTCAAGGGCTCGATTCTGGTCGTGGAACCAAATGGCCTCAACCCCGTACTGAAGCTGCTGGAGCGTTACTCTACTTATCATGTCGAACACGAGGAGCGATCCTTCGCACCTTCACTGATCCGCCGCTGGCTGCAATCGGCAGGCTTTCGCATCTCGTCTTCTTCGCTCATCAATCTGGTGCCATTCTTTTGTCCCGATGCTGCCGCACGCGCGCTTCGGCTGGTCGAGCCATTGGTCGAACATACGCCATTGATGCGCGACATTGCATGCGGACAAAGCGTCATCGTAGCCAGGCCATGAGCAGGTCCCGCCCCTGGCCCTATTTGGCATCGATGATCGTCTGCATGGCAACCTCTCAGATCATGCTTAAACAGGCCGGTCTTTATGCAGCGACTCACTTGGGATGGATCCGTGCCATAGCTTTCAATCCATGGCTCTTGCTGGGGCTTATCGCGTCTGCTGCCGGCTTTGCGGCTTGGTTCCTGACACTACGACGCATGCCGCTGGCCAGTGCATACCCTTGGACCGCCTTAGTTTATCTACTGACTCCACTGGCTGGAATCGCACTGTTCCATGAAACGCTGAGCCTTGGATTCGGACTGGGCATAGTGCTGATTGTCGTTGGCCTGTTCATTACCAACGGAAGCGCGAGAGCCGATGAATGCCTTTGAGACGACGCTCTGCATGGCGTCGGTCGGCTGCAGCGTGAGCTCGCAGCTGTCAATCAAAGCAGCAACCCTGTCCGCATCGCAATCACGCCGGATCGCCCTCCTTCTTTCCGCCATCGCGTTGCAGCTTTCTTCAGTATTGCTGGTTGTCCAGGCGCTACAGACACTTCCACTGTCACTGCTTGTCCCTTTTGCCGCACTTGCCTATCTGGCAGTACCCTTGCTGGCAACAATATTTTTCAAGGAACGACTACTGCCCCGCTTTTGGATTGGCGTCGCCATGGTATTCGCAGGAGTGGTCTGCATGGGACTGTGCAGATGAGAGCGGACATACCAACCGTGCGCTGGATCAAACTGATCACCATGCTGCTCGTCGTGTTCGCGACAACCGTGCTGCCGCGCGTTACGAACATATCCGCACCGCCTTCCACAGACGAAGGCTACATGGCCTATTTCGCCATGAAGATCGCAGCATCACTGTCCAGCCATGGGCGACTGCCAGATGACGGCCCGCTGATGTTTTACCCCATGCTACTGTCTTGGATATTCGAAGTTCCTGGCAATCACAGCGTGCTACTGCGCATCGCAGATCTCGTCGTGGCATCCGTGGCGAGCGGGCTTCTCTTTTTCGTATTGCTCAAAGAATCACGTAGCATCTTGGCCGCTGCAGCCATTTCGTCGCTTTTCCTTCTGGCGATGAACGCCGCTGTGTTCGTACAGTATGGCTTCAAGAACAGTTTTTTCGCCGCCTACGTTCCATTACTCACGGCACTATTATTGTCAGGGAAGAATGGACCGCTTTCGGCGCGACGCTGCGCAAGCATCGGCGCGTTGGTCGCACTCGGCGTTTTGCTCAGAGAAACGCTGGCTCCATTCATTGTTCTTGCCTTTGCTGCCATCTGGATTAGCCGCGGCCTCAAGAGCACACTGCACTTCTGTGTCGGCGGCGCAGCCACTGGACTTTTGTTACTGGCACTTATCACACTTTGGCGAGGCGATTTCGAAGGACTGGCAGCCTCCTATAAAAACGCAGGACTTTTATATCGCGCACTTGAGAATCAGCGCCACGAGTACTTCATCAACGCTGCGAGTGGTTTTTTTTCCACTGCGCGACTGCCATTGATTCTTTCAATGGCTAGCCTTCTGATAATAGTGTTGCGCCAATGGATGCGGCGCTGCGCCTGCGAGCTCCCTAAAGCCACGTTGTGGATAAGCATTGCGCTTACTGCACTGATAGAACCCATGACAAAAATCGGCTTTCCTTACCACTTTGCCGTCTGCCTCCTTGGTTTGGCGGGATTGTGCGCCCAGGGATGGCGAGTATTGATCCAAGACAGGCCATCTCGCCAAGCATACGCTGCCGCATCCCTCTTCGCCGCTGCGACGGTCTTGATGATTGCCCCACAGATCAAAGGCGCCTTGAAGACGCTGCCCTATGCCACCAGGGACGCATACCGCGTAGCGCGCAACGGATGGCCGGCCGAGATCGTCAACCAATCGAACTATCTGATGGCCGCACGCCTGATCAAGGCCACCACCCCGCCCGCGGGCACCGTTAGCGTCAGCGGCTTCATGTTTTCGCTGTATCCGCTTTCAGGCACGCTTCCTCCATCCGGCGAATTGAGCAACCTCAGTGCGGAACTCATTCAACTGGAATTGGATGGAGAGCGACTTAAAGCCGAGTTGATTCGCTGCTCTCCCGACGTGGTCATGACTACTACACGTGTCGACTGGCCGGACCCACGGGTACTCACCGCCGCGGTCGAAGGGACGGGCCTCTACAAAGCCGCTGGCACCATCCCGGTGGATCCCAGCAAGTCGTATGGCACGTTTGGCGGCACGGTCTATCGCAAGACCAAGCCAGGCGGGCACGCCTGTCGTGACTGAGGCAACGCGAACAACCCAATCAAAAACACTCTCAGTTGCTTGTTGGATCATCGCCAGGACGGCGGCGCCACTTCCAGGCACTGCTCAGCATCGTACCGAGATGGGAATCGGATACTAGGGCCGCAGACCGTGCTGAAAGTGATGCTTTGACGCCATGACAGACATCGGAGAAGGTCCATAGTGACCGTCTCCGATGCCGGTCAGTAACGCTGCGCGCTATGCCATTGCCACGCGGTACTTAGGATCGTGTTCAGGTCGCCGTACTCTGGCTCCCAACCCAACTTGCTCCTGGCAAGGGCACTGGAGGCGACGAGCTTGGGCGGATCGCCTGCGCGTCGGGGTCGCATGGCGTAGGAAATCCCTCGCCCGGTTACGCGCTCGGCGGCCTCGATAACCTGCCGAACCGAAAAACCATCGTTGCTGCCGAGGTTGAATACCGCCGCGCCGTCGTTGTCGTGCAGGTAGTCGAGCGCTTTGAGATGCGCCGCGGCAAGATCGCTCACATGTACATAGTCACGCACACAGGTGCCATCGGGTGTCGGGTAATCGTCACCGAATACCTGCAGCGCTGGTCCTGTGCCCAGGACAGAACGCAACACGTTGGGTATCAGATGGGTTTCCGGTTCGTGCGACTCCCCTATCTCGCCCGACGGATCGGCACCAGCCGCATTGAAGTAGCGGAATGCAACTGATCTCAGTCCATGGGCAGTGGCAGCATCGGCCAGCACGCGCTCGACCATCAGCTTACTCGCGCCGTAGGGATTGATCGGCTGGGTGGCCGAAGACTCATCGATGAGTTCCGCCTCGGGAATGCCGTACACAGCGGCCGTCGAGGAAAAAACGCACCGATCCACGCCCGCTCGCACCATAGCCTGCAGCAGGTTCAATGTGCCGCCGACGTTCTGGGCATAGTAGTCAAGCGGCAGCGCAACCGACTCGCCGACTAGCGACCGGGCCGCAAAATGCAACACCGCGCCGATCCGGTGCGTCGCGAAAGTACGGGCAAGTGCCTCGCCGTCGCACAGATCACCTACAACCAACTCCACGTCGGGCAAGGCTTCGCGGTGGCCTGTGGACAGGTTGTCATACACGACCACTTCCCTGCCGCTGGCCAGCAGCGCACGCACCATATGCGACCCGATGTAACCAGCACCGCCGCAAACCAGAACCTTCATACGCCCCCTACCTCGACCAAATGGAAAGGGCCCGCTTGAGACGGACCCTTCCTCACTACCTTGCGACTTGCTCGAATGATTACTCGTGGAAGTCGAAGGCGCTATAGCCATGACGCTTCACCAACTCATCGCGTTCGGCGGACTTGAGATCCTCGCGCACCATCTCGGCGACCAGTTCCTTGAACGTGATCTTCGGCTCCCAGCCCAACTTCTGCTTGGCCTTGCTCGCGTCGCCCAGAAGCGTCTCCACTTCGGCGGGACGGAAATACAACGGATCCACCGCAACCACGCAATTGCCCTTGTCGTCGTAGCCTTTTTCGTCGACCCCGTTGCCTTCCCAGCGGATGTTCATGCCGAGTTCGGCGGCGGCGGCATTCACGAAGTCGCGCACGCTGAATTGCACGCCGGTGGCGATCACGAAGTCTTCTGGCTGCTCCTGCTGCAGCATTAGCCACTGCATCTCGACATAGTCCTTGGCATGGCCCCAGTCACGCAGCGCATCCATGTTGCCCAAGTATAGGCAGCTCTGCAGGCCCAGCTTGATGCGCGCCAGTGCACGGGTGATCTTGCGGGTCACGAAGGTTTCGCCACGCACCGGCGACTCGTGGTTGAACAAGATGCCATTGCAGGCATACATGCCGTAAGACTCGCGATAGTTCACGGTAATCCAGTAGGCATACAGCTTGGCGACCGCATACGGAGAGCGCGGATAGAAGGGCGTGGTCTCCTTCTGCGGAATTTCTTGCACTAGGCCGTACAACTCCGACGTCGAAGCCTGATAGAAGCGCGTCTTCTTTTCCAGGCCGAGGATGCGGATCGCTTCAAGCACGCGCAACGGACCGAGGGCGTCGGAGTTGGCAGTGTATTCAGGCTCCTGAAACGACACAGCCACGTGGCTCTGCGCGGCCAGATTATAGATTTCGTCCGGCTGGGTCTGCTGAATGATACGGATCATGCTGCTCGAATCCGTCATATCGCCGTGGTGCAGGATGAAACGGCGATCCTTGACGTGCGGATCCTGATACAGGTGATCGATTCGATCGGTGTTGAACAGCGAGCTACGACGCTTTATGCCGTGAACGATATAGCCCTTGTTCAGCAGAAACTCGGCGAGATATGAACCGTCTTGGCCCGTTACACCCGTAATCAAGGCAACCTTACTCATTACTTCCTAAACCTCAGTGATTGGATTGTGAATATCAAAGGGAAAAAATTCTGCGTAAAGCGGGCAGCCGACTGTCCCAGGAATACTCCTTCAGACAGATTTCCCTTGCTGACCGCCCCATTTCCCGGTTCTTTTCGGGACTCGCAAGAAGGTCGATGCAGGCGCTGGCGAACTGCGATGCGTCGGCGGCCAGGCGGATGCTGCGTCCGGGCTCGTACGCAAAGCCGTTGCCCGCAAGCGTAGACGCCACACAGGGCACACCCGCAATTGCATATTGATTGATCTTACCACGCAATCCTGCCCCGCCCAGCGCAGGGGCGATACCTACCCAAGCGTGACTCAATTCCGCCTCCAGGGAGTCGACCTCGCCGACCAAGAGCACGTTCTCGTCCGCGGTCTCAGGGAGACGAGGTAGCCCGCGTCCGGCGATACGCAGGCGGTAATCGGGATAGGCCGCTTTCACATGCGGATGGACGTCACAGAGGTACCAATCGAGCGCATCCAGATTCGTCTGCGAGCCAAAATAGGCCAGAAACACGATCGTCGGCACCCCATCCAATGCACGCTGCGGCACCGCCTTCAAGGCATTCGGGAACTCAGCGACCGATATTCCGGTTTCCACAGCCTCCACCCCACCCCAGAAGCGAAACTTCCGCAGCACGTGGGCATCGGCTTCGGATACGCACATCACGCGATCAGCACGCCATATCCCGCGAAGCTCGCGTAGAGCGATACGCAGGTCCCACCACAGCCAGCGCTTGCGCGGCAGGAACGGAATCTCCTGGTAGCGCAAGGCCAACGCTGCGGCCCGCACGTGGGACTCCACCGGGGAGACGACAACCCGCGCGATTCCGGTGCCCTGGAAGAAGTCGGCTAGGTCCCCTGCCTGCAGAAACTGCAGATCCACTGCATCGAAATGGCTGTCCAATATCCCGCTGGCGAGGATGCCCGCCTCGTTGAACGCCTCCTCCGGAACCTGCACGACGCGTTCGAAAATCGAAGTGAGTTCGGGCTCGAGGCTCTCGCCACGGTCACACGTCAACAGCGTGAGCGAAAGTCCCGCCACCCGCTCGGAAAGCAGCCGATACATGTCCAGCAACCGCAGCCCACCTCCGGTGCCGCGCTCCGGCGGATAGAAGGAGACCAGCAGCAATCGCTTCGCCAAGGACGGCCCGCTGGGCCGCGTCGCATTCACGGCACCTTCCGTGAGACGTCGTCGTGCCGGAACACCCACGCGCGTGAAAGCACGAAAAGGCTGGCGGTGTAAACGACCGCGCCCACTGCCTGGATCCAATATTTCGAAACCCCAGCCCAATAGATGCCGAAATGGATCACCAGCGCATTGAGTCCGTAGGCGACGAGGGCCGCAATGAAGTAGCGCCCAATCGAACGCCCAACTGGCGCCTGGCTGCGGAAGGTCCACAGCCGGTTGAACACGTAGCTGCAACAAAAACCAATGACGTAGCCGACCGCATTGGCCAGCAACGGCTGAGCATCCAGCCAATAGATCAGCGCGAAGATGATCGCCAACGTCAACAGCGTATTGACCACACCGATCAACCCGTACCTGATTGCCTCGGCGACGACGCCCGACGACTGTGTAGCTCGCAGCGACCTCACACTCACACCTGCTTCTCGATGATGAAACGCGGGCGGCGCTTGGTTTCCAGATAGATCTTGGACACGTACTCGCCAATGATGCCAAGCGACAGCAGCTGGATCCCCCCCATGAAGTACATCGGGATTACCGTCGACGCCCAGCCCGGCAGCACGCGATCGGAGAACAGGCCGATAACCAGTGCCCAGGTACCGATGCCGAAGCTGATGAAGGAAATCAGCGTGCCCGCAACAGTGATCCAACGCAGCGGCTTGGAGGAGAACGAAGTGAGCCCGTTCCATGCAAGGCTCAGCATCTTGCCTATCGGGTACTTGGACTCACCGGCGAAGCGCTCTTGCCGGTCGTATAGCACCACATCGCTCTTGAAACCCAGTTGCGGAATGATGCCGCGCAAAAACAGGTTCACTTCACCATACTCGCGCAAGGCTTCGATCGCGGCACGTCCAAGGAGACGGTAATCGGCATGATTGAACACCACGTCCACGCCAAGCGTAGACAGCACCTTGTAATATCCTTCTGCCGTGAAGCGCTTGAAGAACGTATCGGTGTCGCGGCGGTTGCGCACACCGTACACCACCTCGCAGCCCTCGCGGAACTTCACGATCATCGCTTCGATCGCGCCAAGATCGTCCTGCAGGTCCGCATCCACGCTGATCGTGGCTTCGCCTTCCACGGTCATCAGCCCGGCCATCAGCGCATTCTGGTGGCCGCGGTTGCGCGAGAGCTTGATGCCGCGGATCAACGGATCGCCAGCTGCTAGTTGCTCAATCAGCCGCCACGTCGCGTCGCGCGAACCGTCGTCAACGAAATTGACCGTACTCTGAGCCGACACCAGGCCACGGGCTTGCAGGCCGCGCACGATGCCACTCATGCGCACGGCAGTCTCCGCAAGCACCGCCTCTTCGTTGTAGCAGGGAATGACGATCGCGACGGAAGGCGTGGCGGATTCTGAGCGGATATCGGCGTCGTGTTGTGCCGTCATGGCGTCACCTGGACTTTGCAACGGATGGTGTGGGACCACGCATTTCCTTCCTGCAGCAGAGCGAAGCTGGCGAATACCGGCTTGCCTCCCGCAACCGCAAGCGCCTGCTCTCTGATCTTCTCCAGGGGAAAACCGTACGTGAGTGTCTCACCCTCGCGGAGTTGCCCCCGCTCCCGGACGCGGATTCCGATATCCCAAGCCAGTACAGTGTCATCGCTCGCCAACAAATTGACGCCAATGGTCAGCGGCAGGCTTCCGGTGTTGAGCGACCAAGGAAAGTCGCTGCCATTGTGCAATGTCAGCGCGAGGTTGCCTTGTGCGTCGAGCGAGCATTGCAGCGCACCGTCGAGTTTTGCCATGTCGATGGGCATTGTTCCCGATCCTTGTGCCAACTTGGCCACGTCGAGGAAGGCCGCGGGGTGCTGCTGGGCTGATATGCGCACCTCGCCGGTACCGGGCTGCGCTGCCAGGATATCGATGACCGCTTTCCGACGGATCTCGCCCGGCAATACGCGGCCTTCTTCGAACGCCTTCCGGTCCCGCACGATCAACGATACGGGCGCCTCGAAATTGGCGTCGTAGCTCAGCGTGTAACCCGGGTCCGGCAAAGCGAAGAACGCCTGGCGACCGACTTCATCTTCGAGCTCCGCCCGAGCCCCCATCCGGCTAGCCGCGCGTTTGAACTGTGCGTACTCGTCGTCGCCAACCACCATGCGGTCGACCACCACTCCCTTGAAACCCACCGCTGCCAACTCTGCCAGCAACTGTTCTGGCGATTGACCGGCCTGTCGCGCATGCCAACGCTCGACGGCAGAGTTCTTGCCAGAACCATTGCTCCAGCGCAGTGCATGCGAGTGCATGTAGAGACGAATATGTGCGTATGTACCCCAGCCGTAGTGGGGATTGTCGGTCAGATACTGCGAGTACGGATAGTTGTAAACCATCGCTCCGACGGGCAGCGACGCCTCGACCTTCTGCACAAAGTGGCGCTCAGCCAGGAAGCGGACGCGGTTCTCTTCTTTTCCATGCCAGAGATTGCTGGGCAATTGATCCAGATGAGCAAACAGCGCAATGACCATCACCAGCAAAATTCGCACGGCGCGCGATACGGGAGCAACGCCAGCGCGAATGAAGGCGGTGGCACCCGCTGCAGCACCAAAGTAGAGGATCAGCAGCAGAAAAACGCCAAAGCGCGCGTATGCCCGGATCGACGGGTATACGAACGCGATCAGAGTCCCCAGCCCGCCGTCTATGGCGCAAAGAAAGACGAAAAGCGCCAGCGCGAGAGATATCCACACGAGCCGCATCAACTCGCCGTCGCTGTCGCCGCGCCCCAATGCCATGGAGTTGCCCGTAGCCCTGACCCCCACCAGAGCAAAACAGAGGAACAGCAGCGCAGAACCGAGGAAGCCCAGTGGCACCAGGACATCACGCGGATACTTCCGTACCTCATTACTGCTTGCCACCAGCTTGGAGCCTATCTTTCCAAGCAACGGCACGCGGTGCAAGCCCGGCATCGGGCTGATCAGCAACTTCAACGACGTTGAATAGACCTCGGCTTCGAACGGGCGCTTGGCCATCGCAGGGTCTGCCACGCCAGCCGGATAGAATTCCTCGCGGTGGGTTCGCTCGTATTGCTTGAGCGGCAGCATTATCGCTGTGGCCAGCCCCATGAGAACCAATATCAGAGCCATAGGCGCCAGCAGGCGCCGCGGTCGACGCCAGTCTCCGGCGAGAAGTCGGGCACCAAATGCGAAGCCGAGCAGGAGCAGAGTGAAGAATGCATAGTAGCCGTCGGAAAGCACGACCAGTACGGTACATCCGACGCCAGCAACGAAAGCACGAGTAGTCAGCACACCCCAAAAGGCGCGCGCCGAACGTACATCGGCCTCGTCGGCATAACGCCCGAGCAATATCCAATACACCGGAATCAAAGCGAGCGGAATGCAGAAATAGTTCGCGAGGTAAGAATATATCTGATAGTTGAACCGGTACGCGAGAAACGCGAACAGCACGCCCACCAGCATCGCCGGCACCCGACCAATTCGCAGCACCCTCGCGGCGACGTAGGTTGCCGCAGCGATCAGCGGAAAGTTCAGCAGAAAGTACACCTGCTGAACACGTACCGCATCGTTGATGAACAGCCCGAGCAACCACATCAGCATCGAGTGCAGCCCGCTGGTCTGGGGGGCCGCATTGATATACCAGTCCGCCGTCCCAGGTGCACCGAGATATGGATTATGCAGGACCCAGCCGTTGTCGAGCACAGACTTGGTCATGTGCAGCTGCCACACCTCATCGTAGCTCCGGAACGGATAGTTCCACGGCACCGAGAGGTCCCACGATCCCACATGCATCAGGTAGCAGCCAGCGATAGTGCTGTACAGCACCGCCACCGCCAAAGGCCACCATTGCCTAAATTGTCGCCCTGCCGCTCCCCTCGCCGGGCCTTGCCCGGCGGTCTTCTCTGCGCCCTCTCCCTTTGAATGGCGCGGCATGTCAACGGCCTCGCAGTACCGCGTTCAATCGCGATAGGCCGCTCTTGTGCCATACCTTACGTGCGAACACATAGAACGGCCGCACACGCTGCGCGAAGTGATTGAAGCGATCCAGACCCGGCACGACGGGCACTAATGGCTGACCATGCCCGCTGAGCTTGTCGGCAACAACCACGGCCGCCGCCGACTCGTGGAAGGCGTCGTACAGCGCGTTGATTTCATGCGAAAAGTTGGTGGGCATGTCGTATTGCAGCGCCCAGAAACCCTTTGCCGCAACCTGCGTGTGCATAGCGTGGTAGTGGTGGAAATAGCCCTCGCTCTCGCGCAACGTGAGGTGACGCGAACGATGCAGCTCGATATCCGCGTCGCTTGCGCGCAGTACGAGGGCGAGCGCTAGCAGCACGTCGAACCGAACCAGCGTTGACAGATCCAGCGTCGTGAGCGCTTTGCGACTGAAGAACAGCGTACCGAGCTGATGCTCGGCGATGCTGTCCTGGGTCCAGCGGTACAGGCCGACCGAACTGCTGTTGCGCAAGATGCCGCCAGCGCTCGCCGGCGCCTCGGCCTTGAATGCGTTGACGAAGAAGCCCGACACGAACACGGTTGGCCGATTCCCGCTCGCCGAGTTCAAAGACCAGTCGAGCGCTTTCTCAAAATAGTCGTACTGCGGGAAGTCTAGCTGGTTGAAGAACACCGCATAGTCACCCTCGACCAGGCCGGCGGCGTCGAACAGCTTGGAACCCAGGCGCTGCTTGTTCCATTCGCCCTCATCGCCCTGCGGCGGCAAGAAGCGGAATTCGACGTTGGTCGGCTTGTCGGTCGGCGCGCTCTCGCGCCAACGCGGGCTACGGACGGTGATGCGGACGCGATGGTGCGACTGGTTCTGGAGTTCCGCCGCGGCGCGCAGGATGTGGGTCAGGTTCGGGAACACCTGCTTGCCGCTGGCGTTGTCCTGCTTGCCCCACGGGTCATGGTCGATCAGGACCACGTCCACGATGACGCCGTCATCGGCAGCAGACAATGCAGCATGATGTTCATCTTTGATCGCCGCCAGAGTCGCGTCGAGCTTGGTTTCGAACGAGTACTCTTCGGCGATCAGCTTCTGCGCTGCGCGAACGCGCCGATTCGCTTCCTCGGGATCGGCCAGGATCTGGTTCAGCGCCGCCTGGATGGCGTTGGCGCGCTCCTGCTCGGTCTCCCCGGAGAAGTAATACACCAGATCTCCGAACTGCTCGATGACATGCGGATTGCGATCGGAGATGACCGGCGTACCTGACACCAGGCCTTCGAATACACGGCCGGAGGCCGTGCGCGACTTCAGGTGCGCGGGCGAAGAGACCGCCAGCACCGCGCCGTACTGCCGCATGGTTTCGAACATGCTGACGCCGTCGAACGGAATCTCGCCACGGTAGGAGGTGAAGCCTGCCCACGGATCAATGCCTTCCAGTTTGCGCGGCCCATAGAAGTCGGCAATGCCGCGCTCCTGCAGCACATCTAGCAGACCCTGGGCACGGCCGGACTTGCCGCTTCCGCGCTCCCAGTTCACACCGCAGTAGAAGACCTTGGAAGCTTCTACGGCTACTGCCGCGCCACCCAGCGGATGCGGCGGTACCAGCGCGCTACGCGACGCAGAGCCGATCAACGATAGACCCTTGTCCTGCCACTCGCTACCCAGCACCTGGCGAATATGTTCCTTCAGCAACGCCGAGCCGTTGAATAGATAACCATCGTAAGCGCGCAGATGCTGGATCAGATTGATGCGGTAGTTGGACTGGAAATGCATGAATTCCAGCGGATTGGCCACCCATAGGAACGTACGCAGATTCAGGAACTTCGGCGTGTCGTAGTGGAACGAAATGGCGAAGTCGTACTTGTCAGGCAGATGTACATCGTTGATGCACTTGCCGGTCGCGACGTCGAATCCCAGGAAGTCCACCACGGTGATGGGATAGCCAGTCTTCCTCATTTTTTCGATGAGTTCGTACTCGGCATTCTTGATCTTCGGCCACTGGGAGATCACCAGGACCCGAGGCACCGCTGACGACATCACAGCGCTCCTTCATGGGCGATGTACCAGTCCCAGGTCTTCTGCAGACCTTCCTTCAGTGTGTTGTCGCTGCGGAAACCAGTCGCATCGATCTTGCTGAGGTCATAACCGAGATATTCGCGACCGTTCGGCTTGCTCAGATCCCAGTCCACACGATCCTGCATGCCAGACACCTCCGTCAGCGCCTCGACCATCTCGCGGATGGTGTAGACGTTGCCGCTGCCGATGTTGACCGGACCTTGGACGTTCTCCATTGCCAGCAGCGCGGCCTTGGCGGCGTCTTCCACAAACAGGAAATCGCGCTGGGCGGTACCGTCGCCCCACACGGCGACGCGGCCACCATTGCGCTTGGCTTCGTGGAACCGCTTGATGAGCGACGGGATCACATGCCCCTGCTCGGCGTCAAAGCGATCGCGCGGCCCGAACAGGTTGCAGGACACGATATAGGTCCAGTCCAGCCCATAGCTTTCGCCATAGGCGCGCAGCATGCCCAGCATGGCGCGCTTGGCATGCGAGTAGGAATCTTCGGACTTGTGCGGTTCGCCCATGAAGATCATGTCTTCGGTGAAGGGCTGCGCCGGCGGCGGATACGGGTACACGGCACCGGTCCCCATCACGGCGATCTTGCGCACACCGGCCTTCTGCGCTGCGTCCACCACGCTGGTGTTGATCAGGATGTTGTCGTAGAACGACAACGCCTTGTTCTTCATGTTCCCCATGATGCCGTAGACACGACCGGCGCCATGGAATACATACTGCGGCGCGATCTTCTCGAAATAGCGGCGCGTTGCGGGAAGGTCGACCAAGTCGCATTCCTCGCGACCTACGGGTACGACGTCCTGGTAACCCAGTGCGCGGAGGTGTTCAACCATCGCAGAGCCGAACAGGCCCCGCGCACCGGTCACTACGATCCTGTCTTCCTTCTTCATGCCATTCCCTCTATACGAATTCAAAACGCATCCGCAGCTGCGGACGACAAAAAATATAAGCAATCCCATACGCCGCGCTGGTCGCCCTGAGGCGATGGTAATATCGTCACACGCGCGACTTGCCAGACTCCACGGCCTACAAAGGCTTTAGCTCCCGATCAGCCAGTTCGGCGTAAGCCGCTTCCAGCCGGCCTGTCCGATCGATCAGCTCCCGGCTGGCCAGCTCCAATGCATCGGTGCGCTCGACAAGCAAGGACCGCATCTCGTCGAGCTCGGCCTGCAACGCTTGCGCCCGAGCCTCGGATTCCTCCAGAAGCCTGGTTCGTTCCGAAAGCTGCGCGCTGACGTCTTCCAGCTGATGCGTACGATCGATGAGAGTTTTTCGCACGCTGACCAATTCGTCGGTGCGATTAACCAGATCGGCGGCCGCGTTTTCCAGCCGCAAGGTGCGGCCATGCAACTCTGATCGCAGTGTGCCGAGCTCAACATCGCGGTAGCGCAGCTGTGCGCGACCTTCTGCCTGGTCACGGGTGACGATTTCGTATTCGTTGGCGAAACTCGCATCCAGCGCACGAACGTCGATTTCGCCTCCCGCCGCCAGCAGATGGATGCCATTGGCGCAGCGCGCCAGATTATCCCACGCCAGCGCGTATTCGCGGATGCCGTCACCGTGGTTGAAGAGATTCGGATGCTCCGGCCGTAACAGCACGTCCTCCAGGCTCACCGAGAGCAGGCGGCGGCCCACCTCCAGCCCCTGCAACCATAGATCACGTGCCTGCTGCCCTCGGCCCAGCGCGAGGGCCAGCCGCCCCGCCTCGAACCACGAGGCGGTCGTCTTGGTCAGCAAGTGTACGCCGAAGGCTGCTGCGTCGATCCGGGCGCAGGCAACGAACGCGTCGATGGCCGCGTCGAGCTTACCCTGGGCGCGCAGCACCGCCGCCTTGACGTAGGCGAGCGACACGCGCCAGCGCAGAACCATCTGCCCTTCACCCGGTGCTTGGAGGTAGTAGTCGATCCGCACCAGCAGCGCATCGACGAGCGTCGACGACGGCAGCGCGGATTCCAGCAGCGCGTAGGCCTGCACGCACAGCGCGGCACCTTCGTCGGCGGACCCGGCAGCCGCCTGCGTCAGCACGTTGGCAGCGTATCGCCCGCGCAGCGCAGCGGAGGAGGCACGTTGGCCAATGGTGATCATGGACAGGCCGAGCCACGGGTTGGCGTATTCCTCGGCGTATTGCACCGAAGGATGGCCGGACGCTGCGACGTGGTCGAATACACGCTCTTCGTAAGTGGCAGCGGCAAAGGGCGACTTCATCCCCACCATAAGCCACCATTCTGCGCTCCAGGGTTCTCGCGTCTGCGGGTCGACGGGATACAGCTCGCGTTGCTTCCTTTCCCAGACGAAGCGTTGACCGACGACCTTCGCCTGACTGGCCGACTGCACGTACGCAGCTTCCACATCGAAATCGCTGGCAATCTCCGCGCGCAGGCGGTCGAGGTCGTACACGTGCAGGTGGTAAGGATTCGGATCTTCGCCGCTCTCATCGCTCCAGTCGTTGGGTACGCTGACGATCACCCGGCCGCCCGGTGTCAGCACGCGCTCGAACTCCTTGAGCAGACCTTGTGGATCTTCCACGTGCTCGAGCGTCTCGAAAGAGATCACCGCATCGAAGCTGGCATCGGGGTAGGCGTGCAGCGCTTGCGGCAGGTAGCCGCATACGTAGGCACCGCGCGACCTGTCGCCGGCATAGCAAAGGTTGGCGTAGTCGACCGCGTACTCGCTGCCATCGATCCCGGTGACACTGGAGGCACGGGTCAGCGCGCGGACAACGTGGCCGCCATAGCCCAGGCCGCAGGCGGCATCGAGCACGCGGTCATTGGGACGGACGAAATCGCAGGCCCACTGATAGCGGATCACGTGCGCGTCGGAGCGCTCACCGGTATCGCGCAACATGTCCATGTGCAAACCGCGCTCCTCTTCCAGCGCAGTCAGCGGATAGGCCGCCAGCGCAGCGTCGGGGATGCGTTCGAGCGCCACCAGGATGTCGCCGTTCTCATGGTTGAGCGATTCGTAGGGATTGAGCCGGTAGTAACGCGGATGCTTGCGGAAACCGGCGGCAAAACAAAGCCGCTCCCACCAGGCGCGAGTCCGCGCGCCTCCATCCTCATTGGTGGAAGCAGAGGCAAACCGCAAGATGGCGTCGCGACTGCACACACGGCGGATTTCCGCCAATGCCGCGCGCAGGCCTTCCTCATCCAGGCATTCAAGACAGCCATCGGACACGACGACATCGAACTGACCATCGTCGAAGGGCATCGCCCGGACATCGCCCTGGATAAAGCGGCCGGGCATTCTTGCGTTGGCATCGTCGACGAGTGCGCCATCGAGATCGAGTCCGCTCGCATCCACACCCTGGCGCAGCAAGGCTTCGGTCAATCGTCCTGCGCCTGAACCAATGTCGAGCACCTTGGCCAGACCGCATGCCGTGACGACGGCATTGGCGAGCCCAGCGCTGCGTTCATTCGAATGGGCCGGACTAATGCCTTTTGCTTTCATTCTCTTCACCGCCATAGATTCAGTCGCCTCGCCGGCGCCAAGTGGCATTCATGCGCAGATCGATGACACCGCCGAAGAAGTACTCCTCCTTCCGCATCAGTACCTGGAAGAATGCCGCCTCATCCACCCAGTGCAGCATCCGCTGCGCCAAATAGTCGGGGGTATCCTCATGGGACACCGACGCTTGCACTTCGTACAGATTGACGCCCAGCACGCAGTCGCATTCGAGTTCGACCTCGAAACGTTCGCCTGCGTGAATCTGGCGCCGCCAGAACGTTTCGGCGGAGGGGTTCTCCGCCATGCGCTGCATGTCCTGGTTCAAAGTACCCCAGGAGTAGAGCTTGACGCCTTCCTTGTTGCGGATGCGCACGCCTACCGACAGCTTGTCCGTCGTGATCTGCGACTCGCAAACCACCTTGATGCGCAACCGTTCGCCGGGATAGAACACGTTGACCCCGGTGCCATCGGCCGCAAGGGTCGTGACACTAAGGATGCGCACTCCACCGTCGCCGAAGGTCAACCGATCCGAACCAGTCATCGACGCAACCGGCGCCTGCGCCGCATCGGTCTGCGCCGGCTCTTCGCTCTTCAGCATGTCGGTCAGACTGCTGAAGTAGGCCGCTTCTTCTTCGTGCAGGAGCCTGCGGTAATTCAGCACCACATTGGCCGACGATCCCCAGTCCAGTTGCTGTCCGTTGCTCAACAGTAGGCAGCGGCTGGTCAACGTACGGACGCTCTCCTGGTCATGCGAGACGAACAGCAAAGACATGCCGTCGGATACCAGCTTCTCGATCCGCTGGAAGCAACGTTTCTGGAACAGCGCATCGCCAACGGCCAACGCCTCGTCCACGATCAAAATGTCCGGCTCGACCTGCACCTGCACCGCGAACGCCAGGCGCACCAGCATACCGCTGGAATAGGTCTTGACCGGCTGGTCGAGATGGTCGCCGATGTCAGCGAACGCTGCGATGGCATCGAACTTGCGGTCGACTTCATCCGCCGTGAACCCCAGCAGGGCAGCATTGAGATAGACATTCTCGCGACCGGTGAACTCGGGATTGAAACCCGACCCGAGTTCAAGCAGTGCGGCTACGCGCCCTTTCACCTCGACACGCCCCTGCGTCGGCGCCAGCGTGCCCGTCACGATCTGCAACAAGGTGCTCTTGCCACTGCCATTGCGGCCCAGGATGCCGACCGATTCGCCGCGGCGAACGTCGAAATCAACGTCGCGCAAGGCCCAGAACTCGCGGAAGTACTCACGCGGGCCCAGGCCGGCCGCGCGACGCAGACGCGGCAGGACGAACTGCTTCATGCGGTCGCGAGGCGTGTCGTACATCTCGTAACGCTTTGACACCGACTCGACGTGGACAACGATCTCGTCAGAGGACATCGGCGAAACCCTTGCGCGTTTTCTGGAACCAGGCATATCCGAACATCAACACCGCCAGCCCGATCGCCATCGCCAGCCCCCATTGCGGCAGGCGCGGCAGTTGCCCGAAAACCAGCACGCTGCGACCATCTTCAATGATGTAGGTCAGCGGATTGAGTTCCATCCAGGGACGCACCCACTCCGGCAGCGACGCGGCCGGGTAGAACACCGGCGAGAGAAACAGCATGACGCTGGAAAGCACGCCGGTGACCTGCGAGATGTCGCGCAGATAGACTCCCGACGACGCCAGCAACCACGACAGGCCGGTCATCATCAGGATCAGCGGCAGCATGACCAGCGGGAACAGCACCGCGGTCCACGGCACGCCGACGCCCAGCACGATCTGCGCGATCAGTAGTACCAGCACACTGATAGCCAGGTGGAATAGCGCCGAGCCGATCAGTACCCAGATGAGCGCGTCCAACGGGAAGATGACCTTTTTGACGAAGTTCACGTTGGCAATGATCAGGGTCGGTGCCTTGTTGAGGCACTCAGCAAAAAACCCGTGCACCGCCAGACCGACGAAGGCCAGCACCGCGAAGTTCACCTTGTCTACCGGGCCTTCGCCAACCCAGCGCACCTTCATGACGGTGGTGAAGACGAAGGTGTACACCGTCAGCATCAGCAACGGATTGAAGAACGACCACGCCGTGCCAAGGAAGGAACCGCGGTAACGGCCGATCACCTCGCGCCGGATCAGCTGGCGCAGGAGCTGGCGGTTTCTTGCCAGCGACCGGACCAAGGCGAGCGGACTGGCAGAAACACGATTTCGCGCATGGATTTGTGCGGACATGCGCTTCAGGACTCCCTGGACGACAGGCCGCGAGCTCCCGGTTGGCCGGTCAACGCCCGCTGCAAATCCACCCGCAAATCCCCCACATCCTCAACCCCCACGCTCAACCGCACCAGCGCATCGCTGATGCCGAGTTGGGCGCGCCGTTCCACCGGCACCGAGGCATGGGTCATGACCGCAGGATGATTGACCAGGCTCTCCACGCCGCCCAGAGATTCGGCCAGGGTGA
>Ga0308160_10002347_pt1 | contig 23240 bp, 18 predicted proteins | sample PhyFR1_FD_201036 | JGI IMG/M metagenome (GOLD analysis project Ga0308160, IMG submission 201036) | Phyllosphere microbial communities from UC Gill Tract Community Farm, Albany, California, United States - DLSLF.R1 | ecosystem: Host-associated > Plants > Phyllosphere > Unclassified | place: USA...
CGGGGCCGCACATCGACCAGATCGATCCCTTCCTTTTCCTCAACCACCACGGCCCGCAGGTCTACCCGCCGCACAACCGCGGCCTGCCCTTCGGCCCGCACCCGCACCGCGGCTTCGAGACCGTCACGTTCATCCTGGACGGCTTGCTGGCGCACCGCGACAGCGCCGGCCACGAAAGCATCATCGGCCCGGGCGGCGTGCAATGGATGACGGCCGGGAGCGGCCTGGTGCATGCGGAGATCTCGCCGCGCGAATTCCTGGAAACCGGCGGCCCGCTGGAAATCCTGCAGCTGTGGGTCAACCTGCCGCCCGCCCTCAAGATGACGGCGCCGCGCTACACCGGCCTGCAGCGCGACCAGATCCCGGTGGTCGAAAGCGACGACGGCAAGGTGCGCCTGCAGCTGGTCTCGGGCGAGTACCAGGGCGTGAAGGGCCCGGTCGAATCGCTGACCGGCGTATTCATGAGCACGGTGGAAATGAAGGCCGGCTCGCGCCTGTACCTGGACAAGCTGCTGCAGCGTAACGTGTTCCTGTACGTGGTGCGCGGCGTCATTGCCGTCCAGCCGGACACCATCAGCGCCTTCCACCTGTGCGAATTCGAGCCGGAAGGCGACGAACTCGAGATCCGCGCCGAGCACGACAGCGTGCTGCTGCTGGGTCACGCCGAACCGATCCGCGAACCGGTGGTGTCGCACGGCCCCTTCGTGATGAACACGCGCGAGGAAATCAACCAGGCGATCCGCGATTACCAGGCCGGCAAGTTCGGCGCGCCAATGTGAGGACGGCCATGCATCCTGCGCCCCTTGCCGCCACCACGCGCGGCTACCCGGCCACCGGCTACGCCGTCGAGAACATCCACTACGGCTCGGTGGCCGTGGTGGACGCCGCCGGGCGCCTGCTGTATTCGAGCGGCGACCCGGACTTCATGACCTTCACGCGCTCGGCGCTGAAGCCTTTCCAGGCCCTGCCCTTCGTGCTGGACGATGGCCCGGCGCGCTTCGGCCTGACCCGCGACGAGCTGGCCCTGCTGTGCGCCAGCCACTCGGGCGAGGAAAAGCACCTGGCCGGGGTGCGGGCTATCCTCGACAAGATCGGCGTCGACGAAAGCCATCTGGAATGCGGCTGCGCGGTGCCGCTGCATTACGAGTTCACCGGCCAGAAGGTGCCGCCGGATGCGCACTTCACGCCGGTGCACCACAACTGCTCGGGCAAGCACAGCGGCTTCCTGGCCTGGTGCCGCCTGCACGGCGCGCCGCTCGAGCATTACGTGTCACCGGACCACCCGCTGCAGCGCGCGGTGCGCGCCACGCTGGCCGACTGCGTGCAGATGAACGAAGACCAGCTGCCCACTGGCCTCGACGGCTGCTCGGCACCGAACTTCGCGATGCCGCTGGCGCGCCTGGCCCATTTGTATGCGCGCCTTGCGCAAGGCGCAAGCGACCCGAGAATGGGTGCCGCCATGGGCGACCTGTTCGACGCCATGACCGGCCGCCCCGACCTGGTCTCGGGCACGGAGCGCACCGACCTGCACTGGATGGGTGCGGGCGGCGGCGACTGGGTCGCCAAGATCGGCGCCGACGCGGTGCAGGCGATCGGCATCCGCTCGGCCGGCATCGGCATCGCGATCAAGGTCGCGGACGGCAATGTGCGCGCGCTGCATCCGGCCGTGTACAGCGTGCTCGACCAGCTCGGCCTGCTGAACGCCGAACGGCGCGCCCTGCTCGACCGCTACCGCAACCCTGCCATCAGGAACGCACGCGGCAGCGTCGCCGGCGACATCCGCCCGGTGTTCACGCTGCAACCGGCCTGACAGGGTTTGTTCCGCAAGGTATCGAACGCCGGACGGGGCCGGGATGCGGCTAGCATGTGGTTCAAATCACATCTTTACGCAAAGAGGTCACGATGCACGCCTTTCATCGCATGCCGCAGCGGCTCGCGCTGCGTTTTCTGTTGCTGATGTCCTTCCTGGCGCTGGGCGGCTGCGCCAGCCTGAGCGCGGGCGACCAGCAAAGCGTGGCCGGCAAGACCTATGTGATCACCGGCGCCTCCAGCGGCTTCGGGCGCGGCGTCGCGCTGCGGCTGGCGGAGATGAAGGCCAACGTGGTGCTGGCCGCGCGCCGCACCGAGGTGCTGAACGGGGTCGCGGCCCAGGCGCAGGCGGCCGGCGGCACGGCGCTGGTGGTCACCACCGACGTCTCGAAACCCGAGGACGTGCGCAAGCTGGCGGATGCGGCCCTGCAGCGCTTCGGCCGCATCGACGTCTGGATCAACAATGCGGCGGTTGGCGCGATCGGCCCCTTCGACAACATCCCGGTCGAGGATCACGCGCGCGTGGTCGACGTCAACCTGAAAGGCGTGATCTACGGCAGCCACGTGGCGCTGCAGCAGTTCCGCAAGCAGCGCGCCGGCGTCCTGATCAACCTCGGCTCGGTCGAGAGCGAGGTGCCGCTGGCCTACCACGCCTCCTACTCGGCCACCAAGGCGGCGATCCTGGCCCTGGACCGTGCCCTCAACGAAGAGCTGCGCCTGGCCGGCCTGCGCGGCCCGATCGAGGTGGCGACCGTGATGCCCTGGGCCACCGACACGCCCTTCTTCGACCACGCCGCCAATTACACCGGCCGCACCGCGCGCATGCCGGCGATGGACCCGGCCGACAAGGTGGTCGACTACATCGTCTACGCATCGCTGCACCCGAGCGAGGAAGTGCCGACCGGCTGGAAGGCGCGTGGCGCGATCTGGTCGCATCACGTGGCGCCGGACCTGACCGAACGGATGTCGGCGAACATCGCGCACAAGTCGCAGATGGAAAAGGCACCGCCGACGCTGCCGCCGACCAGCGGGTCGCTGTACCAGCCGATGGAGGCCGGGACCGGGGTGGATGGCGGGGTACGGGCGCGGATGGAGCGGGAGGACGCCGCGCGCAAGGCACAATAACCGTATGAACGGTTTATCTCGTTGCCCGCTGCAACATCTGCTGCACCACGTCGATCACCTGCCCATCATCCCAGTAGGCCGAGTGCGACAGCGGATTCCAGCTCTTCAGAATCCAGTTCACCATTCCCTGCCCGGCATTGATGGCGCGGTCGTCGACCAGCGCGGCGTACCCCGGCGACAGCGGCTGCAGCGGCCAGCCGAGCGCGTCGTCCGGATCGTAGATGTTGATCCACTCGAAGCCCGGCGTCGGCCGCGCGATCGGCTTGATGTCCATGGTCCGGTGCGCGGCCACGAAGATCGGGATGTTGCAGCCGGTCGTGACGAAGGCGATGCAGCTGCCGCCGGCCAGGAAGCGCCGCTCGTCGGCGCTCAGGCGGTGGCCCAGCGTGCGCATGGCCCAGGCGTCGACGTCCTTCCAGATCCCCGCCGGCACGGGCAAGCCGCCCAGCGCCTTCTGCGCATCGTAAATATAGCTGGACAGCACCTGGCAGCCGAGCGACTGCGCCAGGAACACGATTGCGCTGCCCGGCGCATTGCGGTACACGCCCAGCAACTGGCGCGCGATCGCCGCCTGCGCCAGCTCGTAGACCGAGCCCTCGATCTCCTTGCGGTTTTCCAGCCCGGCGGCATCGCCAAAGCCGAACAGCAGGAAGCGGCGCAGGTCGTCGTAGTGCAGCTTGGTGGCGCCGTTCACCTTGGCCCACACGGTTTCCTGGTTCGGCTTGAGGATGTCCTGGTAATAGACTGAGCGGAAATCGACGCCTGCTGCCAGTGCGCCGAGGCGGCCGTGCAGGTTGCCGAAGATGCGCGTGGCATAGTCGCGCGGGGTTTCGCCCATCCCGTGGACGGTGAGCAGAGCGGCTTGGGGCATGGCTGTCCTTTCGATAACGCTTCCTGATGTATATGTTCTCACCGAAAGCCAATCACGGGCGCTTGCCAATTTCTATTGCATAAAATAAAATCGATAGATTCCTATCTATTTTATGACTAATGATGAGTGGTCTACCTGAATCCCCGGAGGAACGCTTCTCCGCGGCCTTGCACGGCAGTGCACGCCTGTGGCGCCTGGCGCTGGACAAGCGCCTCAAGCACCTCGGCATCGGCCAGTCCGGCTGGATGACGATCGCGATGATCGCCAAGTCGGCGCAGCCGATGTCACAGCGCGCACTGGCCGACCTGGTGGGTGTGGAGGGGCCGTCGATGGTGTCGATGCTGGACCGCCTCGAGCGCGACGGCTTCGTCACGCGCGCGCCCTGCCCCAACGACCGCCGCGTCAAGCTGGCGCACCTGACCGACGCCGGACGCACCGTCTACGGTGAAGTGCGCAAGGAGGCGGAAGCCTTCCGCACCCGGCTGCTGTCGGACCTCGACCCGGCCGCGCTGGCGGCGGCAGCGGCGGTGCTGGAAACCCTGCGCGCCCGCATCGAGGGCGAACTGTGAGCAATCCGAGCTTCGCGTCCGAAAGGCTGCCGCTGAACCGCACCATGATCACGATCTCGATCATGCTGGCGACCATCATCCAGGCGCTCGACGGCACCATCGCCAACGTCGCCCTGCCGCACATGCAGGGTGCATTGTCGGCGTCGTCCGACCAGATCACCTGGGTGCTGACCTCCTTCATCGTGGCGGCCGCGATCGCGACGCCGCTGAACGGCTGGCTGGTCGACCGCTTCGGCGTGAAGAAGGTGTTCCTGACCTCGGTGGCCGGATTCACCATCGCCTCGGTGCTGTGCGGGCTGTCGGCCACACTCACCGAGATCGTCGTCGCGCGCATGCTGCAGGGCGTGTTCGGCGCCGCCCTGGTGCCGCTGTCGCAGTCGGTCCTGCTCGACATCAACCCGAAGGAAAAGCACGGCTCGGCGATGGCGGTATGGGGCATGGGCGTGATGATCGGCCCGATCCTGGGCCCCTCGCTGGGCGGCTGGCTGACCGACAGCTACAGCTGGCGCTGGGTCTTCTTCATCAACGTGCCGATCGGCGCCATGGCCTTCTGGGGCATCTGGCGCTACATCCACGGCGAAAAAGGCGCACGCCGCGTCCGTTTCGACATGTTCGGCTTCGTCACGCTCTCGATCGCCATCGGCGCGCTGCTGTTGCTGCTCGACCGCGGCGAGCAGAACGACTGGTTCGGCTCCATCGAAACCTGGGTCGAGCTGATCCTGACGACGCTGGCCTTCGCCTACTTCATCGGGCACACGCTCACGCGGCCGGCCGGCACCACCTTCGTCGATTTCCGCCTGCTGAAGAACTCGAACTACGTCACCGGCCTGCTGCTGATCTTCATTGTCGGCATGGTGCTGTTCGCGACCCGCGCGCTGATGCCGACCATGCTGCAGGGCCTGATGGGCTACCCGGCCATGATCGCCGGCCTGGTCACGGCGCCGTCCGGCCTGGGCACGATGGCCGCGATGATGGTGGTGGGACGCCTGACCGGCAAGGTCGATTTCCGCCTGCTGCTGGGTACCGGCTTCGCCATCACCGCGTTCTCGCTGTGGCAGATGACCGGTTACACGCTGGTGCTGTCGCAGGGCGACATCGTGTGGCCGGGCGTGGTCCAGGGCATCGGCCTGGGCCTGGTGTTCGTGCCGCTGTCGGCCGCCACCTTCGCCACGCTGACGCCCCAGATGCGCGCCGAAGGCACGGCCCTGTACAGCCTGGTGCGCAACATCGGCTCCTCGATCGGCATCGCGCTGGTGCAGGTGCTGCTGGTGCAGAACACGAATACCGCGCACGAGTCCCTGACCGCCCACATCAACAGCGCCAACGCGGCGCTGCAGGACCCGACCAGCATCTACAGCATGGCGACCCAGGCCGGCGCCGCCATGATCGACAACGAAGTCACGCGCCAGGCCTCGATGATCGCCTACGTCGACGACTACTGGCTGATGATGCTGCTGACGCTGGCCGTGATCCCGATGCTGCTGCTGATCCGTCCGCCCAAGCCGGGCAGCGGTCCGGCCCAGGTCGACCACGCAGCCATGGAATAACCCTAGAAAGCAAACCAAGTGCGACAACTCAAACTTCTTCCGATCGCCACGGCCGCCGCCACGCTGGCGCTGCTGGCCGGCTGCATCAGCGTGCCGCCCGACACCACGCGCGGCGCCGGTCCCGACGCCGCCAAGGTGCGCCTGGCAAGCGACATCGCCCTGCCTGCCGGCGCCTGGCCCGCCGAACAGTGGTGGCTCGACTACCGCGACCCGCAGCTGAACGAACTGATTGCCCGCGCCCTGCGCGACAACCCGACGCTGGCCGTGGCCCAGGCACGCCTGGCCGGCGCCCGCGCCGTGATCGGCAGCGAGCAGGCCAACGAAGGCGCCCAGGTCGGCCTGTCCACCGGCGCCAACCGCCAGCGCTACTCGTCCAACGGCTTCTTCCCGCCGCCGCTGGGCGGCGCCTGGTACAACGATTTTTCGGTGCAGGCACGCGCCAGCTACGACTTCGACTGGTGGGGCAAGCACCGCGCCCTGATCGCCGCCGCGCTGGGCGAAGCCAACGCACGCCTGGCCGAAGGCGCGCAGTCCGCGCAGACGCTGGCGGCCTCGGTGGCCCAGCGCTACTTCCGCCTGCAGATGCTGTGGGCGCGCCAGGACAACGTGAATGCCCTCATCGCCGTGCAGCGCGACCTGATCGCGGATCGCAAGGCACGCATGGCGCACGGCCTGCTCAGCCAGGACGCGCTGCAGGCCGCGGAACTCGACCTGGCCAACCTGCAGGAGCAGGCGGTGCGCTACGACACCGACGCCGCACGCGAACGCGAAGCGCTGCGCGCCCTGGTCGGCGGCGATGCCGACGCCCTCGCCGCGCTGGCGCACTTCCAGCCGACGCCGGCCGCCAACGCCATGCCGCACGAGCTGGGCCTGGAACTGCTGGCGCGCCGTCCGGACCTGCAGGCCGCACGCTGGCGCGTCGAGGCCCAGCTCGGCCGCGTGACCGCCAGCGAACTGGCCTTCCGTCCGGACATCAACCTGGTGGGTTCGATCGGCCTGGACGCGGTCTCGCTCGGCAAGCTGCTGCGCTACCCGAGCCGCACGCCGCTGGTCGGCGCCACCCTCGACCTGCCGCTGTTCGATAGTGGCCGGCTGAAGGCCCAGCTGGGCGTGGCGCGCGCGGACCGCGACACCCTGCTCGCCGAGTACAACGAAGCGGTGCTGAACGCCGTGCGCGACGTGGCGATGGAAGGCGCGACGCTGCAGGGCCTCGAACGCGAATCGGCCTCGCATGCCGCCGCGCTGGATGCCAGCGCGCGCCTGGCCACCAACGCCGAAGCGCGCCAGAAACGCGGCCTGGCCGACCGCGCCGCCGTGCTGCAGGCAAAACAGACCCTGCTGCGCCAGCGCGACACCGACCTGCAGCTGGTCGACGCCCGCCTGCAAACGCAAGTGGCGCTGGTGAAGGCGCTCGGCGGCGGCTACCGCGCACCAGCCATCCAGACCGCATCCGTCCAGAACAACACGAAAGCACAATAACACCATGAGCACAGCACCTACCCCGAACCCGGGCAAGCGCAGGCTGGTCCTGCTGGCGATCACCGCCGCCTTCGTCGCCGCCGGCATCGGCTACGGCGCCTATTACACGCTGGTCGCCTCCAAGCGCGTCGAGACCGACAACGCCTACGTCGGCGGCAACCTGGTCAACGTCTCGTCCCAGGTCAACGGCAGCGTGGTCGAGATCCGCGCCGACGAAACCCAAATGGTGAAAGCCGGCACCGAGATCGTCAAGCTGGACCCGGCCGATGCCGCCGTCAATCTGGCCCAGGCCGAAGCGCGGCTCGGCCAGGCCGTGCGCCAGCAGCGCGAGCGCTACACCAACGTCGAGCAATACCAGGCCGTGATCGAACAGCGCCGCGTGACGCTGAAGGCCGCGCAGGAAGACCTGGCGCGGCGGTTGCCGCTGGCGCTTGATAACGTGGTCTCGGGCGAAGACGTGGCGCATGCGCGCCGTGCCGTCGACGATGCCAGGGCCGCACTGGAAGTCGCGCAACGCCAGCTGGCGGGCGCGCGCGTGTCGGTGGCCGGCGTGGCCCCGGCCGAGCACCCGACCGTGCTGGCCGCCAAGGCCGAGTACCTGGGCGCCTGGCTGGCATCGCGCCGCAACGCCATCGTGGCGCCGGTGAGCGGCTACGTCGCCAAGCGCAGCGTGCAGGTCGGCAGCCGCATCGCCCCGGGCGCGCCGCTGCTGTCGATCGTGCCGCTGGATCAGCTGTGGGTCGACGCCAACTTCAAGGAATCGGAACTGCGCGACATCCGCGTCGGCCAGCCTGCCACCATCGAGGCCGACATCTACGGCAGCAAGGTGACTTACCACGGCAAGGTGGTGGGCCTGGGCGCAGGCACCGGCAGCGCCTTCTCGCTGCTGCCGGCCCAGAACGCCAGCGGCAACTGGATCAAGGTGGTGCAGCGGGTGCCGGTGCGGATCTCGCTGGATCCGAAGGAACTGGCCCAGCACCCGCTGCGGGTGGGCCTGTCGGCCACGGTGGATGTGGATATCAGCGCGCAGGGTGGCAGTGCGCTGGGGACCGTCGCGGCGCCGAGCGCGGCGTATGCGACGAATGTGCTGGATCAGCCGCTGCAGCAGGCGCAGCAGGCTACGGATGCGATCGTGGCGCGGAACATGGCGAATTGATGCCGCGGTTTTAATCTCACCACCGCACCAAAAACCGTCGCCCCCGCGCAGGCGGGGGCGACGTTTTGAGGGCGCGGGCCGACGTTTTGGCGATGCAGGCCAGCGTTTTTAAACTGCAGCTCAGCCAGCAGCCACCGGCGTCAACGCCCGCCCACTCCTGAACCACGCCCGCAAGTTATCCAGCATCAGCTGCGCCATCGCCGCCCGCGTCTCGCGCGTGGCACTGCCCAGGTGCGGCGTCAGCATCACGTTGTCGAGCGTGAAGAAGCGCGGGTCGATGTCCGGCTCGTTGTCGAACACGTCGAGCGCGGCGCCGGCGATGGTCCCCTGCTCCAGCGCATCCAGCAGCGCCGCCTGGTCCACCACCGACCCGCGCGCCACATTCACCAGGTAAGCCTGCGGCCCCAGTGCGGCCAGCACGCGCGCATCGACCAGGTGCGCCGTCTCCGCGCCGCCCGGCGCCACCACGATCAGCACGTCGACGTCGCGCGCCAGCGTGGCCAGGTCCGGCTCGTAGCGCCAGGCCAGGTGCTGGTCGCTGCGGCCATGATAGGCCAGCGCCACGCCGAAGGGTTCGAGGCGGCGCGCGATGTCCTTGCCGATGCGGCCCAGGCCGACGATGCCGACGTGCTTGCCGGCCAGGCTGGTGGAGAGCGGGAAGGCGGAATCCGCCCAGCGGCCTTCGCGCACGAAGCGGTCGGCCTGCGGCAGGCGGCGCAGCAGCGACAGCAGCGTGCCGACGCACAGTTCGGCCACGGCGGCATTCAGCACGTCGGGCGTGTTGGTCACCACGATGCCGCGCCGGGCCGCCAGTTCGAGCGGAATGAGGTCGTAGCCGACGCCGTTGGTGGCGATGATCTCGAGCCGAGGAAGGCGCTCGACCAGCGCGGCCGGCACTTCCAGGTTGCTGCGCGTGACGATGCCGCGGATGTCCTGGGCCAGCGCCGGATCGGTATCCAGCGCAGCCACGGACACGCAGCGGAATTCGGCATCGATCCTGGCCTGCACGTCGGCCGGGAAAGCACCGATCTGCAGCAGCATGTTGGGGGACGGCGCGGTCATCGGCCCGCAGCGGCCTGGCCGATTTCCAGTTCGAAGGTAGCCACGCCATCGACGCCGCCGCGCACGCGGTCGCCCGGGTTCAGCGCATCGACGCCGGACGGGGTGCCGGTATAGATCAGGTCACCCGGCGCCAGCGCGACGAAGCGCGACAGGTAGGCGATGACGTCGGCCACCGGCCAGATCATCTCGTTCAGGTTGCCTTCCTGCTTGCGCTGGCCGTTCACCTCGAGCCAGATGGCAGCGTTGTCCGGATGGCCGACGGCGCTCACCGGTTGCAAGGGGCTGCACGGGGCCGAGGCATCGAAGCCCTTGGCCATGTCCCATGGGCGGCCATCCTTCTTGGCGATGGCCTGCAAATCGCGCCGGGTCAGGTCGAGACCAACGCCATAGCCCCACACCAGGTCGAGCGCCTGTTCCGGCGCGATGTCGGTGCCGCCGGCTTTCAGGGCCACCACCAGTTCGACTTCGTGGTGCAGTTCCTGCGTCGACGGCGGATACGGCACGCTGCCGCTGGCCGGGACCACGGCATCGGCCGGCTTGGTGAAGAAGAACGGCGGTTCGCGGCTCGGATCGCTGCCCATTTCGCGCGCGTGGGCGGCGTAGTTGCGGCCGACGCAGAACACGCGGCGTACGGGGAAAGTCTGGTCGGAGCCGGCCACGGCGAGGGCCGGGGTGGCGGGCGGGGTAATGACGAAGGCGGTCATGCTGATCCTTGTAAAGACGGTGGTCCGGGGCGCCAAAAGCCAAGGCGCATCGGAAAGCGTATCACAATCGACATGATTGCGAAGGTTGCCACCTCGTTTACAAGGGCGCGCCGGACACGCCTGCGATCAGAACTCTTCCCAATCGCTCTCCACCACGTCGCGCGCGAGTGCGCGCGATCCGGCTGCCGGCTTCACGGCCGGCTTCACGGCTGGTTTAGCGGCTGGTTTGGCCACCGGCTTGCTCGCCGGCGCCGCAGTGGCAACTGCCGCCGGCTTGGCTGCCGCAGGCCTGGCCGCCGGCAGGCGCGGTGCCGCCGACGCCACGGCGGCTGCAGCCACCGATGCGCGCGCCGTGCCACCCGCATGCGCATCCAGCTTGAATACCGCCACCGCCTCCGTCAGGCGGCCGGCCTGCTCCTGCAGCGATTGCGAAGCCGCCGCCGCCTGCTCGACCAGCGCCGCGTTCTGCTGGGTCGCGCCGTCCATCTGGGTCACCGCTTCGTTCACCTGCTGGATGCCGGCGCTCTGTTCCTGGCTGGCCGAGCTGATCTCGTTGAGGATGTCGGCCACGTGGCGCACGCTGGTCACGATTTCTTCCATCGTGGCGCCGGCGTCCTTCACCAGGCGGCTGCCGGCTTCGACGCGTTCGCTCGAATCGCCGATCAGCGACTTGATTTCCTTGGCAGCCGCGGCCGAGCGCTGCGCCAGGCTGCGCACCTCGCCCGCCACCACCGCGAAGCCGCGGCCCTGTTCGCCGGCGCGCGCGGCTTCCACCGCAGCGTTCAGCGCCAGGATGTTGGTCTGGAAGGCGATGCCGTCGATGACCGAAATGATGTCGACGATCTTGCCGGAGGCGGCGTGGATCTGCTCCATGGTCTGCACCACTTCCTGGATCACCTGGCCGCCGCGCGCGGCAACGCCGCTCGCGGTATCGGCCAGCGTGTTGGCCTGGCGCGCGTTGTCGGCGTTCTGGCGGACGGTGGAAGTCAGCTCTTCCATCGACGACGCGGTTTCCTCCAGCGAGCCGGCCTGCTGCTCGGTGCGCGAGGACAGGTCGAGGTTGCCGGCGGCGACTTCCGACGAGGCGGTGGCGATGGCGTCGGTGCTGCTGCGCACCGTGCTCACGGTCGCGACCAGCTGCTCGTTCATGCTCTTGAACGCCTTCAGCAAGTGCGCCACTTCGCAATCGCCCTTGGCATCGACCTTGCTGGTCAGGTCGCCGGCGGCGACGGCGTTGGCGACGTCCAGCGCCTGGCGCACCGGGCGCGTGATCGACACCGTGATCCAGCGTGCCAGTGCGGCGGCGCCGATCAGGCACACCAGGCCAAGCACGATCATCAGGTTGCGGGTGCGTTCGTAGCTCGCTTCGGCTTCCTGCGCCTTCGCCATGGCCAGGTCCTTCTGGACCTGGATCTGTTCCGCAATCGCTACCTTCAGGTCGCGCAGCGCCGGACGCAGTTCCTTGATCAGGAAGGCATTCGCGGCCTGCGCATCGCCGCCCGTGGTCAGGCGCATCAGCTCATCCGCGCCTTTCGCGTAGCGGCCGTAGGTTTCGCGCTGCTTGTCCAGCAGGGCGCGTGCGTGCGCGTCCTGGAACATGCCGTCCATCTGCTGAAAGATGGTTTCGACTTCCTTGCGCGACGACGCGATTTCCTCGACCTGCCTGGTGCGGTCGGCCGCGTCGCTGTTCAGCATCATGTTGCGCAGCGAGATGGCGACGTCGTTCACCTCGGCGAGCATGCGCGTCGGCGCGTCGATGCGCGGCATGCGCTGGTTGACGATTTCGTGGGTACTGTCGTTGACCCGGCCCAGCATGATCGTGCCCTGCCCGACCATGAAGACCAGGGCCGTGCAGACGGCACCGAAGCCGATGGCAAGCCGTGTGCCGATTTTTAGATTTCCGATGTTCATTCTTTTCTCCGCTTGAATCCGATTCGAAACGGGTCGCGCCGAAGCCGTATTTACCCGAACGCTACATTTAACGGTCGAGTATGGGATGGACTCAATGGCTAAGAATTAACATAGGGCAATTATTTTCAAATATTACGATTGCAATGCAACAACGGCAGCCGAAAAGCTGAAAGGACGACAACGAACTTGCGCCTTCAATAAATCTCGGCGGCAGCCGCCCGTACCGCGCGCAGCAGCAGCTCGGCCCCCGGCGCCAGCAGATGGTCGCGCTGGCGGATGATACCGAAGGCGTCCATCTTGCACGGCAGTTCGATCGGCAGGATGCGCATCACGTTCAGCGACTCGTAGTACTGCGCCACTTCGAGCGGCATCACGTGCAGCGAATCGGTCTGCTGCAGCAGTGCCGTCACCACCAGCATGGCGGTGGTGTCGACCACGTTGGCCGGCGGTTCCAGGCCGACGCGGCGGAACATCATGTCGAAGCGGTAGCGCAGGATGCTGCCGTGCGGCGGCACGATCCAGGGCAGCGGCGCGATGTCCTTCAATTGCAGCTGGGCGTTGCCGAGCAGCGGATGGCCGGGGCGCACCACGGCGCACGCCGGCTCCTCGGTCAGCTCCTCGTAGATCAGGCCCGTGGTATCGATGGTGTCGAAGATGCGGCCGATCATGAAGTCGAGCGTGCCGTGCTGGAGCTTGTCGAGCAGGACGTTGCTGGTCTCGAGCTGCACGCCGATGCGCAGCAGCGGCGCGTCCTCCTTCACGCGCGCGATCGCGCGCGGCAGCAGCGCCATCGCCGGTGCCATGATCACGCCCACCTCGACCTGCCCCGACAGCCCGGCCTTGAGCGTGACGATGTCGTCGTGCGCCAGCGCCAGGCTCGTCAGGGCCATGCGCGCATGGCGGATCATGGTCTCGCCGTAGATGGTCGGCTCCATCCCGCGCGGCAGGCGTTCGAACAGCTTCACCTCGAGCATCTCCTCGAGGTCCTTGATCTGCTTGGATGCCGCCGGCTGGGTCATGTGCAGCTCGTCGGCCGCACGGTGGATGTTGCGGTAGTCGTCGAGGGCGATCAGCAGCAGGAGCTGGCGTGTCTTGAGGCGCGCCTTGAGGAACCAGTTGGGATTGGAGGCGTCCATCAGGTCCGCCCGCCCAGCATCCTCTGCACCACGCAGAACACGAACAGCAGGCCGCCGATCACGATCCGCGTCCACCACGAGCTGAGGGTGCCGTCGAAGGCGATCAGGGTCTGGATCGCGCCCAGCACCAGCACCCCGGACAGCGCACCGGCGATGTAGCCGTAGCCGCCGGTCAGCAGCGTCCCGCCGATCACCACCGCGGCGATCGCATCGAGCTCCAGCCCCTGACCGTGCAGCCCGTACCCGGACAGCATGTAGAACGAAAACAGGACGCCACCCAGCGCCGCGCACAGGCCGCTCAGCGCATACACGCCGACGCGGGTCGCGCCGACGTTCAAACCCATCATCGCCGCCGACTGCTCGTTACCGCCGACCGCGTACACGGCGCGCCCGAAGGCGGTGTAGTGCGCCAGCCAGATCGCCAGCAGCAGCACGATCAGGGCGATCACCGCGCCCGGCGACAGGAAGCCGCCAAGGAAGGGAATCTGGGTCTGCGACACCGCCACGAAGAAGGGCTGGTCGATGGTGATCGACTCGATGCTGATCAGGTAGCACAGGCCGCGCGCCAAAAACATGCCGGCCAGCGTGACGATGAAGGGCTGCAGCTTGAACAAATGAATGATCAAACCCATCGCGCCGCCGAACAGCGCGCCCAGCGCCAGCACCGTCAGGATGACCAGCGCCGGGTGCCAGTGCGCGGTCTGCAGCAGCCAGGCCGTGATCATGGTCGACAGTGCCAGCACCGAACCCACCGACAAATCGATCCCGCCGGACAGGATCACGAAGCCCATGCCGATCGCCACGACGAGCAAAAACGCATTGTCGATCAGCAGGTTGAAGCCGACCTGCAGCGACAAAAAGCCGGGATAGGCCGCGCCGCCGATGGCGAGCATTGCCACCAGCAGGATCACCGTGACCAGGGACGTGAACCAGGGCGCGCCGGACAGGCCGCGTGCCCCGCTTGTACCGCTTGCGAGTGCGCTCATGCGGTCTTCCTTTTCAAGAGTTGGCGGAATTCGCCCGACTGCGAGATGCACACGATGAAGACGACGATGGCCTTGACCACCATGTTCACCTCGGGCGGCACGCCCAGCGAATAGATCGTGTAGGTGAGGGTCTGGATGATCAGGGCGCCGATCATGCTGCCGGCCAGGCTGAATTTCCCGCCCGCCAGCGAGGTGCCGCCCAGCGTGACGGCCAGGATCGCATCCAGCTCGAGCAGCAGGCCGGCGTTGTTGGCGTCCGCGCTCTTGATGTTCGAGGTGATCAACAACCCCGCCAGGCCGGCGCAGGCGCTGCAGAACACGTAGACGAAGATGATCAGCGTCGCCGTGCGCAGCCCCGCCAGGCGCGCAGCCACCGGATTGATGCCGACCGTCTGGATGAACAGGCCGAGCGCGGTCTTCTTCACCAGCAGCAGCGTCAGCACGAACAGTGCCGCCACCACGTACAGCGAGAACGGCAATCCTGCCAGGTAGCCGCTGCCGAGGAAGAAATACGGCTGATAATAGACGGTGACGATCTGGCCGTCGGTGATCAGCTGCGCCAGTCCGCGCCCGGCCACCATCAGGATCAGCGTCGCCACGATCGGCTGCAGCCGGATGCCGGCCACCAGCACCCCGTTCCACAGCCCGCACACCAGCGCGACGCCGACGGCGGCCGCCAGCGCCGTGCCCATCGGCATATTCGCCACGTACTCGGGCACGCCGTTGTTGATCACCATGGTGCCGCCGATCAGGGTGGCGGCGACGGTGCCGGACAAGGCCACCACGGCGCCGACCGAGATGTCGATGCCGCGCGTGGCGATCACCAACGTCATGCCGAGCGCCGCCAGCATCAGTGGCGCCGCGCGGTTCAGGATGTCGACCAGGGCGCCGTACAGGTGGCCGTCCTTGATCTCGAGGCGGAAAAAGCCGGGCACCAGGAAGGCGTCCAGCACCAGCAGCACCAGCAGCGCAGCGGCCGGGCGCAGCAGCGGATGCTGGAGCAGGACCGTACGCAGCGATTGCGCCGGCGTTTCCGAGGATTTGGTCACGGCGGGATCGACGCGCGCGTTCATGCGCCCTCTCCCGCAATCACCTGGAGCACCGAGGTGTCGTCCAGCTCACCGCGCCGGTACTCGCCGCACGCCTTGCGGTCGCGCATGACGACCATGCGGTCGGACACGCGCAGCACTTCCGGCAGCTCGGACGAGATGAAAAGGATGGACATGCCCTTGCGGCACAACGCGCTCACGTAATCCATGATTTCCTGCTTGGCGCGCACGTCGATGCCGCGCGTCGGTTCGTCGAGGATCATCAGCCCCGGTTCGGTGGCCAGCCAGCGCGCCAGCAGCACCTTTTGCTGGTTGCCGCCGGAGAGCGACCCGATCGGGGTCTCGATGCTGGCGGTCTTGATGCCCAGCCATTTGACGTAGTCGGTGGCCAGCTGCTGCTGGCGCTTCATCGGAATCGCGCGCCAGATGCCCTGGCGCGCCTGCAAGGCGAGGATGACGTTCTCGCGCACCGACAGCGGCAGGATCGCGCCTTCGTGCTTGCGGTCTTCCGAACAGTAGCCGATGCCCTGCGCGATGGCGTCGCGCGGATTGGCCAGTTTGACGCGCCGGCCTTTGACGTCGATGCTGCCGCCGTCCGCCTTGTCGGCGCCGAACAGCAGGCGCGCGGTTTCGGTACGGCCGGAACCCAGCAGGCCGGCCAGGCCGAGCAGCTCGCCGCGGTGCAGTTCCAGGTCGACCGGCTGCAGCACGCCTTTGCGGGCGATACCCTGGGCGGACAGGAACACCTCGCCGCGTTCATTTTGCTGCGTGTTCGTCTGCGCCGCTTCTTCAGCGTCAGCCGCCGCGCCGATCATCTTGTTGACCAGGGCCAGGCGCGACAAGTCGGCGCACAGGTACTCGCCTTCGCGCTCGCCGTTGCGCATCACCGTGATGCGGTCCGAGATCGCGTAAGTCTGCTCCAGGAAGTGCGTGACGAACAGGATCGCCATCCCTTCCGCGCGCAGGCGGCGCAGCACGCCGAACAGGGTCTGCACCTCGGCTTCGTCGAGGCTGGAGGTCGGTTCGTCGAGGATCAGCACCTTGGCGTCGGTGTGCAGCGCCCGCGCGATCGCCACCATCTGCTGGATCGCCAGCGGATAGCTGGCCAGCGGCCTGGCGACGTCGACCTCGATCTGCAGGCGCTTGAGCAGTTCGGCGGCCTGGCGGCGCATCGAACGCCAGTCGACCAGACCGAAGCGGCGCGGATAGCGGCCGATGAAGATGTTTTCCGCGACCGACAGGTTCGGGCACAGGTTCACTTCCTGGTAGACCGTGCTGATGCCGAGCGCCTGCGCCTCCTGGGTCGAGCGCGGACGGATCCCACGGCCATCCAGATGGATGCTGCCGCCGTCGGGCTGGTAGACGCCGGTGAGCACCTTGATCAGCGTGGACTTGCCGGCGCCGTTCTGGCCCATCAGCGTGTGGACTTCGCCGGGGAACAGGCGCAGGCCGGCGTCGCACAGCGCGCGCACGCCGGGGAACTGCTTGTGGATGCCGGTGACCTCGAGCACCGGCACCTTGTTATCGGCCTCCATCATGGCGACCTTAATATTTGCGGTTCGGGAATTCCTTGGCCGCGACTTCGGCCGGGAACACGCCTTCCGTCACCACGATGCGCTGCTGTACCGGCTTGCCGGCGGCAACCGCCCGCGCGGTCTGCATCAGGGTCGGCCCGAGCAGCGGATTGCATTCGATGGTGGCGTTCAGCTTACCCTGCATCATGGCCTCGAAGGCGCCGCGCACGCCGTCGATCGAGACGATGACGATGTCCTTGCCCGGCTTCAGGCCGGCTTCCTCGATCGCCTGGATCGCACCGATCGCCATGTCGTCGTTGTGCGCGTACAGCACGTTGATGTTCTTGCCCTCGGATTTCAGGAAGGCTTCCATCACCTCCTTGCCCTTGGCACGCGTGAAGTCGGCGGTCTGCGAGCGGATGATCTTCATCTTCGGATTACCGGCGATGACTTCGGCAAAACCCTTCTTGCGGTCGTTCGCCGGCGCTGCACCGGTGGTGCCCTGCAGCTCGACGATGTTCAGCTGCTTGGTCGGATTCTTCTTGGCGTAGTCCTGCAGCCAGCGCGCGGCGCGGCGGCCCTCTTCCACGAAATCGGAACCGATGAAGCTGACGTACAGCGACGGATCGCTGACCTTGACCGCGCGGTCGGTCAGGATTACCGGGATCTTGGCGTTCTTGGCTTCGCGCAGTACGGTCTCCCAGCCGGTTTCCACCACCGGCGAGAACGCGATCACGTCGACGCGCTGGGCGATGAAGGAGCGGATCGCCTTGACCTGGTTCTGTTGCTGCTGCTGGGCGTCGGCGAATTTGAGGTTGACGCCGGACTGCTTGGCCGCGGCCTTGATGGAAGCGGTGTTGGCGGTGCGCCATTCGCTTTCGGCGCCGACCTGGGAGAAACCGATGGTGAGGGGTTTGGCGGCAAAGGCCGGGAGGGCGGCGCATGCGGCTAGCATGGCGGCGCCCAGCAGGGTTCTGCGGGTGAGGGTCATCACGTGTCTCCGGTATTGTTTTACCTCAATACTAGACCAGAGTGGGATACTCATCCAATCAATTTTTTGACGGATGTCATATTATTTTTGGTATCAATCCAGCTGTACCGCCATCGATCCCGTAGTGCCGATGACGATGACAGTTAGCGCACAATGCTTCGGCATTATCTACAGTATCCTCCCCACCGGCTGAGAGCATGATTTTGTGATGAACTTCCAAATAAGGTGTTCCGTCGCTTTTTCGTATAAACGGCGCAGGCTGTTGGCAACATTCACATATTCCTTTAGCTCGCACCAAAACCTCGGCTACCACATCAGCGTTTCGCTCATAAACGTACACCAACTTCGTGACCCGGCGAGGCAATTTCGTGGCCTGTTCGAGGCGTCGCCGTCTCGTCTCAGATTGATCACCAAGCGATCTCTCGACCTTTTCCACGAACTGATCTTCAATGACCGAAAGGTATATCGGTTCCTGCCTCAAGAGATTCGCAAGTCTAGCCTCCTGCTCTACAAGTATAGTGCGATTACTGCGCTGACTGATCTTTTTCCGCTCGCTCCAGCCAATATGAAGCCTCAAGGCATGTACTGCATTTGATAACTCTTCCGTACTTCCTTCGCTTCCAAACGAATTCAGGAAAAAGAGCATATCAACACGGCTCAGGTGGCGCTGAAAGTTCTCTCCGGAACATAGTTTTTGGTAAACGTCGATTACTATTTTTGCTGAGCCTTCCGGCAAGCCTGCCTCCAGGGCAAGCTTGCGAGCGCCAGCCGCAGCAGTTAAGCGCTTACCCCATACATCCCGCGCAATGTCGAGCGCGATCTCTTGCTGTTGTCGATTCAAAGATAGTCCTTTTTTGCTCTAGGGCTGTAAATGCAATTTGCATAAACGCTTCCGCGGTCGTTGGGAACTGATGAGCTTATCATTTTACCCATGCAATCAAAAGCCCAACGACCATGACAGGAACTATTCAGATGTTGTTTGTCGCAAAAGTCTCAAGTCATACAATTTATCTGTAACTGCCCCCTGTATTGCAACAATCTTTACCTCGAGCTTGCTATTAAGCGCTTCCGCGGGCAATTCATAATCAGAGGTGTCGAATTCCTCTCTCTGCTTTATTGCCTGTTTGAGCTCGGCGAGTCTTTGTCCGTTCACAAAAATATCGAAGGACAACCGGCCATCTGTCCGCATGATTGTCAGTCGCAGTGTCCTAGCCTCGCGCTCTGGATCATTCAACCGGTAGCTGAACCATTTACTCGTCCGCCGCCAATGCTTCCCTTTGGTCACCCCCGCCTCAGTTTCCTCCCCCTTGAAGAAGTGATCCGACTCCGGCTGCTGCTCGCCCGCCGCCACCTGGTCAATGGTGCGCGCATCCAGCGCCAGCCGCTCCGCCTCCTTCGCTGCATTGTCGGCACGGAGGTGCGCGTACTCGCCCGGCGTCGACTGCGGCCAGTACATCGTGTAGCGCGCGTCGTGCAGGCGGAAGAAGGGAATGAACTCGGTCGATGCACCCACGCCGCCGCCCTGCACCACGCCGGCCGGCGCGCGGAAGGTCAGCGGCTTGCCCGGCACCGGCTGGAAGCGTTTGATGAAGTCGCGGCTGTCCGAGACGAAGGTCGGCGCCGACTCCAGCGGGCAGACCTGGCCCTTGGCGATGTGGCCCATGCGCGAATCGTCGGCCAGGAAGTTCAGGTGTTCGGCCGGGAACGGGTTGGTCTTGGCTGCCAGCACGATGGGACCGTGCAGCACCGCGTAGTAATGCGACTTGTCCGGCATCTGCTCCAGGCGCGTGGTCATCGGCAGGCTGACGTCGACGCGGTCGCCCTTCTTCCACGCGCGCTCGATGGCGAGGTAGTTGCCGGGCTGCGCATCGATTTTCACCGGACGGCCGTTGATGCGCACGCCCAGCTTGCCGGCGGCGACCCAGGCCGGGTAGCGGATCTTCATCGTGAAGCGCGCATCGCCGTCGACGGAAATGCGCGTACCTGCCTGGTCCGGGAAGCTGTTCGCCTGGGTCAGCTTGACGCCCTTCTCGCGCCAGTGCAGCGTGGAGGGGATGAACAGGTTGACGAACAGGGCATCCTTGTCGTGGGCGTAGATGAATTCACCGTACTTGGCGTGGCTCTCGATGCCGGAACCGACGCAGCACCACATCGCCTGGTCCACCTGCGAGTAGACGCGGTAATGATTCGGCCGCATCGGCGTGAAGTAGACGAAGCCGCCGGTCTCCGGGCGCTGCGAAGCCAGGATGTGGTTGTACAGCGCGCGCTCGTAATAGTCCGCGTACTTGCCCTTTTCGTCCGAGACAAACAGCGCCTCGGTCAGCTTGAGCATGTTGTAGGTGTTGCAGGTCTCGGGCCCCTCCACCTCCTCGATCATCGGGCTGAAGTCGGCGGCGTCGTGGAAGTGCTCCTTGACGCTGTTGCCGCCGATGGCGACCGTGCGGTGCTCGACCACGGTCTGCCAGAAGAAGGAAGCGGCGCGCGACATCTCCTTGCGCCCCGACAGTTCACCAATGCGCTGGAAACCGATCACCTTCGGGATCTGGGTGTTGGCGTGCAGGCCGGTGAGTTTATCCTCGCCCTTTTCCAGAGGCTGCAGCACCGCCTGGTGCGAGAACTTCAGCGCCAGGTCCAGGTACTTGCGCTCGCTGGTCATCTGGTAGACGTCGGCCAGCACTTCGTTCATGCCGCCGTGCTCGCTCTTCAGCATGGTCTGCATCTGCTGCTCGCTCAGGTGGCTGGTCAGTCTCAGCGCCCAGTCGGACAACGCGATCAGCATGACGCGCGCATCCTCGTTGCCGGCATAGCGGTACGCGTCGCGCAGGCCGGCATAGACCTTGTGCAGGTTGTACCAGGGGACCCACTTGCCGTTGACCGAGAAGCTGTCCGCGCGCAGCTTGCCGTCGGCGATGTCGCGCCAGGCGGCGCGGCCGCCCGGGATGCCGCCGAGGTAGCCGTCGCCGTTTGCCTGCTGCGCGCGTTTCAGCTCGGCGATGAAGTAGTTGAGGCGCTTCAGGACTTCCTCATCGCCGGTCGACGCAACCATCAACGCCAGCGCCGAAAGGTAGTGGCCGCCCATATGGCCGTCCAGGCCCGAGGATTCCCAGTTGCCGTAGCTGGGCTGCTTCGGCTGCAGGCCGGCTTCGCGCAGGAAGGGAGCGAGCAAGCGGTCCGGCTCCATCGCCATCAGGTAGTGCAGGTCGGTGGCCTGGGCGTCGAGGAAGGGGCTGGGACCGAGGCGCACGTCGCGCAGCGGGAACAGGTCGGCAGCGTTAGCCGATGCGGTGCCGAGGACGAGCAGCAGCGTGGCGAGGGTGCGGCGATGCGGCATGAGCGTCATGTCAGCCTCAAGGATGGGTAGTATGCGGTGGACTTCAAGGGTGCGGCACTGGGCCGCACCCACCAAACTGGTATCAGCCTTCCACGGCCAGCACCATCACCGCTTTTGCCGGCACCTTCACGGTCAGCTTGCCGCCCGTGGCCGCGGCGCTGAACGGCGCCGGCTTGATCGCCTGCGGGTTCTGGAAGGTGTTGTGGGCGTCCATCGCATCGGCAGTCAGGACCTGGCCGCGCACGGTCCCCGCGGTCTGGCCGGCCACGTCCAGGGTCACGTCGGTGGCGTCGCGCGGGTTGGTGTTGACCAGGGCGACATAGACCTTGCCGTCCTTGCCGCGCGCAGCCGAGGCGCTGATGCCGGGCACGCCGTGGCCGTTGGCGCTGTAGGTCGTGTTGTTGGCGAGCGTGACCGGCAGCGAAGTCGCATCCTGGAACGGGGTGTACATCTGGTAGGCGTAGTAGGTCGGCGTCAGCAGCATCTTGTCCTTGTCGGTGATGATCATGGCTTGCAGCACGTTGACCATCTGGGCGATGTTGGTCATGCGCACGCGCTCGGCGTGGGCATGGAAGATGTTGAAGTTGAGGGCGGCGACCACGGCGTCGCGCAGGGTATTGCGCTGGAACAGGAAGCCGGGGTTGGTGCCCTGCTCGACATCATACCAGGTGCCCCATTCGTCGACGTAGAAGCCGATCTTCTTCTTAGGATCGTTCTTGTCGAGGACGGCGACGTTCTTGCGGATGAAGTCGTCCATGCGCAGCGTACGCTCCACGGTCGAGAACCACTCGCTTTCCGGGAAGCCGACCGCGGCGCCCTTCTTGTCCCATTTCCCGGTCGGCAGCGTGTAGTAGTGGAAGCTGATGCCGTCGGTGACGCGGGCGGCGTCGCGGCTCAGCACGTCGGTCCAGGCGGTGTCGTTGTCGTTGCCGCCGCTGGCGATCAGCTTGGGCATGCGCTCCTTCGGCGCCTTCAGGAAGGTGGTGTAATGGTTGTACAGGCTGGCGTAGTACTCGGGCTTCATGTTGCCGCCGCAGCCCCAGGCTTCATTACCGACTGCAAAGTAGGCAACCTTGAAGGGCTGCGGGTGGCCATTCTTCGCGCGCAGCTGGGCCAGGGTCGACTGGCCCGTCGACGTCATGTATTCGACCCATTCGGCCATCTCCTGCGGCGTGCCGGTGCCGAGGTTGCCGTTGACGTAGGCGTCCGCGCCCAGCATCTCGGCCAGGTCGAAGAATTCGTGGGTGCCGACCGCATTGGTTTCCGGGACGCCGCCCCAGTTGGTGTTGACGCTCACCGGGCGCTTGTTGCGCGGGCCGATGCCGTCCTTCCAGTGGTATTCGTCGGCGAAGCAGCCTCCCGGCCAGCGCACCAGCGGCACGTGCAGCGCCTTCAGCGCGCCCACCACGTCGTTGCGCCAGCCGCGCGTGTTCGGGATTTTCGAGTCGGTACCGACCCACAGGCCTTCATAGATGCCGGTGCCGAGGTGTTCGGCAAACTGGCCGTACACGTTCTTGTTGATCACCGCACCGGGCTTGCCCGTGTCGACGCTGACGCTGACCTGGGCGAAGGCCGGGCTTGAGGAAAAAGCGGCCATGACGCCGAGCGCGACAAGGGTGGATTTGAAAGCCTGCATGTAGTCTCCTTTGTTTTATATGATTTATTCAGTACTTATTTGAATACGGCCACGAAGCCGCCGTGCCGCTTGATCGTGATGCGCTGGCGGCCGCCGCGGATGGCGGCCTGCGCGAACGCGCGCTCGCCGTCGCCGTCCGCGATCATCTGCCCCGCCCTGCCTTGCAGGAAGCCGAGGTCCAGGTCGAGCGTGATATCGGCCGCGCCGGCGTTGAAGCCGGCCACGTACCAGGCGTTGCCGCTCCTGCGGGCGATGACGGCGTGGCGGCCCGGGTAGCCGTCGACGAATTTCACGTCGTCCCAGCTGCGCGGCAGCTCGCGCAGGAAGTCCTTCACGTAACCGGGCGCCGTCGCCATGCCTTCGG
>Ga0308160_10002349_pt1 | contig 23216 bp, 23 predicted proteins | sample PhyFR1_FD_201036 | JGI IMG/M metagenome (GOLD analysis project Ga0308160, IMG submission 201036) | Phyllosphere microbial communities from UC Gill Tract Community Farm, Albany, California, United States - DLSLF.R1 | ecosystem: Host-associated > Plants > Phyllosphere > Unclassified | place: USA...
TGTCTCATTGATCGAGCAGTGCTCAGTTGCTGACTCTGTTCGACTGCAGCACAGCTCGAATCTGCGAGCCCTGACGTCAGCGTCATTGTTGCGCACGCATCAGCAGCAGGCTGCGAGCGCTCCAGCTGCTCTAGGTTCTGTCTTTCTTCCTCACCTTTATCGAGGCGGGCGATCACGTTCGCAAAGCCGTTGTTGACGTTCTCGGTGGCTAGGGTCGCGTATGTGCCCATGGCATCAAGTTGACTTTTCAAGTACGCAAGCTCTTTGCTCGATTCGATGGTGCGTTCAATGTTTTCGTATGTCTTCTGATAAAACTTGGCTATATCAGTGACTGGTAATATGTAAGAAAAAGCTTGAGACGACATAAATGCAGTGCTTATTGAGAGTGCAAGTAGAGTCAGCGTTATTGTTTTCATGTGTCGTCTCTAATGCTGGTTTGATGATCATAATTATTTGTGCTTGTAAATATCAATGATTATTTTGAATAATGGAAACGTCGAAAGCAATATGGGAGCCAGGGCTAACTATCCTCCGGATAGTTTCTCAATTCGTTCGCTCTGCTCACTCTTTCGACCTGTCCCCCCCGGCGCTATGCTTGTGGGCAATCAAAAACAACAAGAGCCCAAAAGCCATGAGCAAAAAAAGAGGCCCGGCACCAAAACCAGCCGGACAGCAAAGAACCAGGCGCATTAGCGTTTATTTTTCTGAAGCAGAATATGAGGCTCTGGCTCAGCGAGCTAGAAATAAACATGACCTGTGTAATTACATTCGTGCTCAGGTATTTGCCGGCAAAACACCCGTCAGCGTTTCGATTCCTGAAGTGAACATCAAGGCATATGGTGAGCTGGGACGAGTCGGCTCAAATCTTAACCAGATCGCCAGGCACTTGAATTCAGATACGCTAGTTGAGCTGCAGCAGATCCTGAACGAGCTTTCAGCGTTTCGCCTGGCCCTGATCGAAATGCCGTCATGAAAGGCATGCAGAAGATCTCACGCGGTGGCAGCTTTGCAGGCGTTATGTCGTATGCATTTGACGGAGACCAGGACAATCCCAGAGAGCTGGAAGGAGAGGTGCTAGGCGGCAATATGTCTGGTCGTGACCCCAAATCCTTGACACGCGAGTTTGGCGCATCAAGGGCCGTCAGGCCAGATGTCGCGAAGCCAGTCTGGCATAACTCACTGAGACTGCCTAAAGACGACAAACTGACTAAAGAGCAATGGTCGGAGATCGGCGATGCCTACATGCGAAAAATGGGATTTAGTAACAATCATCAGCGCGTTTATGTATTGCATGACGATGAGGCAGGTCAGCATATACATATAGTAGCTTCACGTATCGCCCTGGATGGAAATTTGTTTCTTGGAAAGAACGAAAATTTGGTCAGCACAAAAATGATTGCTGAGCTTGAAAAAGAATTCAAGCTGACAATTACAAAAGGCGCGAATTATGACGGTCATGGAAAAATCGTCATGCCAGATCGTAGTCGTCCAAAATCTGGAGAAGTTGGAAAGTTTGAGCGGACAGGTGAATCTCCTGGCCGGTATGTATTGACCGATCTGATAGATCAAGCAATCACCGATAAGCCGTCAGCCTCAGTATTCGCCGAGCGCCTAATTCTGTCCGGCATTGAAGTTCGGGCCAATTTTAGTAAAGACAAGTTGAACGGTTTTTCATTTGTTATTGATGGAGTTAAGTTTAAAGGCTCACAACTTGGGAAGCAGTACACAGGTAAAGCACTTTTCGAGAGAGGTTTGTCTTATGAGCAAGATAGAGACTATGCGCAACTCAAGCAGCACGGCAGCGCAGCAAAAGAATATGCAGAGCGTGATCGATCTGCAGCAAACCCTACAGCACCTGAATCCGGTCGAGATCGAGCAAGCAGTGTCCCAACTGCAGCAGACCGCAGCGGTCTACGGAGACATGCTCGCGAAGGGGCTTATCGATCCGATCCAAGCAATCCTGACGGTGACTACGCAAGCGCAGGACGTACTGAATCAGCTGACCAACACGATAACCTCGGCTCAGAACTACCTGGGCAAAGCAGCGCCGATTCTGGGAGGCGCCACGGAAGCGCTGAAGCGCATCCAAGAGCCAAAACAAATAGAGAAGACAACCCTGGAGCGCCTTCTGCCATTGATGTCAGTGGCTTCATTCCTGATCAGCACGTTGACGCTGATGGTGGTATTGATGCGGGTGTAGACGTCTCCGGCGTTGGCCCGATGCACACGGGTGATGAAGCAACTGACAATTTGCTCAAGCTTGCATACAAAGCAGCAATGAAAGAGTCACAAGAGATGATGGCCAGGCAGAAAAAAGGCCAAGCTGAATACGATGTTGTGCTCAAAAAACGCCTGGCGGGTGCTCAGGCCACGGTGAACGTACTGCTCGGAATATCAAACAAGTCCTCCAGGCCGAATCTCCAAAACTACAGTTACGAAATGGCTCAAAAAAGGCCTTACAGCTCGCGTCTCACAGCGCTGGCAGCAAAGGCTGGTGACGCCGAATGGCGTGGTCGTGAGATGTCTAGATTCGCCATTGCTATCGGAGCGAGCAGCGTTGACCTAGCGTTCAGTGACCCAGGCAAAAAACGTGGGCCGATCAAGAAAACACTGTCTGCAGATCAGCTTGCAAGCCCGCAAAACGTCCGTGGGCTAGCGGCTCACTTTGCACGCAGCGGCGAGGTCGCCGTTATTCCCCAAGCAGCAGATGCCAAAGGCGTGATTTTGCTTACGGGTCTGAATGATGAATCCCTGCAAAAGCTAGAATCTGCAGGCTTTTCACCCGCAGCAGTTGTCGACGTGGCTGGTGAAAAACAAGCCTGGCTTCGAGCAGACGAAACACTCACTACCGAAGAGCGCCAGAAGCTCTCAGAGCGTCTCTCTGAGCTGACCGGTGTAGCACAGTCCCTCAGCGGCTATGGACGCTTGCCAGGCTTCTCTAAGGGCCTACAGACCGTCACACTGGTGTCTGCATCTGGTCAATCAGCCCCTACGCTGAAAGAGCATCTGAACGAGATTCGCGCTGATCTTCTCGACAAAAAAATCAGTCTGCGTCTCGACCAAGCCGTGCTGTTCAGGGCGGCGCTGGCCAGCGGCGATTTCAATCACGTTGGCAGCGCAAAATACCTGAAAACTGGCTGGTTCCAAGAAACCCGCGACCGCGTTCAAGCAGACGTCATGAATCGCACCGTTCAGATCAGCAACGAGCGCATTGAAGCTAAGGTGCTGGAAGCCATGGCACGCCATAAAGTCTCGATTTCCGAGGCCTACAGCGCTGTTTTCAGTGAATCCAGCATCTGTGCTGGCAGCGAGCTAGATGCTGCAAAGTTAGTCGCTCACGCATATACGCGTATCGAGCTTGAAAGCGAAGGAAAACAGCCTGCCGGCGTCGACATCGATGCTGAAGCCCGGCAGCGATTCCCGGAGCTGATAAAGCGTGCTGAAAGCGGCGTAGATTCAGAGCAAAACGCCAGGCGTGAGCAGATGCAGAAAGACGCCGAGGAAGAGCAACGCGAGCTTGAACGCCAGGAAGAAGAGCGCCGAAGACAGAGAGCTATTGAAGCTGCTATGCGGGTTTCGAGAGAACAGGCAGGCTTGACGAAGTGATGATCGAAGATTTTTTTGGTGTCAAAAATGCCCGAAAAATCTGGGAAAACGTGCACTTTGCGATGGCAGTCAGTTATCTGTCATCTAGCGTGTCGTAGTAGAATTTTGCTATAACTTCACGATTGCTAAGCAAAACAGCACAAAAAATAGCTGGAGCTGGCAACCAAAAACTAAAAAGCCCCGCAAAAATGCGAGGCTAAAAAAAATGGCTGGGGCCATGTCTGCTCTCAATCTTGGCGGAGCGAACGCAGACATGACCCCCAAAACCGAGTCCAGTATATGCAGAATATCTGCGAATTATCAAGACAGCTCCGCCACTGCTCAGCTCTGCTGGTGCGGTGGTGGCAATGTCAGCACTAATCCTACCTGGCGACGGCCAGTTCGAAATCTTCAGCGCGAACGATGAAGCTCAGCTGTATCACCCTGGTGATCGCCACGGGTTCTTCTCGCTACTGTTTGGTTCTCACAAGAAGACTCAGCGCAGCTATCCGTTGAACGAGATGGCTCAAGTGCTGAAGCTTGTCGATTACACGCGTGACACTTGGATCTCGCAAGCTGAGTTCACAGTGCCGAATCGGCGAGTCGTGAATCTAGCGCGAGTGGGCCTGCTGTTTGTTGACCTAGACACATACAAGTCAGAAATCATGAAAGGTCGAACTGTCGACGAACAGATCGCGACAGTCCATTTCTGGTGTGCTGATAGAAACATCCCGTATCCATCGCTGGTAGTGTTTTCGGGACGTGGTCTGCAGCTTAAGTGGTTCTTGGGCAATGCTCTGCCACGCGCAGCGCTGCCCCGCTGGAATGCGTGCCAAAAGGCGCTTGTGGACGCGCTGGAGCCGCTCGGTGCTGACCGTCAGGCTCGCGATGCATCACGCGTCCTACGTCTCGTAGCATCGTTGCACAGCAAGTCTGGCGAGAGAGTCGAAGTAGTCGACGTACAAGGCCAGTTTGATGAGCCCGTACGTTACGATTTCGAGCAATTAGCGGAGACGTTGTTGCCGCTGACACGCTTCGAACTTCATCGTCTGCGCGAGCACCGGGCAACACAAAAAGCTGATCGTCAGCTACGTCTGCAGCTCGTGCGCGACAACCCCAAAGCAGAGATATTCAAAGGATACAACGGGCGGGCTCTGGCTTGGGCCAGACTTGAGGATCTGCGCACCCTTGGACAGCTGCGAAATGGCTGGGTTGATGACCAGGGCGTCTCGATGCGTACAGCGTCGCTGCACTGGCAGCTTAATTTCTTGTGCCTGTCCGGCGCTGTGAATCCGTCGACATTTCACTACGAAGCGAAGGAGCTGTCTAAGCAGCTTGATCCGGCATGGGAGTTTTCTGCGGACGAGTTGGGGACGTTGCGCAGCAAAGCTCAAGCCTACTCGTCCGGGCAGACAATTGAATTTGGTGGTCGCCAATGGCCAGCCCTGTACACGCCTAAAAATCAAACCTTGATCGACATTTTCGGGATCACAGATGCTGAACAGCGTCAGCTGCGCACGATTATTACGCCGGCACTGGCAACTGAGCGCGATACGACTCGTCAGCGTGAAAAGCGCAGGGCCTCAGGGGTTCAAGAGCGTTCTGAATACCTGTCAGAATTTCATGATCGGCGTGCTTTGATCAAAAAATTGAAGGCCGAAGGTGTCGCTGTTGCAGAGATTGCCAGACGGCTCAATGTGACTCGTGCAACCGTGTACTCAGCGATTAAAGCCTGAAACTACTGGGTTTTTAAACAGTGTATAGCCTCTGTCGCTACTACTAGGGTGGCTTGCCCTCCCCCAGAGCAGCTGCTTTTGCTCTAGGGGAGCATGGGTTGGCCGTGCCAATGGGAAGTGCTCATGCAGGAGGTCTGTGGGTCTGCACACGATCTGTGTCCCGTGGCAGCGTGAATGCTTGGGGTTCTGTCTCAAAGTCTATATCAGATAACAGCCTTGAGCCTGTCAGCGGATGGCCAGAAACCCTCGGCTCCAGCGCTGCGGCTTGGCCTGGGTTTCTTGTAACGCCGCTGTCGGTTTGAAGGTCAATGGCTCAGCTACCGCCTGCGGCGAATGCTCGCTGCGCTGCGCCCGATCAATGTAAACGGCCACAGTCCAAGGCAAAGTCGTCTGGCGACGCCGGCCTGGCCATGCTCAGCGAGCTTCGCCGGGCTCACCTAGACGTCTGAGAAGCTTCAGCAATGGACGGCTGAGCGGCTGGACGGGGTCGCTCAAGCGCTGGTAGACGTCAGTCGCGAACACTCCAGGTTTTTGCTGTTGATACAGCATGCCGACGATCATGGCGCCTTTGAGCTCAGCTTTTTGTCTGTCGAGCAGGTCATGCTGCTGAGCTGTGAACACGTCGTCATCGTCTTGTTCGCTGAGTATTCGTCGCCACTGCGCGCCAAACAACTCTTCCGATGTGCGTCTTTTGAACGTAGCCATGGTGATTAGCTCCGAGCCAGGTTCTCTGTACGCTACACGCGAATTCTAGGGTGCTCAATGTATTGGTTTTTCAATTACAGCTCGACTAGGAGCTGTTTGAGTCCGATAGATGTGCAGAAGCGTTCGAGTGCAGTCAGTGATCGCCAAACTCGGACTGGCTCTCTCCGCGACCTCACGGCCCGCGCTTCGCTCACCAGGGCTTCGAGTGTGTCTTGCTGTATCGCTTTTCGAATCATGAGTGGATGTCGCCCAACGCGTAAAACCAAGAGTGTATTCGTCGGTATGCCAAATGTTGGGGTTCTGGTAGCCGCAACCAGCCCAGATTGCACACAGCAGCGCCTTCTGTACCGGGCAATTTTACATAGCACCCGAAATTTTTAAGTTTTATTTTCATAGCAATCAAATGGTTTTAAGCCACGAGGCTGGCATACTTGTTTTTTAAAAGCAGGGAAGCGCGACATGGTTCGATTTATCGCAGGAATGCTGGTTTCAGCAGTCAAAAAGGCAAAATACAAGCGAGTTAAAAGGAAAATGCTGGGTGGCTTTCTCAGCGTCTTTGCCGCGTTGGGATCTTCTGTTCCACGCGGAATCATGGCTCATATCGATAACATCTGGGCCCACGCCGAGCTCACGATCCCACCATCGGATTACATTCGGTTGTCAGTTCCAGCTATGGCTGCTTATGCCCTGGTGATGGGGGCTGGAGCAGAAGATGACCCAAAAGCTGCAGCTATCTGCCTGTCAGCGGCACAGTTTTGCATTTCCGACGTAGTCGATTCTTTTGGCAAAGAGGATCAAGAACTGATGGGGATTTCTGCAACAGTCGCTAAAGCCAGTGGGCTGGAGTTCTACAGCCATCTGGCGGATGAGGAATGGCTTGCCGATAGGGCTTCCAAGGCCTCGGGTGCGTAATTTTAAAAGGCATTGGGCATCCTTTTACCATCTGTCCGAAACTTTTTTGCCCACATAGAAGCATTGGATATATCGAGATTAAGGCAATAGCTAATAGCTTAATGTTATCAGCAAACAGGTAGACGTCATTTATGCCCGTCCACATAATAATGGCTTCTGGCTACTAACCAAAAAAAGGACAAGGTATGGAAGACGAACAGAAGGCAACGGCGGCAGCGGGTGCAGGCGCTACGGCGGGTGGAGCAGGAGCAATTGGCGCTGTAGCAGCCTTGGGTGTCCCCGGCTTGGGGGCTACAGGTATCACTTCAGGTCTTGCAGCAGTCGGTTCAATAGTCGGTGGTGGAATGGGCGCTGGGCTATTGGTCACTGCTGCAGCACCGGTGGCTGTAGGCGCAGCGGTCTATGGCTTGTATAAGTGGCTTAAAGACTAACGGTTACAACGCTCAGTTTATGGTTTGGGCCTGCTCATGTAGCGCAAGCCCAAACGCTCAGTCGCCGTTAGCGACTGGTTCGCATCCGCCGTTCCCACTTGTTGTAGTAGTGAGAATGATCCTCGTCTCTACCGCCTGACTCAATCCAATCGTCATATTCCGGGCTATCTTCAAAGCGACCTGACATTTTTGTCTCCTTACCAGTTCAGAAATCAGCTATATGCATCCCTGCATCGGCTAGATCAATGAAAACTTTAACCGTCTGCCTGAGGGTATGGCTTTAGCTAGTCAAAGATGAATTCGCTCCACTTCATCCAGGCTGATCTCATCTCGACGTCGGTCATACAACTGCGTAGTACGAGTAGATGAATGGTTGGCCATGGCTGCTGCGTTCTCCAAGGTGCCTCCATTCTTTAAATAAGCGGTGATGCCTGTCGCTCGAAAGGTGTGATTCCCGATGAGTGTTTCTATACCGGCGGCAATTGCGCGCCTCCTCACCATCGCGTGAGCGTTGGCCTGAGGAAGTGCCGTCCGGCTCAGCTGCCCGGTGCCGCGCCGGATCGTGCGAAACAGCGGCCCCTTCGCATCGCTGTCGATCCCTGTGCCTTCTAGATACGAATGCAGATACGCTTCCAAGGAGTGATGGCAGGGCATCGCATGTTGCTTGCCGCCCTTCTCGCGCAAGCGCACCCACAGCCGCCGATTTTGTGTGTACACGTCTTCAACCTTCATCGCCAAGGCTGCGCCGATCCTGGCAAAGGAAAACACCATCAGCGCAATCAACGCTCTATCACGCAAGCCTGCCGGCGTGCGGACGTCGATGCTGTCCAGCAGCTGCCGGGCTTCGGATGGATCGAGCACCGGTGTCTTGCCAGTGCGTGAGGTATGACTGGGGCCGCGCACCGAAGCGGCAGGGTTATGCGGCACGACCTGGCCAACCACGAGCCAGTCGAACAAGTGTCTGATGGCTGCTAGGCGCTGCTTTACCGAAGGTGCGGCCAGCCGTTTCATCTGTAACTCGATCCAGGTGGACACGTGTAAAGGAGTCACCGCAGCAAGACTCGCTACTCCAACCTCAGCACACCAGCTTAAAAACTCGTTCGCTGCGCGAGCATAGGCGCGCCGTGTGTTCGGATTGCGAATATTGGCCGTGAAAAACTCCAAAAAGCGCACACCCGCACGCTCGCCGGCCTGACTGACCAATACGGGGACATGCGCGCTAACCGAACCCGTCAGGACAAGCTCGTTCATGGCAGCTCAATCCCCAGTTTCTCTTTCAATACTTCCTTGCCGTAGGCCTTTCCGAGTTCCAGCAAGACGCCGATGCCGGCGACACCCGCTTTTTCGGCCCCAGCTTTGGTACGCCGCCACACCTCGACGTCACGAACAGTGTCGAGAAATTCATGGCCTTTATAAGTCAACCGTGTGGGCCTCCAAATAGACATTGAGTCCGCCAGATAGGCAGCATCTCGGGCCAAGACAAATCCTGCTTCTGCCAACAGCTCAACGTGGTACGAGATTTCGCGGGAGCTGCGATTTTCCAATACCAGATCGATGCCTTCTTTGGGATCGCTATTGTTGGCCTCGATGGCCATCAGAATCTCGCGCACCAGGTCTTTGTCGAGCTGCATCAGGGTGTCCCTTCCTATATATGATAAAGGACATTATCACACATAGAAACCACTATCTGCGCAATTGAAGACATTACGACAACTGACGCCACGGGAGCGGCCCGCTATCATGGCGCCATCTATACCCAGACGGCTGAGCTGGGTTCATTTTGACGGATCGTGCGTCGCATAAATTTCAGGAAGTCCCTATGACGGATCAAAAGACGGCTGACCCGGTGTCGAGCCTAGCGGAGCAGGCTCTCATTCAGGCCCGAGCTCGTTTTGGAACAATTGACACCACGGCAGAAGACGAGCCTGAGCCGCTGAAAAGGAAGTCGGGGCGTAAAGCAGCCGTCAGCAGCACAAGCAGCACCCTGCAGGATCTGGAAAAGACCTTATGGGCCACTGCCGACAAGCTGCGCGCCAATATGGACGCCGCCGAGTACAAACACCTCGTCCTCGGCCTGATCTTCCTCAAGTACATCTCCGACAGTTTCACCGGCCGTCGCGTCGAGCTGGAACGGCGGTTTGCCGATGCCAACGATGACTACTACTTGGGCAGTGACGAAACCGAACTGGTGGCCAGCGAGCTGGAAGAGCGTGACTACTACAAAGAAGTGAATGTGTTCTGGGTACCGGAAGTGGCGCGCTGGGAGTCGCTGCGGGCCGCTGCCAAACAGGTGGACATCGGCAAACGCATCGATGAAGCCCTGGCCGCCATCGAAGCGGAAAACCCGCCGCTGAAAAACATCCTCGACAAGCGCTACGCCCGTGCCCAGCTGCCGGATGGCAAGCTCGGCGAGCTGGTCGACCTAATTTCCATCATCGGCTTCGGTGGCGACGCCCACCAGGCCCGCGACCTGCTCGGGCAGGTCTATGAATACTTCCTCGGCCAGTTTGCCAGTGCCGAAGGTAAGCGCGGTGGGCAGTTTTACACCCCGGCCAGTATCGTAAAAACCCTGGTCGCCGTGCTCAATCCGCACCATGGCAAGGTCTACGACCCCTGCTGCGGCTCCGGCGGCATGTTCGTGCAGTCGGAAAAATTCATTGAGGCCCACGGCGGCAAGTTGGGTGACGTGTCGATCTACGGCCAGGAGTCCAACCCTACCACCTGGCGTCTGGCGGCGATGAACTTGGCGATCCGGGGCATCGACTTCAACCTCGGCCGCGAGCCGGCCGACTCGTTTATCCGCAATCAGCACTCGGATCTGCGCGCCGACTTTGTCCTGGCCAACCCGCCGTTCAACGTCAGCGACTGGTGGCACGGCAGCTTGGAAGGTGATCCACGTTGGGTGTATGGCACACCGCCGCAAGGCAACGCCAACTACGCCTGGCTGCAGCACATGCTGTTTCACCTCAAGCCCAGCGGCCGCGCCGGCATCGTCCTGGCCAACGGTTCGATGAGTTCTAGCCAGAACAGCGAAGGCGATATTCGTCGCGCCATGGTTGACGCCGACGTGGTCGAAGTGATGATCGCGTTGCCCGGCCAGTTGTTCTTCAACACGCAGATCCCGGCCTGCCTGTGGTTTTTGACCAAACAGAAAGTCGCTCGCCCCGGCGAAGTACTGTTTATCGACGCGCGTAAGCTGGGTAGCAACGTCAGTCGGGTGCAGATCGAACTGCTCGACACCGACATCGAACGCATTGCGCAGACCGTGGCCAACTGGCGCGGCGAGCCGCTGGACGTCGGCGGTGAGATCGCCGAGTACGTCGACATCCCCGGCTTTTGCCGTAGCGTACCCCTGGCGGAAATCGCCGAGCGCGGCCATGTATTGACCCCGGGTCGCTATGTTGGGGCCGAGGCGGTGGAAGACGACGACGAAGCTTTTGCCGAGAAGATGCAGAACCTCACCGCCTTGTTGGGCGAGCAGATGGCTAAGGGCTCCGAACTCGACCAGCTGATCCGGCAGAAGTTGGGAGGGCTGGGCTATGAGTTCTGAGTGGCAGGAAGCAACATGGGGTGATATTGCTACCCTTGAGTATGGTAAGTCTATTCGTGACTATAAAAACGCGGGGGGAGATTTCCCTGTTTACGGAACTAATGGGCCTATTGGTTGGCATCACACTCCGCTATGTCCGTGTGCAGGTATAGTAATAGGGCGGAAAGGAGCGTATAGAGGCGTTCATTACAGCCAGATTCCGTTTTTTGTGATCGATACTGCGTTTTATTTGAAGCCCAAGATTGGACTCAATATAAAATGGGCCTACTACTCAATTTTGACTTATGACATCAATGGAATGGATTCTGGCTCAGCGATTCCATCGACAAGTCGGGACGATTTTTATCAGCTTCCTGTCAGAATTCCGAGCTTGAGTGAGCAACAACAGGTTGCTGAAACTCTGGGAGCGCTTGACGACCGCATCACTCTGCTCCGCGAAACCAACGCCACCCTGGAAGCCATCGCCCAGGCGATGTTTAAATCCTGGTTCGTCGACTTCGACCCAGTGCGGGCTAAGGCTGAAGGGCTTGAGCCGGAAGGCCTAGATGCCGCCACTGTTGCGCTGTTTCCGGATAGCTTTGAAGAGTCCGAGCTGGGCTTGGTACCGAGGGGGTGGAAGCTGGTTCCCTTTGGGAAATTGCTGATTCATACGATTGGCGGTGATTGGGGGGATGAGACGCCCAGTGAAAAAAATGACACCCGGGTCGCAATTATTCGTGGGACGGATATTCCTGACTTACAATCCGGGGCAGCAAATCGCGTTCCGCTTCGCTATACGTCCACTAAAAAGCTAGCCACTCGAAAACTACAAGATGGAGACTTGGTGCTGGAGGTCTCAGGTGGTAGCAAAGATCAGCCTACAGGCAGAGCGCTCTACCTGACAGAAGCGTTATTAGGGCAATTTGATTGCCCGGTGGAGCCCGCTAGTTTTTGCCGGTTGCTTCGCCCCATCGATAGAAATATTGGTCTGCTATTGGCGCAGCACCTCACCTATATCTACGGAATTGGAAAAACTTGGGAGTATCAAAATCAAAGCACGGGTATCGCAAACTTCCAGACGACACACTTTTTGGAAAGCGAGCTTGTAGCTGTACCTCCGCGTGAAGTGCTTGTCGTTTTCGCAGATGTTATGCGATCCATTGTTGATCGTGGCCATCTCTCACAGATTCAAAGTCTTGCATCTCTCCGCGACACCCTGCTGCCGCGCTTGATCTCTGGTCAGCTGCGCCTGCCGGAAGCCGAGGTGATGGTCGAGGACGTTTGTGCATGAGCAACGGTACGCTTCCCGCGCTGCCTGAGGGCTACGCCGACTGGCTGACCCAGCTTAAAGGCGATATCACTCAGGCCCGGCAGCGGGCGGCACTGGCCGTCAATGCCGAGTTGGTGCAGCTGTATCACCGTCTCGGCGGCGAGATTCAACAGCGGCAGGAGGCCCATGGCTGGGGGAGCAAGGTCATCGAGCGCCTGGCCCGTGACCTCAAGGATGCTTTTCCGGAGATGAAGGGCTGGTCAGCCAGCAACCTCAAGTACATGCGCTTCTTCGCTCAGCATTGCCCGGATCGCCAATTTGGTCAGCAGCCTGCTGACCAATTGCCCTGGTTCCATGTGGTGACCTTGCTGACCAAGCTGGACAGTCCTGTCGAGCGCGAGTGGTATGCGCAACAAACCCTCCTGCAGGGCTGGTCACGCAGCACGTTGGAGCTGAACATCAAGAGCCGCCTGCAGCAACGCCAAGGCTCAGCCGTCACCAACTTCGTCAGCCGCCTGCCCGCCGCTGATTCGGCCTTGGCCCAGGAAACCCTAAAAGATCCGTATCTGTTCGATTTTCTCGGCCTGGGCCATGACGCTCAGGAACGCGAAATCGAAGACGGGCTGATCCGTCATATCACCCGTTTTTTGCTGGAGTTGGGTGCCGGTTTTGCGTTCGTCGGCCGCCAGTTTCGCCTCGAAGTCGGTGGGGATGAATTCTTCATGGATCTATTGTTCTATCACACCCGACTCAAGTGCTACGTGGTCGTTGAGCTCAAAGCGACAGCCTTCAAACCTGAACACGCCGGCCAGTTGAATTTCTACTTGGCGGCGGTGGATGCACAGATCAAGGCCGAGGATGACAAACCCACCATCGGTCTGCTGCTGTGCAAACAGCAAAATCGCCTGGTGGCCGAGTACGCGTTGTCGGGTATCGACAAACCCATCGGCGTCGCCGAATACCAATTGTTGCGCGATTTACCCGACACCTTGGGCCGAAATCTGCCGAGCATTGCCGAGATCGAGGCAGAGCTGGCCGGTGAACTGAACACAGGAAGTGACGTGGAATGACCGAAGACCAATTGGAACAGGAAGCGCTCGGCTGGCTAGCAGAGCTGGGCTACACCCAGGTGTACGGGCCGACCATCGCCTATGACGGCGATAACCCGGAGCGTGACAACTACCGCCAGGTGCTCTTGGTCGAGCGCCTGCGCAGCGCCATCGCCCGGCTCAATCCCACGGTGCCACTGGCCGCACGCGAAGATGCGCTCAAGCAGGTGCTCGAGCTGGGTCTACCGGTACAGCTGTCGGCCAACCGCCTGTTCCATCGCCTGTTGGTCAGCGGCGTACCGGTGCAGTACCAAAAAGACGGCGAAACCCGTGGCGACTTCGTGCGCCTGATCGACTGGGTGGAGGTGAAAGCCAACGACTGGCTGGCCATCAATCAGTTCAGCATCCAGGGGCCGAAACACACCCGGCGTCCGGACATCATTCTGTTCGTCAACGGCCTGCCGTTGGTGTTGCTGGAACTGAAGAACCCGGCCGATGTGAAGGCCGACCTGGGCAAAGCCTTCGATCAGATTCAGACCTACAAGGAACAGATCCCGGATCTGTTCCAGTACAACGAAATTCTGGTGATTTCCGACGGCAGCGAAGCGCGCATGGGCTCGTTGTCGGCCGATGCCGAACGCTTCATGAACTGGCGCACCATCGACGGTAAGGATCTTGACCCACTGGGTCAATTCAACGAACTGGAGACCCTGGTGCGCGGTGCCCTGGCGCCACCGATGCTGCTCGATTATCTGCGCTACTTCGTGTTGTTTGAGGATGACGGCCGACTGGTGAAGAAGATTGCCGGCTATCACCAATTCCACGCCGTGCGTGCCGCCATTGGCCAGGTGGTCAGTGCCTCACGTCCCGGCGGCAGCCATAAGGGCGGGGTGGTCTGGCACACACAGGGCTCGGGCAAGAGCATCACCATGACCTGCTTCGCTGCCCGGGTGATGCAGGAAGCGGCGATGGAGAACCCCACCATCGTAGTGATCACCGACCGCAACGACCTGGATGGCCAGTTGTTCGGGGTGTTCTCGCTGTCCCAGGATCTGTTGCGTGAACAACCCGTCCAGGTGGAGTCACGCGGTGACTTGCGCAGCAAACTGGCCAACCGACCGAGTGGCGGCATTGTGTTCGCCACCATCCAGAAGTTCATGCCGGGGGTGGATGAAGACACCTTCCCGGTACTGTCCGAGCGCGCGAACATCGTGGTCATCGCTGACGAAGCGCACCGTACCCAGTATGGCTTTGGCGCCGAGCTGAAAACCTCGGAGGGGGCACAGTCCGGCGAGAGCCAAACCCGTTACCAGGTGGGCTATGCCCAGCACCTGCGTGATGCACTGCCGAACGCCACTTTCGTAGCCTTTACTGGCACCCCGGTGTCCAGTGAAGACCGTGATACCCGTTCGGTGTTTGGTGAATACATTCACGTCTACGACATGCAGCAGGCCACTGAAGACGGCGCTACCGTCGCCATCTACTATGAATCGCGTCTGGCCAAATTATCCTTGAAAGACAGCGATCTTCCCGCGATTGACGATCAGGTCGATGAGCTGGCCGAGGATGAAGAGGACGACCAGCAGTCACGCCTGAAAAGCCGTTGGGCCGCCCTGGAAAAAGTGGTCGGAGCCGAGCCGCGAATCCACAGCGTGGCGGCTGACCTGGTCACACACTTCGAGGAACGTAATCAGGGGCTGGTGAGCATGGGGCAAATGCCCGGCAAGGCCATGGTGGTGGGCATGAGTCGCGAGATCTGTGTGCACCTGTACAACAAGATCGTCGCTCTGCGGCCAGAATGGCACGACGAAGATCCGGAGAAAGGTGCGATCAAAGTCATCATGACCGGCAGCGCCTCGGACAAGGCCTTGCTGCGACCGCACATCTATTCGGGACAGTTGAAAAAACGCCTGGAAAAACGCTTCAAAGATCCGCTTGATCCGCTCAAGCTGGTGATCGTCCGTGACATGTGGCTAACCGGTTTCGATGCGCCTTGCGTGCACACCCTGTACGTGGACAAACCCATGAAGGGCCACAACCTGATGCAGGCCATTGCCCGGGTTAACCGCGTGTTCAAGGACAAGCAGGGCGGCTTGGTGGTGGACTACATCGGTATTGCCAATGAGCTGAAAGCCGCGCTCAAGGAGTACACCGGCAGCAAGGGCAAGGGCCGACCGACCGTGGATGCCCATGAAGCCTATTCGGTATTGGAAGAGAAGCTCGACGTTTTGCGCAGCCTGCTGCATGGTTTCGACTGTAGCGATTTTCTCACCGGCGGGCACAAGCTGCTGGCCGGGGCCGCGAACCATGTGTTGGGCCTGGAGGACGGTAAGAAGCGCTATGCCGATACTGCACTGGCCATGAGCAAGGCCTTCACCCTGTGCTGCACCTTGGATGAAGCCAAGGCTGTCCGCGAGGAAGTGGCGTTCTTCCAGGCGATCAAGGTGATCTTGATCAAGCGTGAAGTCAGTCAGCAGAAAAAGACCGACGAAGAGCGCGAGTTGGCCATCCGCCAGATCATCGGCAATGCCGTGGTCTCCGGCGACGTAGTGGACATTTTCCAGGCGGTGGGCCTGGACAAGCCTAATATCGGCCTGCTCGACGACGCCTTTCTTGCAGAGGTGCGCAATCTTCCCGAGAAGAACCTGGCGGTCGAGCTATTGGAGCGTTTGCTCGAAGGCGAAATCAAGAGCCGTTACAGCACCAACCTGGCCCAGGAGAAGAAGTTCTCCGAACTGCTGGTCAATGTGATCCAACGCTACCAAAACCGCTCGATTGAAACCGCTCAGGTCATCGAAGAGTTGATCGAGATGGCCAAGAAGTTCGCCGCTGCCAGTCAGCGCGGCGATGTACTGGGGCTCAATGATGATGAACTGGCGTTTTATGATGCTTTGGCCAACAACGAGGCATCGGTGCGCGAACTGGGCGATGAGATCCTGGCCAAAATTGCCCACGAACTGACCGCTAGCCTACGGGCTAATGTAAGCGTTGACTGGAGCAGCCGAGAAAGCGTGAGGGCTAAGCTGCGCATTCTGGTGCGGCGGATCCTGCGCAAATATAAATACCCCCCAGATCAGGCCGAGGAAGCCGCGCAGTTAGTGCTCAACCAGGCCGAAACGCTTTGTGAAGCATGGTTATAGCAGGCAGGCCATTCCCACGGTTGCGATCCAAAGTGCCCGGCGACACGGCATCTGTCCACATTTGCGTTCGGTATGCGGAGCTGAGCGAGTGTTACGGGCTCCTGTTTCGGCGGGGCATCGCCTCATAGACGATGGATATTGGACTGAACACGGCATCTGTCCACATTTGCCTTAGATATGTGAGGCTGATCGAGTGTCTATGGGCCCTGCTTTCAGCGGGGCACCGCCCGTCGACGATGGGTGTTGGGCTGAACACGGAATCTGTCCACATTTACACGCCTCCATCGATTTACCATAAATTCCGTTATTTGCAGTCACTTATGTTTTATGAAATAATTGAATTTTGCAGTTGAATTATTTTTATGATCTGATTATATTTGCTCCAACACAACTACCTCTGCTGGAGCACTGACATGAACGTATCTCTGACCCTTTCCCCTTCCTTGGCCGCCTGGGCGCAGTCGCAAGTCAACGCTGAGGGCGCGATTCTCAGCGTGCTGGAGGCTCATTTGGCGAGCATCGATAGCCCGACGATTCGTGCCGGCAAGCTGCTGACTCGCAATGCGCTGACGATGCCGGAAGGTATGGAGTTCGAGATTCCCCAAGTGATCGGTCGTGAAAACTGGGAAACGCTGACTCGCTCGGAGCGGCTGAGCTTGGGCAAGGAAATCAAGCGCACGCCGGAGGCGTTTGGCTTGGTGTTCCTGCGCAAGAGTGTGTCGAATCATGCAGTTTATAAGCGCCTGGCCTGATGGCCGATGATCAGGCTGTCATCTATCGTTGACGGCAGGCCGGAGTTTGTCAGTGACCTATCCAGGGAATACAACAAGAGGAGAGCGCACATGAACAAACTCACAGGTGCATTGCTGTGTGCAGTGCTGGCTTTAGGGGCCGTCAGCGTTCACGCGGACGATGAACGCCAAGCTGCCGATGCCAAATATGCGAAAGAAAGGGCCGACGAGGCTGCGGCACAACGCCGTGAGGCGGCTGAGCATAGAGCCGCTGAAAAAGAAGCCAAGGAGGCCAAAGAGGCCGAGGCCAAGGGTCAGAAGTAGAATTGGTTCGCCGCAAGGCATGTCCAGGAGCCCGCCCAGTGCGGGCTTTTTGACGGCTGGACGTCGAGCAGAATAAGGTTTTTCTGCTTTTCCAAGATCGTGCAAACCCCCAAAAAAAGGCCCCATTTTTAGGCTTTAGACTGATCGCTTACTAACAGCAAGATGTCAAAAATGTGGGATTTTCTGAAAAAACGTCGTGAAACTCAGCGCGTGGCAGAGCAGCAGCGCAAGATCAACCAGGTGCTCGACATGCAGCAGCAGATCCTGGCGCTGTACGAGCGCCCCGAGCCATTGAGTCACACAGACGAGCTGGCTCGCGTAAAAGCCAGTTTTGAGCGTGGTTTGATAGTGATTCAGCGTGAGCTGCGATGATCAATAACACTTGTGATCGCTTGTGTTTTTTGACATAGTTATCTTACTACTCAGCCCCGTACGCAGTGATTCAGTTCGCTGGCCGTTGGGGTGAGAAAACCGGCCCCGCGCCGGTTTTTTCGTTTCTAGGGATGGGAAATCTTGCGCACTGCCTGCTTTGTCGATGGCTACAACCTCTTCTATGGCCTCCTGGCCGGCACTGAATTCAAGTGGCTTGATCTGCAGGCGCTTCTAGCTCACATCCTGCGTGTCGAAAACCCTGATGCCACACTCGAAGCGGTCAGCTTTTTCACGTCCGGCGTCAAGCCATCCCTGGCCACCCGTGGCATTGCGTCCAAAGAAGCCCAGGACACGTATTTGCGGGCTCTGATCGCCCGTGGCGTTGACGTCTACTACGGGCGTCATCAGCTCGAATCGGGCAAGGCCCCTCGTTTTGTCGACAAAAACACGCCGGCGTCGAGAGCCGACCAGGTCGAGATCTGGAAGCTCGAAGAGAAAGAGACCGACGTGCATATCGCGATCAGCATGTACCGTCTTGCAGCTCGCCAAGCGGTGCTACCACTCGAACAGCGCATCGAGCAGCTAGTTCTGGTGTCTGCTGATACGGACATGACGCCGGCCCTTCGGGCTCTTCATGAAGACTTTCCGGATCTGCGCCTGGGGGTGATCCTGCCTCACCGCGAAGGCGTGAAACGTACGGTGCCAGGCTCGTTGAAGCCTTACACGCACTGGATGCGGCATGTCGTGACGAATGCTGAACTGGCTGCTCACCAGCTCCCGCCACGCGTTCCGACGCGCAAACGGCCAGCGGATAAGCCGGACTACTGGTGATTTAGCTGAGCCAGTGCCGCACGGCAGCATTGTTAAGAGATATATCTTTTAACAGAACGATTTTCTGTTAACCCTGCCACACAGAGTGGCGCAATAAGATGCGGCGTGATATGTTAAAGGATATATCTCTTAACGACTAGGCACCATGGGCCCGATATTGCAGGAATACCGTCATGACGTGTTTGCGCTTTACGAAGCGTTCCGTCTCGACATGACCGCTCTAGACGCTTCAGGCGCAATGAAAGAGCACGCCCGTCACTGCGAGAGCCTGCGCGCCGGGTTTGCTGCTACAGGTGCCGGAGAGACGGACGACGATGGCAATCCCGTGATGCCGCCAAGCCCAGCGGCCAAGCTCAAAGCCAGGCTTGCACAGTCTATCGGCGCTGCCAGCAAGCGAGCATTGCGTCGTTACGTCTGTGATGCTCTGATCGTGGCCAAGAAGCAAGACCTGGACGTGACGCCGTCGATTGCTCAGCACGTGTGTCACAAGATCGTGGGACGTGGTGTGAAACGCGAATTTCTCAACGATACATTCGGCACCAAAGGGCGCACTGCAGCTGATAAGTCGACACTGACCGAGGCCGAATTGCGAGAGTACGTCCAGGCCCTGCAGGCGAAGCTGGATGCACTTAAGGCTGAGATGAAAGAGATCCGCGTCGAAGCCAGGATGGCCTGAGGTTTGGCCGCAAAGCAGTGGGGCAATATTTGTTAAGAGATATATCTCTTAACAACGGCCCGCCGTGAGGTCAGCACTGGAAGGCTGGCAACAAGTACCAGTCTGAAAGATTGCGCAAGTTGTGTAAGTTACGCAAGTTCATTCAATTGCGCAAGTTGCGCAACAGCTCAATGATTTCCGCGTCTGACTGCACTGCAAGCAGTGCCACTGCGGCTTTCACGACGTCGCTCCGGCTCGCCTTGAAGTCTCTAGGCAGCAGACTCAGTCTGTCGAGCTCTGCGTCGACTTGCTCATCGAGACTGAGATTCACACGCTTGTAGCGCAGTGTCCTTGCCTGCGCCTTGTCACTGCCATTGTGCTTAACCTTGGCGGCACCGATGAATGCGTCAGCATCGTCTGCCTGGCTTGGCGCTGGGGCGGGAGAGGGGGTTTTGCTCAGACCTTTAAGACTCATTTATATGCTCCAGAGCTCAGTCGCGAGTTGTTTGATCTCTTCTGACGCTTTGGCATCAGTGTTCATTTCAATGACTGATGAACCGGCTTCGTCTGCATCGTCATACACGTTTCGGTTGTAAATGATCGCATCGAGCGCCTTCAGTCCGAATGACGTACAGGCTTCTTTTGCGTCGAGAATCCGAGCGACTTGGCTGGGTAGTGTTGGAGCCTGACTGATCACCGTCCTGACGATCACGTCTGGATTAACCGGCAGGGTGAGCGATACCAGGTGCTCCAAGTTCGCAAGCGTTTTCAGATCCCGGCGTTTTGGCCGCAATGGAAACAGAATGTGGGTCGCTACGGTCATCGCTGAACGCAGCGTCACTGAGTCAGCACCCCCGACATCGACGACTATGGCCGCGTACCGTTTGGCGCGATCCAGGAGCATTTTGCGCAAGTCGCCCATAGCATGCTCCACGGGCAGCTCGATCAGCTGATCGTTGCCCTGGCGCTCTTGAGACCACAAGTAGCTGGTCTTCTGAGGGTCTGCATCAACAAGCAGCACGTCGTGCTCTTCGGTCTTGAGCCAGACCGACAGGTTCTGCGCAATGCAGCTCTTGCCAGCTCCGCCCTTCTCGCCACCTACAACTAAGATCATAAGCCGCCCTTGTACTTGTGTATGTTGTGTAGCTTACACAGCTTGCGCAAGCTGCGCAAGTTGCGCAATAGATTCGGCTAAAGATAAGTTTGTTTGTTTGTAAGTTTGTTTGTTTGTTTGTTAGTCTTTATCATGGTACAATCTGCTCATACCACCGCAAACGGAGAAACCGCCCATGCGCCCCGCTGAATTTACTGCTGAACAGATCATTGCCGCAGGTCAAGAGCTCAAGGAGAAGGGCCGCACGGTCACCGGCTTCGCGCTGGCCCAAGCCGTCGGTGGCGGTAAGCCGGCACGCCTCAAACAAGTGTGGGACGAGTACGTCAGCACTCATGGCGTCGTCGCAGCTGAGCCTGTTGCTGATCTGCCGGTCGAAGTCGCTGAAGAGCTCAAGAGCGTCATACAGGCCTTGGGGGAGCGCATGAGCACTCTCGCGCACGACTTGAACGACAAGGCAGTCAAAACTGCAGAACGCCGTGTTGCTGACGTCGTGCGCGAGGCGGGCGCCCAGCGTGAACAGGCTGAACGCGAAATTGAAGATGCGACTGCCACGCTTGAGGATCTCAGCGACAAGCTTGAACAGGCTCAGTCAGAGTCCCTGGCGCTTAAAGATGCCTTGGCTGCTGAGCAGGCACGCCGGCAGGCGCTCGAGGTCGACGTCGCCGGCCTCAAAGCTCAGCTATCAGCAGCTGAATCGACAGCCCGAGAAACATCGGCGCAGTTGACCAGTGTCCAGGCAGCAGCTAAGCAATTGTCAGCAAAAGAACAGTCAGCACGTGAAAGCCTGTCCAAAACCGAGGGCAAGCTTGAGTCAGCCCTGGCTCAGCTGACCCAGGCCGGCACTCGCGAGACTGAACTCAAAGAGCAGATGAAAGACCTGGGCGCTCAGCTGACGAGCTCACGCAGCGACACTCACGCCGCGACAGTGAAAATCACCGCTGCTGAAGAGCGATTGCTGGCCGCTGAGCGTGAGCGTGATACGACACGCGCTGACATCGTGTCTGTGCGCGATGATGCAAAATCTGCCCATGCCGAGTTGGGCAATGCACATGCCGAGATCAAGCGTCTGAATGACGAAGTACAGCGCCTGCAGAACGAACAGATCGCAGCAACGAAGACCGCTGCAAAGCCTGACAAGAAATCCTGAGCCCTGAAGTTTGGAGAGGCGGGCGGCGCCCGTCACCATCGCATCTTTCGCCGGAGGCGGCTGGCTCCTGGCGTCACAGCAGCACAATCCCTTTCCTGACCAACCTCAAGGCTTCCTGGCATTAGACATAGGCGGCAATGGCCCGCACAACGCGCAGCGCTGTCAGCGCGTCTCCACGCGCATTGTGTGCGTCGACTTGAACAACCCCGGCTTCACCAGCTGCAGCGGCAAGAGAGATCGATCCATGACGATTTTTGGCACCCAAAGCCTTCGCAGCTAAGGCCATGGCGCAATGCTCTTTTACGTCCCACGACCAATAGTCGTCGCCGTACGCTTCAGCAGTTTGCTGCAGCAGCCTTGAGTCGAAATCACTGTTGAATGCCACGACCTGCCGGCCTTCGAGCACAAGTCGAAGAAACGGGGCTATCTCAGTCCAGGATGGCTCGCCAGAGAGGGCTTCGATACTGATGCCATGTACCCCTTGAGCCTCTGGATTGATCAGCACTGATGGCCGTAGGCGTGTGTCTAGAAGAACATGCCCATGGGCATCGATGACGGCAATTTCGATCACTTGATCATCACCTTCAAGCCCGGTTGTTTCCGTGTCGATGAACACGGCGTTGGCATCCAGCCAAGCTTTGGCTTCGGTAGCAGCACGGCCACGCTTGCTATTCAGACGTGACGCTGCAGCAAGCTGCTTGCCAGCCTCGACCTGCTTTTCAGTGGCCTCACGCTTTGGGCGCATTGGCACGCAGTCGCTATATCTGTAGACCGGATACTGCATGCCGTATGTGTTTTTGTAGTATTTCACCGGCACAGCATCAGGCCCCGGTTTCATGCGAAATTCTGCTTGCAGCCGAGAGACCGAAAAACACTGATCAGGCTGAATTTTGTTTTCGAGAATGGCTTCGAATTCACTCATTTTCACAGTCCGGGATCAGTCGAAAGTTGCTGCATGCTCAGCAAATACGTTTCAGTTCTCAAACTCGACTCGTACTGCTTGAGCTTGAGATCGAGCATCACGGCATCGAGCTGAATCATGCGTTTCTCAATCTCGGCAGGCGGTGCGTAGACGTGTCTAGGAGGGCACGCGTTCGTGACTTCACAGATCCAGTCAGTGCTACTCATCCGCTGATCTAGGTACTGCTGATAGAGCTCGATCTGACCAGGCTTTCGCACTCCGTCTACAAGCGTTCCATTGGTGATCACAAGGATTTTATCCTTGGCACTGCGAATGCCTTCGCGCATGTTCTCACGCCGAGCGTCAGCGACGAGGGCTCGCTTGAACTCTGGCGTGCCGCGAACCAGACCGGTGGCATTAGGCGCTTTGATCAACGGGTTTACAGCGATGTCGGCTTGAATCTGCGCAGCCCGGTACTCTTTTGCTGACAACGTGCCAGCAGGCGGTGAAAAGACCAAGCCAGGCTTCTCACAGCCTTCGTCCAGGCCGAGGCACTCATCGACAATCGCTTTAGCTACTGAGTTGTTCTCAGCGTTGATGTCTTGCACGCCAGGTACTGGGCCTGCTCCTGCAAAACCGCCCGCTGTCGCAAGCGACTGTCTCATTGATCGAGCAGTGCTCAGTTGCTGACTCTGTTCGACTGCAGCACAGCTCGAATCTGCGAGCCCTGACGTCAGCGTCATTGTTGCGCACGCATCAGCAGCAGGCTGCGAGCGCTCCAGCT
>Ga0308160_10002350_pt1 | contig 23206 bp, 32 predicted proteins | sample PhyFR1_FD_201036 | JGI IMG/M metagenome (GOLD analysis project Ga0308160, IMG submission 201036) | Phyllosphere microbial communities from UC Gill Tract Community Farm, Albany, California, United States - DLSLF.R1 | ecosystem: Host-associated > Plants > Phyllosphere > Unclassified | place: USA...
CCTCCAAGCCCAGACTGATGCCTTCAGCCGAGCCACGTCCAGTTGGGAGCGCTCCAGTGAACAAGCCGATTTCCACTCCGCGGTTTCGCATAGCTCTCGATAATTCGCCATTCCTGGGGTCAAATGCCATGAATAGGCGGAAATCTGGATGCGGCTTGATGATTTCGACGCCCTCTTCAGAGTTTCCCCGTTCGCTCAGAATTAGCGTACCGTTCAGCTCACACAGACTGTTCAGTCGGTCAAGAACAGAAGAACTACACAGGTTTGCGTCGTTGATCATATACCACCCTCCAGTTTTGATGGCCGTAACGAGGGGTCCATCTATCCACTCGAAACTGGACGTAGTGGTCGAACTCGATAGGCTCTCCATCTGGTCCTTGAAGGAGCGGGTCTGATTCTCGCCTATTTCCGTAGCGAAAGCGTGTAGCAAAGCCTTGAACGATTCGACAATCTGGTTCATCGGGACGATGCCGGGAGCGTCAATGAATTTTCCCAGATAAATCACGTGCTTTTCAATCTCGAAGCCGCTCAGAAGTTCCGCAGTCCCTGTTCCGTGTAACGAGGTCAAAAGATTCTGCAGAAGACTGGCCACATGACGATGTCGGTCGGTCTGCTCGAAACTACCGAGCATCTCCATGGTATCCACGGCTGGATGCATGGAATACTCCGAAAGCTGTGCTCCAACGATTTCAGCGGTGTTTCTTACCAGACTTCTCTTTCCCGATCCTGAGCCTCCGACCAGGATTGTAAGCCAACCAGCGGAAACTGACCGCAGCAAAGCCTCTTGAGCTTGAAGTGCTGAGGGAGCTACTTGTAATCGATGAGTAGACCACCTTGCAATTGATCTCCTCCGAGCCGTGGAGTGACCCACCCGGAACGAGTCTGTCGTCAGACTCGGCCAAGGAACGTCTTCGATGGCGATATCCATCTGAAGAACCTCCTGAAGCATGGTAGAAACAGCTAATTGATCTGCCTTATTGCGGAATCGACGTATGTAGATGGTCTTCAAGGCATCCTCCAGCGCAGAGACACGCTCCAAACCTGTTGGGGCCAACATCAACCGGAAGCATCGAATGATGTCTCGCAAATTGAATTCCCAGGGACTTCCATCGTATCCGAACGAACGATCGCGCATCACAGCAGCCTGCAAACGACCGTTGAAATCGACAACGCGCTCGATGATGTCTGAAGATACCATCGGATAGAGGTGCCGACAGATGACCAGCAGATCAGAACGTTGATGCTCCTGGACGTAAACTTTAGTGAATCGATTCAGGAAAGATTTAGGGAGACCTTTCCTTCCGCCGCCTTGCTGCACTGGATTTTGCGCTGCGAAAATACGAAAGTCGGGATGCTTGTCGAACGTTTTACCAAGTTCCGGGATAAAGACGCTGCCTCGATGGTCCAAGACTGCATTAAGACCCTCCAAGATCGCCTGGGACGCGAGATTCATCTCATCTAGCAACACCCAATCCCCGTTTTTCATCGCGTTCAGGAAAGCAGCATCCTGCCAGGCAAACTCCCCAGCCTGGCCGCCTACGACCGGCAGATCCGACCCAAAGAGATCGATGAGGTCCGTTTGCTCGGAGAGATTGACACGGCACAGAGCCCTTCCTGATGCGTCAGCCAATGCCTGCACTAGAGTCGTTTTTCCCACACCAGGGCTCCCTTCGAGAAGGATCGATTTAGGCAGCTGGCAAGCACGAAGAACGCGCAAGAGATTGTCCAACGTGGTAGGCGCCTGCATGGCAAAGGGCAATGAGTCCCCGTCACTAAGCGCAGGACCCTTCGCGACCTTGAAAGAGCCTATTCCGAAGTGGGTCGTGCTGGAGAATATGTCAAGAGATCCGCGATCCACAGACATGGAAGACGTGTCTACGAAAGGCTGCGCAAGCTCTCGCACACGAGACAGGCAGTCTTCTCGCACGACTGCAAGGCGTTCCTTGCTCAATCCTGCGAGACCAGGCAGCAATTCCAGACCGTCTACAATGATCAGTCGAGCGGCATGTTCCTATTGTTGGTCAAATGGGACACAGTCAGCCATTTCGCTGGCACGTCAACTTTGTAATTAGCCACGTACGAATATTTCGCGAACAGACATTTCTAGAGATTCACAGCATCGGTTTGAAAAAGTGATCCATGCCTAGAAATAAGCGAATACGATCGGACATCAGCACGGATCTCGCTCCCTAAGCGGAAAGGCTTACGAGAAGGTCTCGTAGACCGATTCCAGACTGCGTGTGTTCTAGAACGGTATCGTTAAGCCACCGGAAGAACGCAATTACAGGACCGCTGCATTGTCGGAGGATATCGGAAGACCAAGTCTGGTCCATGATCTGGAAGAGGTCATCGTAGTCGGTGATCGATGGAACCCAGATCTCTGTAAATCGATTCCGCAAGGCTGGGGACAACTCCTTCTTTCCAAAGTCGCCTCCCGGATTCATTGTTGCAACAATTTGGAATCCAGAACCGCCTTTGATAACGTCGGCATCAGCGCCACCCTTCTCAGCTAGAACCAATGTCTTCGCAGGTTCCAGTACGGAATTGAGCCTTTCGAGTACGGAGTCATCGGCCAGAGACAATTCGTCGAGCAGAAGAACACCACCTTCTCGCATAGCATGGACAAGAGGTCCATCATGCCATTCGAACAGTGCTTCGCATTGACCGGCTTCCGCACGAATCTGTCGGAATTCTTCGGCTTGGTCCGGAGTCTTTGCGGTTTTTTCGTAGTGGCTCAAGACAGAGAGAACATGACTGGAAGACAGGTTGATCGGGGTCTCTATTTCCTCTCCGAAAGTGGCCCGGATGAAGCTTTGCAAGCGAGATTGGACTGACTGGAGTCGAGCCGAACGATCTCGGATGGGCCTCTGACTGCCAAGAATGTCGGCCGTTTCCATGTTTTGGTGACAACTGATCGAGAACATCTCGCGCTGGAGAACGTCTGCGATGACTTCGCATACGGAAGTCTTTCCTGCCCCGGTCTCCCCAATCAACAGTACGGGTTCTTGATATCGACATGCTGCCGCAACGAGGGTGAATAAGCGCTGCATAGCACCAGTCCACACGACCCGCTTCGACCGAGATTCTGGCATGGCCATTCCAAGTCGTCCGTAGGCACTGCTATGGTCTGGCGTTACCTTGTATAGTTGCTTTTCATCGATAGTCACCTTCATAGCAGTCTCCAGAACCCGCTTGACCACAGCTCTGTCCTCCTCCTTACGAGCACGCTCTGCAAGGAGCATGTAACCATTCTCCGCCAATTCTTGATAGCTCGCGACGTCCCGCAACGCCCAACGGAAGAGATCTCGTAAAGTCGCGTAGGAATCCCGGGACTCGAACATCCGGGTAGCTTGCCTGAAATGCTGTAGCTCTTGGAAGACTTGAACGATCTTTTGTGCGTAAGAAGGCGCGATCGCGCATCGTTGGCAAAGAATCGTTTGCAGTTCATCTTGAGGCACGTCTTCGAAATGCACTTCCAAGAAACGATTTCGGAAAGCGCGAGACAAAACTTTTCGACCAGCATAAAGACCGGGTGGATTCTGCGTCGCGAAGAGCATGAAATGAGGATGAGGCCGGATGACTTCGCCAGTTTCCGGCATAACAAGCTCTCGGTTGTCGTCTAACAGTCGATTGAGAGCCTCCAGGACATCAGTTGGTGCGAGATTCAGCTCGTCCAGCACGAGCCAATCCCCACGCCTCACTGCGGTTACCAAAAGTCCCTCACGGAACACCAATTTCCCAGTTGCAGGATCTGATGCGTACGTGCCCAGGTATTCTTGTATATCGGTATGCTCGTGGTTGTTGATTCTGATGAATCGGTGACCCGTCTGCTTGGCCAAATATTCGACAGCACTGGTCTTACCCGCAGAAGTAGGACCTTGGATCAAGACCGGGTATTTCCCAGTCAGGATGATCCTTGCTAGATCGGAAAGCTTCCGCTGGACCGAGGGCGTGATGACATATGCTTGATCAGCCACAATCTCCTCAGGTCCCCTCGCAAGCCAGTAGTGGCCAAAGCGAACGAAGTCATCCTGGTCACGTCCCGCAGGTACGCTCGGCTGTTGACGAAGGACCGCCTTCGGATTCCTCAGGCCATTCAGAAGGTGCCTTGTGCTCAAATTGCCTGCAATTTCCATACTAGGGTTGTTTAACGACATGGTGAATGTCATCAAACAACCCTCGTATAGGCCTCTACGCAATCCGAATGTTGGCGCAACATCGACAGCGAAGGTGAGCGCCCGTGCCAGGGTTCGCATACTGAAATGAGGAGGCGTGTTCGTGCCATCGACGATTTCACGAGCGCGACTAAGAGCCTTCATAGACATATAAAACTCCGCAACATCAAGAATTGCCGATCGGTCGCTGGCAACCGCATCTCCCAAATATTGCTTGACTATGGCAACAAGGGCTTCGCTGTCATCATCAGGTGGCGGAGAGTAGATTTCCGAAAATCGCATGCGCAATCCAGGAGGCAGATCCTTCTTGCCGACGTCGGTAGCTGGGTTCATGCACGCGAAGAGGCGGAAATCTGGATGGCGCTCGATCGGCTCTAAATCTCCACGTTCCGTCAACACGACAGACGAGTCGGCATTTTCCACGATGGCAGATAGTGATTCCAAGGTCTCTTGACTAGCCAGATTGACTTCGTCCAGCAGGATCCTAGATCGACCAGCATCAGCTGATTTGCTTGGTTGGCGCGCAACGGAGGTTACTCACCACTCTCCACACCGCAAAGCGTGCACCAGCGGACCTTCCACAAAAGCAAAAACCAGCTTCCCTCCAGCCTTGACGTGTTGTAGTTCGAAAACATCAATATCCGCAAGCAGTGCGTCCCAATCTTGCAATATCTCCGCAAGATCCGCAGCACTTAGTTCATCATCCGCTACTTTTCGCCTCTTGCGAGATCCCGCTTGATCTGGGTCAAGAGCTGCCGTTTCACTCTCGTTCTCATGCTTCTTGCTGCGCAAATGCAAAGGCAAAATTATGTCAGCTCTGTGGTCAGAAGAGAATGAATGCGGGGGCAAACTGACCTCGCGAGTCGCTTGCGCGTGCGTTCCTTGGCCAATTTTCCAGCTCCCAACCACATCTCTGAGACTCGCTTCCATCTCGATGCCACGACAGCCCTACGAAGTTCCTCTTCGTATTTCTCATTCTTTTTCCGGCTGAAACTTCGCCTGAAAAGATCAATCCACCTTGCATGCAGATGTCTTGCAGGTATCGCAGCGTCCACTGGTCGGAAGCCTCCTAGCAAGTCGGCAGATTCTGTCTGCGTTGACAGATTGATGACCGTCAACGGCCTGTTCAAGGTTGAGGCTATGTGCTGTACAGCTGTAGTTTTCCCCGTTCCTGTCTCTCCAACCAACAACATCGGTTCACCAAGAGTGATGCCGACAGCGACTCGCTCTAGAAGAATTGCCGACGGCTTCGTCATAGCATATGGCCTGGCAGGTTGAGCGGACGGGTCTTGCGGTCGAGGAGCTAATCCGCGAAGGGACGCCCGTCCGACTCGGACCATGCTGCTCTGTCGTGCCCGCGAGTCTCCTTGTATCTCGATCTGAGGTATTCGTTTGTCCAAAAGCCAATCTGTTCGCTCTTGTCCCAAGCCCAGTGCATCTCCCAGAATCCTCGCGATCGAATGTCGTCTTTCAGCCTGGGCAGCCAGTTGATACGGAAAGCTTCCGAGGAAGATGTCCACCGCCTCGAGAAAGACCTCATCCTGAACCGAAGGATTCGAAAACCGCATGACTTCTGCTGAGGGATCCACATGCATGGCTACTTCTCCGCTGGCAGGCAAGCAGACCTGTACTCTTGCACACCATTTCTCCAAATCTCGCAACCCATAAGTCCTCCTCGCCCCGCTGCCGGGTATAGTGGACTTCGCAAACCTGGTCTCGACCTCTTTGATTCGTTGGTATGCAACTGATAGAGCTTGAACAGGTGCACCGGCCAAACGAGGATACTTGACGTCCATGATCCCCTGGACTTCCACTTCGCTTGGAGAGGGAAGTACCACCTCGTGGAAATAGTTGTGACCCAGAAAGACAGCGGGTACAGCTTGGTCCGTGGTATTGACAACCTTTCGGGTTGCAAACAAGGCGAATCCATCTCCCGCCTCGATACTGGCTCGTCCGGGTATGTCCAACATCGCTCGACCTCCAGCGACCTTGGAAACACCGAGACTATCTGCGAGTCTCGCAAACAAGCTCAACACCTCTTGTCCCGCACGATCAATGTCCTCCAGGATAATCCAGCGTCCACCCCGTACAGCCTTAGTGAGGGCTCCCTCCACCCAGGCAAAAGTTCCTGGCTCCGTTGGCGAGGAAACATAGCTGCCCAGGAGCGCTTTGGCATCAATCGAAGTATCTGCAAGAGATATTGTCAAAATCCTTGAATTGACGGCGGTTGCGGGATATACCTTGGTCGAGAGGTGTTGCAAGATATGCGTTTTCCCGGACGAAGCCATACCAGATAGAAGGACGGGCAAGCGCCGATTCAAAAGATCTGCCATGCGGGTCAGAGCATCTCGGTTCGACTGGACATCTACGTGAAACAGTTGTTCTTTCCGTTGGGAGGTCCGACTTTCGTGTTGGGACCTAAGAAGCAGGCGATCTCCAATGAAAGCACTATAGCGACACAGATCTGAGTCCTCAAGTGTTGGGACCAATTCGTTCGTCCACTGCATTGCAGACGTCCTTAAATCCCGGTGGGCCTTCTCCCGAATCGCTTCCCTCATCCGCAGTCCCCAGCCCTCAACAGTCTGCAGCTGCATCCGACCAGCAGTATCAATTCCGTCTTCAGCAACGTACTCCCATCCATACGTTATGAAAGCAGATGCCTCGACTGTTTTGGGTCCAACCCAGCGGTCCTCCAATTCTCTTCGCGCATTCTCTGCCAGACCAGCTTGCAGAACGTGGGCTTGTACAGCCAGATATCGTACGCCTTGATCATCGTGTCGAGTGTATAACAAACGAAGCGGAATCTTGGTCCAGTAATTTCGTAAACAAAGCCGAGGGTCGGCAGAGAGCAGTCGGTAGTAGGATAGCAGAAGGAGGTGGAGTCGTGGCGAGGAGGTAGAGAAGAGGGAATCGTCTTTGGGTACAAATGCAAGTGGAGTTGCGTCCACAAAAGGTGACTGTAGGATGAAAGCGTTTACAGTGCTACAGATACACCGCGATCAACGTCCTGCCCAGTGGATTAATGATGGTGAAGGAAGACTCACTTCCATAGCTCCGGCACAAACTCGGCTACTTCTGCCATGACGAAGAGCTCTCGTTCCCATTGTTCCTGGGTTTTGGTATCGTTGTGATTCGTGAGTAGCCATCGTCCGAAGATGTCTACCAGTAGAGGTCTCAAGTGTTTGCACATGAGGTATGCACATCCAGGCGTAGATGCGACTCGTGCAAGTGTATTCAAAATCTCGCTTGTAGTTGTCGCCTGTGACGTTTCGAAGGCGTATCGCCATAGTGTTTCGTGAGTAGATGGTGGCATGAACTCTGCTCTTCTGGTTCGTTCATCCTGCGTGACATTCAAATCTGTCAAGAGATCTATGATTCGGTTTCTGATTGGGAAATATCTGAGGTTGCCTGTTGTGGGCATGTTGTCGCTAGAAGCGTTCATCTCGACGTCCATATCTATGGCGGACGAGCTCGATTTTATGTCGTAGGTGTTGCCCGACATCGTATATCTATGCTACGCTATTTCTGTTATACCGTAGTAATTATAAGGGATGAACCGAATCAGCCTATGCTACTATAGGGAGGGCAAATTGTTGGAAGCTTCGAAAAACACCTTCAAACCTGTGACATCGAAAGTTCATCGGGAAGTTTGCTCGAGGCGACAAATTCTGGGCCGAGCACGGTTTCGGACGCGACCGAAGCAGCGGACATGCCTATAATCCGGTCGAGATGTCCGCGTCATCATGTGTACCAGATGTCCACCAGTCCTCACTCATAACAAGCTAATAACAAGCATTCATATCGACGAATGACCTACTTTAGCGAAAAGGCCAAGCCTGGTGCGGCTACTGACGCTGAACTAGCACACATTATGTCTGATATATTCTCAGTAGCTTCCAGCCGCGATGGAAGCGAACAAGATCCATTTGGAGAAGATGGGAATGCTGCAGCATCCTCATCCCGGTCGGTAGCAGGAAGGACGCCTTCGCGGAAACGCAATGCAGAATCTGCGCAGTTGCCCGAAAGTAAGCGAGCCGATGCGATCGATATCTTATCACATTCCTAGGTCGCTTAGCCGTTGAGCTGGTCATTACTGTCAACAGACTCGCCCGCCCATCCATTACGAAGGTCTCTCATCAAAGCGCAAATTGGAAACACGTCTTTAGAAGCGAAAGTCTTTGCCCTCGAGCAGAAGCTGAAACGCAGAGATGAAGAGCTCGAAGCGGATCGACAAGAAATCGAGAAATTGATGCAAGACAGGAGAAATCTGAACCGTGGCTATGAAAGCGCGATCTCGGCGAGCAGTCAAGCTAGACAGGATTTGGAGGCAGAAAAAGTCAGTTCAGTGGCAGCCGTAAGCCAGTGTTGGCGCGAGAATGCTCACTCGACAAACCAGACGCGGAATAGCAGTGCTTCAGAATCCCAGAACCAAGCTAGAAGACAGCTAGAAGATCAAACGATATCCCTTCGTGACGAGCTTGCCCGCTTAGGACGAAGCCATGCTGCTGCTGTCCGCCAGTCTCAGTCGGACAAGGATCTCTTGCAGACCCAATTGGACCGTATGGAGGAGGAAAGAGATAGCTTGATGCACATGCGAGATCAAGCGCATCAGCTGAGCGAGACTCTAGAACGGAAAGAGCGGGAATTGGAGGATGTTCGGGTACTGCTCAATAACGAGAGGGAGCGATCGAATCATCGACCAGAATCGCCCCTCGATTCATCTACCAACGCGGCGGACTCTACGTTACGATCGGAATTGAAACGTCAAGCATCGCTGTTGAATTCCTTGGGAAAGACGAACCAAGCGCTTCAGAAAGAGAATACCGAACTGAGATTGAGAAGGGACAATGTGGAGATGCTGAACAACGAGGTCAAGGCGCTCGGAAAGAAGGCCAGGACTGCTGAAGACAAGCTTGCAGTTTGTCAGGAAGCTCTGGATCGGGCCAGGAAGGATATGGAGTAAGTTCGGCTTCAAACCCTTTAAAAGCTCTAGGCGAATTCTGATCGTCTGGCCTATCCCGCCTCATAAGCATGTTGACAATTAATGTCCCGCTGACGGGCCACACCTCGGAGGACCACACGACGACGTCGACGTCAGATTACCTATCTCTCCAGCACCGGCTTTCACAACTTTCTGCTGCACATTCACTTTGCGGTCAGACCATTGCTGCCAAGCAAAGTACCATACTGGACTACTCCGGCCGATTAGAGCAGATCAGCCGAGAGACAGCTATGACTCTCGATGAGCTCCAGAAGCGAGCCGAAACCGCGGAAAGGGAGAGCCGCTGGGCGAATGAAGGAAGGCAAAGCGCCGAAAAGAGACTGCGATTGGCACGTGAGGAGCTGGAGATGCTAAGGTCAAACAAGGTAAGTTCGGCATCCTAGGCCGAACGATGCGTGGTAATCGCTAAGACCCTGCTGTGCGTTATGTCGTGTGTACAGTCCGCCGTCTCTTTGCAGGATGGGCCCGACGACTCAGCAAATGTTGTGGAGCTACAACGCCAGGTCAATCTTTACCGTCGAGCAATTGACGATTTCCAGAGTGACAATCGCGACGCGCAAGCAAAAGCTATTCTAGACCTTGATCTCGTGAAGCGGTCCGACCTGATCTCTGCTCTAGATCGGTGCAAACAACTCGAGCAAGGTAGGCCGCTTCGTCCATTTTCCCGGAACCACCAAAAGCTCACACGTTCTCAAATCCCTAACCTTCCAGACATAGAGAAATGCAAGCAGACAATCATGGAGCATGAAGAGCGTTATGAGGAGATCCGCAAAGCTGCGGAAGATATGGAAAATCGACTGGGTTCTGGCGAGTATAATGCAAAGGTGTGGAGAGTGGTCGAATTTGGGGGGAATCCAGCTGCGAAAGACTACGCTATTCGCAAAGAAACGCTGGAGAAACTCAAGCAGGAAAATGAAGCGCTCATTGCTAAGGTCACCGATCTACAAAGCGCAGGGGCGTCATCAACCGGAGGCGGAGGAGAGAAGACCGTGCCTATCGAAGTGTTCGAAAGGTTGAGAGAGGAGCAGGAGGCCGAAAAAGCCTTGCATGAGAAACGTTTGCTTCGTTTGAGAGAGGTGAGTTGGCCGTGGGCAAGGAAATCGATTTATAAGTACGGAGCTGACCAAGGAAGCCTTCACTCCAGGCCTTCGCGGCTCGTTCGAAAGAGTTCCTGGAGTCTGTTCAGTCTCTGCTCGGATGGCGTGTGCGTTTCGGCGAGAACGGTTCGGACGTCCGCTTGGAGAGTATGTATGCCGCTAAGAGCGGTAAGATGGGCCTGAGATTGGTCTTTAAAAGTGAAGGGGGGCATTTCGGGACCATGAAGATGATGGGCGGTATGGGCAAGAATTTGGAACACGTCAAGGAATATTGGGTCCTCCAGCGCCAAAGCATCCCCGGCTTCCTGGCACAGGTGACGCTGGAGGCGTTTGAGAAGACGACAGTGCGTATACCTGCATCGAGACTCCAGGTACCAGGCTGATTGAAATAATGGCACAGATCGGACGATTGGCAGGATATGCCGGAAACGAGGACGTCGAAGACGAAGAATGAACTCTCTGATATGACGTTACGACAATTGGAATCGAAATCTCACGAAAGCATTATGAACCATTGTTCCAGCAGAATCATTGTCGTAATCGTGAATCTTACAAACAGACAGACCTCACATCTCCCCACATTCGACGATCTGCACCCTCAATTTGGGCCTATCGTTCATGCCCGTTGGTACAGCCTCGACCTTCCTCACACTCAGCATGCTCTGTCCGTCTGGTACTATTCGCCCAAAAACAACGTGCTTGCCATCCAGGAAAGAGGTCTCGGTCGTCGTGATGAAAAACTGAAGTCATGGACGAAACCAAACTCAGATCGAGTGATCCCAATGCTGACGGACATGCTACTCACTTGACATCCGTTCGTGTCCTTGCCACTGTTGGCCATACTCAAAAGCCCAGGTTGTGTGTGTTTGACCGTAAAGTTCTCGTCCTAAGTCAACAAGTATTAACGGGGAATCCGTCAGCGTCAAACACGACCACGTTCGAGATGACCAGACTCACAGGGAATTTGCCGCCGTATATCGAAAAGGTACCTGAACCGTCTCCATTGACGAAATCTCCCCCCTGAATGACGAATGTTGGTACCACTCTATGAAAGTTGGTGTTGGATTGAGCTTGGGTCAGTTGACATACAGGGGAACAAGAACGCTCACCGATGGAAAGTGGCTCCCTTGTATCCTTGTGGCACTCCATTCAGCCTGATAGTAAGGTCAGCCTAACAGCCCATCCTTTTACATGGCAGTCGCGTCATGTACACACCTGTGCTCCCCGGTGCAGAGTTGTCGGAAGTTCTCGGCCGTCCTGCCATCAAAGCCATTGTTCAGCTCGAGCTAGTCCGGCGTACGGAGATCTCTAAGCCAGAAATATCGGCTTCCCATGCCACACTAAGCTGACTCACTTTGGCACGATGTCTGAGAACAACTCCATCTTGATTCTCGGCAACTTGCTTTCACCGATCTGGATATCGAAGAACACCACCGGGCGGGTGAATCCTGCTGGAGCATCTGGTGGAGCGGCCATTCTGAGACGTCGGTAGCTGCTATCGGCCAATGGTGATGTGATGAAGAAGCCCGTATTCAGAAGGCTAGCCAATGCAATCATGTGTACCTGTACACCTAGAAGAATCTGGCTAATTCTGAGTCTATGAAACGTCAGATCGCTCAAACGGCCACGCGTGAGAAAGCGGTCTTCGGAGGCGACCGAGGTGATATCATCATCACTCGCGCAGCGAGCGGTAACATCTAGAAACCTAGAAAGGCATTTTGCCTCGACGAATTTACGACCGTATCGCCACAACGACCGAGACATAAGCTGCACTGCCCAGCATCTAAACAGTATCGAGCCCCATTCCCACTGCTACAGGCTCGAATCACATCTTCGCGACCTCTCTATCTTTGCCAGTCACGAACAGGATGTCTAATCCAAGCATTCCTCCTCCAGCCTACTCCGATGCTCCCGGTGCAACAAACAAGAAGACATACGGAGCGGTCGATTCGCCCACAACGGCAACTGAACCATTACTAGGAGCTCAGAGGGGTATGTTATCTAGCGGATCTGGTCGCGATGCGTGGATGAACTCCAGCGACGATGTCGAAGCCGCGGACGGGTATGACACGAAAGATGAGCGTAATGTGGACGATTGTGAAATGGTGATCAGGATGGCTTTCATCCGTAAAGTCTACTCGTGAGTGCGCTAGCAAAGCTACTCTCAGCTCTCATATAGTTACAGTACTGATCGATCGTCTTTGTAGTATCTTGCTCACCCAGCTAGTCGCCACTACGGCTATCGCTGCCTGGCTTCACCTCTCGCCCACTGCCACTGAGATCATGCGCAAGACGTACGTCTAGCTTCTCGACTGTACAGCTGTGCTAGAAATCCCCCGTGTACTAACTGTGTACTTGTATTGTTGCAGTCCGTCACTGATGTTCATACCCCTCGTCGGAAGCATCTTGACCTTGTTCGGGGTCTCCTTCCGTCGACACGTTTATCCTTCAAACCTAATCCTGCTCGGCGCTTTCACCGTTTGCGAGAGCTTCCTGATCGGGATGGTCACCAGCTACATGGAAAGCAGGATCGTATTGCAAGCTTTGATCCTCACTTCAGGCGTCTTTGTCGGCTTGACGTTGTTCACCTTCCAAAGCAAAGTACGTTCTTGGTCCATACGATCAATTTTCGCTGGATGCAGGCTGACCGATTGACGATCTACAGTATGACTTTTCATCAATGGGACCCATACTTTCGGCAGGTCTTTGGGGGTTGATCGGTGTTGGCCTCATCCAGTTCTTCCTCCCATTCAACCAAACTGCGGATCTGATTGTTGCTGGATTCGGTGTTCTCATCTTCAGCGGATATGTTGTATATGACACGTGGGTCCGGGTTATGCTAGTGCAATCGCTGAAGGCCTTAGTCTAATCTGCATCAAATCACAGGTACAACATCATGAAGCGACTATCGCCGGATGAATACATCTTTGGTGCCCTATCCTTATACCTGGACTTCATCAACCTCTTCTTGTATATCCTTCGAGTCGTAAGTTTCAGACGAGAGTTTGCAGAATCGAAATATCCTTATTGACCTGTGCTCTTTTGCAGTTGAACGACACACAGAGGAACTAAGAGTTGCCGAGTGGATGTTCGCAAGCTTGTTCCTTCACCGAGACCTTTCGACTGTACCGACCGCATTCTTGTATATACGCCAGACGAGATCACATACCTAGCTGAAACCTCGCGCAAAACACATTGTCCCGTTCATTTCAATCGACTCCAGATTGTGTTTCCAAGCACCGGGGCACTCGAACATGGACGTCCACGACGGCATACGTGTAGACACGTTTTCGAGAGAGCACAAATGTATGAATATCGAATCTATGTTATGGTAACGTCGGGGTTTCCGACAGGGCAAGATGTAATAGAAATCCAAGGCCTTGTCTACAGTCCCTTGTTGAAGTACAGTTTCTCTCCCTTGTATTGATGGTATGACTGTTCTAACTCTTCCGGGTCGATCGAAGCTCGTTGAGGGAAGTACCCGATGGCAGGGGGCAAGAAGAGACCCAGGGATAATCCGACTATGAGGCCGATTTCGTCAGTCTAGTTCGGGGCCAACGAACCAGCTCGATCGCAACTTACTGAGCGTCAACTGCGTGGCCGTCCCAAGCAATTTACCTCTAGGTCCGACAAAGGCACCCCTCTTCTCCAGAATCGTCATTACGACGGGGGGAATGATCAAAGTCGGAATGTTGGTCAGAACTCTGCTGGCAGCACTCTGGCCCACTGCCAGCTTTCCAGCTTTAGAACTCTTTCCAAGCACCTCGGTCTCTTCGGCGCCTTCGGCATCATGCTTGACCCGGAAGACTTCCACTCCCTCGCGCATCTCCTTCCATCGAATACAAGAAATATTGACGACTCCGGCTGAAGCCACGGAGACGAATGGTACCAGTTTGGAAAGGACTGTTTTGGTGCTCGCCGACACAGGCAGTCGAGGAACGGCTCGAGTGAGCCCCACAGCCAGTCCGACTGATGTTGCGACGGCAGCCATATACGCTGTGCCGATCTCCTGATTTGACATCTCGATGCTTTTATTGGCGTTGCTGAAGTTCACGGCGACATTGAGCGTTTGGTTTGCCCATTGCCAACCGATGATGGAGATCAGCTAAGAAACATGAAAGTAAAGGATCATCAGATATGCTCTCAATCGAGACTAAGATCCTACTTACCGACGGGTTTGGCATCAACATCCCAGCCTGTAAATTGCGCAGTTTCCGATCAGTAAGAGTTGCAGGAGACATCGCATTGTTGGACTCACACAGATCAAGAGATTGGTTGGCACAAAAGCACTCATGCGGAATGGCAAGGCGATCGGCTCGTTGGTATCAGGGTGCACAGAGGAGTTGACCACTGCGGACCAAACGTGATTTAGCGAAGTCTCCTATGCGACGAAGTGAGTTCCATCGAACCCACACTGCTTCGCATGATCATATTCTGCCTTCTGCTGAGCACCGACGAAATAGCCCTTCCTACCAGCTTCCTTGATCTTCGCATCATATTTCAGGACAACCCTTTGAGCCTCTTTGAGGCTGTCATTCGAGTAGAATAGAGTCAAAGGCGAAGTCGTTGAGTAGAAGTTGGCTACCCGACCGGCGTATGTCGAAAGGTCAAACCTGGGTTTCGCTGATGGTCGAGGAAGCAATGAGAGACAGTCCTAGTACGTATGATCGAGCTAGACCCACAGATGTCGAACAGCTCCGGTTGCTCATGCGAAGTAGCCATTTTGAGCTGACTCGCTGGTGAGCAAATTTTGAAAGGAGTGCTGCGGTGATCGGGTTAAACATTGCTGAAGTCTTGACGCTGAGGCCATGCAATCGATCAAATATGCTCGACCTTGCTTCAAGACCTGGAAGATACCAAGGCTGCGCTCGCGTGAGCCCAAATACTTTCTGAAGACCCGTCGCGCGATGGCCGAGTCTCGGGCGAGCAGATGGCTGAGACCAATCAAATTAAACGTTGCAGACTAGCTATCCGGCCGAGCGGGCTGCTGGGAAAGTTTACTGACGATCCATGTATAGTCAAGTATTCCGAGCGTTATGCTATTGATACAGTCAGATCTAACTTCGCGCAATATCCCTCTCTGGCAGCGACAATTTACGTTTCCCTCGTCCCATAAGCCGATCCCATAAGCCTGGGTCTGACCCGGCAGCATACCGGCTTGCGTTTTCTTCCTCAGCAACGACCCGGTCATCAGCCGAGACTGCGCTCGCGGCCTCCACTCCAGCATTCTGACCAGAACTTGCAACTCCCAGATCCGGCGACACTGCTCTCTTCCCGCTTCTTTCCTGAGCTGGGCTACGACTGCGCGTTCCGAAGACGTCTCCGTCCGAATTCGTATGCTCGTGCAATTGGTGATGTGTCCGAAGAGTGAACCCTGGGGAGCTCGTATTGAAACCGATCGAAAACCCAGCTGGAACACCGGGCGGCGCGAGTTCTGGTAGAAGCGTTCCGTATCGCGCCTGATACCCTGAGGATCGACGTCTCCTGGATGACACAGCGATCGAAGGGGACAAAGGAGGGGTATATGTTGCGCTTCGTGGAGACGAGGGCATCTCGTCGCCGTACCCATCAACGAGGAGCGATATTTCGTCTCCAGAAGGCTCGTCGGTGAAAGACTCAGTCCAGATCGGCGATGCTTCGTCCTCGTCGGCCGAACAATCTGCCTCGTCAGCCCATGATCCAAGATGGACGCCGCCTTCGCCAGTCTCCGATTCGATGGCGGATACGGACCAAACACCAACCAACAACACTGCGATGCCGATAGTGACAAGAGCTATCTGATGCGGGGCAAGCTCCGAGAACTGGGAGTAGAAGACTAGGCCATCTACGTAGGATGACATATGATCACTGATCAGCGGAAGAAGATATTTACCTCAGAGCATGCAACGTACCGAAGATGCTGGATATGTTGTAGAAACAGAATGCCAGCGGGCAAATCACTGCTGGTCCTGCTAGTCGCAAGGAGTAATTCAAGTAGTAGAGCTGTGCCAGAGCAGTGACGCCTAGTCCGACCAGCAAAATCCAGCTTTGAAATGACTTGAACTGGTTCTGTTTCCCCTTTGAGGCGAAAGTCAGAATCAAAAGCTCGACGGCACACTTCGCAAACAGCAGTGACATTCCCGAAAGAGTACCGGAGCAAGCCGCGAAGGACAAGCCAAGCAGAGTCTTGGTCTTGCTATCTTTCCCCAACGTAGACATGTCCAGTAAGCTTGCTGTCTCAGTGTCGGTCGTGTCTTTGTAATGGACACGCTTGACCAGTCTTGGGGTGTCGTCCTGCTCTCCTGGCGGTATCGGCCGTCTCATAGCGCTCCGGGTGATGGGGGTCGATGGAGTGCCAGGCGGTGATGAAGAGGGAGTTCCGACGTCGAACACTTGTCGCGAGTCACCTGTTGGCCTGAAGGGGATTGACTGCCGGCGGTGATCGATACTTCCGTAGTCTGATGGCTCGGGGGTATCGACAGCTTCCTCGGGCAAAGCGATGGCTCCTGTTCTTTGTTTGCGTAACAAGCCAAACTCGATCAAATGACTCTGTCAAGGGTAAGACAGGGTCAAAGGCTATCTAACATGAGGTTGCCGAGCTGCCCGGACTTACGATGGCTAGAACCGCAAGCACAGCAACGCTCATGAGCGTAATATAGATGACGAATCCGCTCCGTCGGAACAGATCCATCAATTCCTCGAGTGTATGGTTCTCCTCTGGCACGACTCCAAAGATGGCAATCAGGCTGGCACCTGTCGCTATGAGACATGTTCCTGCCAGAGTGCGGAAAGAGAAGCTTTCCCGCAAAAGCAGTCTCGAAAGAACCGCATTCCAAAGCAATGACACCTGAAGACCGGACAGACAAAACTTCAGATAACACTTCTCAATTGCAAGCAGGACCCACTTACTGCTCCGAGCGGAGCTAGTACCACGATAGGTAGAGCACCTATTTGGAATACCGTGCCGAATAGGTTGGAGGTGATGAATACGGCTATGAAAGCGGTTCAGTGTTACTATTAGCCTCATCATAGCGCACAAGAGGCCGACTTGGGACTAACCGAAGCCAAATAACCATAAGCTATCGCCCGAACAGTCCATACATGTTCTAATCGTTAGTATTTAATATCATTCTGCTGCTTGATCTCACTTACGGTCTTCGATATGTCTTCTTTTGTTGTGGAAGAGGAAGGGTATCGTTCTGTATGTGGCTCTTCCTTTGTATTGTCAGGCCTGACTTCCTGCTTGATCAGTGGATCCGAATTTGTTTTCATGGATATTCTAGTGACTCACCAAGCGATTGCACGAAGGATGCGAGTAGTCCGACCAATATTCCTACCACGATAGGGATTCCTGCTTTACCAGCATTCGGTTCCTCCATTTCCGTTTCAAGTGCAAAGGCACGACCTCTCGGTCCAGTCGCGGCAGGGTGTTTCGTGTATTTATGTTTTGACCTGCAGCCTTCTACTATCGATGTGCCATTGCAAATATGTGTAGGTTGAAGTGTCTGTCGTTTTGTGTGGGGTGCATCGTTCTTGCGAACCGAGAGAGGTATGATGATCTGATGATCAGCTTCCTGGTCGCTGATCGCACGCTTCTCTCAGCTTGCATCGGAAGCGAAGCTGACACCGAGGCCGAGGCTAAGGCGCGACCTTCGCTGTGAGCAAGGTGAGTAGATGGAACCGTGAACCCGTGCGACGGATGCGGCTGAATCAATCTCAGTGGGCAGGTATTAGTCGGATGATCATTACAAAGTGGGTGACACTGGCAGGATCCAAGTCGTTGTACAGATGTATTCGTTACACGGCATAAACATGAAACGGCGCGCTGAAGTTCTAGGAATCGAATTCGACACCCTTTTCCTTCTCGATCCGCTCCACATCCTCGGCGTCATTGACCTTCAGAGCTTTGGCGAACTTGACATAGTCGAACCTTTCCTGTCTATCTGTATAAGGCCCAGCAAGGAAGCGGTCGATCTGTAGAAAAGCATTAAAATTCAGAATTCGAAGTGCTGTAGTCCAAAATCCTCAGACAGCTCACCTCTTTGTCTGACATGCGATCACCGTACTCCTTTAGCCAACCCCTGAGACCGGCTGGCTCGCTGGATCGATCACCAACACCGTCCTGATCCGTCCCCCGGTTTCGGTTCTTGGGTACATCGATCAACCCGTCGTCGTCCTCGTCGAAGCAAGCGAATGCATCTAGAATCTCCTGCTCGGTATCCAGTTCCAGAAGCTTCTGTCCAAAGAGCGTCAAGAATTGAGCAAAATTGATAGATCTAGGTTGTGCTCCGCTGCCAGAGGACCCAGACGGAGGTGTCAATAGTGTTTGCAACAGCTGATTTGAAGGTGTTTGTCCTGAGAATCCGAATACGGTGCGGACAGAATCAGACAGCTGTGCACCGACATGTTGCGCTGGAGCTTACCCAAGTTTCCCATGGTAGCCTTGAGATCATCCTCGGTGATCTTTCCATCACCATCGGCATCGATCAGCGAAAATGCCTCTTTGAATTGCTTGATCCTGCGCAGTTCGCACAGACAGAATCAGCATCTTTTCGAAGGTTTATCGTACCTGATACAAGCTTACTGCTGAGGATTGAAGAGTTGGAATACACCCCCGCTAGCTTCTCTTGGGTGTCTTCCGCTGCGTGTTCGAGCAGTGGCTCCAGGAGATAGATGATTATGGTTGACAGATGTCGATGAGGGACGACCTAGACCGAGAGACTGTCCGCATTTCCGCCGATGTCAGCGCTGGGTCCCCAATGCTATTCGGGGTACGATATCTACTGACCATGGCCTTCGAAAGATACTATGGTCGATATGGTTATTCGCTCTGGTGCAAGACAATCGAAACGGCGGATGTCCCGGTTGTCAAGATGTTTGATGCCTGTTTGATGGGGTCGTTTTCGAAAGTGCGTTGTTGCTATTTGGCAAAATGCCGAAGCTCGTATGCGTATATGGACCTGGCTCGGGAAGGTCACAGTGAGAATAAATGACATCTGTATCAAGTCTTAATCATGATGCACAGCATGCATGGTGAGTCTTAGGGATTGAGATGCATTGGGTAGCGCTGATGCATGTGATGGCATATGGCATTCTTAATCGTAATGCCGGCATTGTTTTGTTTGTCCAGAACAATAACAAACAGATCTGCATCCGATGATGAAACCCCAACCACAACTGATAAGATCTTCGGATCTTCGGCCACTTCATATACAACGAACCGACGACTCAAAAGATTTGATTCTCTACACGAGACGGTCTGCCTAGAATACTAGATCCATGTCGATGCCTGAAGGAATGCCTAGCGGCGCGATCTGCGGAGCCTGAGAACCCCCTCCATGTGCGGGTAACTCTATCCGCGACTTCAAGGCAAGCGAAGCTGCAACAGATGCAGGTTGCCAAAGTCGTCTGAGAATGGAAAGCATGAGAACATCGTACGAAGAGATGAACAAATTTTCCCTACTCACATTGTGTCATCATCAGCGCAAGAGGCGAAGATGTCATGGAAGACTGGGTTCCATGCAACCGTGTTGACAACACCCGTGTGCCCATGCATCGACTCGAGGAGCTTTCCCGTGTCTCGTTGCCATACGTAGATGTGCGAGTCTAGAGGGTGATGACATAGATCCATTAGATAACGGCAATCGAGTCAGGTACAACAGCCGTTCGAAAGCCTCACCCTCGCTTGCGCTGACCACGAAGCCCTTGTCGCGTCCACCAAAGCAGCTCTTAATTTGGTATTCAGTATGTAGGTGTCCGCTATACCGTCTGATTAGTTTCAATGCGTTGTCCTCCACGTTCCAAAGTTGAAGAGTCTGTTGGAGATCGAGCTGCCTATCAGCCCCCAAGATTCTACGTGTATTTGCGTACTATTGCTCACATCAGGCGCTACGCTGATCAAGGCTTGTTTGCCGTCGTCGGACAACGATATGGTGCCCATGTCACCACCCAAGACTGATTGACTATGGAACATACGATTGCAAGTGTCAATCAAGATCCCGGCAGGAAAGTGAGGTGAAGATCGCTTACGCAAGGACGTCGCCGTTAGTCATGTCGTAGACAACAATGTTGCGTTCCATCTTGCCGATGCTGTAATTCGGGGTCGTATCGTCCAAGGATTCGGGTTGCAAAGTGGCAACGCCTGGAACAGGCATACGTGAAGCCGTTGGTCGCACGTTTGACCCATTCGCGCCGGACTTTGACATATTGGCCGTGGCGATCATCTTCGAGCCATCCTTCGACAGAACAAAATCAAATATCCGCATGGACCCAGTCGTGATTCTCTTCTTCATCTTCCCGTCCCTGGACTGATCGAGACATACCAGTCAAACGGATGCAGATCAGCAAGGCGAGTCGCGTGCTCGTCATCGCGACGACCTACCCATTTTATAATCTTCTGATCCATTCCGGCGGTGACAAAGCCTTCCTCGTCAGATATCCACTGGATCTGGCTGACCATATCTTGATGGGTTTCCGGTAGATATGCAAGCTGAGCCCCCATCTGTAATGGCGTACTGCACGTCTCAGCACATGCGAGATCGCCCTGTAAGATCATGTCTGGGCTTACCATTGTGTCCCATAGAATTATGGTCGATTCCGCTGCAGAGACCAGCCGTTTACCGTCTGGCGACCAAGCGAGAGCAGAGACGGCATCAGTGTGCCCTTTCAAAGTTGCATACTTCTCGCACGACCTGGTCGGTGGTGGCTGTAATCCCGCTTTTATTAGTGGTTTGCGGTGCATCCGTAAGTCCTTGCAACGACTCACCTCGATCTTCCAGATATGGATCGTCTTGTCCTTGCCGGCGCTGGCGAGATACTGCCCGTTCGGACTCCATTCAATTGTCCAGACCTCGTCGGTATGTTCGGCTAGGACATGGGTAGCAACGGTTGGGAAGACCTCTCGCTGACAACGGTGATCGCTGAGCAGCGATACCGCTTGTGTGCCGCTATGATAGAGACAACGGCTCTCCTGGAAGCGACGAGCCTGGTCGAACAGAGTGGCCAATCGCTGAGGTGGCATTATTACTCCGGTAGGCAGAAACTCTGGAGACCCATATGAGATGAGCTTCGATCTCTATGATCGAATGATAGTAACAAAATCTCACCTTGAAGATCATCCAGTAGAACTTGACGGGATGAACCCTCAGCACCATCCCATTTCGCTTTGGCGTACAGATCGTTCTTCTTCATGCACATCATCAGACTGTACCGCGGAGCCGTTAGCCAAACTCCCTTTCCCGAATTCGAATACAAACACTCACCCTGATAGCGCATGAAGTTTCGTAGTGTCGGCAGCCAAAGGCGTCACCTCGAGCCTTAATACTTTCAAGGCTCTGACAGTTTGACCGGCCTCGATCAGCTCGAGGTACTTTTGCCGGAGGATCATGAAGATCGCTCGACGACCGGGGGTATCGTATTTCCTCGATTCCTTGCCATTCGTTTGGATAGGCGGATCCGCCTTAATCCCTTCCATGTCGACGTCGAGCGTTGATGTTGATGACTCGTAGCTACCCGAGGGACGGGATAAAGACGTGGAGTTGAGGGCGGAATTGTCCGGCTTGGAAATATCGATCCCATTCGATCGACCCAGATCCGGCTTGACATTGGTCTGTTCGCTTTTGCGACGCATGCTGTTTCGACGAGCGGGGACATTGTCTTCCGGGGATACAACACCGAGCTCGACTAGGAGCTGCATGGCTTCTGACCATCTTGCCCCAAGAATCGCTTGTCGGAATGATGAAGCTAACGCTGGCTCCTGAACGTAACCGGACTCCGCTTCCAGCACCTCGGCCGACTGACTATATGTGAATCCAGCGTTGTGAGCAAAGTATGAGCCGCCAAATCGGAATTCGACATAAAAACTCCGCTCACCTGTATCCCACATCTCGCAAAGCCTGCAACAAAAGCCTCACAACCTCTTCCCTCTTCGCAGGTATATGCTTGCCTTTCAACCCAGCATCCCCTAAACCACGCTGATCTCCAATGGAATGACCCGAACCACCCTCAAGATCGGCCCTGCTTTTACCTTTACCCTTGGTCCCCGTTGCGGCTAGACTCGATGATGATGAACCATTGGTATTCATCCCCAAGTGCTCGGAGGTGACAGGCGGGTACATGTATTCCCCTGGAATGTCCACCCGTCTTATTCGAGATGCTAAAGAACCAGGTTGGCCGGTAGATCTCGAGCTGTGAAGAGAAGAAGGCGATACAGGAGCGTGACCGTTCATGTTATCTGTACTGGATTGTCGATTGTCTTGCTGACTCAGAGCAGATGTCTTATCGGTCGTCTCCTCCAGTCTCACTCGTTTGCTTTGTCGGACCGATTCTGGAATAGAAGGAGTAGCAAATGATCCGACTGACGGAATAGGAGATGTCGAGCGATCCCGCCGTTTACGGTTCGTATGAAGTATCGCTGATGTCGTCTCACCGACGGAGCTCGAAGCTGTTGGATTATGATCTGAAGCTACGCCTGGTGTCGTGGATGAACCAAGCTGTTGTGATTGATTATGAAGAGGTGTCTCGGATGGCGGAACGGCTGAAGAAGGGTTTGTGCTTGGGGAAGACGTCTTGGCTGAAGTTGATCGCGAAGGTGCTTGCGCTCCTCCGATATGTTGGCAGGTTGATTTGTTGGCGTGAAGGGCGATGGCGTGAGGCTGAAGTGCACAGTTAGAGCGAGGTTTGAGCGATTGAAAAGATAGGAGTGATCACGGAGATGGTGGCGAAGGAATCCGGCGTTGAGAACTAAGGACCCGGATAGATTTGATCGCTCGGTATCTAGTCGGTTAAGACCATGATCGCGGGCTGTGAGGTAACGTAGGATAGCTAGGGGTAAAGGGGGATCGTTTTCCCCTCTCTACGGAGCAAACGAGCCGGTAACACTACGAACGTAGGCGATCCACTCGTGCTCAAGCGGGCGGACGGACGTTGAAGCAAAGATAGCAGGCTGACCGAAT
>Ga0308160_10002351_pt1 | contig 23181 bp, 20 predicted proteins | sample PhyFR1_FD_201036 | JGI IMG/M metagenome (GOLD analysis project Ga0308160, IMG submission 201036) | Phyllosphere microbial communities from UC Gill Tract Community Farm, Albany, California, United States - DLSLF.R1 | ecosystem: Host-associated > Plants > Phyllosphere > Unclassified | place: USA...
GGATCGTGCCGTTCGCGCTGCCGCAGCCCGAGCACCGGCGCCGCCAGGCCGATCTGCAGCGCATGATGGATGCGCCGGCCTATTCCCTGCAGAAGGAACTGCTGGAAAAGATCCACGAAGCGAACCAGACCGACATCTTCGTCGCCTCCTACCGCGTGTTCGAGGAGAACGACGGCAGCGGTAAGCAGTTCTCGCTGGCGACATGGACCCGCGATGTCGACACCTCCTTGCCGAAGGCCGATCGCATCGCCTTCGTCATGCCGAAGGACGATAGCGACGCGGACATGGTGGTCGTGGACTGGGACAAGGCCGTCGCGGTGGTCGCCGAACTGATGCAGCAGGAACCCGATTTCTATCCGCCGCGCTTTCGCGTGCGTGACTTTCCCAGCGAGGCGCAACTCAGGCAACTGGCGTGACCTAGCCGCTGCCATCGGGTCGGCAGGGTGGGGTCCTGGCGGCCCGAGCTGATTGCCCGCTGTCTGCGTTCCACGCGGCCGCGTCGAACGCGCCACGCCGTCTGTATCCTGCGCCGGCCCATTCGAAGAGCCCCCATGCGCCAGATCCTGACGACTGCTATCGCCCTGGCCCTGGCCAGCGTCTCGCCGTGCACGTTCGCCCAGCCGCAACGTCCTGCACCCAGCGTCGCCGCCGCGCCGGCCGCCGCGGTCACCACGCAATTGCCGCGCACCGCCAGGCCGCGCCACTACGCGCTGGAAATCACCCCGCACGCCGACAAGATGACGTTCGACGGCAAGGTCCGCATCGAGCTCGACGTGCTGCAGACCACCGACCGCATCGTGCTGCAGGCGGCCAACCTGCGCTTCGGCCGCAGCACCCTCACCGGCGGCAAGGCAAAAGCCGCGCTGGTCGCCAAGGTCGCCACCGACGCCGACGCGCAGACCGCCAGCTTCGTGTTCGCCAAGCCGCTGGCGCCGGGCCGCTACGTGCTGTCCATCGACTACAGCGGCGTCATCAACACGCAGGCCAATGGCCTGTTCGCGCTGGACTACGCCACCCCGCACGGCCAGCGCCGCGCGCTGTACACGCAGTTCGAGAACTCCGACGCGCGCCGTTTCCTGCCGTCCTGGGACGAACCCGACTTCAAGGCCATCTTCGACCTGACGGTGAACGCGCCGGCCGCGCAGATGGTGGTCGGCAACATGCCCGTGGCCACCACCGCCGATCTTGGCAACGGCCTCAAGCGCGTCGCATTCCAGACTACGCCGAAGATGTCCACCTACCTGCTGTTCCTGGGCGTGGGCGAGTTCGAGCGCACCGCGCTCAAGGGCGACAACGGCACCGAGATCGGCGTGATCGCCCAGCAGGGCAAGGCCGAGCAGGCGCGCTTCGCGCTGGAGTCCGGCCGCGACGTGCTGCGCGAATACAACGATTACTTCGGCGTGCGCTATCCGCTGCCCAAGCTGGACAACATCGCCGCGCCGGGCGGCAGCCAGTTCTTCAGCGCCATGGAAAACTGGGGCGCCATCTTCACCTTCGAACATTCCCTGCTGCTGGACCCGGCGGTGTCGGACGTGACCGATCGCCAGCGCGTGTTCACCACCGCCGCGCACGAGATCGCACACCAATGGTTCGGCGATCTGGTGACCATGGCCTGGTGGGACGACCTGTGGCTCAACGAAGGCTTCGCCACCTGGCTGGAAGGCCGCACCACCGCCAAGCTGCACCCGGAATGGGATATCGACAAGACCGGCCCGGCCTACGTCAGCCGCGCCGCCATGGGCCGCGACGCCTACGCCACCACCCACCCGGTGGTGCAGACCGTGGCCACCGTCGAACAGGCCAGCCAGGCCTTCGACGGCATCACCTACGAAAAGGGCTCGGCGGTGATCGGCATGCTGGAGGATTACGTCGGCGCCGACGCATGGCGCGACGGCGTGCGCCGCTACATCGGCAAGCGCGCCTACGGCAACGCCGTCACCGGCGACCTGTGGCAGGAAATCGACGCCGCCGCGCCCGGCAAGCAGTTCCTGCAGGTGGCGCACGACTTCACCCTGCAGCCCGGCGTGCCGCTGATCAAGGTCGCCGCCAGCTGCAACGCCGGCACCACCGTCGTGCGCCTGGAGCAGGGCGAATACACCCTCGACCGCCCCGACAAACAACCGCTGCGCTGGCACGTGCCGGTCGCCGTGCGCAGCGGCGGCAAAGAAGTGCGCGTGCTGGTGGACGGCAGCGCGCAGCTGCAACTGCCCGGCTGCACCGCGCCGGTGCTGGTCAACGCCGGGCAGAAGGGCTACTACCGCACCCTGTACGCGCCCGCGCAATTCAAAGCACTGACCGCCGGCTTCGCCACGCTGCCGGTGGTGGACCAGCTCGGCGTGCTGCTGGATACCAGCGCATTGGCCAGCGTCGGCCTGCAGCCGCAAGCGGACCTGCTCGGCCTGGCCGACACCGTGCCGGTGGGCGCGGCGTCGGACCTGTGGGCCACTGTCGCCTCGGTCTACGCCGGCATCGACGACCTGTTCCAGGACGACCCGCAGAGCCAGGCCGCCTGGCGCCGCTACGCGCTGTCGCGGCTGGCGCCGGAGTTCGCCACCCTGGGCTGGGACGACCGCGCCAGCGACTCCGCCCAGGCCAAGCAACTGCGCGCGCACCTGATCGACACGCTCGGCAGCATGGGCGACGCCCAGGTGATCGCCGAAGCGCGCCGCCGTTTCGCCGCGTTCCAGGCCGACCCGACCGCCTTGTCGCCGGAACTGCGCAACAGTGTGCTGGGCATCGTCGCGCGCCACGCCGACGCCGCCACCTGGGACGCGCTGCACCGGATGGCGCAGAAGGAGACGTCCTCGATGATCCGCGACCAGGACTACCTGCTGCTGGCCGCCGCCAAGGACGCCACCCTCGCGCAACGCGCCCTGGACATGGCGCTGACCGACGAACCCGGCGCCACCAACAGCGCCTCCATGATCACGACGGTGGCGGGCGAGCACCCGGACCTGGCCTTCGATTTCGCCGTGGCCCACCGCGACCACGTGGACACCCTGATCGACACCACCTCGCGCGCCCGCTACTACCCGCGCCTGGGCGCCGGCTCGGTCGACCTGAAGATGGTCGACAAGATCCAGGCGTATGCGCAGCACAACCTCGCCGCGACCTCGCGCCGCGATGCGGACGCGGCCATCGCCGACATCCGCACGCGGGTGACGCTGCGTGCGCAGCGCGTGCCGCAGATCAAGACGTGGTTGGTGGGGCGAGAGGGGTGAGGGTGGGTGGTGGCTGGTCGAGTGCGGCTGGCTCCCGATCAGGGAGCCTTCGCTCGGCCCAGCCAAAAGGCTTTGCAAATACCCAGATTGGGTAATAACCTACCCATTATGGGTAATAAGGCCGCCACCGCCACTGCAAAGACCGAAGCGCCGCGTGCCGCAACCACGCGGCCATCGGGCCTGGCCGATGCCTTGTTCACCCGCACCCAGCAGCGCGTGCTGGCCCTGCTGTACGGCCAGCCGCAGCGCGACTTCGGGGTCGGCGAACTGATTGCCGCCGCCGGCTCCGGCTCCGGCGCGGTGCAGCGCGAACTGGCCAAGCTGGCCGACGCCGGCCTGCTCACGGTACAGCGCACCGGCAACCAGAAGCGCTACCAGGCCAATCCGCACTCGCCCATCCACGACGAACTGCTCGGCATCGTGCAGAAGACTATCGGCCTGGCCGGCCCGCTCGGCGAGGCCTTGCAGCCCATCGCCGCGGACATCGTGGCCGCCTTCGTCTACGGCTCGGTCGCCAAGCACAGCGACACCGCGCGCAGCGACATCGACCTGATGGTGATCTCCGACAGGCTGGGCTATGCCGACCTGATGCGCGCGCTGGATGGCATGCAGGCGCGGCTGGGCCGCCCGGTCAATCCCACGCTGTACACGCGTGCCGATTACCTCAAGCGGCTGCGCGACGAAAACGCGTTCCTGCAGCGGGTGCTGCAGCAACCCAAGATCTGGGTGATTGGAGGAATGGATGACCTCGCCACTTGAAAACCTGTCCGGCCCCGGCAAGCAACTCAGCGCCGAACCGACCGACCCGCGCGAACTGGACGGCCTGACGCGCTCGGGCCTGGCCCGCCTGGGCGACGCCAAGAACGCCACGCTGGCCCTGGAAAGCCGCTTCGACCTGGCCTACAACGCAGCGCACGCGTTGTGTCTGGCGGCGCTGCGGGCAAAGGGCTACCGCGCCAACAACCGCTACATCGTGTTCCATGTGTTGCCGCACACCCTGGGCCTGGGGCCGGAGGTGTGGCGGGTGCTGGACAAGTGCCACCACCAGCGCAACGTGGCCGAGTACGAGGGCGAGTTGGATGTGAGTGAGCGGTTGGTGCTGGATTTGATTGCGGCGTGCGATGCGGTGCGGGTGGCGCTTGGACTTGACGCATAAACGAGCGCTGCCGCGCGAAGTAACCATTCCTGCAATGAGCATTGCAATGGCTAAATCCAATGATCGAAATATCCGTTCTACGTCAGCTATGAAGGCTGAATCCCTTCCTGCGCCCCGGAGAGATCCGACGCTGTGCGAGGAGGCAGATAGAGTGTTGCATAACGGCGAAGCCATCCCTGGCTTCGTCGAACTGCCTACGCATGCACAGTTGCAGTTGCATCGGCAGCAGGCGTTAGTCGAACGTGGGTTTGCTTCTCGCGAAATCGCCCGACAGTCAGGAGGCTATGTCGACGCAAAGGACGTGTTGGCTATGCTGCAGTCCCGGTTAGATATTGCTCGCATGTGCCATTCAAAAGCGGGTTCCCAATCCACGCGCGATGAGGGCGGGGATACAGCGTGAATCAGGAACTTCGAGGTAGAGGGCGCCGATTAAGCAGTTGCAGTTGCTGGAGTAATCGGGGACGTTCGAAGTGTCACCCGCCCATCATCCGCATTAAGGGGTGCACACATCTAAAGCTCTCGGTTTTACAGGGATATTTACTTCCATTCAGATGGTACCAATCCCTTGCCGCGCCACTCCTCAACGAGATACACATTCGTCAGTCCGCCCCACACCTCTTCATCAGCATGGTCTAGCACGATGATCTGCAGCCTGCCGGTAGTGCGTGTAATGATGTGATCAAAAAGCGCGAATACCTTTCGTACTGCAACCACGTCTTCATTTTTCCATTCCGGATCAAGTTCCTCTTCAAGTGCCTTTCCGGCTCTTCGGGCCGGGAAATAGACTTGGCTTGGCTGATCGTAGACTAGCAGTCCTGGCACTGGGTGATCTGGTTTGCTAAGAAAATAGCCTTGCAGGGAAAGAGTAAGCGCGATGTGGTATGCAAGCCAGTTCGCGCCACTGCCAATCTCCCAAAGGAAGTCATCGCGCGTACCACGAATGACTTTAACAGTTAGGTCTTGGATATTTAGGCGAATGGGGGCGTCCGGCCATTCTCCGTCAAGCTCTGGAATCAGTCGCGAAGAAATGGATTGGATGGAATCCAGTGCATTTTCCGTCTTGCGACCTATTTCGTGTTCAGATATCAGCTTGCTCAGATCCGCGGCTTGTGCGCTCAATGCAGAAATCTCTTCACTAAGTGCTGAGGACGTGTCAGCCGCTTCATACAACCTTAGAGCTTCCTGCAGTCGGCCAAGAAAGTGTGAAATCTCCTCGCCACGAGTGGACACTTTGCGAGCTTCTTCCGACTGTCCTTCCAATATTCTTATTTCTTGGCGTACCGCCGCAAGATCGGCAAGGATGATCTCCACTGTCTCACGTTGGCGAAGTGTTTCTTTTCCAAGGGATTCAGTAATTCCCGGGTGCGACCGTAGTCGAAGCTCAATGCCCTCCAACGCCTCGCAGAGTTGATCGACGCGCGCTCGTCCAGCATGACTGGGTTCAAGTACAGCAGCTGGACGCTCTACCATCATTCCTCGAATCCACCGAGACAATCCCAATCGGTCACGTTGGACTTGGAGGCCTTCTCGGAATGTGTTGCTGCTCTCATCCAAGCGCCGCAGTTCGTGAAGTCGACTGCGAGACTGATTGAGGTCCATGCCAAGCTTGGACTCGATCGCACGCAACTCTGTGAGTCTTGCCATGATGACGTCCATGGACGCCAGTGACGGCGTGGCTGCACGAGCGTCGCTTTGCATCGCTAGTCGAAGTAAGTCCACAGTTGAGGGCCAGTCGTTCGGCACAACTGTATGGTTTGGCAGCAGTCCGTACTCAATTGCTAAACGTACCCATGCAAAGCCTTCTCGTTGCCAAGCGGCCCCAGAAGCCCGTCGAGCCTTCAGCTCGCCTTCTTTTCTGCGAAGCATTCGTAAGATGCGGTCCAACTCGTGGCGTGCTTGCAGAAGCGTTGGGCTGATGGCGCCAAGTACGTATGGAAAGATAGTTTTGAGCTTTTCGCGATGTTCTGTGGTGTCGGCCTTGAAGAACATGATGTCGGGGTTTGCGATGATGTTCTGAGGCTGAAAAAGGAAGGCCATCAGATCGCGAAAGCTTGGTCGTGACTTGAATCTGTCCTCGCTACCTGGCTCAAATTGCAGGTTCGAGAGATCAGAAAGTCGATTCAGAACGGCCTTGACGTGACCGACCGTTTGATTTTTTTCCTGAATCAAGGACGGGGGCTCGATTGTCTGTCCTTCCAAGAGCAACATATCGCCAGAGGCCTTCAGGTCGCCTGGCTCTCGGCGGGCGAGTAGCTTTTGCCCTTCAATGGTGTCGACCAGCACGCCAAACCAAGAGCAACTCTCACGAATTACCCCCACTGGAATGGCGCACTTTTCCGAGCCCAAGCAGTAGTCAATGATCGGTATAACCGACGATTTTCCAGTCTTCGACGCCCCGCTGATGACGTTGACTACACCAGGTTCAAAATGCACCACTCGCGGCTCTCCGCCACGCCTTGGCCACAAGATTAATTGTCTCAATTGAAAGTACATCAGAACTCCACTCTGAGCGTGTGCACGACCTGTTGATCGGAGAGGCCTGCAAACCAGTAGCCGAGTCTTTCGCAAGCAGTTCCGATGCGTCGAATCCGCTCAGGCAAAGCTGGCATCCCTAGGTCTTCGTGCGGTAAAAATGAAAAGAGTGCAGCTGTTTTTGGTTCGATCCCAATGAGGCCAGAATGCTCCGCCCACACCAGTGACTCCAAAGTAAGCCGTCTTAGCGCTATCGAGCGGCCATGAACCGCAATGAGATCTTCCCGCTTATCTCCGAGCTTGCCGGCGAAGAGATGTAACCCTGATGCTCTATGCGTGCTTAGCACTATCGCTAAGGTTGGGCCATGGAAGATCAGTGGGAGTACAAGAAACGCGAGAGGAAGTGTCGCGGAGCGACCGTCACGATTTTGATATCCGATGCCGAAACTCCATAGCGAATACGCCCCCAGCGCCTCGTTCTGAACGAGCGCAGCCTCGCTAAGATGGCGTGACTGAGTGATCTCGCTCATGCTTCTTCCTCCTTATCTAGGAGGGTTTTGTGTTCTGGGTGCCAGCCAAGTTCTCGCCTGTCTGCTAGATCGTTGAAAGCTCCGTGAGTGAAGTAATTTGGCACGGTGCGGCTACCTATAGGTACCTCTAGGACCGAGCATCGACCGTAGATGAGTCGTCCTCTCATGGCTTCCGGCTTGTTCGAATGGAGGTCCTTGATCTCGCCAGCGAATGCTTCGTGTCGACGTAATAGCGAGTCTTCCCAATCCTTGAACGTGTCTTCGTAAATAAATCCTGCTTCGGCCCACTTCACCTTGTCGCCGGACGTTCGCATGAGATCGCTTGCTGCCCGCAGTTGCTGCGCTTCCGTGGCCTCGATCAACTGCAGTTGCCGCACAAACATAGGTCGAGTTGTTAGCACCGCCTTAGCAGCATCTGCTGTTGGAGCCGCGGACAGTGAAGCCAGGTAGCCGGGCATGTTGTTTTGTTGAACGAATGCATGAAAGCTCTTCCGAAATTCCGCAACTCCGATCAGGGCGGGCATTCCCTCGCGGATGAGTTTGTCTGCTCTCGCCTTTGCCATCCCAATGGCAGCTTCGCAGATAATGTCAATTGATCCATCCGGAACGGTGGGTGCTAGCAAAGTCCGCAGGGGCTGTACAGGGTCTGCGTCGCTACTGGAAATCGAGGTATTGCAGATGACTTGGTTGCGGAGAGCATGCGGCACATCAAAAAATCTCTGTAAGTACGCCATGCACTTGGGCGGCTCAGCTTTCTTGCTGAGCTTGTCTTTGACTTGTTTGAGCAGCAGATTCACAGCGTCCGTAGACGTTGCGTCATGAATGGCTGTGCTTATCTTTCCGGACTTTGGCGGTGTTACGTACAGGCGAAACGCCGCTTTTCCCCCATCAAATTTTTTTGACTCGACTGCGGTAAGCCAGTTCGAGATTGTTTTCCAAAGGTCCTCGGACCAGTCAGAGAGGGCGTTGTGGGATAGAGCACTCTTGCATTGCTCTAATAGTACATTTCCGTTGGAGTAGTGGATGGCGACATCATCCAGAAGTTCTAAGGAAACGCTAGAATCCGACGGACTGTTGAGGAGGTGGTAACACAGCCTGACCGGCTGCAGTGAGAAACCCAGATAGGGGCCAGGTGCGCTGTGTTTAACTAAGGCAGTCATGCGAACTGCTCCAAGTCCATTCGACTGCGATTGGTTGCCGTCGGGAATTCGTAAATTCCCTGGCGCTCCTTGCATGTTGCCCCAATTCAGTCACTTGGGAATTCCTGCTTTATATTCCGTATCGCTGATATAGACATAACACCCCATCATGCCTCGGCTCATCAACGTCTTATAGGTATTTCGGATGATCCGGTCCACACGATCGTGAACCTCTGGATTGCTCTTGGATTGCGATTTGTATCCGCGGATAGAGCGATCCTGCTTTGAGCGCTTGCTTGGATCTGTAGCTACAGACCCGTCGCGACAGACCAGATCCGGTCCGATGATCACACCAACATAGTCCAGTTCCAGTCCTTGGCATGTATGTATGCAACCCACCTGCTCGACGGAGTTCTCGGCCACAGCCCACAAGCTGCCATCGCTTCCAAGGTTCCATTGCGCGCGATAGTCGTGTTCCGGAATTTCGATGTCCCAGGCATCCGGGTTGTTCTTGCTCTTCCAGTCCCAGCAATAGCCAGCCACCACGCGTGACTTGTTGTTGCGCTTGTTCTTTTCGCGGATCAGGTCGTGCAGTTCCACCGGCGAGTCAACGATGCGGAAGTCGAAGGCGTCGCGGTCGAAATCGGTGTTGGCGGTCTCGCGGATGCCAAGGAAGTTGTCGAGCCACGCAATGTAGCCATCCGAGCCGGCGCAGCGGAACTGCGAAGCGAGTTCCAGCTCGGTCACTTCGGCGCCGAGGTGTGCGGCCCAACGCTGTAGCTCGCCTGTGTGGCCGATGTCGGAGAGGGTGACGATCTGGTCGTCATCCACGAAGAAGATGGTGCAGTGGGCGCTACGGATCAGCTCCATCACCTGGTTCTGGCCCAGATTGCTATACAGGCCGCTCTTCTCGTTGAGGCGGTGCGCCTCGTCCACCACCAGGGTGCCGAACACATTCGGTTCGGTCTGGTGGAAGTTGCCCGAACCGGAGAACAGGTTGCCGATCTCGATCTTGCGGATGTGACCAGCTAGCTTTTGTGCGTACACAGCGCGCGGCGCCGCGTTCTTGGAGACGTACTTGGTGGTAGTGCCCCGCTTGGTCAGTTCGACCAGCAGGTTCACCGCCACCACCGATTTGCCGGTGCCGGGGCCACCCTTGACGATCACTACCTGCTTGCGTTCGGCGCTGGCCTGCGCGGCGCGCGCCAGGCAGGTTTCGTAGACCAGCTTCTGTTCGTCGATCAGCACGAATTCCTGGTTGCCCTTGAGCATGCCGACCACGCTGTCGGCGAGCATCTTGGAAGGGCGGATGCGGCCGTGTTCGATCTTGTAGAGCAAATCGCCGTTGTCGCCGTGGCGCACGTGCTGGCGGATGAAGTCGCGCAGCTTGCGCTTCTCTTCCACGCCGCGCAGGAACAGCGGCGCCTTGTCGGTGTAAGCGGTGTAGCGCGGATCGTCGATGGTTCCGTCGCGGAAGTGGTTGTGCAGGTAGGCGCAAGGCTGTAGCTGGACGCCACCTTCGTGCACCGCCTCGTTGAAGCCCTGCAGCAGGGCCGCATACGACCAAGCCTGGTAGGACGGGTGCGGGCCTTCCGTCTCGGTGGGTCCGCCGCGTTGCGCCTTGACGATGCCGTCCTTGTCGGTGACTGCGGAGGTGGACCATTGCTTGAGTTCGACGATGATCGCCCGCGGTTCTTCGGCCTCGCCAAGCCCGCTCAGGATGAAATCGATGCGCTTGGCGGTCTGCGGGATGCCGAACTCGATGCCGACGCCCATGTCTGCGGGCAGGCTGTCGTCGCTGAGGACGTCTGCCATCTGGGTGAGCGAGTGGCGCCAGGCACGGAACTCGCTCTCCGGTGCGTATCGGCCCGTCTTCTTGAGGAAGGCGGTGGAGATGATGTCCTCGATTGCCTGCTGTTCCGAGTCTTGCAGGAACGCGGTACGGGTCGACTGATAAACGATCACGCTCGGCGTTCCCCCTGAATGCCTTCCGTATCTCGACCGGACTTTGAACCGATGTGGGGTGGCTGGCAAGTCTTTACATTTGCGTGTGCCATCGGTTCGCAGCACCGAGGGTGCTTTGGAGCAATTCGTATACAAAACTGCTGCATGTCAATCATCGCTTTCAGCATGCAAGATCCAGTTGATAAGACGACTTGACGCGTGGCGCCAGCGATAGCAGGATTGCTACACGGAGCCTAGGAACTCCTCGTACAGCGGGCTACCACCTCCGACAACGGGTGGATCTTCATGCCGTTTGGCGAGAGATGCTATGACCGAGGCCGCCCGTCATCCCGATTCGGATCCTGGCTATTACCTGCCAGAAGAAGCGCAGTACCGCCTGCAGCAGCTGCGCGATCACATGCGATTCCTAGCGCGACTAGCGCAGCCACGCACTTTGGACGAAGAGCGCGAGGCCGCACCGAAGGTGCGTGCGGGCGAACTGGCGATCTGCATGGAACTACTCGCGGAGCAAGTGGACATGGTGTTACGCGAGGTGTCGTGGCCGGCGCAACGTCAGTATTAGAGTCCGGCTCAGGGGAATGGTGTCGGTACGGAGGCGTCGTGAGTTCCTCTGCAACGTGATCGCGGCGTGCAGCGGCGCCGTTATGCTTGAAAGCTAGGGGCGAGGCGTTTGATGCTAAGGAGCCGTGATGCAGCAAAGTGAGGGGGGCGTACCCAGCATCGGTCAGGCTGGCGAGGGGCGGACACGGAGTAGTGGTCAGGGTGCCCCGCTGTGGCGCATGTTGCGCCAGACCTTCGGGGTTGACCTGAAGTGGTGGGTGCCGTGTTGGGGCGGCGGCATGGTGCTGGCGCACTTCCTGCGTATCGGCTACGTGCCGTCGTTGTCGCTTGGGGATCTGGGCGTGGTGCTGAGTGCCGTGGCGCTATTGGGTGGGCTTGCGCTTTTTAGCCTTCTGGCAGTGCTTGCGTTACCTGCCTGGAGTATTGGATTTCTGGTTCATCAGCATCTGCTGCCAGTGCCGCCGAGACCAAGACAAGACGATGCGCCACGCAAGGGATTGAAATCTAATCGTAGTCGTACTCAGCTTGTCTTAGGAAAGCAAGGAAAGCGTGTATTTGGCAGCTTTTGGGTATTCGCTTTAGCAGCGTTGATCAGTGCTTTGTATTACGCCATCTTTTTAGGGCTTGAACATTGGAAATTTGGCGGCTTGGTAACTTATGGGGTTGGAGTTGGATTGTGCGTCGGATCGCTTCCCTTGGCATTACTTCTTGCTTTCTCGGAAGTGGATTGGGTCCGTCGGCTCGGGCCATTCTTTCGAAAGCGCCTTGGTTCGCTGTTGCTATTTCTGATGATATACCAGCTATTTTGGCCGCTTGCGGGAGTTGCCGTCAGCTACATGGCACCTCCAACTAGGCCCTTGGATTGGATTTATCTCTTCTTTGCGGCATTAATGGTTGTCATTTCCCATTGGGGTATTTACGTTACCCATCGCATTGAGTTTTCTAAGCGCCTTAGGGTCTTTGGATCTGTGATGTTTATGGTGGTTTTGTATAGCGGTTCATTGCTCGGCACAGTAGATATCACAGTGCGCAAGCTCGGCATCGGCATGCTACCAGGCGTGCAACTGCAATTGACGGAGCAGGGTTGCCAGATCGTCAAGGCAACCTGGCTGGAAGCGAGCTGTAAACCAGCGCAACCCGGATCGAACGTATATGTGCTGCCGTCCGTCGATGTTTTGACCCGGTTGGGTTCGGATTTCTATGTGGCGCCGCCTGGTGGGCTCAGCGATGAGCACAAGCCGCGCTTCTTGATTCCTGCCAGTCAGGTGCTGAGTTGGAGCAGGGTCGAGGTGGTCAAAAAGACAGCCGCCCCGGCCGCCGCTCCATCCGTCAAGTGATCGATTGCCCGTCTGCGAGCAGACGTTCGGTTCTGACAGGAAGGTCGCATGTGGTCGCTTCGACACGCTGCCCGTCCTGAGTCGTTTGCTCGCGGTAACACAGCGCCGCAATGCGCTCGCGAGGCAGCATGCAGTTGCCGATGCCCGGTTGCAGCCTGCGGGAGAGACCTGGCACCGGCACACCCATCAGTTCGCCGAAGGTGCGGAAGGCGGAGTTGCTGTTGATGGTGGCGCCGAGCAGCTTGAAGCCGTAGTTGGGGTAGTCCAGGTCCTGGGCGTTGAGTTCGGGCATGGCGCGTACCGCGGCGTGCCAGCGCGCCAGGATTTCGTGCTTGTCGCCGCTGGCGGCGGTGCGTGCCGGCTGGCCGTCGCGCAGGTAGCTGGTGCGGTCGAGCTGGGCGCCGATGGCTTTTGCGTAATCGGCGTCGTGCGGGTAGTGCCAGGCGCGCAGGGCGTGCCTGCGTGCGTCGGTGCCGATCGGGATCGGCGTGCCGGTGTGCCGGTCGGTGGCCAGGCCGTGCAGTTCGGCCAAGGCGTTGCCGCGCTCGTCGCGCAGCACCCAGTAGGCGTGGCCGGCGATGCCGGCAATGCAGAGCAAGCGTGCTTCGATCGAATGGTCGCGCATGGGGCTCTTCTTTCCGTCTGCTCGAGACTAGCGAGATGGGGTGGCGATGCAACTGCCGAGCGCGGTCTTGAGGTCCTGCATCGCCTGCGCCACGCCCAGGTCGGCGAAGTAGGCGCCGGCGCCCTTGAGGGCGATCCTGGCCTGGCCGGCGCCTTGCGCGCGCTCGATGCGCATGCGGAAGCCGCTGCGGTTGGCGTCTTCGAAGTCGCCCGATTCCAGCACGCCGTTGGCGGCGTCCTTGCGCGTGACCTTGGGCCAGGAACTGCTGGTCTCGGACAATTGGGCGATGCCGGTCTCGGCGCAGTCGAACAGGCGCTGGGTCGGCAGGTCGGCAGGGATGGCCAGGACGTCGGAGGCCATTGGGGTCTTGGGTGCGGCTTCGGCCATGCTGCATGCGCCTGCGGCAAACAAGAGGCCTGCGATCTGCACGGCGACGCGCCACGGCTTCATGTGCTTCTCCTGGGATGTCCTGCGCGTGGCGCTGCGGTGGCGCGGCGCGAAGCGAGACGCCCAATGTAATTGGGTGGACCGCGCGTGTCGATCCAGCCCGGTGGCACCGCTGGCGCAGGCTTCTATCGCCTACCGCGTTCCCTCATTCCCCACTGCCGTTGGTCACCAACCGCAGGAATACCTCATGCTGGTACCGGCTCATGCGCAACTGCTGACCATTGTCCATGGTCACCACGTGGTGGCCGTTGAACCAGGGGTGGATGGCCTTGACCCGGCGCACGTTGATGATCGCCGAGCGGTGCACGCGGGCGAAGTGGCGTGGGTCCAGGCGCGCGCCGAGGGCGGCCATGGTCTCGCGCAGTTCGTGTACGGCGCCGGCCACGTGGAGTTGCACGATGTTGCGGTTGGCCTTGATCCAGACGATGTCGTCCACGGCGACGAATACCACGTGTTCGTCCACGCGCACGGCGATGCGCTGCAGGTAGGCGTCGCGCTGGCGCAGTGCGTCCAGCGCCTGCAGGAGGTGGGCGGGGTTGTTGCCGGCGCCGCCCAGCCGCGCCTTGGCGCGTTGCAGGGTGGCGGCGAAGCGCTCGCGGCTGAAGGGCTTGACCAGGTAGTCCAGCGCATTGGCTTCGAAGGCGCGCACGGCGTACTGCTCGTAGGCGGTGACGAACACGGTGGCGGGCATGCGCTCGGCGCCGATCTGCGCCACCACGTCCATGCCGGTCATTTCCGGCATCTGGATGTCCAGGAACACCAGGTCCGGCGAGTGTGCGCGGATCGCCGCCACCGCGGCGGCGCCGTCGCCGCATTCGCCGAGCAGGGCGATGTCGGGGTGCTCGCGCAGCAGGCGCACGATGGCGTGGCGGGCGATCGGTTCGTCGTCGATGACCAGTGCGGCGATGCTCATGCGGGCACGTGCTCCGGCGCGCCTTCGGCATCCTCCATTTCGCGGAACGGCATGCGGATACGGCACGCCACGCCTTGCGGCCAGATCATGTCCAGGCGGAGTTCGGCGGCGTCGCCATACAGTTCCCGCAGCCGCAGCCGCGTGTTCGACAGGCCGATGCCGTGGCCGGCGGCGCCGCTGCCGTCGCCCAGCGTGCTGTTGCGGTTGCGCACTTCGATGCGCAGCTGGCCGTCTTCGCGCCGGCTCTCGATCTCCACGCAGTCGGCGCCGGCATGGCGGCCGATGCCGTGCTGGATGGCGTTCTCCACGATCGGTTGCAGCAGCAGGCTCGGCACCGCGCAGTCCAGGGTGGCCGGATCGATGTACAGGCGCGTGGTCAGGCGGTCGCCGAAGCGCTTGCGCTGGATGCCCAGGTACAGGTCGAGCAGGGTGAGTTCGTGGCGCAGGGTGATTTCCTGGCCGTCGAATTCCTCCAGCAGGGCGCGCAGCAGTTCGCTCAGGCGCAGCAGCATGTCCTCGGCCGAGGCGACGTCGTCGTCGAGCAGGGTCACGATGGCGTGCAGGGTGTTGAACAGGAAATGCGGTTGCAGTTGGGTCTTCAGCGCCTGCAGCCGCGATTGCGCCAGTTCCGTGGCCAGGCGGCTGGCTTCCAGTTCGCGACGGTCGCTCTCGCTGCGGTAGTGCAGCGCTTGCTGGATCGCCAGCAGGCCCCAGTAGGTGAGCATGCCGATCGCGAAGTGCTTGCCGATGAACTGCCCGAGCTGGTCGAAGAACGCGCCCGGCGAGACGACTGCGCCGATGAACATCGCCAGCGCGGTGACGCCGATGCTGGCCAGCAGCTGCCGTCCCAGCGAACGCAGCTGCAGCGGGGTGACGATCGGGAAGCGTTCGCCCAACTGGAACACCAGTGGCGCCAGCGCGGCCCAGGTGTACCACTGGATCATCGACCAGCGCAGGTAGTCGCCGAGCTGCCAGCTGTGGCCGTTGTTGACGGAGTCGTACAGACAGCCCTGCACGGCGAACGCCACCACAACGGCCGTCCACAGGCTCAGGTATCGGGTCAGGCCGATTTCCGTGGAACCCAGGCGGATCTTCATCGGGGATGCTCGAGCGGGATGCGCCGATCCTAAGCGCGGTGGTGCGTGCTGAGAAGCGCGGCGAGCAATGGCGACGATTGGGCACGCCAGGACGACGATTCGTCCCGGATCGCTGGGCGCGGGGCAGGGCGGGCGCGCCAGATGTGCGCACCGCTGCCGCTGCGCAATGCGCGCCGGGCGGTATCCCTTCCTGCCAGAGATCCCCGCCATGCCTCCATTGCCTACCGCCTGCCTTGCCATCGCGCTGCTCGCCGCCGCAGCCACCGCCCATGGGCAGGACGCGAGTCGCACGCACTACGTCATGCTGGTCAATCGCGCGCACGACAGCGTGACCGCGCTGGCGGTCGCTGACCCTGGCAGCACCACGTTCCGCGCCATTGCCGCCGACCCGCTGCGCGGCGGCGGCGACTCGGCCACCATCGGCATCGCCGGCGCAGGCTGTCGCTACGACCTGCGTTTCGAATTTGGCGACGGACGCACGCTGGTGTACCGCAACCTGGACGTGTGCCGCAATGTGCTGGTACGGATCCGGGCACTGCCACGCAAGGAGGTGGATGCGTCGATGCGGTTCGCGGTGTCGATGGGGGATTAGCCTTTTCGAGACTGCGGGGGCGTTGCGGAGCTGCTTTGGTGAGTGACGTGCTGGCGGGTGCGAGACGTGTTGTTGATGGTGTCTGTCGCGACTGAAGCCGCTCCTACAGGGGCATCGCGCTATGGGGCCAATCGATGCCGCTGCTATTCGCCGCCCACCGCCAGCGCGGCATGGATCAGCGCCAGGTGGCTCAGGCCCTGCGGCATGTTGCCGAGCGAGGCGCCGCTGTGCGTATCCACCAGTTCCGGCAGCAGGCCGACGTCGTTGCCGACGGTGTCGAGCAGGTGTTCGAACAGGCACCTGGCTTCGTCGCGTTCGTCGAGCAGGCCGTAGGCTTCCACCATCCAGAAGCTGCAGGCGATGAACGCGCCCTCGCGTTCCTGCATGCCGCTGTAGCGGTGCAGCAGGGCGCGCGCGTCGCCGCTGCCGAGTTCGCGGCGGATCGCCTCGCGCGTGGCGATCATGCGCTCGCGGCGCACCTCGCCCAGGCCGAAGCGCGAGGCCAGCATCAGTCCGGCGTCCAGCGCGTCGCTGCCGGCGTACAGGGTGTAGGCCTGCTTGTCCTCGGACCAGCAGTGCGCGTCGATCCAGTCGAGGATGCGCGCCTGTTCGCGCTGCCAGCGCGGCAGCATGGCCTTGGACAGGTGGCCGGCTTCGGCCAGTTCGCTGGCGCGGCGCAGCGCCATCCAGCACTCGACCTTGGACATGGTGTAGTGCTGCGCGTCCTCCAGTTCCCAGAATCCGGCGTCCTTGCGCATCCATGCCTCGGCGCATGCGTTGCCGAGTTCGAACAGCTGCTGCGCGGTGTGCGGATCGAGGATGTGGCCGTGCTCGACGAAGCGCGCAGTCATCTCGAACACGTCGCCGTACAGGCACAGCTGCAGCTGGTCGGTGGCGGTGTTGCCCACGCGCACCGGGCGCGTGTGGCGGTAGCCGGCGATATCGATCTGCCGCTCGTCCGGGACCAATTCGCCGTGCAGGGTGTAGCACGGGCGGATCCACGGTCGGTGCCGGGCGATGGTACCGAGCAGCCAGGCGAACGCGGCCTTGGCGTCGGGCAGGGCGCCCACGCGCAGGAACGCCTTGGTGGTGTAGGCGGCATCGCGCACCCAGGCGTAGCGGTAGTCCCAGTTGCCGTTGCCGCCGATGCCCTCGGGCAGCGAGGTGGTGGCAGCGGCGGCGATGGCGCCGGTAGGCGAATACCACAGGAACTTCAGCGCCAGCGCCGAGCGCAGCACGGTCTGCGGGTAGCCGCCGTCGTAGTGCAGGTTGCCGGTCCACTCGCGCCATTCCTGGTCGCTGCGCTCGATGCGCGCGTCGATGTCCTCCAATGGCGGCACCGGCAGCGCTTCGTCCTGCGTGGCGAGCACCGCGAGCACCTCGCGCTGGCCGGCTTGCAGGCGCAGCAGGCCCTGCACGCCACGGTCGTCGTAGGCGGAAACGGTGAGCGCCTGCGAATGGCGCAGCATCGCCATCACCGGGCCGATGTGGAACACGCGGCCGTTGGGGGTGTCGCTCATCCACGGCGTGGATGTTCCGGCGCGGGTGCCGGGCCGGAAGCAGATCTCGAACTCCACCTCGCCGTCCATGCCTTCCAGCCGCCGCGCCAGCTCCGACCACGGCAGGCGCCCGGCTTCGCCGCTGTTGAGCGACTCGGTCAGCCGCGCGCTGCCGCCGGCAGTGCGGAAAGTGGTTTCCAGCACGTTGCTGTCGTCGCGGTAGCGGCGCTGCACCTCGATGGAGCCGACCGGGGTAATGGCGAAGCGGCCGCCGTCGCGCGCGTCGAGCAGGCGGTCGAACAGCGGCGGTGCGTCCATGGTCGGCACGCACCACCAGTCGATGCTGCCGTCGGCGGCGACCAGTGCCACCGAGCGGCCGTCGCCCAGCGCGGCATAGCTCTCGATCGGCGCGGTGCCCTCGGCATCGCGCTGCAGGGATGGCGCGCGGGCAGGCACGGCCGGTGCTGCGTTCAAGACAGCAACAGGCCGCCGGTGGCGCCGATGATCTCGCCGGTGATGTAGCTCGATTCCTGCGAGGCCAGCAGCACGTACAGCGGCGCCATCTCCACCGGCTGGCCGGCGCGCTTGAGCGGGGTCTCCGAGCCGAACGCGGGGATCTTCTCCGGCGGCTGCCCGCCGCTGGGCTGCAGCGGTGTCCACACCGGCCCCGGCGCTACCGCGTTGACGCGGATGCCCTTGTCGGCCAGTTGCTGCGCCAGCGCCTGGGTGAAGTTGGCGATGGCCGCCTTGGTCGGCGCGTAGTCGATCAGCATCGGCGAGGGCTGGTAGGCCTGGATGGAGGTGGTGTTGATGATGGTGGCGCCCGGCGGCAGATGCGGCACGGCCGCCTTGCACAGCCAGAACATGGCGAACACGTTGGTGCGGAAGGTGGCTTCGAACTGCTCGGTGCTCAGTTCGGCGATGTCCTTCACCGCGGTCTGCTTGCCGGCCACGTTGACCAGGATGTCCAGCCCGCCCAGCGCCTCCACGCTCTTGGCCACCAGCTGCCGGCAGAACGCCTCGTCCTGCAGGTCGCCGGGCAGGCACACCGCCTTGCGGCCTTCGGCCTCGATCAGCGCGACCACCTCGGCGGCGTCCTGCGCTTCCTCGGGCAGGTAGTTGAGGACGATGTCGGCGCCTTCGCGCGCATAGGCGATCGCGGTGGCGCGGCCGATGCCCGAATCGGCGCCGGTGATCAGCGCCTTGCGCCCAGCCAGGCGGCCGAAGCCGCGGTAGCTCTGCTCGCCGTGGTCGGCGGCCGGTTGCAACGCGTGCACGCTGCCGGGCGGGGTCTGGGTCTGCTCGGGGAACTCGGGTTGCGGGAACTGGGTGAGCGGGTTCTGCATCGTGAACTGGTTCTTGCTGCCAGACATGCACGATCTCCTTGCGATGGGGGAAGGCGTGGCGCCATGCCGAGGTGGACGCACTCGGCGGGCCGACGCACGCAGTATGGAAATCGCGCGGATGCGGCAGGGTGAACGAAATGGGCAGGGCAGGTGAAAGTGCGATACCGGCACGGCACGGCTTGCCTGCAGACATGCAGACGCAACCGCACGCGTCGCATTACGGATGCGGCGTGCGGTGCGACCGAGCGGTACGCGTGTGCGATGCCTGCTGCGCGCTCTAGCGGCTGCTGCGACGCCAGGCGATCACTGCGACCGTGGCCAGTGCGGCCACCGCGCCGGCCGCGGCCACCTGCGTCGCCAGCTCGGTGCGCTGCGCGCGCCGGCGCAGGCCGCCGCCACGCCGACAGGCGACAGTGGCGGCTGGAATACGTTGCCCGGCAACATTAGCGCGTGCGGCGTGCGTGCCAGATAGCGGCCGAAGAAGCGGCCCATGCCGCGGATCGAACGCATTGGCGCCAGCGCATGCACCACGCGCATCGCGCCGACCGCTGGGCCGATCACCACGCGCCAAGGGGATGCCGCCACTCAATTCATGGTGTCGATGGCCCGCTAGCGGCCATGCATGAGTGTGCTGCGGCGGCCGCTTTGGGAGGATTGCGTGGTGGCGGCTCTGGATGGCTAAAGGCTATTCGGCCTAGCCGGTGTCCTTTGCGCGACCAAACAGCATGGCACTCAGCATCAAGTTGCAAGCGGATGGACACGCTCGGGTGCTTGCATGCTGCTGCAGCAAGGCAGCAGCACGCCGTCGCCGCAATCGGCTAGCGCCGCGCGCGCCGCCAGGCGATCAGCGCGGCGACCGCCGCTACTGCGGCAATCGTGCCGACCGCGGCCACCCTGGTCGCCAATTGCACACGCTCCGCGCGTCGGCGCAGGTCGCTGTCGGCGCTGCCTGCGGAGAGGGGCGACTGGAACACCTCGCTGCGGTTGGTCCGTGCGCCGCGTGCGCGGAGCGCTGCGGCGGGTGCCTGGACGCCGTCGTTGCCGGAGGCATCGGCGCCGTAGGCGCTGTGGAGGGGCGTGGCGGCTGCTGTGGTCATGCTTTCCGTCGTCCTGCGCGCTGCGGTCATGCGTGCGTATCGCCTGTGCTGTTGGGTGGGACAGTGTGCATGCTCCCAAGCGCAACGTTAAGGCAGCGCGGGCGAAAAGTAAGAATTCCCGTCCTGGGCTGCGACATTTCGCCGCGTCGCAGCCGCTGATCCGTTCAGATGCTGGGATGGTGCCTCCTTTGCCGCGCCCCCATCTTGTGCCCATGGACCTGTTCGCCCAGCCCGACGACGCGCCGCATTGCCTGGTGCCCGATGCCGAGGGCGGTATCCGCTATTGGCCGCAGTTGCTCGATCCGGAGCTGGCGCAGGCCTGGTTCGCCGCTTTGCGCGATGGCGCGCAGTGGCAGCAGCTGCGCCGGCCGATGTACGACCGGGTGGTGGACGTGCCGCGGCTGGTGGCGGCGTATCGCCTGCAGGATTTGCCCGAGACGCTGCCGTTGCGTGCGCTGCATGCCGCGGTGCAGGCGCGGCTGCCGGCGCCGTACACCGACGTGGGCCTGAACCTGTACCGCGACGGCCGCGACAGCGTGGCGATGCATCACGACAAGCTGCATACGCTGCTGGCGCCGCACCCGATCGCGCTGGTGTCGCTGGGCGCGCCGCGGCGCATGAATCTTCGTGCCAAGGACGGCGAGCGCAGGACCATCGGCGTGGAACTGGCGCCGGGCAGCCTGCTGGCGATGAGTCACGCCTCGCAGCTCACCCACGAGCATGGCATCCCCAAGACCGCCAGGCCGGTGGCGCCGCGGATGAGCGTGGTGTTCCGGGTACGGCCGCGGTCGGGCTGAACCGTTCGCGCCGCGATGGCGTGCGGATTCCGCAATAATGCGGGTCTGCCCTCGTCAGGAAGACCGCATGACCGCTCTCACCGAACTCTATGCGCGTGCCGTGGACTACGCGCGCATCGCCCACGCCGGCCAATTCCGCAAGGGCGGCACGGTGCCGTATTTCAGCCATGTGCTGGGGGTGTCGACGCTGGTGCTGGAAGCCGGGGGCAATGAAGATCAGGCGATCGGGGCGTTGCTGCACGACGTGGTCGAGGACTGCGGCGCGGGCCACGAGGCGGTGATCCGCGCGCAGTTCGGCGATGCGGTGGCGGCGATCGTGATGGGCTGCACCGACGCCAGCGCCGAGCGCAAGGCCGAACACGAGGACGTGCCGGCCAGGCGCCGCGACTGGCGCACCCGCAAGCAGGCGTATCTGGCGCATCTGCGCGAGGCGCCGGATGCGGTGTTGTTGGTCTCGGCCTGCGACAAGCTCTACAACGCGCGCAGCATCGTCGCGGATCTGGAGGATCCCGAGGTGGGTGTGGAGGTGTTCGAACGCTTCACTGCCGGCCGCGAAGGGACGTTGTGGTACTACGCCGCGCTGCATGCGGTGTTCGCCGAACGCGGCGTGGCGGTGCTGCGGCCGTTCGCGGCGGCAGTGGCGCGGATGCATGCGTTGGCGGGCGAGGCGTTCGCTGCGGACGATGCTGGAGCGCTTGCGGTGCATTCGTTGGCGTAGGCGTTTGGCGCCGATGCACGCTCGGCTATTCCCTTCTCCCGTCGGGACCATGGCCCCCTTTTCGAGGGAAGGTGCCCCACAGGGGCGGATGAGGGTACGGGCGCAGCCTCGTGCGTTTGGATCAGCGAGTCGCTTTTGCGCCGTACCCTCACCCCAACCCCTCTCCCGAGGGGAGAGGGGCTATGCATGCTCGGCTATTCCCTTCTCCCGTCGGGAGAAGGTGCCCCGCAGGGGCGGATGAGGGTCCGGGCGGAGCCTCGTGCGCTTGGATCAGCGAGTCGCTTTCGCGCCGTACCCTCACCCCAACCCCTCTCCCGGCGGGAGAGGGGCTAAAGCGCTCGGCTGTTCCTTCTCCCATCGGGAGAAGGTGCCCCGCAGGGGCGGATGAGGGTCCGGGCGAAGCCTCATGCGCCTGGATCAGCGAGACGCTTCGCGCCGTACCCTCACCCCAACCCCTCTCCCGAGGGGAGGGGGGCTTAAGCGCTCTCGGTTTCCACTGTGTCGAACCATCCCAGGTAATCGAGCTTGCCCACTGCCACGCCTTGCTGGCGCAGGATCGCGTGCGCGGTGGCCACGTGGAAGAAGAAGTTCGGCAGGGCGAAGGTCAGCAGGTAGTCGCTGCCGTTGAAGTCGGCCTTCAATTTGCCGGCGCTCAGCGACACCGCGCGGTCCTGGGCGCCGTCGAGGGCGGCGGCATCCACGCTGTGCAGGAAGCGCTGGGTGGCGGCGATGCGCTCGCGTAGCTGCGCCAGCGTGGTTTCGTCGTCCGCCATCTTCGGCGGCACGATGTCGCTGAGGCGGCCGATGGTGTTCTTCGCGGTGTCCGAGCTGCGCTGGATCTGCGCGGCGAAGCCGAACATGTCCGGCGCCAGGCGTGCGTCGACCAGTGTCTGCGGATCCAGGCCCTGGTCCTGCGCATGGCGCTCGGCCAGGTCGACGTAGTGCTGCAGCACGTCCAGGCCGCGCAGGAACACCGGGACGGTAAGGCGGTACATCGAAACGGACATGGCGGTTCCTTGAGAAAGAGGTGGGCCGGGTAAACATCGGCATTGGCGCAGCAACCACTGGATGGGGGGTTGCGGGTCGAACACAAGAGCGTCGCCGCCATGGCCGCTGCGTTTGGCGCGGGCCATACCTGGGTTTACGTACTGGGTGCTGCAGGGGCTGCGCTGCGGCGAAGACAGCCTCGTCCACTGAGGGCATGTGGCTGCGCCCGTACCCTCACCCCCGGCCCCTCTCCCGGTGGGAGAGGGGAGAGGGCCTCCCAGAATGGGTGATTGCCCGCGGCGTCCACGCATCGCATGCTGTGGGGGTTGTCGCCCGCTACCCACAAGGATGCCGATGAGCCTGGCCGATACCCGTCGCCATCAGATGTTCCCTGTGCTCGAGCCGGCGCAGGTGGACACCGCACGCCGTTTTGCCAGCGGCGCGCCGCGGACGTTCGCGCCGGGTGAGGAGGTGTTCGCCGTCGGCGACCATCCGGCGCCGGTGTGGCTGGTGCTGCAGGGCACGATCGCGGTGGTGCGCCGCGACGGGCTGGGTCACGAGAAGCCGGTCACCGAGCACGGCGCCGGGCAGTTCAGCGGCGAGGTCAGCCAGTTGGCCGGCCGTGCGTCGCTGGCCGGCGGGCGTGCCGGGGCGCAGGGCTGCGTGGCGGTGCCGTTCGATG
>Ga0308160_10002352_pt1 | contig 23181 bp, 19 predicted proteins | sample PhyFR1_FD_201036 | JGI IMG/M metagenome (GOLD analysis project Ga0308160, IMG submission 201036) | Phyllosphere microbial communities from UC Gill Tract Community Farm, Albany, California, United States - DLSLF.R1 | ecosystem: Host-associated > Plants > Phyllosphere > Unclassified | place: USA...
GCGCCGAAAAGCTGTCGTCCTACCAACTGGAATCGGCCACCCGGCAGTACACCGCAAGCCAGGGCGCCTACCAGCGCAACATGACGTTCTCGATTTCCGCCATCGTCGCTGGCCTGATCATGGCCCTGATCTCGACCGTGTTCCTGCTGCGCGCGGTGATGACGCCGTTGACGCAGGCCCTCGGCCACTTCAATGCCATCGCCGCCGGCAAGCTGACCAACACCATCGACACGCACCGCAAGGACGAGATGGGCGCCCTGATGACCGGCCTGGCAAGCATGCAGGCCAGCCTGGCCGACACGGTGCGCAACGTACGCAGCGGCAGCGAAACCATTGCGGTTGCCAGCAACGAGATCGCGTCCGGTAATTTGGACCTGTCGCGCCGCACCGAACAGCAGGCCGCGAACCTGGAAGAAACCGCGTCGTCGCTCGAAGAACTCACCTCGACCGTGAAGCAGAATTCGGAGAATGCGCGCCAGGCCAGCCAGCTGGTCGGTTCGGCCTCGCAAGTGGCGGTGAAGGGCGGCGAGATCGTGTCGCGCGTGGTCGATACCATGGCCTCGATCAGCGCCTCGTCGGACAAGATCGCCGACATCATTGGCGTCATCGACAGCATCGCCTTCCAGACCAACATCCTGGCGCTGAACGCGGCGGTGGAAGCGGCGCGTGCCGGTGAGCAGGGGCGTGGCTTCGCCGTCGTCGCCAGCGAGGTGCGCAACCTGGCCCACCGTTCGGCCAGTGCCGCCAAAGACATCAAGCAGCTGATCACCGACTCGGTCGAGCAGGTGTACACCGGCAGCGCGCTGGTCGGCGAAGCCGGTGCGACGATGAACGAGATCGTCGGCAGCGTGCGCCGCGTGACCCAGATCATGGACGAGATCAGCGCCGCCGGCAGCGAGCAGGAAGTCGGCATCGAGCAGATCAACACCGCCGTGTCGGAGATGGATGTCGTGACCCAGCAGAATGCCGCGCTGGTCGAGGAAGCCGCGGCGGCCTCGCAGGCGATGCAGGAACAGGCCGTCAAACTGTCCGAGATGGTGAGCGTGTTCCAGGTGGCCGGCAGTCAGGCACCCGAGGCGCCGCAGGCCGCGGCCCCTGTCCGCAGCGTCAAGGCCCCTGCACCGAAGCCGGCCCGGAAGGCGGTCAACAAGCCCGCTCCGAAGCTGGCCCACGCCGCCGCAAAGGACGGCGGCGACTGGGAAGAGTTTTAACTTTCGGCCTCTTAAGTCCGCGTACTCTTCTGGCGGTAAGCCAGGTGCGCGGGAATCGACAGCGCGACCTGCGTGCCGCCGCCAGCGGCATCGTCGATATCGAGTTTCGCCCCGATCTGCATGGCATGTTCACGCATGCCCTGCAGGCCGTAATGGCCAGGCCTGCCTTTCCTGAATTCGCCCAGGCCCTGGCCATGATCGCGCACGGTGAGCAGGAAGGCCAGTTCGCCGGCGCGGGCCGCGATTTCCACGGCGCCGTCGGTATGGCATAGCGCATTCACCAGCGCTTCGCGCGCGACGGCATACACGTTGTGGTGCAGTTCCGGCTGCAGCTTGTCGATGGCGTCGTGCACGTCCAGCGCGATGCGTTCGCCGCTGCCGGGGCGGATCGTCCCGGCGTCGCGCAGCAGCGTTTCCCAGAACTGCGCGCTCGAATCGAAGTCGCTGCGCAGTCCCTTCACTTCGTCGCGACCTTCCACCAGCACACGCCTGGCCTGCTCGATCAGCGTATGCAGTTCGCGCTGGGCCGTGCTGCTGGGCGGCAGCCGGGCCAGCAGCGCCTGCATGCTGAACAGCAGTCCCTGCACGCTTTGCAGGAAGGTGTCGTGCAGCGAGCGCGCCACCGATTCGCGCTCGGCGGTACGGATCGCAAAACGTTCTTCCAGCCGCGCCGCCAGATGGCGCACGCGCAGACGGTAGGCCAGCCAGAGCAGGACAATCGCGGCCAGCGCGCAGGCCGCGTAGAACCAGCTTGTTTCGGTGATCCGCGGCGCGATCCGGAAATGCAGCAGCGCGGCGCGGGGACTGGGCACGCCGCTGTCGTTCAGGGCCGTCACCTCGAAGGTGTAGTTGCCGGGTGCGAGGTTTTTATAGAACGCGGTCCGGCGCGTGCCTGCGTTTTCCCACTGCGTATCGGCGCCCAGCATCCGGTAGCGGAACTGTACGCGCTGCGGCAGGCGCAGGCTCGGCGACGCGTAATCGATTTCCACATCGCGCGCGCCCGGACCGAGCTCGATGCTGGCGCCAGGCAGGTAGCGCCGGCCGTCCGACGTCAAACCCAGCACGTCCACGTCCGCCGTGACCCGGTTCGGCCGCAGCGCGCGCGGGTCGAGCCAGGCCAGACCGCGCTCGCCGGAAAACCAGACTTTGCCATCGCCGGCGACGAACACCGTATCGCTCAGCCAGATCGTCTCGGCTCCGCCCAGATAGCCATCCAGCGCATCGAACAGGGTGCCGTTCAATGCGACGCGCGGATCGCGTATCGTTCGCGCCCAGTCCTGGGCGCTCACCCGGAACAGGCCTTGCGAGGCATTGATCCAGACCACGCCGTCCGGCCCGTGCGCAATGCCGTTGAGCGGACCCAGTGCCTTGCTCGTAGCGAAGCGCAGCGCCTGCAGACGGCCATCCTTGACGACACCGTAACCGCGGCTGCCGGACACGATCACGTCTTTATCGGCATGGATGAATTCGATGACGCCGACATCGGCCGCCGAGGTATCGATCTGCCGATTGCGCGCGCCGTCGATCAGCCAGAGACGCTCCTCGTCGCCGATCCAGGCCTGGTCTGCCGCGTCGACAGCGATGGCGGCGCGCCGGGAGCGAATGAAGTCGACCTCCTTCCACGCACCGTGCCGGAAGCGCCAGATGCCGGCGCCGACGATGCGTGCCCATAGCTCGTCGTTGCCTGCCGTGATGCTGCGAAAGCCGATAGCCTTGCCGGCGGGCGCCGGCAGCGGCGGCAAGGGAATCCTGTCGGTGCGCGTGGCATGCTGGCGTTCGATGCCGGCACTGCCGGCCAGTACCAGGCTACCGTCCGGGGCGCGCGCCATGGCCCGCGCATTCAGCGGATTCGGTTTCTGTACCGCCTTCCCATCCACGATGTGCAGCAGGTCGAGGACGCCGTTCAGGCGCTGGGCCGCCAGCACGATAATGCCGCCGTCGGGATGCGGCAAGGCCTGCGCCGTTCCCCGGTCAAACAGCTGGTCGACAAAGTGCACCGGCTGGTCGCGCAAGCGGTCGAGGCCAGCCGAGGTGCCGATCCACAGGCTGCCTTCGCGGTCCGTCAGTACCGACACGACCTCGAGGCTGGTCATTTGCCAGCCCTGGTCGAAGCGTTCGTTACCCGGCGCGGCATCGAAGCTGTCCTTGCCCTGCCAGGCGCCGGGCCGCACGACGCACAGGCCGACCGGGCAGTTACCGGTCCACAGATTGCCGTTGGCATCGAAGGCCGACTGATAGCTGTTGCCGCGCCCCGGCCTGCCTGGCACGCGCGGCGGGGTGGCCGCTGTCAAGCGTTCGAAATGCTTGCCGAGTACCAGCCAGAGACTGCCGTCGCCGGCTTCGATCACCGTTGGATCGTGTTCGACCGGGCGGACCGTGCGGAACGATGCCTGGCCAGGTTCGAGCAGGAACAGGTGCACGCCGTCCGAGGCCCAGATGCGGCCCTGGCTGTCGGCCATCACGTACTCGCTGCGGTCGCCGCCGTAACCGTGCGCGGCGTCCATGCGCTGCGCGATGTCGTTCCGGACCCGGAACAGCCCGAGCCTGCTGGCGATCCAGGTGCTGCCGTCCGCGCCCTGGGCGATGGCGTAGATGCTGCCGGTGAGCTGAGGGCCGAGCACGTGCTTCAGGCGATGATCGCGCAGTACGCTGACCCCGCCGGTAAGGCCATGGCCGATCCAGAGTTCGTTGTTGGCGCCGGCGCGCAAGGCGCTGATGCTGGCGTTTTGCAGGCGGCTGCCGTCGCGCGTGGTGTAGGCGGTGAAGCGCACGCCGTCGAAGCGATACAACCCGCTCCTGCGGGTTGCCAGCCACAGCCAGCCATCGTCGGTCTGCGCCATCGCATCGATCAGGCTGGGCGCGCCTTCGAGGTCGCTCCAGCGGTCATGCCGGTAGGAGCCGATGCTGATCTGAGGATCGAGCGCCTGGGCCGAGGGCAGGATGGCCAGCCAGGCCAGGCAGAGGGCGACGCTGCGGCGCAGTGCCTTGAATATTGAAATGTACATCCAGCAATTTTCGCCAAATGTATTCGTCCCGTCCAGTTGTGGGACGCGCTAGTCCTATCCGACCGCGGAGCGCGGGGCCGGACGCGTCATCGATAAACGGACTGACAGGTGTTCCAGCCCACCCGCCAGTACCCGGCACAGCGCCAGCACCGGCAAGTACACCACGAAGGTCCAGGCCTGATGCTCGCCCAACAGCGCGCGGTAGCCGGCCACCATGGCCAGCACCACGAACATGTGCGACAAATACAGTTCATAACTTAGCTCACCCATGCGCGCCAGCCAGCCCAGGCCGAGGCGCGGTTTCGGCGGATGCGCGTAAAACGCCAGCAGCAGCAGGCAGGCGCCGATGCACAGCCAGTACAGGCCGGATTTGAACAGGTGGCGCCAGGCCACGTCGCCCCAGACAAAGGCCAGCAGCAGGCACAGGGCGCCGCACCCGGCCAGCACGCGGGCCTGTGCGAGCGAGGGCGTCCAGCGCCGCGCCAGCAGGGCCGCCAGCACGCCCCAGGCGATCGCCGCCATGCCGGGCAGGTAAGCCTTTTCGCGCCAGACCTCGTCGCTGGCCGGTACCAGGTCGCGCAAGGGCATGAGCGCGAGTGCCCACAGCAGCAGCACGCCGATCAGCAGGCGCCGCGGCAGCCACAGCCACAGGCACAGGAGCGGAAAGCCGGCATAAAACGCTTCTTCGATCGACAGCGACCACAACACGTCCCAGCCCGCCGGCGCCCAGCCGGTGCGGCCTTCGTACAGGTTGAAGGTGAAGGTAAGCGCCGATGCCAGCAGGCCGCCGACGGATTGTTCGCCCTCGGGTGCGAAGCCCGGCACGCCGCACCATGCGAGCACGCTCAGGGCCGCCAACATCAGGCACAGCAGCGGCAGGATGCGCCTGGCGCGGGCGGCATAGAAGCGGCGCCAGTCGATGCGCTCCAGGCTGCCGTCGCGGTCGACGATGCGGGTGGCGATCAGGAAGCCGGAAATGACAAAGAACACGAATACGGCTTCGTAGCCGTTGAAGCTGACGGCGTCGATCAGGCGCTTCGGCCACCAGCCGCCGAGCAGGCTGGGACCGAGGGGCAGGCGGAAGGGCAGGGCCAGGTGGTGCACGATCACCAGCAGGATGGCCAGGCCGCGCAGGCAATCGATGCCGAAGTTGCGGCTGCGCGCAGGGACTTGGCGCGTGCCGTCTTGTGACGCCAGGGTGCTGGTGTTCATCGGGTAACGGGTTCCTGCCGGGTGATCGAGGCGATACCGTCGAGGATCGCATGGCCGGCCTTCACGCGGGCGGGGATCGGCCAGTTTTTATTCGCCAGCATGACGATGCCGATGCGCTGGGACGGAACGAAGGCGGCATAGGCGCCGAAACCGCGCGTGGAACCGGTCTTGTTGAACAGGGTACCGGGCGGCGCCGGCGTCGGCGCGCGCTTCTGCACCGGGTTGGCGTCGTGGATCATGCCGGCCGCGTTCCCGTCCAGCAGGCGCTCCATGGTGAGCGGGCCACGGTACTGTTCCCAGCCCAGGCCCTGCACCATCGTGCCCACTGCGTAGTAGCCGACGTGGGTGCCTTCGATGGCGCGGCGCGTCGGCGCGTCCAGGCTGGCCGGGTCGATGTTCGCCTGCAGGTAGCGCACCATGTCGGCGGCGCTCGATTTCACGCCATAGCTTTCGGCATCGAAGGCGCCGGGACTCACCCGCACCGGCTTGCCCTTGTCGTCGTGGCCCCAGGCGTAATCCGGCATGGCCGCTGCCGGCACGCGGATATGCGTGTGGCGCAGGCCGAGTGCGGGGAACAGCCGGTGTTCGAGCGCGTCGCGGAAATCGGCTTGCAGCGCGGTGGCGGCGATGCGTCCCAGCAGGCCGATGCTCGGGTTCGAGTAGCGGCGCTGTGTGCCCGGCGCGGCATCCGGCTGCCACCGGCCCAGCCAGGCCAGCAGCTGCGCATCGTCGTTCACCTCGTCGGGCACTTGCAGGGGCAGGCCGCCGGCGGTATAGGTGCCGAGATCAAGCAACGTGGCTTTATCGAGCGCGCTGCCTTGCAAGGCGGGCAGGTACTTGCCGGGATGGTCGCCGAACGACAGCTTGCCGCGCGCCTGGGCGTCGCTGGCCAGCGTGGCCGTGAAGGTCTTGCTGATCGAGCCAAGTTCGAACAGCGTGTGCTCGGTCACCGGCCTGGCGGGTGCGGTCGCGGCCAGCCCGTAGTTGAAGAACATGGCCTTGCCATCGACCGTGACCGCTACCGCCATGCCGGGCACGCCATGCTGTTTCATCAGCGGCTGCACGGCGCGGTCGACGATCCCGCGCATGGCGGCGGCATCAAGCGTGGCCGCCGCGGCGGCGGGCAGGATGCCTGAACAGGCAAGGACGATGACGAGGCGGCGGATGAGCATTGCAGTTCCGTTTTGACAGTAGGCGGGCTGCACAGTATAGGTGCGCCGGCCAGCAGGAAACAGAGCCGTCGTCCCGCCTGCGCCGGGTTTCGTCACATGGCCGCCTTCACGGCATCGAGGTAGCGTTCGCTGACGGCCACCACGCCACCACAGCACAGATGCAGGCGCCAGGTGGCGTCGCCGCCGCTGTCCAGGCGCGCGATCTGGCTGCGCCGCACGATGGCGCCGCGGTGCACGCGCAAAAAGGCCTGCGGCGGCAGCAGCGCTTCCAGGCTGCTTAGCGTGATCCGGTGCAGAACCGTGCGCCCGGACAGATGCAGTTCGACATAGTTGCCGGCCGCCGCGGCCCAGCCGATGTCGGCGATGGCGATGCGCTCGATGCGTCCGACCGAGCGCACGTTGATGTGCTCCGGCGCGCCGGCGTCCGTATAGTCGCGCAGGGCCGCGCCAAAGGCGGCGCGCTGGCGCCCGCGCAGCAGGGCCGCGCTGCGCTCGACGGCCTGGGCCAGGCGCGCATCGTCGAGGGGTTTCAGCAGATAGTCGAGTGCGTGCACTTCGAAGGCTTCGATGGCGTGCGCGCTGTGCGCGGTGACGAAGACGATCAAGGGCGGCTCGGGCTGGCGCGCCAACTCACGTGCCAGCACCAGGCCGGATTCCTGCGGCATGCCAATGTCGAGGAAGACCAGGTCGACGTCCCGGTTGGCCAGGGCGGACCGCGCGGCGGCGGCGCTGTCGCATTCGGCCGCCAGTTCCCAGTCCGGGTGCGCGGCCATCGCCAGGCGCAGGTTGGTGCGGCCCGGCGCTTCGTCGTCGACGATCAGGTAGCGCATGGGGTCACGCCCCTTCCGTCAGCGGCAGGCGCACTTCGGCAACGAAGCGTTCGCCTTCGCGCGCGGCCTGCAGCGAGGCGCCGGGATGCATCAGGCGCAGGCGCTCGCGCGTGTTGGCCAGCCCGAGTCCCGCGCCGGGATTGGCCGGCACGCCGGCGCCGGCGGGATTGGTGACGCGGATCGCCAGCGCGTCGCCTTCGTGCAGGAACGACAGCCGAATGTCGCCCGGGCCGGTGCGGCAATCGAGGTCGTGGCGCAGCGCGTTTTCGATCAGCGGCTGCAGCAGCAGGGGCGGGCAAGCCACCTCGTGCAGGGGCGCGCCGTCGCCCTCGATGTGCACGCGCAGCCGCTCGCCATAGCGTAGGCGCTGCAAATCCAGGTAGCCGCGCACGAACGCCAGTTCCTCGGCGACCGTGGAACTGCTGCGGGTGCCGGCGGCCAGCGCATAGCGCAGCAGTTCGCTCAGGCGGCCGATGCCGCCCAGCGCCAGCGCCGTGTCGCCGCCGCGCACCAGGGCGCTGATCGCATTCAGGGCGTTGAACAGGAAGTGCGGTTCGAGCTGGGCGCGCAGGGCCAGCATGCGCTGCTCTTCCAGCGCCAGGCGCAGCTGCAGCATGTCGGTCTGCGAGCGCTGCCAGGCCAGCTCGCGCTCGCGCGCGTGGCGCCAGGTGTGCAGGGCGAGCACGGCGGCAAAGGTGCCGCTGGCCGAGAACCAGCCGACCAGCAGCATCTTGCGCAGCAGCTGCCAGACGTCCCCAAGGCTGGCGATGTCGAGGTAGCCGCGCATCCAGGCCATCCAGGTCCATTGCGCGGGCTGGAACACCAGCACCAGGCCGAGAAAAAGGGCGAACACATGGCGCGGCCGCGCGGTCAAGGCCGGCCAGCGCGCCAGCGCCAGCGACAGGCCCGCGCTCAGCACGATCAGCGGCACCGCGTACTCCAGAAACCAGGTCACGAGCAAAGCGGGATAGTGGCTGTCGAGGCCAGCGCGCAGGTTATCGCTGTAGGTTTGCAGGGCGCCCAGCGCGCTGATCGCCGTCCACAGCAGCACGGCGCAGGCGATGGTCATGACGCTGCGGGAAAGGGAAAGCTTCATCGACAAAAGTATAACAGTGGCAACAAATGTTGGACCGCTGGCGCTGACTGCGTCGTCCCACCGAAACGGGGTTTCGTCACCTTGCGGCTGCCGGCCGGCGCGTCCGGCGGCAGAATCGCACAGGACCGATCACCCACCAGGAGCACCCTTGAAACACGTCTTCCTACGCATCGTCTTTGCCTGCTGCCTGACCGGCAGCGCCGACGCCGCACCGTACACGCTCGACGCCACCGACGTGCGCGCCATTCACGCGGCGGCGCTGAAGCGCGATTATCAATTGCTGGTGGCGCTGCCCGAGTCCTATTCAATGTCGACGCGGCGCTACCCGGTGCTGTTCATCACCGACGCCAACTACGCTTTTCCGGTGGCGCGGAATATCGCCCAGCGCCTGGCGAAGCACGCCGGCATGGAAGAAGTCATCGTGGTCGGCCTGTCGTATGCGCAGGGCGATACGGCCGGCTACAGCCGCCGCCGCGACTACACGCCGTCGACGCCGCGCGCCCAAATCTACACGTCCGACATGCCGGGCCGCGCGCCGGCCTTTGGCGAAGCCGGCGCCTATGGCCGCTTCATCGCGACGGAGGTGTTTCCCTTCGTCGCCACGCACTACCGCGCCGACATGACGCGCAAGGTCTTCGTCGGCCATTCCTACGGCAGTCTGCTGGGGCTGGAGCTGCTGCTGTCGCGGCCCGCCACGTTCGAGCACTACATCCTCGGCAGCCCCTCGCTATGGTTCGACCGCGGCGTGATGTTCGAGCGCGAACAGGCCTGGGCCAAGGCGCAGCGCGACTTGCCGGCCTCTGTGTATTTCGGTATCGGCGGGCGCGAGACGCTGGCGCCGGGCAAGCGGCGTTCGCGCTCGGAAGAAGAGGCCGACATGGTCGCCGACCTGAAGGAATTCGACGCCGCCCTGAAGGGGCGCCGCTATCCGGGCTTGAAGACACGGCTCGAGGTCTTTCCCGGTGAAGACCACGCCAGCGTCTTCCCCTTCGTGTTCACGCGCGGCCTGCGCGCCTACCTCGACAAGCCGCGCCGGCAGCCTTAAGCGGCGGCCAGCAGCGCAAGGTGGGAGCCGCGCGCGGCCAGGGCCGGTGCCGCATGCGCCGCACCCTGGCTGTCGTCCACCTTGAAGGTGCCCACCAGTTGCGCCAGCGTGGCAGCCTGCTCTTCGAGCGAAGCGGCAGCGGCGGCGGCCTGTTCCACCAGCGCCGCGTTCTGCTGGGTCACATCGTCCATCTGCGTGATCGCGGCGTTCACCTGTTCGATGCCCATCGTCTGTTCGGCGCTGGCGGCAGCGATGTCGGCCATGATGTCGGTCACGCGCGCGATGCCCTGCACGACTTCCTGCATGGTCGAACCGGCTTGCCGCACCAGCTGGCCGCCGGCATCGACCCGTGCCACCGAGTCGCCGATCAGGGCGCGGATCTCTTTGGCGGCGCCGGCCGAGCGTTGCGCCAGGCCGCGCACTTCGGAAGCCACCACGGCAAAGCCGCGCCCCTGTTCGCCGGCACGCGCTGCCTCGACTGCCGCGTTCAGCGCCAGGATATTCGTCTGGAAGGCGATGCCGTCGATGACGCCGATGATGTCGGCGATCTGTTTCGAAGAGTCGTTGATCGCTGCCATGGTCGTGACCACCTGCGCCACCACCTCGCCGCCGCGCACCGCCACTTCGGAGGCGCTGCGCGCCAGTGCGTTTGCTTCGCGCGCGTTCTCGGCGTTCTGGCGCACGGTGCCGGTCAGTTCTTCCATCGACGAGGCGGTTTCTTCGAGCGAGCTGGCCTGCTCCTCGGTACGCGACGACAAATCCAGGTTGCCCGATGCGATTTGTTGGGACGCGGTGACGATGGTCTCGGTACCGGTGCGTACTTCGCTCACGGTTTTCAGGAGGCTGGCATTCATGCGCTGCAGGGCTGCCAGCAAGTCGCCGACCTCGTCGCGCGAGGTGATCGCTATGCGCGCGGTCAGGTCGCCCGAGGCCACCTGCTGCGCCAGGCCGACGGCGCGCGCCAGCGGACGCGTGATGCCGCGCGTGAGCTGCACGCCGAACACGGCGCCGCAGGCCAGGGCGATCAGGCCCATCACACCCAGCAGCCGGCGCGCGTCGGCCTGCACCGCGTCGATACGCTCGTTGGCAGCCGAGAACAGCGTTTCCTGATACGCCACAGCAGCCTGCACGGCCGCCACATACGCCTGCATCGCCGGCAGCATCTTGTCATTGATGAGGGCTTTGACGCCTGCGCTCATGCCCTCGCTTGCCTTGCGGCGGAAGACCTCGTTGCGCAGCGTGGTGTACGCCGTGCGCTGCTGCGCCACCTGCGCCAGCAAGGCCTTGCCCTGGTCGCTCGTCACACGCGACTCGAGCTCCTGCTGCAGTTTGGTCACGTTGGCACTGACCGCTTTCATTTCGCTGTCGTAGTACCCCTCGTCGGCCGCATCGGTGCTCTTGGCTTTCGCCAGCGTGCGCACGCTGTTGGTGGCCACGCCTTGCAGCCAGTCCTTGGCCAGCCTGGCCTTGTAGTTGGCTTCGGTCATGGCGGCCTTGGCGTCGGCGATGCGGTCGAGCTGCCAGAGCGCGGTGCCGAGCATGGCGCCCATCAGGATCAGGAGCGCGGTGAAGGCGCCGCCAAGACGGACGCCGATTCGGAAGTCGTTGATTTTCATGTGTTCCCTGAGCAAAAAACAATCGTGAAGACTGTCAGATGTCGATGCATCGAAAACTGGCACCGCCCGGCAGCCGGCATGGTGGATTGAATATAGTCCAGCGCATGCCGCTGCCGTCAGGGAGTGTGTAAATACTCTTCCAACTATGATCAAGGCGATACTAAAAAGACGTTTATAAACAACGGTTTAATAACAGTTTTTTATCATGCGTCAAACTCCCGGGCGGATGTTCTGGTTGCTGCGGAACAGATTGTCGGGGTCGTACTTCGCCTTGATGGCCTTTAGGCGCGCATAGTTCGGGCCATAGGCGTCGGCGATCCGGTCCACCTCGTCCTCGTTCAGGAAGTTGATGTACACGCCGCCCGCGGCATGCGGCGCGGCCGCCTGGAAGAACTCGCGCGCCCAGGCCAGGCAGCGCGCGTCATCCCGCGGATCGAGCCAGCGCGTGTGCACGTTCATCGCATACAGCGCCGCGCGGTGCGGGTAGGCCATCTCGTCGGGCGCATGGGTATTCGCCGCGCCGCCGAGCAGCCCGAGGAAGATCTCGCTGTGCTCGGACGGCAGCTTGCCTGCATAGCTGACGACCACGTCGAGCGCGGCGTCGCTCAGGGTGTTGAAGTTGTGCGACTTCCAGTAATTGCGCGCCGGCGGAATCAACAGCGGATCGAACACCTGCTGCCAGGCCGTGTAGGGCACGGCGCCCACGTGTTCACCAAGCGGCTCGCCGAAGGCGCGCACGTCGGCAAGCGCCGCCTGCACTTGCTGTTCGGGCTGCGCCGAAAAGAACACCAGCGCCACGATGTCGGTGCCGTGCACCGGCGCCGCCAGGAAGGGCAGCGGCGGCGCCTTGCGCAAGACCACCCACAGCGACAGGTCCGGGCCGAGCGCCTCGGCATAGTCGCGGTAGTTCTTCAGTACCGATGGCGCCTGCGCGCCCGGGAACACGATCAGGCCGGCGGTGACCAGTGGCCCCACCGCATGCAGCGCGAACTCGAAGCTGGTAACGGCGCCAAAATTGCCGCCGCCGCCGCGCAGCGCCCAGAACAGATCGGGATGCGTGTCCGCATCCGTGTGCAGGCGTTCGCCGCTGGCCACGACGATGTCGGCCGCCACCAGGTTATCGACCGTCATGCCGTATTTGCGCGTCAGCCAGCCGAAGCCGCCGCCCAGCGTCAGGCCGCCGACGCCGGTACTCGAATTGATGCCGAGCGGCGTGGCCAGGCCATAGGCCTGCGCTTCATGGTCGAAGTCGCGCAGGGTGGCGCCGCCCTCGACCCAGGCGCGCTTTGCTTGCGGGGCTACCCGCACGCCGCGCATGCCGCTCATGTCGATCACCAGGCCATCGTCCACCAGCGCGCTGCCGGCGATGTTGTGGCCGCCGCCGCGCACCGCCAGCGGCAGGCCATGTTCGCGCGCGAAATTCACGCCGGCGCGTACGTCGGCGGCGCCGGCACAGCGCAGGATGAGCGCCGGCCGCTTGTCGATCATCGCGTTCCAGATGCTGCGCGCCGCCTCGTATTGCGGCTCGCCCGGCAGCAGCACGCTGCCCCTGAGACTGCCCTGCAGTTCCTCGATTTCGCTTACCCCGACGGTAGCCATCACACGCCTCCGCATAGCTTCGTTGACGAATCTTCATGATAGGGAGGCGGTAGAGGGATGCAAGCAAGGGCGGCCGCAGGCCATGCGCGGGATTTGATGTGTTTCAAAAAATATATCTACATTTGTGCAAATGATGTTGCTCATGTATGATTCTGGCTGCTCTCGAAAGTTGCGCTTTCGATCGACGCCATTCGTCTCCTCAGGCCGCCTTGCTGCGGACGCCAGTGCCGCTTTTCGCAGCCTGGACCTGGAGCCGCCTTGTCAAACCGGCTGACTTCGCCCATGCGATGAAGTCTTGCGGCCCCCTCGCCGCAGTGTGCAATTCCTGTGAACTTGCCGGCGCGTCGACTTACTCCCATTCGCAGAAAGGAACCCATGCGCCATTTCTCACTTGGCAATCATCTCGCCGCCTGGTCCATCGCACTGCCGATCACGCTTGCTACCTTGGCATCCGCCCCGGCCCAGGCCGAAGACCAGATCCAGTCTCCGTGGAAGCTGGGCGGCGCGATCCGCTTCAATTACGTCTACAAGGACTGGCAAGACGATTACAAGAGCGGCTTCTTCGGCCTGGATACGGCGCGTGTGAATCTCGATTACGACGACGGCACGCTGATCGGATCGGCCGAGTACCGCTACAACAAGTATCCGAAAGGGCAGGGCGGCTACTGGCAGCATTTCCTGCACCACGGCTGGGTCGGCATGCGCTTTGCCGACAAGAGCACGCTGCACGTCGGCCTGGACAAGAATCCGTTTGGATTGATGCCTTTTACGTCGAATAATTTTTATGAGTCCATCGCCTTTTATGCCGGGTTCGAGGACAAATACGACCTGGGTGTTACTTATGCCAGCCGGCCCGGACCCATCGAATGGCAGCTCGGTTTTTTCCCGCGCGACGGCGGATCGTATGGCGGCGGCAGCAATACGGCCGGCGCCTCGAACCGCTACTCGTACAACATCGTGGCCGACGACGACGAACAAGGATTCGGCACCGGCCAGAACGACCGCGAGCGCAATACATTCATGGGCCGCGTGGTCTGGCATCCGCTACCCGATACCGACAACGAAATCGGCCTTTCCGGCCTCACCGGCACGATACGCAATAGCGCCGGTACCGACACCCGGCGCAATGCGGTGGCCGCCCACTTCATCGGCGTGCGCGGGCCGGTCAAGATCATGGTGGAAGCACTGCGCTATCGCTACGGCACCAGCCACAGTGCCGAGCAGACCTATGGCGGCCTGGACCCGAACAGTTTCGTGATGGTTGGCGCCTTCGGTTATCCGTATCCGGTGGCCTCGAAAGGCAGCATTTATATCGGGAATATCAGCTACGATATTCCGGGCAAGCTGGGACCCTTCAGTGGCTTCAAGCTTTATAACGACTATAGCGTATTGCGCAAGCGGGTCGGCGGCTACCAGGACTCGGTGCAAAACGTCACCGGCCTCAGTTTCGCGTCCGGGAAATGGGCGTTTTATCTGGACTTCATGCGCGGCAAGCACCATCCGTATATCTCGCCGGACCTCGGCGGGCTGGCCTCGACCTCCACGGCATACGATGGCTTTTCCCGCCGCGTGAACCTGCAGGCGGGCTTTTATTTCTGAGGTCGTGCCGAATGCCTGTCCGGCGGACGTCAGTCGTTTGAACCGGGCGTGATCGATTTGCTGACCTTGCCCTGTTCGTCGAGCATCCGGATTTCCGCCTTGCCGTCCGCGCTGACCAGCAACATCATGCGTACGCGTCCCTTCGCATCTTTCAATTGCAGCGCCGAGCCCTTGTCGCCGGTATTCCCGAGCCAGATGCGGTTTTTGCTCAGCCGGCCCTGTTCGGCCAGTTTGTCCCAGTAGGCTTGCTGCTGCGCCGGCGGGAGTTTGCCGGCTTCGTCACCAAAGCGCTGTATGTCGTCCATCGACGTTGTTGTGAAATTCGGCACGTCGTTGATACGGATGCCCGTTATCTGGTGGCTGGCGCTGTCGTTGTTGATGAGTTGCAGGGCCTGGTCCTGGCGGAAACGGTCGAAGGTCAGCGTCAGGCCGGACGCGATTTTGCCATCGGCGCCGATGCCGCCTTTCTGGATCAGCCCGCCGTTTTCCGTGCCTTCCTCGTTGATGAACAACATGCCGGCAACGTCGCGCCGGTCCGGGCGCGCGCCTTCTTTCCCCTGCTGGAAATCGCCGGGGAATTGGGCCTTGTTCGAGAGGACGATGCGTTTGGTGCCGTCCGGCTCGACGATGTTGATGCGGCCGACGGTGATTTCGTCGAAGGCTGCGTGACGTGCGGGGAGTTTGGCGCCGGTCAGGGTGACGATGGCGGCAAGGGCGGCGGCCATGGTGGCGGCGCCAGTCAGAAAAGTACGAATCTGCGACATGGTTTTCCTCGATTGGTGAATTAACGCGCTTTGTTTTTCAAACGGCGCAAACGCCATTCGAGGAAGAGGCCGATAAAACCGCAGGCGAAAACGATGGCGCCAATGTATTGCAGGATGCGGTTGCCTGGTGCCCGTACGTATTCGGTATGGACCAGGTCGAAGCGGCGGCGGCCATTCTCGGCCGCTTCGCTGTACACCGTGCCGCGGCTGTCGGGCCATTCGACGGTGACGGGCCTGGCCCGGTCGCTGCGAAAGGCGGCCATCTGTTTCGACATGTCTTCGCTGGTGAGCATGCGTGCCGCCAGCTGCAGTGCCAAAATCTGGTCGTGCTTGTCGAAGATGTCTTCCGGCTCGCCGGTCCGGATCACGCCGGGCGAGGTGTATTTGTAGAGTTTGTTGGAAAAGAAGATGCCGTCGTTCGCCGCCAGCATCAGGGCAAACCCGAGCAGCCAGGCCGCACCCGAACCGACCAGCCACTTTCTGGAATCCTTCACCTGGGCGACCGCTGCGGCAGTCGTGAACTGGGCGACGGCAGGAATATGGTTGAGCGTCGTCGACAGCACCTCCCTGTCGACCTCTTTCAGAAAAGTCGCCTGGTCCATGCCCAGGCCACCCAGGATGGTGGAAAACATCTCGGCTGAGGGAATCGACTTGTCGTTTTCCAGTTTCGACAGATAAGATTGCTCGATGCCGGCCGCCTGCGCAAACTGCGGCTGGGTAAGTCCTTTTTCGGTGCGGAGCTGCTTGAGCCGTTCGCCAAAGTTCATGACTAGCCTTCCCGGAAGTGGATGTGAAAACCGTATTCTTGGCTAGTCATGCACGACTTGGAAGATGAATATGCGCGAATATCGATGAATATAAAACAATCGTTCTCTTAACAGCCGGGGTCAGGTCTGACAATCGGACACGAGCTCAAGCGTAAGCAGGCCAGGCCAGACAATGCTACGGATGAGGCCGTGTCCAAATGTCAGACCTGACCCCGGCTGTACGGCTGTAGGGTTTACTGCGCGGTGAGGAAGCGTTTCATTTCGGCCTGGAAGCGGGCCGGCTGGTCCCACATGATGAAGTGGGCGCTGTCGGGGATGCGCGTCAGCGTCAGCTGCTTCACCGGCGAGTAGGCGCCCTTGTAGGCGGCGTCGAATTGTTCGGCCGGGATCGGCACCGTCTTTGGCTGGATGTAGAGCACCGTCACCGGCACCGCAATCTTCGCCAGTTCGGGAATCAGATTGGTGACGATCAGTTCGCGGTAGGCGCGGATGCTGACGTCGGACTCGCTGCTCATGGAATCGTTCACGGCGCCGGCGCGCATGGCTTCGGTGTCGACCATGCCGGCGATGGTGGCATTCGCCTGTTCGCGGCGCTGTTCCGGCTTGGCGGCGCGCATGGCGCTGGCCACCTGATCGGCCACGGCCGTTACCTTGTCGGGCGTCGCGCCAGGGCCGGCGAAGAACATGCCGAGGAAGGGGAACATGTCGACCACCATCAGGCGAGACAAGCTGTCCGGATGGCGCGCGGCCAGCATCATGCCGATGGTGCCGCCCATCGAGTGACCGATCACGGCCGGCTGCTTCAGGTTCGCTTCCTTGATGTAGCGCGCCACCTCCTCGGCCACCGGCGCGGCCACGCTGCCTTCCTTGTTACCGCCGGTCGGCTGGCCGGCGAAGCCCGACACCTGCACCAGGTGGTAGCGGTAGCCCGGCATGGCGGCGACCGTCGAGGCCCAGGCGCGCGGCGAGGAATTCAGGCCCGGGATCAGGACCACATCCGGCCCCGACCCCTCGGTGCGCACGGTGATGCGTTCCGAGGCGAAGGGGGCGGCCAGGGCGCTGGCCAGCGGCAGGGCGGTGCCGGCGGCGAGTGCGGCGGCAATGAAGGTACGGCGCGAAAACGTGAACGGCATACGGCTCCTCTGGTAAGTATCGACTGACAAATTCATTCGTGGCGCAGGCAATCCACCGGCAGCAGCCTCGATGCCCGCCGCGCCGGATAAAAGCCGAAGAACACGCCGACCGCGCTGGCAAAGGCGCAGGCCACGATCACGGCCTTCAGGCCGACCGAAACCTCGAACTCGGCGAACGCCGTCACCGCCATCGCGCCCAGCGCCGCAATCGCGATGCCGACCGCGGCGCCGGCCAGGCAGATCACCACCGCCTCGACCAGGAACTGCAGCAGGATGTCGCGTGGCTTGGCGCCGATGGCCATGCGGATGCCGATCTCGCGGGTACGCTCGGTCACCGAGACCAGCATGATGTTCATGATGCCGATGCCGCCGACCAGCAGCGAGATCCCGCCGATCACGCCGAGCAGGGCGGCGATGCCGGTGCTGATCTTGGCGCCGGTGGCGGCAAACGTGGCCATGTTCTGCACCTTGAAGTCGTCCGGGTCGTCGAGCTTGATGCGGTGGCGGTCGCGCAGGGCTTCCTTCATGTCTTCGATGGCGTCGTTCAGCACGGCTTCGGAGCGGCCCTGGGCCGCGATGTAGTGCACGTTGTCGGGGAAGGGACCGCGCACCATGTAGGCGCGCGCCGCCGTGATCGGCACCAGCACCATCTCCGACAAATCGCCGCCATCGATCTGGCGGCCTTCGCCCTGCAGCACGCCGACCACCTGGAATGCCACGTTCTCGATGCGCAGGTAGCGCCCGAGCGGGTCGAGCCGGTAGAAGAACTGGTCGGCCACCTTCTGGCCGATGACCACCGTGCGTGCGGCCGCGCGCACGTCGTCGTCGGTGAACATGCTGCCCTGGTCGACCTTCCAGTTGCGTATCTTGAACATGGCCGGCGTGACGCCGAACACCAGGCTGGATGACGTTTCGTTGCCGGCCGCGAGCTTGAAGTTGCCCTGCAAGGCGGGCGCCGCGCCGGACAAGCTGGGCAGGCGGTTCAGGGCTTCGGCGTCGGCCACCGTGAGGGAAGGCGCGGCGCCGGCGCGCATGCGCTGGGCCTGCGTGCGGTCGCCGCCCGGGAAGACATACACCATGTTGGTGCCGAGCGCCTGCAATTCCTTGGCGATGAAGCGCTGCATGGTGTCGCCCAGGGCCAGCATCAGCACCACCGAGGCGATGCCGATCACGATGCCGAGCATGGTGAGGGCGGTGCGCAGCCGGTTCGCGGCCATCGAGCGGAAGGCTTCGACGATCACTTGCAGGAGCTTCATGCCTGACTCCCGTGGACAAGGTGTTCGTGGCTGGCCGCCAGCTGGCGCAAGCCTTCCTGTGCCGGGCCGTCGTACAGCACGCGGCCATCCTTCAGGCGCACCAGGCGCCGGCTCCAGGCGGCGATGTCCGGTTCGTGGGTGACCAGCACGATGGTGATGCCGCGCTCGCGGTTCAGCGTTTGCAGCCCGCGCATGATCTCGTCGCTGGTCTGGGTGTCGAGGTTCCCGGTCGGTTCGTCGGCCAGAATCAGCGGCGGGTCGCCCACCAGGGCACGCGCAATGGCCACGCGCTGCTGCTGGCCGCCCGACAGCTGGTTCGGCGTGCGCTTGCCGAAGTCGGCCAGGCCCACGCGTTCGAGTTCGGTCTGGGCCTTGGCCATGGCGCGCCCGCGCGGCACGCCGGCGTAGATCAGCGGCAGCGCCACGTTCTCCTGCACGCTCATGCGCTTGATCAGGTTAAAACTCTGGAACACGAAGCCGATGGTGCGGTTGCGGATCTCGGCCAGCTGCGGGCGCGACAAAGCCAGTGTGTTCGCGCCATCGAGCAGGTAGTCGCCGCCGGTGGCCTGGTCCAGGCAGCCGAGAATGTTCATCAGGGTCGACTTGCCGGAACCCGACTGCCCCATCACCGCGATGAAGTCGCCGCGTTCCACCTGCAAGTCGACGCCGAACAGGACTTTGGTTTCGACGCTACCGGAAAAGTAGCTCTTGGTGACGGCGCGGATATCGATCAGCGTGTTAGCGGATGCGTCCGACATTACATGCCCTGCTCGGGCGTCAGCGAACGGGTGACCACGCGCTCGCCCGCCTTCACATCGCCGCTGACGATTTCGGTATAGCGGAAGTTCGACAGGCCGATGCGCACGTCCACCGGTTTCGGCTGGTTCATCGCATCGAGCTTGTAGATCTTGAAGAGGCGCGCCGTGTCGCTGCGGTCCTGCATCGCCAGGTCGTCGTCGAGCGCCGGCGTCTGGGCCACGGCCGCGGTCTTGTTGGCATCCTGCTTTGCGCGCTCGGCCTTGCGTTCCTTTTCCTGGTCTTCGTCGGAGAGGCGGAAGCGCAGCGCCGCGGTCGGGATGCGCAGCGCCTTCGGCCGGTTGTCGACCACCAGCCGCACCTGCGCCGTCATGCCGGGCTTCAGCAGTTCGTCCTGGTTGTCGACGTCGAGCACGACGTTGTAGGTGACCACGTTCTGCACCACGTTCGGCGCCAGGCGGAACTGGCGCATGGTGGCGTTGAATTCGCGGTTCGGGTAGGCGTCGACGACGAAGCGCCCAGGCAGGCCGTTCTTCAGCGCGCCGACATCGGCTTCCGAGACGCTGGTATCGATCTGCATCTTGGTGAGATCCTGGGCAATCTGGAACAAATTCGGCGTATTGAACGAGGCGGCCACGGTCTGACCCAGGTCGATGGTGCGCTTGATCACCACGCCGTCGATCGGGCTGCGGATCACGCTGTTATCGAGGTCGGCCTGGGCACGGTCGACTTGCGCTTTCGCCAGCAGGATGTTGGCGCGCGCCACATCGAGTTCACGGCGCGACTGATCGAGCGCCGAACCCGAGACGAAGTTCTGCGCCACCAGCTGGCGGTTGCGTTCGTAGTTGGCTTGCGCCAGGCTGAGCGAGGCCTGGCTCGAAGCCAGGCTGGCGCGCGCCTGCCCGACCTGGGCGTTGAAGATGGTGGGGTCGAGTTTCAGCAGCACTTGCCCCTTTTTCACGCGGTCGTTGAAGTCGGCCTTCAGGTCGACCACGGTGCCCGAGACCTGCGAGCCGACGTTGATCAGGGCTACCGGGTTGATGGTGCCGGTGGCCGTGACGGTGTGGGTGATGCTGCCGGTGTCGACGGTGGCCACGCGGTACTTCAGCGGCGCTACCTTCGGCTCCTTGTCGCGCTTGACGACGGCCAGCGCCACCGCACCCGCGCCCAGCAGCAACACTGCAACGATCACCCGCTTCTTCGTGAAGATCTTCATCCCGTTCTGCCTGTCAAAATTTAATGCTTACTATTAATCTTGAACAGTGTCAGATATTTTTGTCGTTTCAGCAATGCATTATGGATATGCATGTGTGGCAGAAAGAGGGCGCGGGAAAAAGCGGCCTAAAAGGCGGGAAAGGCGAGGCCGATCCGCTAAAATGTCGCCTGTTTATCACCAATACTAACGACTCATCATGACTCAGGACGAACTCAAGCAAGCGGTGGCACGCGCCGCCATCGATTACGTGGTCGACGGCGAAATCATCGGCGTCGGCACCGGCTCGACGGCGAATTTCTTCATCGACGAACTGGCGAAGATCAAGGACCGCATCAAGGGCACCGTCGCTTCGTCGGAAGCCACCGCGGCGCGCCTGCGTGGCCACGGCATCCCCGTGTTCGACCTGAACGAGGTCGAGTCGATTGCCGTCTACATCGACGGCGCCGATGAAATCACCGATGCGGGCGCGATGATCAAGGGCGGCGGCGCGGCCCTCACGCGCGAAAAGATCGTGGCTTCTGTCTCGAAGCAGTTCGTCTGCATCGCCGACGGCTCGAAGCTGGTACCGACGCTGGGCAACTTCGCGCTGCCGGTGGAAGTGATCCCGATGGCGCGCGCGGCCGTGATCCGCCAGCTGGCGGCCCTCGGCGGCCAGCCGCGCCTGCGCACCAAGCCTGGCAGCACGGACGCCTTTATCACCGACAACGGCGGCGAACTGATCGACGTGGCCGGCCTGGAAATCGCCGATCCGGTGGCGCTGGAAACGCAAATCAACGGCATTGTCGGTGTGATTGCCGTCGGCCTGTTCGCCCAGCGCGGCGCGAACGTCTGCCTGCTCGGCACCGCCGACGGCGTCAAGACCCTCAGCTTCTGATCTTCGCGGAGACACGATGAAACGACTGCTGGCGCTGACTGTCCTGGTGTTGATGAGTGGCTGCACGATGTTCAAGTCGAAGCCGCTGCCGGCAGCGGCTGCGCATGCGCCGGCGGCCCTACCTGCGCCAGGGCTGGTCGACGCCAGCGGCGTGCCGATCCAGCGCGTGCCGTACCGTGTGGGCGTGTCGTCGAACACGGTCGAACAACTGGCGCGCCAGCATGCCTGCAGCGGCAGCGGCAGCGGCAGCGGCGGCGCCGGTCTGGTGACCGAAGAAGGACCGATCGAGGTCTACCGCATGCAATGCGCCAATGGCAAGGTGTTCATGGCGCGCTGCGAATTGCGCCAGTGCCGCAAGATGTGAGGCTGTTGCAACGTGGGGAGCCGTATTCCGGCGGCTGACGATTGCTTTGGCGCAATTGCTAGTGAATCGTGTATATTCTTCGACTCACTTACTCGCTTACTGACTGATCAGTCACTTTTGGCGCGCTCTCTAGGCTGCGCCTTTTTCTTTTCCTGCTCATGAACGCACTTACCGCCCAACTCGACCGGGTCGATCCGCGCCGGATCCACCTGCAGCGTTTTCTGTTGCTGTGCCTGTTTCTCTGTTATCCGCTCTCGCGCGTGGTGCCGGTCGACTGGGGCTGGGAAAATGGCGTGGTCGAAAACACCCAGGTCGTGGTCTTGCTGGCCGGCCTGTTCTTCGCCTGCCGCGGCTGGCTGCGCGGCCCGAACGCCGCCGCCTCGATGCTGGCCCTGTGCGCGATTCCCATCTGGATGATCCTGGCCGGCCGCGAAATGAGCTGGGGTGCCGTCTTCCTGCCGCCGCTGGGTTTTGGCCCGGATGGTCCGATCTACTCGTCGAAGATCCTGCCTTACCGCCCGCTGGTTCCGTTTATCGGCGGTCTGCTGGTGCTGGCCTCGCTCTCCGTGGGCTGGCGTCATGGCGTGCACCGGCACCTGAAGCGCATCGTGTCCGATGGCCGCTTTCCCTGGATGTGCGTGCTGATCGTGCTGGGCGCCGCGCTGGGCTCGACCATCGGCGAAGGCCACCTGCCTGCCTTTGCACGCGGCCTGGTCGACCGTTCCGAAGTGCTGGAAGAGATGGCCGAATGCGTCGGCTACCTGGCGATGGTGACGGCGCAAAGCGTGCTGCTGCGCTACACGGCGCCGGCGCCTGCACCGCTGCGCGCGGTAAAAACCGGCGCGGCCGATTGAGTTATACGGATCGTTGAGTTGATGAACCCCCTTTCTTCCTGGCTGGACCAGGCCGACCCGCAGCGCATCTGGCTGCAGCGGCTGTTGCTGTTGTGCGTGTTGCTGTGCTATCCGCTATCCGCTGTCATTCCGCTCGACTGGAGCTGGGAAAACGGCGTCATCGAAAATGCCCAGGTGGTGGTCTTGCTGGCCGGCCTGGTGTTTGCCGCGCGCGCCTGGCTGCGCGGTCCGAAAGACGGCGCGGCGATGCTGGGCCTGTGCGTGGTGCCGGTCTGGTTCTTGCTGGCCAGCCGCGAACTGAGCTGGGGCGCCGTGTTCCTGCCGCCGCTGGGCTTCGGGCCGGAAGGACCGGTGTTCTCGTCGCGCGTGCTGCCGTACCGGCCGCTGGTGCCGGCGATGGCGGGCTTGCTGGTGCTGGCGTCGTTCGTGACTGGCTGGCGTGTGGGCGTGCACCGCTTCCTGAAGCGTGTTCTGGCCAGTGGGTGTTTCCCCTGGATGTGCGTGGTGGTGGTGCTGGGCGCGGCGCTGGGGTCGACCTTTGGCGAAGGCCACGTGCCGGCGTTCGCACGCGGCTGGGTGGCGCACTCGCAGGTGCTGGAAGAGTTGTCGGAGCTGGTCGGCTACATCGCGCTGGTGGTGGCGCAGGGTGTGGTGCTGCGTTACAAGGTGCCGGTAAAGGCAACGGTGCGTGCCCGGGAAAGCGTGCATTCCTAGGGTGGAAGGCTCCGCCTTCCACGCGTCCAACCGGACGATGCGCAGCGGCACGGCACGCTCTGTTTGAACGCGTGGACGGCGTAGCCGTCCACCCTACG
>Ga0308160_10002354_pt1 | contig 23176 bp, 37 predicted proteins | sample PhyFR1_FD_201036 | JGI IMG/M metagenome (GOLD analysis project Ga0308160, IMG submission 201036) | Phyllosphere microbial communities from UC Gill Tract Community Farm, Albany, California, United States - DLSLF.R1 | ecosystem: Host-associated > Plants > Phyllosphere > Unclassified | place: USA...
AGGAGAGGGGGGGAGCTTCGAGGGTACGCGGATACCTTGCCAACGGCCCGGTCGGTGCAAGATCCCGAGGGAGGGGTGGAGGGGTGTCTTGCGGCAGCTTTTCTTTGGCACGGGGGGCCTGAACGATCGCCGAGCGCGCGCGCGCTCGGCGACGCTAACGGATCGACAGGTGTTCAGACGTGGTGCGCCTGGAGTCGTAGTCGATCGAGGGTCGAAGGGAGGACCCCTGAGAGTGCGCGACCTTGACGGGTTCCGGGGGTCGGCTGAGCCCTCACCTCGACGGGTCGGGAGCGAGCAAGCGAGGGAAGTCGACGGCCGGCCGACACCCCAAAAGAAGGCGGTGCGTTCCCCCCTTTCGCAAGAGAAAAGAGAGAGGGGGGGGGGAGGAGCTCTGCGAGGATGGAGTTGCTGCTGCGGAGGGTCGAGATTTAACCGAAGTTGGAGGGAGCGGCCGGTCCGGTGAGCGCAAGGAAGGAGCCGTCTCTGCGCTGGGAAGGGACCTCGAGGGTGGATGAGTGATCGAGACGCGCGCGCCGAAGAGGGGCGAGAGGGTCGAAGAGGGAGGAGTGGGGGGGAGGGGGACGCACCTGCCCTTCATCAGCATGTTGAGTGCATGCGTGCATGACGTGCCCCCCTTCCCCTTTAGAAGCCTCCGACCTCGTGCCTGAGCCGAGCGACCTCGCGCTCCGCCTCGATCAGCCGCTTGCGCCAGGCGTCGGTCTCTCGGACGACCTCCCTCCTGCCCTCGTCGATCCGTTCGCCCTCCTCGCGCTCGAGCCCGAGCGTAAACTCCAGCCGGCCCTTGACCCTCGGCTGGACGGGCAGAGGGGTCGGCGGGTGGGCCTGGAGGAGGGCGAGGAACGAGGCGGTCGGATTGGTAAAGACGAGCTCGTCGTACTGGTAGGCGTTGACGGGTCCGGCGGGGACGCCGGCCGGGGCGCCAGGGGCCGAGGCCGTCGCTTGGGCGGCGACCGACGTCTTGTCGACGACGGCCGTCACGTCGATCGCGATGGCGGCGGACGTCCCAACCGTCGCCGTCGTCGTCGTCGACGACGATCGGCCAGAGCCGTCACCGCTAGCAACAGCAGCCGCAGCGGCGGCAGGTGGCGGCGGCACGACGGCGCCGGCTGAGCCCGGGTTCGCAGGCGCACTTGAGCGAGGGAGCTCGACAGTAGCCGTCTCCTTGTCGACGATGATGGGATCAATCACCTGCGATGCCGAAAACGACGGGCGGGCGGGCGGAAGGGGAAAGGTAGAAGGGGAGGTCAGAACCAGTATGACGCCGACGGACGACGGCGGGCGGCGTCCCCCGACCCCTCGTCCCCGACACACACCTTGGTCTGCCCAGCGGCCGTCACCTGCGCAGCGATGCCCTCGACCGGGTCCCTCCCAGCCAACGCCGTGGCCTCAGCGACGTCAACCTGCATCGGCCTCGCGCTCTCGCTCCCCTGGCCGCCACCCCCCGCCTCCGCAAGCGACGCAACCTGGCCGCCGCCGCCGACGTCAATCGAGCCCGACTCGGCCTCCACCGTCGAGCCGGATCCGCCCGGCGGCGGCGGCGGCGGAGCAGGCACGACGGGGAGGTAGTGGTGGAGCTTGAGGTTGTGGACGATGTGGATCGGCTTCTCGTTGGCCTCCTGGATGAACGTCAGTCGGATCTGGAGCGGGAACTCGCCCCAGCCCGTCTCGGTCACCTGGTACGGTGGCCGGTCGATGTCTGGCCGTTGAGGGTGTGCAAGACCGACGCGTGCAAGCAGGTAGGCAGGCGAGCAGGCAGGCAGGCAGGTCAGGCGAGAAAGCATCCCGCGGTCAGCCAACGATCCAGACGCCCTTCCCTCCCCTCCCTCTCCTCGAGTGACAGGACAAGGTAGACGAGAAAAGGGGAGAGGAAGGGGGGGGGGGTCGTCAGACGCACTTCGGAGCGGCGTCGGAAACGAGTCGTGCAGCCTAAACGAGACGCGTTTGAGAAAGTGGCTCATGTCGTCGGCCCCGCCGGGGAGGAGCTCCTCGTCGAGCGCGCGCTCGCGCTCGCGGCTCTTGCTGTCGACGAGCGGCGAGGCGGCCGAGCGGACAAAGACGGTCCACGTATGCGTGTCTGAGTTGGGAGCCAAGGGCGGAAGAGGCGACCTGTTAGCCAGTCAGGCACCTCACGTCCTGCGTCGCGTTTCTCCCTTCGAAGAGGGACGGACGGTTGGGGTCCTTGCAGAGCGCGCGCTCTTGGGGCGTCAGCAGGCGGGCGACCGAGCCGTAGACGATCGGCCGGTGGATCTGGATGCCCTGGGTGGGTCAACCAGCAATTGGGCGAAGGTGTCAGCCTCAGTCAGGGGATAGAGGGTGGGTGGTCGAGACGTACCTTGACGCGTTCGGCCATGGCAGGCGAGCGGGAGGGGGTTCAGGAAGAGAGTGACGGTCGGCCGCGAGCAGCGATCTCCCGCCGCCAACAGCGACCCCGACCGAACGATGGCCTACCCAGGACAGCAGTATCATAGCTCCCACCACGGCTCAAACTCGGCCTATCCCGCTAACAATAGGCCGCAGTACCCGGCCCAGCATCATCAGCAGCAGCAGGCAGCGTCCGTCCAAGGCAGGAGGGCGCCAGCCGACCGCTCCAGAGCCACCCTTCTTTGCTAACGCCCCCCCCCCTTCCCTCCGATCTCGTCGCCCTTCGCCTCCCGTAGCTACGGCGGCCCGCCCCCTCTTGGCCAGCACGGCGGCGGCTACGGAGGACCACCCGGTGGCTACGGAGGGTCCGGAGGCTACGGTCCGCGTCAGTCGACTCTTCCTTCAGCCTTGCGAGGTCGGTTGCAGCAGGCCCCGGCACTGACGACGGACTGCGCCCGCTATCCGCGCACCCCTTGCTTGCCCGTCTAGCGGGTGGAGGACCACCTCCGGTCAACCAGTACAATCGGTAGGTCCGCCCTGCACGCCAGTCAAGTTTGGAGTTACCGACCAAGAACCAAGGAGGGCAAGCTAACTCATCTCTTCCTCTGATCCGCTCTCGGTCGTCGCCTCAGGCCGCAGGGAGGCGACGGCTACCCTGCGTTCGTTCCGGCCTTCCGGACACCCCCTCCCCCCTTCCTTGACACGTCTTCTTCTGTCAGGCGCGCCAAGCTGACTCTCACTTCCCCTTCACCCTTCGTCCTGCTCGCACTTTCGCTCTTCTGTAGCCAGGGAGGCTACAACGCCGGAGGCTACGGCGGAGGCATGCCCGGTGGCGGACCGGGTCACTACATCCCCCCGCCCGGCCCACCCCCGCACGCGCCGCCGTCCCAGCCGCAGCACTACGGCCCGCAGTACCAGGGCCAGAACGGCGGCCAGCAGCAGCCCTTCTTCCAGTACTCGCAGTGCACGGGCAAGCGCAAGGCGCTCCTGATCGGCATCAACTATGCCGGCACGAGTGCCGAGCTGCGCGGTTGGTCACCCCCCCTCCCCCCTTTCTCGCTGGCCTGTCCCCCTCCCCTTCGACGCTGACGTGTCCTCTTTCCGCCCCTCCCCCTCCCCTCCCCCTGCATTGCGCCCGCCAGGCTGCATCAACGACGTTCACAACGTCAAGCGCTTCATCTCGACCCGCCACGGTTACCGGGAGGAGGACATTGTCGTCCTGACCGACGACGCCCGCAACCCGCGCCAGCAGCCGACGCGGGCCAACATCACCCAGGCAATGAGCTGGCTCGTTCAGGGCGCGCAGCCCAACGACTCGCTCTTCTTTCACTACTCTGGCCACGGCGGCCAAGCGCAGGACACCGACGGCGACGAGGACGACGGCTACGACGAGACTATCTACCCGGTTGACCATGCCCGGGCCGGTCAGATCGTCGACGACGAGATGCACGCGCTCATGGTCCGGCCGCTGGCGCCCGGCGTCCGTCTGACGGCCATCTTCGACTCGTGCCACTCGGGCACGGCCCTCGACCTCCCGTACGTCTACTCGACAGAAGGCAAGATCAAGGAGCCCAACCTGCTGGCCGAGGCCGGCCAGGGCCTCCTCGGAGCCGGCATGTCGTACCTCAAGGGCGACATGGGCGGCCTCTTCAAGAGCCTGACGACGACCTTCAAGCAGGTCAGCGGCGCCCAGTCGGGCGCGACCGAGAAGACGAGGCGGACCAAAACGAGCCCGGCCGACGTCATCTCGTTCTCGGGCTGCAAGGACGAGCAGGTGCGGTCCCCCCTCCCCTTCGGGTTCTCCGACTGCGACCCACGCAGCAAGAAGGCCGGGCTCGACCGCTGACTCGTTCTCCGCCCCCTCGGCCGCCAGACGTCGGCCGACGCGACCGAGGCCGGCAAGGCGACCGGCGCCATGTCGTACGCCTTTATCGAAGCCCTGACGTCGAACCCAAACGTCAGCTACCAGGTCCTCCTCCAGAACGTCCGGGCCATCCTCTCGGCAAAGTACAGCCAGAAGCCTCAGCTGTCGTCGTCGCACCCGATCGACGTCTCGGTCCAGTTCATCCTCTGAGCGAGCAAAGGCACGCTCGACAGCGATTCCTCCTCGACGCCGCCGCAGCCCCGCACCTCCCGCCACCCCCCCCTCTCGATCCATGCGCCACGCTTTCCTCTCGTGCTGGCCGCTCTCTGGGAAGCGTCGTGGGGGTCGTCATGGAGATCGACCAGGTCGGGCCTCTCAGGGCTTCTTGCCAAAGAAGCTCATCATGCTCGTCTGACCACCCTTACCGACCGATGCACCGCCCTTCTTGGCTGGCGCCGGTTTCTTCTTGTCGGCGCCTGCGGCAGTCCCGACGGCTGCCGTCGTCGTCGTCGTCGATGAGGCCGAGGAGGTTCGTGAAGGTGCCGGCGGGGCAGCGGCGGCGGCCTTCGTCTTGACGCTCTTAGCGGCAGAAGGGGCGACGACTTGGGGCGAGTCGTCGTCGGTGTCTGAGCGTTTTGGCGACGGGCGTCAGCCTGGGCTCACACATACACAGACTCGCGAGAGCAAGGCGGTCGAAAGAAAAATAGAGAGCGCACAGTACGACTCGACGTCCGAAACGTCTTCGGTCACCATGAAGCCCCGCTTGTTCATCGTCATCTCGCTTCGGATCACGCGCCGGGTCCGTCGAACCTTGCCCTCGGCATTCCGGACGACCGGGCCAGGCTCTGCCTTGTCGGCCTTGCCACCCTTGGCCGCGGCGGCCGCTGCCGGCTTCTTTCTCGGCACCGGCGCCCTCTTCGGCGGAGGTGAGACGATTTCAGTGGTCGCCTCCTCGTCGTCGTTGTCGTCGTCATCCGAGACGGCGACCGCTTTGCGCTTGCCCTTTGACCTGGAGCCTGCAGAGCGCCGGAAGAGGGTGATCCTGGTCAAACGCTGCAGCTCGTCGAGCATGTCGCACGCAGAGGCAAGGAACTTACCTGCCGTCTCGTCGTCGCTGTCTGCGTCAAACAAGCCGGCGAGCTCGGCCTTCTGCTTTGCGACCCGCTCGCGCTCCTCCTTGCTCGTCGCCGCCGCCGGCGCGGGCGGTGTTATCTTCTTCTTGGGCTCGGCCGGAGCGGCTGCCGGCCGAGCGACCGAGACGGGGGGCTTCTTGGCCGCAAGAGCCTCAGGCTCCTCACCATCGTCGTCGTCCTCCGCGTCGGACAGGACGGCGCGCTTCCTGTCGGCACCCTTCTTGGCCGCCGCGGGGGCCTCGGATGCCTTCTTCGTGGCCGACTTGTCCTTCTCGGCCGCCGGCCGTGCCTTCGACCAATCGAGCGTGCCAGGCTTCTTCGCAGGACCCTTCGGAGGCTCAACGACGGCCAGGTCTCCCGCCTTCTTGTCGGCCGCCTTGCGTTCGGCCACCTGGCCGGCTTTCAGCCGTGCCTCGCCCCCCTTGAGCATCTTGCCTGCCGACGGCGCTTGCGACGTCCCGTACGTCGAAGGGTCGAGAAAGGCAGCGTGCTTGGCAAGCGCCAACAAAGACGGGACGAGCGAGGCCGAGGTCGGGAGCGCGACGGCGGAGAGCGAGTAGAGCGAGCGCGAGAGCGTCGGTGGGTCGAAGAGGGCCGAGCGGGCTAAAATGATGCCAAGTATGCGATTGAGCTAGGTCAGGAGCGTGGCAAGGATTCTTAAGAGAGGATGGGCAACGGACCCTCGACGTGCTCGCTCCGGCAGACGACCACTTTGCGCCGGAGGACCGTTCGACCGGCGGTCAACGTCGGCGGCGGTCGGGCTTGGCTGCCGGAGCCCTTCTTGCTGCTGCTACTGCTGCCCTCGCCCTTGGCCTGATCGTCCTCGACGTCCATCGGTCCGCTACCCTTCTCGTCCCCCTTCGGGGAAGCCACGAGCACGCCTGAGAGGCGATATGTCCTTGCAAGCTTGGGGGAGGTGTCGGCAAACGACTCGAGCAGCCTGCGGCATCGGCGAAGGGAGGAGACGCGCATCAGGTGCTGCATGCCGTGCGGGGGACGGAGCTTCCGACGGGAAAGACCCATCGCCCTGAGAAGTCGCGCCGCTTACCGCTGAGCTTCTTGGACGTGGACATGAAGCTCCCGGGCGAGGATCCGGGCCGTCATCTGGGGTTGCAGAGCGAAGGGCACCACTTTGGGTCAGCCTAATGCGATGCTCCCCGGGAGGGGGGGGAGGGGGGGGCGACGCGTCGTCGAGTCGAAGTGACCCTCCCTTGACCGCGTTGGCCCAAAGCCGTGGCACGCGGCAGGAGTCGAAGACGCACGGGCTTCCGGTCCATCTCGACCGCCCGGGTGAGCAGCTTGGTCGCCTTGTCGTCGGCCATGGTGTGGAGTCGGTTGGGTCTCGAGGCGAGCCTGACGCGTCGTTGGCTGGTCGAGCCGCTCCGTCCGAACTGCAGTCCCTCAGAGCCATCGATCCCCGCGCACGCCCGCCCGGGCCGGCCGCACGCGCGCGCGGGCCAGTTCAGCGCCTTCCCGCACCGGCTGCACAGCGCGCGACGCCCATCACTGCTCTTGCCCTCCCCTCCCTCGCCCTCGCCCCCTTCCCACCCCTCTCGCCATGTCCACTCCCAAAGCAGGCACCGAGTCCTAGTACGTTCGCTTCAGTCTCCTTCCGGCGGCATGCGAGACCGGGTGCTGACCTTGGCTCGCCCCCCTCCCCTCCAGCCTTGTCATCGGCGGTTGCGGCTTCGTCGGACGGCACATCGTCGAGCAGCTCCTCGCCCGGGGCGAGACCAAGGTCGCCGTCTTTGACCTCGTTCAGCGTCACCACGACAAGTCAGTGTTGCCTGCCCTTGTTCCTTTCCTCCTTGGCGTGCTCAGGCCAGGGGCGCGGCATGAATCGGTCAGAAAAGGCGGGCGAGAGAGCACGCGCGACGGGTTTGGAGGAGCTCGCGACGACGCAGGCGACGCGGTCCTTGCGCTCGAACGATCCTTGACCGGACGAGGCGACGATACCGCCCAGCTGGCCCTCTCGTCGACTGACTTTGATCCTACTTTGGCCTGCCATGCCCGTCTCTCCAGGAACGTCATGTTCTTTGTCGGCGACATCACAGACGAGCAGGCTATCACCGCCGCCATGGTCAAGGTGCGCCTGGCAGCCGGGCGACGCGTCCAGCCCGAGCTTCCTCCGACGACTGACCCCGCGCCCTCCTCCCTTCCCCCCTCGATGACATCCTCGGGCCTTCAGAGCGCGGCAACGGTCGCGATTCACACCGTCTCGCCCGTTCACGGCCTCGGGCCCGAGGTCTACGAGAAGGTCAACGTGACGGGTACCGAGGTTATCCTCCGGGCTTGCGCGAGCTCGTCCGTCGGCAAGCTCGTCTTTACCTCGTCAGGCGGCGTCGTCTATGACGGCGAGGAGAACCTCGTCGACGTCGACGAGCGGCTCGCCTACCCGGCTGTCCCGCTCGACGCCTACAACGACACGAAGGCCCGGGCTGAGAAGCTCGTGCTCGAAGCCAACGGCAAGGACGGCCTGCTGACGTGCGCGATCCGGCCGGCCGGCATCTTTGGGTACGCACCATCCTGGCGTTCTGCGGACTTGCGCCTTCCTTCAAAGGGGCAACCAAGCTGACAGCTTGTCCGCATGGCGATCCAGTGAGGGCGACAAGCAGTGCATCACCGGCTTCATGTCGGTCCTCCACAACAAGCAGACGCACTTCCAGCTCGGCGACAACATGAACCTGTTTGATTGGACCTACGTCGGCAACGTTGCGCACGCGCACCTGCTCGCTTGCGACCGGCTCGGCGCGTCAGTCCCAATGGAGGCCTTTGATGAGCCCCTGCGGGAGCCCAAGCTCAGCCTCCGGACCGTCCGCATTCCGACGAGCGAGGCCCGGCCGCTTGGCCCCAACGCTAACCCGAGCGCGGCCGACCGCGAGGTCGCAGCGCGCTACGCCGACCCTTCGACCGAGGCGGCCGACGACAGTCACCGGCCGGTCCTCCGGACGCGCTTCGACCAGTTTGCCGCGCCTTCGGTCGAGTTTGACGAGGAGCTCGACGACGAGACGGACCGGCCGCCGACCGAGCTCAGCGTCGCCGGCCAGGCCTTCTTCATCACCAACGGCGAGCCCATGTTCTTCTGGGACTTTGCCCGCGCCGTCTGGGCCGAGTTTGACCACGTCTCGTCCTCGGTCTGGGCTCTGCCTAAGCCGGTCGGCGTCCTTCTCGCCTCGGCGGCCGAGACGTGGAGCTGGCTGGTCGGCCGCGAGCCGGGCTTCACCAAGAAGCGGGTCGCCTACTCGACCCAGAGCCGGTATTACAACCTCGAGCGGGCCCGGCGCGTGCTCGGCTACGAGCCCATCGTCGGCGTCAAGGATGGCATCACGAGGACGTGCAACTGGTTCAAGGCCGAGGCCGCAGCCAAAAAGAACTGAAGATTCGCCTGACCACTACCCGCCCCCGCCCTCCTCCATCATCTCCTGCTGACCGGACCCTCGCGTGTACTCTCCCCCCTCCCTCCCCACTATACCCGCCGGACTCTTGGATAGAAAGAAAAGAAGAAGTCCGCGACCGTCGCTTGTCGTTGACACGCAAGGTCGCTGCTCCCTTTGATGGCGCCCGACGGCGGGTGGGCCCGCCGCCGTGCCGAACGGGCGACACGACGCGACGCGTTCGACGGCACGCCGGCAGCCTTCATCATTCCTCCCAGCGAGGGCGGTGCCGCTGACGACACCTGCAACGACCGGCGGCGGCATCGACCCTCCGACGCGGGCGGTCCCGACAAGGGCTGCGTATGTAGATGATCAGCCGATGGCACGCAGTCGTGACGACTAGGCGGTTCCAACTTGTCCCTGATCTGGTTTCCTCAGCGACAGTGGCACGACTTCCTCGCAGTCCGTCGGCTCGTCTACGGCGACCGGCATCTGCCGGAGGACGAGCGCTACATTTTGGTTGGCTCAATTGTCGTCATCACGGGCATCGGCGCTCTTGCCGCCTATCTGATCGCTGACGATCGGCACAAGGCGAAGGAGAAGCGGGAGCGCCCTTCGAAGAAGAATCAGGAATAAGCGACTTGCGAACAGTTTTCTTGATCGAAAACAGTGTTGCTCGGTATCGCAGAAGGGCACATGAAAGAAGGGAGTCAGAGCACACAGATTCGAAAACGAAGAAAAGCAAGAGGTGAAAAGGCACGCAACCAGAGCAGAAAGAGGTGGGGGGAGGGGGCTGGGGAAGGCTAGAGAACATGCGAGGTTACTTACGCGAGCGGCTCGCTCGGGTCGATCTCACCGGCGGCAGCGCCTCCTCTGGCGCCTCATCCTTGACGGCCGGAGTGGCCACCTTGCGCGGCGCCCGGGGCTTGGGCGCGATCGCGGCCGGGACGGCGGGCACCTTGGCCGTCGTGGCCCGCGAGCGGGTCGTCTTGGGGACGGGGATGGAGTTCTGCAGCAGCGAGAGAAACGATACATCAGCATTCGCAGGCTTGGTGAGGATCGCGGATAGGCAGGCAGTGCCAGTGGGCTGACCTTCTCGCCCATATCCTCGTCGTCGTCGTCGTCGTCGATCGGCGTCGTTGCTTTGCGCGTACGCGACCCAATCGACTTCTTCGCGGCGGCGGCGACGGGAGCAGCCGCTTTTTTGGACGCGGTCGGCTTCTTAGCTGTCGTCGTCGAAGACGACGTCGCAGCGACGCGCGACCGGCCGGTCGGACGTTTCGGCTCAGGCGACTCGACGGCAATGACATCCTCGTCTTCGTCCGCTTCGGCGGTGTCGGCGCTCGCTGGCGAGGACGACTCGGCCGGCGGAGAAGTCGCGGCATTAGCGGCGGCCTTGCGCGTCGCTCGAGGTTTGGGCGCCGGAGGAGCCTTCGGCTTAGCCGTAGCCGCCGCGCGAGACCGGGGAGCGGCTTTTGGCGGCGGATGAAGTTCCTCGTTATCGTCGCCAACCGTGACATCCGCAGCGGAATCGTTCTCGGCAGCAGCAGGGGGCGGCGTCGGCGTCTTGCGCTTGCGCGATTCGGCGGCCGTGGCGGTCTTTTTAGGCGGAGCCGCAGCTCGCGTCCGCGTTGCCGTCGTTGCTGGCTTCGTCGGCTGCTGAGGAGCAGGTGACGACGAGGGCTCGCGGGTGGGGGAGTGAGCCGGCGACGGGTCAACCTCCATGACCAGCTCATCCTCGTCGTCGACGACGGCAGGCGGGAAGGGGGCAGTCGACGTAGACGGCATCGACCCGACGCGCCGACCAGGACGAGGCGTGCTGACAGCGGGCGACGGTGATCCGGCAGAGGCGACGGCATCGGGCATTGTGAGCTCCTGCCGAGGCTCCTCAGTGTTGCGACCGGCCGCTGGGCGCACACTAGGCGATGGTGGCATGGGACCTGCCGACTCCGCCTCGCGGGGCGAAGCGAAAAGCGCGCCGACGCCCGTGAACGACGGGTCGGCCTCTGGCGGCGGCTGGTTCGGCGTGCGCAAGAGCTGTCGGACGCCGGCGTACTGCGGTGTCGATGTCGGTGCCTTGAAAAGGTGCCTGATGGGGCCCATGTCGGGCGTTGGCGGCTGCTGTTCGCCAGCCTCGTGCTGGGCAGGAGCAGAGGTCGAACCGAGCGGCGTGCCCTGGGTTGAAGACGACGACGGTGTGCCCGTCGTCACCTGCGCAAGCCGCGACCTCACCGGCGTCGTCGCTGATGTTCCACCTCCAACGCCTGCGTACGGGCTCGGGTAGAGCGACGAAATCCTCCGTCGGGGACTCTCTTCGCCGCCGACGCTCGCCCGGCCGCCCAATGACTTCCGCTTAAGCCTCTCTGCCTTCTTTGCGAGCGCGCGGAGAGGCGTCGACGCTTCATCGTCGCTTGACGAGCCCGCTGGATCGGCCAGCGCAAGTGGCGGGGCGGCGGGTGTCTTGCGTGGCGAGGAGAGACCAGCGAGGTCGAGCGTCGACAGGCGGGGGAGCGCACGGGGCGCAGAGGCGAGGATCGAGGCGGTCGAGTCGCGTCGGGCGGCCCGTTCTGCGACAGAAGGTGTCTGCGAAGCAACACACACCGTGTCAGCCGTGTCCCGGGCGGTGTAGAACGACAGAAGCTAGCCGTACTGATTGACGTGGCGAAGCCTGTCGGTCCTGGCTCAGCGGCGCCTCCCTCCGCTCGGGCCCAGGCACCTTTGGCACCCTGATCGGACTGCCCATGCTCGACCTCCTCTGGCTTCCACCCTCAGCCTTGACAAAGCGCCCGACAGCGCCCACCGGCCCGACACCGGGCTTCCGCTCGGAGACGGGCACGCGGACGGGCGGGCCCATGCGCGAGAGAGCGGAGGCCGACGGCCGAGGCGCGGCGATCCGGACGGGGGGACCCATCGTCCGCAGGAGGGCGGACGAGCGGGGCGCGTTGGAGCTGGATGGCCCCGGCTGGGGCGTGTAGTAGCGGTCCGAGACGGGCCGGATCATCTGTCGAGCGGTAGACGACTTACGAGTCAGCGTTGGTTGCCGGGATGCAGGAGCAGGGCTGGGACTCGGACGAACCTGTGGCGTGCCGGGCAAGACGGGCGAAGGGCTCGGACTCGATGTGCCTTCATCCTCAGGCGTTGCCTCGACTCTAGCTTCAGAGAGCTCGCCCGCCGCCTCATCCGCGGCGAGAAGCGGCTCTGAGACCTCCCCAGCCGAAGCAGACTCCTCTTCGAAGGACATCTCGGCCTCCTCGTCCGCGACAAGCGACCGTTTGCCCGCCTCGTCGACGTCGTCGGTATCAGCTGGCCATTCGTCCTCGGCATCAACGATGCCGTCGCCTTCGTCCGAGTGGAGCGACTGGGCATCCTCGCCATCCTCGGGATCGAACTCATCACTGACCGGGTCGGTCGGGCCGCCAGACGAGGGCGTCTCCTCAGGCTCCACGTTGCTGATGTTGTCATCGCCTTCGTCTTCATCACCGACGGGGGCGTTCGGCTCGGGCGACTCCTGCTCCTCCTGCTCCGCCTCGGCGCCAGCGGTGGCAGAGGCGTCCAGCGGCGAGTCGTCATCCTGCGCCTCGAATGTTGACGCCTCCATCTCAAGCAGATCGGCCTCGACATTCAGGTCAGCCTCCTTGACCGCCTGATCCACCGACTCCGGCTCGACCTCGCTTGCGCCGCCTCCCTCAGCCGCCTGCTTGGCCGAGCGCATCAGAATCGCCTTCCTGAGGCTGCTCGGCCCGTGCGGGCCAATTTTGCGGGCCGACCTGAGCGGTGGAGCGAGCCCGACGACGACAGGCGGCGGCGCAGCTGCTGGGGAAGGTGGGGCGACGTAGGGCGTCTCGCTGGCGGCGGGGAGCGGGACCGACCGCGGCGTCTTGAATGGCGTTGCGCCTGCCGTCTCCGGCTTGCCTCGGACCGGCGTGCCCAGTTCGGCCCGCTCGTCTGTTCGAGAGGGGGTGGAGACGGAAGAGCGGGCGATCGGCTTGCGGAGAGGCGAGGCGGCGTAGGGCGACTGGGGGAGGTCGTTGGGCATGAGCGACATGCGCTGCGAGGGCCTCTTACGTCTCGGTGTCGCCTGTCTCGCCGGAGAGGCCAGGGCCGACTGAACATGGGACCCCAGAGCAGTCAGTGAGCGTGTTTCGCAAGACGGTCGTGAGGAGGACGGGCAGTCGGGGAGGGTGGGTGAGGGGACGAACGCCTTGGGACGGAGCGTGCGGAAACGTAATGACGAAGCGCTTTTTGCGCATCTCAAACATGTCGCCCGCCTTCAGGATGACTTCGGCCGGCGGCTTGACGAGCTTGCCGTTCACCTCGACGCCGTTCGTGCCCGTCACTTTCAAAGTGGCCTATTGCACGGGGAAGAGGGAGGGGGAGTGGGCGTGTCAGTGAGCTGGGAGGAGGGCGAAGGAGCAAGGGAGGACGGACGTTCGCCTCGTCGGGCGAGGAGTGGAGTGTGCAGTGGAAGCGCGAGATGTCGTTGTAGTAGAGCCGGACCTGCGGGGAAGGAAGGGGCCGCGGCGGCGGAGGATCAGAAAGGGGCGCTCGGGGGTGTTGTTGACTGATTCGTGCCGGGCGAGCTGGCACGGTCTGAACGACGGGGGCAGAGACTCACGTCGTTTGACTCATCGCTGGGATCGTAAAGATGAGCAGGGGGGCTTTGCGTCAGCCTTCAATCGATCATAAATCAGCCCTCTCGCTGCCAGCGAGCGTTGGCTGCTCCCTTCTCTCAGACGGGCGGCCGAGGCGACGGAGGGAAGGGGAGAAGCGCCCAAGGCGACGGACCGTCCGAAGCTGGTGACCTCGCCGTCGACGGGGTATCTGCTGATCTCTGAGCCGTCCTTCTTGCGGATGAGACGGAGCGTGCAGAAGACACCCTCGGGGGGGACGTCCTCGGGCGCCGGCGAGGGTTCGTGCGACGACATGATGGCTGACGGGATCAACAACGGAGGAGACGCGAAGAGGTTGGCGGCGGCGGCGTCGTCGGTGTCGCGCGCGCCAGCAGCCCGTTCCAACCTCCGACCACGACCCGCCATAACCAGCCATGGCGTCCCGAGGCAAGCAGCGACTCTACACAAAGGTCCGTCCCGAGTCGACGTGTCGCCTCACTCTCGCATGATCTGCTCATCTCCTGGCTCCAACCCTCCGCTCACCCCCCCTATCGACGCCGGCTACCAGGACGGCACCTACACCGGCGCCGGCTCGATCAACGTCTCGGGTCCAGGCGTCTGGGTCACCTTCGTCCGCGGCAAGGAGCGTTCCGCAGCCGACTCGGTCCAAGCCGAGTTCGAGGAGCTCGTCGACGAGCTCTGGCCGGGAGCGCAGGAGGCGCATAGAGTGGCCAAGGCGGCGCTCGCGGCCGAACGTGAGCGTGAGGCTGCAGCCGCCGATGCGGGAGGCAGCGAGGAGGGGGCCGCGCCGGCCTCAGGGGCAGAGACGGTCGGCGAGGGCAAGGGGGACTTTGACGATGAGCTTAGGAAGGAGCTTGAGGAGCTCCGGCTCGAGCGAGAGGTAAAGGCTGGCCGAGGAGGAGGAGGAAGAGGAGGAGAAGGAGAGAAAGGCAAGACTCGGCGGCCTCCAAGCCTCATCAGTGCGTTTTCCCGTCACCCGACTCGAAGGCGGATCCTGGTCATCGCCAAGCTGACCCTTCCATCGCGTCTCCTGTAGTCCGGAGAAACACCGACGTCGACTGCCGTGCGTCCCGCCAACAGCCAACGTGGCGTTTGACGCCTAGATTGACGCCCCTCCTTTCTCTGACCCTCAATCCGTTCCCGGCAGTCCTCTTCTTTTGCCTGCTCCCTCCCATCAATCCCCTCCAGCTCGTCCTACATCTCCTCAATCGCGCCGCCCAAACCGGTATCTCGCACATCAACCACGTTCAGCGTCTCCTGCCGACGATGGCGAGCTGCCCGGCCGAGCTCGATGAGGTCGAGCGGTGTATGCGCGAGAGGGTCCTGCCGGGGGTGTTTGACCAGGGCAAGCCGATTCGCGTACGTCCCCCTCCTCCCCTTCTTCGCCTCTCTCGTGTGCGCATGGGAGCTGATTGCTTGCTGCCCCTCTCGACTGCATGGAGCTCAGTACAAAGTCCTTTATCAAGCGGCTCAATCGAACGGTCTCGACCGGACGGCACTCATCCGGACCGTCGCTGAATCGGTGCCTCCCGGCAGCGGGCACACTGTCGACCTCTCGCCTACTGGGGCAGAGTACCTCCTCTCGGCACGCACGTTCCGCTCGACCGCATCGCTAGGGCTGATCCCAAACGGGCCGTACGAGGCGCTGAAGCGGTTCAACGTGCCGGCTTGTGTGGAGATGGGACTGAAGAAGGTCGCCGAGGATGGGACGGGGGGACGCGGAGGGAGGGTCGTTCACGTCCCTGCAACGGCTGCTGCCGCGTGAGGTATAACGAGTGAGAGGCTCCTGTAGTACGCTTGCTCCCATGTCGTTATTTCTCCGAATTGAGAAGACAAGGGCAGGCACAGTATCCCCGTCTCAGCGCTCTAGCGAGTCCCAACGCCAGGTCAGGTCAGGTCAGGTCAGGCAGGAGGGCCGTTGCCGGCGACCTTGCTGCGCGGGCTTGAATTTCGAGCGGGCCTCGCAGCCGCAGGGGTCGAGCGAGCCCGCCCTTCCAGCCGCAGCCAGCCTGACCCCCCTCCTCACCACACCCGCGTCCCTCTCGCCCCTTCCGCATCTCGCTACACGCCCATGGTCCTCCTCCCGCAAGCGCCGACACCAGCGACCAAAGCGAAGTCGGTCGCCAAGGCGCGCTACCTCAAGAAGGAGAAGAGCAAGCGCAAGAAGCGCAAGCAAGCGGCCGTCGCGAGCGCGCCGAAGGGTGAGCGGGCGGCAGCAGCGGTGAAGACGGCCGCTGGGAGCAACGACGACGACGCTGCGATAGGTAATGAGGATGCGACTGGGTCGGAGGACGAGCTGGTCGCGCCGACAGCTGCGGGGCAAGACGTCGCCATGGCCGAGCCGGCAGCGGAGGTCCCTTCCGCCAAGAGACGCAAGAGCAAGGTCGTCGGCGCCGCTGCCGCTTTCGACGACTCGGCCCCGGCCGTTATCGGTGAAGAGGAGACAGCCGACGAGCGGCAGGCGCGCAAGGACCGCAAGAAGGAGAAGAAGCGTCGGCGACTCGATGCCGAGCACGAGGCCGAGGTTGCTGAGGTCACTGCGGCTGCCATTACGAGCAACGTCGGCGCGACGACGACGACGCCGCCGGTCGCCTCAACCTCTCGCCACGGCAGCAGCAGCCCGCCGCCGTCGAGTCTGGGCTCCCGCTCGCCCTCGCCTGGGCTTTCCCGTCGGTCGCGGTCACCAGACGCAGAAATGTCGCTCCCGCTTGAGCCTTTCCCTCACCAGCCGCCGTCGGTGCCTGAGCCGACGGCCGATCTCCTCCATCCGCTCACGGTCCCCCATGCCCTCTCGACGGCCGAACTCGTCTCGTTCTCGCACTCGCTCCCCTTGCCCGAGTCAGCCTCAGCGACTGCATCCGACCCGGTCCCGCTCTCAGCCCGCGTCCTTCAGCGGCTCAAGGACCTCCAGATCAGCTCCTTCTTCGCCGTCCAGACCGCCGTCATCCCTTTCCTTCTCCCGCCTCCGGTCGACACGCCCTCCGGGGCAAGCACGGTCGCCGGCCTCTATCCGCTCCGCAAGCAGCGTGACGTCTGCGTGAGCGCGCCGACCGGAAGCGGCAAGACGCTCGCCTACGTCGTCCCGATCGTCGAGGTCCTCCAGAGGCGGGTCGTCACCCGGCTCCGAGCACTCGTCATCCTTCCGACGCGCGACCTCGTCTCCCAGACGCGTGAGACGTTTGAAGCCGTCGCCAAGTCGACCGGACTCAAGCTCGCGACCGTCACGGGCTCGCAAGGGTTCGCGACCGAGCAATCGTACCTGGTCGACCCCCACACGGGCGGCTCGCTCGTCGACATCCTCGTCTGCACACCGGGCCGTCTGATGGACCACCTGGCCGGGACCGAAGGCTTCAGTCTCCGCGACTTGCGCTTCCTCGTACGTTTCGTCGCCCACTGCTGCGCCCCCCCCCCCCCTTTCCCTCCCCTTTGCCCTCTCTAGGCAAGCCACTTTTCCGCCGCGCTGACTCCTGCACCCACAGGTCATCGACGAGGCCGACCGCCTTCTCAATCAGAGTTTCAACGACTGGCTTCAGATCGTCCTCGCCCGGACGCGCGAGGCCGCTCATGAGTCGGCCACGACGGCTGGCGGCGAGGGAGAGCTTAGCTGGGAGGGCCGACCGTCGGACGGGTCGGTCAACCAGTGCCAGAAGCTTCTCTTCTCGGCGACGCTTACGCGCGATCCGGCAAAGATTGCTGCCCTCAACCTTGTCAACCCGCAGTACTTTATCATCCAGGACGACCGCGATGCCGCGAAGGAGGACGCGGGTGCCTACGCCGAGGAGTCCTTCACCGTCCCTGCTACGCTTAAGGTGCTTCTTCCCTCCCTTCGCCTCCTTCTCTCATTTCGAAGTCAGTGATTGACCGCTTACCGCCTTCCTCCGTCCGGTGTTCCTTCGCAGGAATCGTTTGTCGTCCTGCCGACCACGTCCAAGCCGCTTTACTTGCTCTCGCTCCTCCATGCCGCCGCCTCGCCGATCGCCAACGCCCTCGTCTTCACCAAATCGGTCGAGTCGGCCAACCGGCTCGTCAAGCTGCTGCAGTTCTTCGAGGACGCCCACGCCCGCGAGACGGGCGGCAAGGCGCTCGTCGTTCGGGCCTACAGCAGTGATCTCGGCGGCGGCGGCAAAGCCGGCGAGCGCGGGCGCGTGCTCGGCGCCTTCGGCAAGGGCGAAATTGACATGTGGGTCGCTGCCGTGCGGAATCCTTTCCCTTTTCCCCGTCTCAGTCCTGACTTTCTTTCGCCCCTGTTTTCCTCCCAGCCTCGTCTGCTCTGATCTCATCGCCCGCGGCATCGACATACCCTCGGTCTCGCATGTCATCTCGTACGACGTCCCGATCGACGCCCGCAAGTACGTCCACCGCGTCGGCCGGACGGCCCGCGCCGGCCGGTCAGGCTCGGCCTGGTCGCTCGTCGAGACGCAGGAGGCTCGACACTTCAAGGAGCTCATGCGGTCCTTCAATCACCTGGACAAGGTGGCAAAGATTGTGCTGGACGAGAAGGACCTTGACGCCCTTCGGCCGGCGTACGAGGCGGCGCTGGGCCAGCTGAAGGAGGCTATCGTCGGTCGCGGGAATGATTAGGATGCTCGTCCTGCCGACCCAATTCAGCGCGGTGCCCGGGACTGCAAGGGAGAACATCTAGAGCGAGGGGGAAAGAGGCGGTCGAGAACGGGAGGGGCGGATTTAAGCAATGGGGCCGAGATGGACCATGCCGGGGTGCTGCTCAGTCGAAGCCGTCGTCGTTGTCGTCGTCGTGGACGCAGAAGCGGCGACGGGAGCGGGGGCGGGGGCGGCCGCCGCGGAGGGGAGGATCTCGTCGACAGCCTTGCGGACCTGGACGTAGACCTCGTCCTTGGAGCCCGAGGCCGGAATGTCGTAGACGACGCCGCTCTTCTGGTAGTACTTGACGACCGGCATCGAGGTCTCGACAAAGGTGCCTGACAGGCGGCAGGAGGGAATCAGGCGACGTCAGCCCAAACGTCTGTCTGTGTGGATAACAGGGCCACCCGAAGGACTACTAACGGAAGCGCTTGACGATGCTCTCCTTGTTGTCGTCGTCGCGGCCGCTCGTCTTGCCGCGCTCCTCGAGCCGCTCGAGCATGACGTCCTCGGTCGCGCTGAAGAAGAGGACGGCACGCGACGGGCAAACCGATTGGTCAAACTTGAGCGCTTGGTCCATCTTGCGCGGGAAGCCGTCAATCAGGAAGCGCGGCGTGAGCGAAAGCGCTGGCCGAGATGCATGTAACAAGCAGCCCAAGGGGGTCCACGAGGGCGTGTCAGCTGACATGCATCTACTCTCAAGCCTGGCATTAGCCACGACGAGGACGTACCAGCCCACTGCGGAGGAGGTGCCTTGAGCGCGTCGCGAATGGCGTTCTCGAGCAGCTGCCAGGGAATGAGTGAGGGGGGGGGCACGAGGGAGTGAGCAAGTCGCCCGAAAGTCAGTCGCCGTCCGACGCTCTCGCTGAGCTCTGACTGACCTTGACGGTGACCTCCATCGGGACAATCTGGCCCTCACGGATGTACTCCTTGATCATCTCGCCGTACTGGCTGCCGGCCCGGTTCTGCTCGGCACGCAGGAGGTCGCCGGCTGCCCGGCATGTCGTCTTGCTGTCAGCGGTCAATAGCTCAACACGCACAAGGGAGCAGGCACGACGGACCAGAGAGGTGCACAAAGTGGTAATCGTTGACGAGATTGGCGCACTGCGTGCCTTTGCCTGCGGGGTTGGGAAGGACGGCCGAACGGGTGGCCAGAGTGGGAGAGTTTGGAGGGGGGGAGGCAGCAGGAGCTATCATCAGTAGGCGGGTAGGCTTAGGGCAGGCCACGCCTGACCCATCGTCCAAGGACGGTCAGCTGTGTATTGAAGACGCACCGACACCAGGCCCGCCGAGGACGAAGAGGACGATGACCTCATCCTTGCTGAACGCAGGCGTCTCGTCGACGGCCGGGCCTGAGGTCGACACATCGGCCGGGGCGGCGGTCGAGCTCGACTGGCCGGCGGCGGCCGGGGTATCGGCAGGCGTCGACGAGCTGTCGAGGTGCAGCGCTTGCTTGATCTTGTCGACGATGGGAGCCATGGCGGGGATTGCTGAAGAGGGAGAGGGGAAGGGCGGATGATGATGGTCAAAGGGGTTCGAAGGGCATGAGGCGAGCGGCGAACCCATCTTCCGTCCGAGACCCCCCTCCGACGTCGACCCGTCGTATACCCATCTCTCGCCTCCCCATCCTTCTCGCAGCACCATCTTTGCTATGAGTCCCATCGACTACATCGAGGCCGTTGCCAAGGTGCGCTTGGCTCTGGGGTGCTAGAGACAGCGGTCTCGTCCTGCGGCTGATCTCAGCCCGTTGCTCGCGTGCTCGTCCTGTCCATCTCGTCGCCCCCCTTCCTCCTTCGGTCTAGTTTCCCGGCAGCGGCCTGTACGCCGAAGTCGCCAACGGCAAGCAGAATCCACTCAAGAGTACGTGCCTGCCCTCGAGGCCCCCTAGAACGAATCTTCGACGTCGTCAGATGTAGGGCAAATCTGACCCCGCCCCCGCTCTCGCCCCATCCGTGCCTGTGTATCGCCTGGCCGTCTCAATCTGGTCATGCACGACAGTCATCCTCCGCAACGGTGCTTCAAGCGACATCACTCTGGTCGGAGCTTCGGCCTCCTTCCATGATCCGGACCGGGCCTGGCGGACGCTCCGCAACGCCTCCGACGCCCGATTCGCGACGACCGTCCTCGCAAAGTCCAATGTCTCGCTTCCTTTCAGCGTCTACTCGGACTTCAAGCCGCGTGAGCTCGGCCTGACCGTCTGGGTCGACGTCCTCGACGCCGGCAAGGCGCCCCACCGCATCACAGCCTTCAACTCGACTGTCAACGTGCGTCGCTCGTGTCGCTCGTGTGTTTCCGCCTGGGCTAAACCGAGCGTCGTCCCTCGCTGCTGCTGCCTGGGGCCACCAGGTTGTCGAGCCGCCGACGTCATTCCTCGACCCCTCGCTTCTCTTCCTCTACGCCCTCCTTGGCCTCATCGCCTTTTATGGCGCCTCCCTCGCCTACCGGGCGTTCGTCGCCCCGCCTCCCGGCCGGCAGAGCAGCGCTAAGAAGACCGAGGGCAGCGCTCGCCGACTCAAAGTCGTCCCCGCGCCGACGGCCGACAAGCCGTACCCTGCCTCGACGACGCCCTACGACGAGGAGTGGGTCCCCGAGCATCTTCTTCGCCAGCGCAAGAAGGCGGCGGGCGCGACGTCGGCCTCCAGCGGGGACGAGGTCACGAGCGGGGGCGAGGGTGTCAAGAAGCGCAAGGGCGGCAAAGGCGGGGGACGCAAGTGATGAGGACGGTAGGTTAGCGTCTCGATGGATTTCCACAGTCGGAAGGAGGGCGAGCGAGTAGGATGATAAGCGAGTGGAAGGACGGTTCGGCGGGTCGACCAGCGTCCGCGAAGGGGGGCGAGGGGGGGGGGGCGACGCGCAGCACGCGGGTGCAAGAGAGAACGCCGGCCGACCCTACCTCGTCCAACTGTTGACTCGAGTGTGCAAGGTAGCTGCGGGAGCCGCAATCTAGAGCCTCGTGTCACGAGCAAGAGTTGCTCATAAACCAAGGCAGAGTCGGCCGCTCTGACGGATGAGATCGAGCGAGGCTATGCTCCTCTCGTCGCCTCGAGTCCCTGCCCCGGCTGGTGCGAGACAGACCGACGCGAGACGAGGCGACAGACGGCTCGCTCGCTCCTCCCCACCCACATGGCACCCCATCCCGTCTCTCTCCTCCACTGCTCCCTTCAGCTCTTACACGCCAGTCCACGACCTCAAAAATGGGCTTCTTCAGCAGCAAGAAGGACAAGTCAGCGATCCCGCTCCCTCCGAACGAGCTCGCCCGCTCGCAGTCGCCCTCGACCGGCGGCGGCTCCTCCTCCGCCCGGCAGGACGCCCAGAGCGCTCGCGACCAGCTTTTTGGCTCGAGCCCCTCCACTGGAGGGGGAGGACATCGTGCGCCATCGATCGCCCCGTCGTATGCGACCCAAGACCCTTATGGCAGCGGCAGATCGGCGCCGGCGCCGGCTCGCCAGCCCGCGCGGCCCGAAGTCGACCGGTCACGGCTCGCCCAGGAGAGCGACCCGGCTCGGGCCGCGCTCTTCGCGGGCTACAACCCGGATGCGTTGCCCAAGACAGACGGCCGGCGGCAGTACTCGTCTGACCCGTATGGCCCTGCCGGCGGTGAAGGCGGCGGTGGCGGTGGCGGCGGAGGTGGCACCGAGCAGGACGAGGAGGAGGAGGTCGAGATGATCAAGCGCGACATCCGAGGCGTCAAGCAGGAGACGCTCGGCTCGTCCCGCAACGCTCTTCGCATCGCTCGCGAGGCCGAGGAGACGGCTCGAGGCACGCTCTCCAAGCTCGGTGATCAGTCAGGTGCGTCTGAGCCCCGTATCCGAGCAAGCCAGCGCGACACCTCGTTGCGTCTTGCGCGCAGCAGAAGAGGCAGGCCGGCGACGCCCATCGCTCGGTCAGCTGACTAGCCTCATCCCTGCTTGCCTCCTTCTCAGAGCGCATCGCCAACACGGAGCGGCACCTCGACATGTCCAAGGCGGCAAGCTCGCGGGCCGACGACAAGACGAATGAGCTCAAGCACCTGAACCGGTCGATGCTCCGGCCGGGCTTTGTATGGAACAAGGAGGCCAAGCGGATGGAGGAAGAAAAACGCATCACCGACCGGCACATTGACGAGACCTCGCAGCGGGCCAAAGCCAAGCTTGACGTCCAGCAGACGCAGCAGGTGCGCCTTCCTTCCGCCGAGATGCAGTCGAGTCTGTCGCTTGCTTGCCTTCGGCTGACGCTTCCCGGAACCGCCTCTGTCTCCAGCGTCTCAATGACCGTCGGCTAGGTGAGACGTCGGCGTATCGGTCGGCGCACGCCGGTCAGGCTTCGGCCGAGGCGAAGAAGGAAGCCCGCTCACGCTACCAGTTTGAGGCGACCGAGTCGGACGACGAGCTCGAGGACGAGCTTGACAGCAACCTCGACGAGACGCTCGACGTCACCCGCCGGCTCAAGGCGCTCGCCATGGCCGCCGGCGAAGAGATCAACACGCACAACGAGCGGCTCAACCGGATCAACGACAAGGCCGAAGGCCTCGACATCAATATCCTCCGCAACACGGCCCGGCTCAAGAACATCAAGTGAACGTCCTTGCGCCTCCTCATCGGTCTTTCCTGCCCCGTTCGAACTGTTCCCCTTTGCAGACGTATGGCCCCTTGCCTCCTTCCCATTTGCGTTATCAGAGGCAAGAGGTTGAAGACGCTGGCATCCATTCACAGCCGGACAGCGCAAGGCCGCTCGGGATGGACTTTTCCTTCCGTCCGCCCCCCTTCCACCCGATGAGTCTAACGTGCTGGAACAGATCCTACTTATGCGTAAGTCGCGTCGCAGATCTGCGTGTAGCCGGCGTACGTGACGTTCTTGGCGGCCACGGCGGCCGGAGTCTCGATCTGCGCACCCAGATCAGCTCGGTCGTCGTCAGCCAGCCTGTCTCGGCAGTCACACAGAAGTAGAGGCAGAGAGGACGCACGAAGACCGAGAGCGGGCACGCGCCAGTCTTGCTGTCCATCGCGTCGCCACAGGTCGTTATGGGGAAAGGGGCGTCGTTGAGAAGAATTCGTACCCACTCGGCGTCGCCGGTAGAGTTGTTGGACGAGCCCGAGCAGACGATCTTCTCGGTAATCTGAGAGACGATGAGGGGTGGGAAGGGGTCGCGGGCCGGGGGACAGTTGGGGTAAGGGGGAAAGTCGGCCGCGGGGGGGGGGGGGGCGGTCGGAAGGG